>Ga0306926_10002711_pt1 | contig 18056 bp, 11 predicted proteins | sample flu12Cox44000178_FD_203759 | JGI IMG/M metagenome (GOLD analysis project Ga0306926, IMG submission 203759) | Lab enrichment of tropical soil microbial communities from Luquillo Experimental Forest, Puerto Rico - flux8day.12C.oxic.44.000.178 (v2)... | ecosystem: Environmental > Terrestrial >... | reverse complement strand
GCCAACTGGGCGGCACCCGCCTTTGTCTCGGCCACCGTGCTGGTCATTGCCTGGGCGCTGAGGCACGGCTGGCGCAACCTCGTCATCTTCTCGATCGCGCTCCATCTCGCCGCCGTCACGGTATTGTTCACCGGCCGCGATGGGCTCGCGGCTTTTGGCGTCGGGTTGCCGGCGAAATACGACCCGCTCAGCCGGCTGCGCGGCTGGCGGACCCTCGGCACGACGGTCGGTGCTGCGCTGGCAGCGCATCCAGGATTTATCCTGTTCGCCGACGATCGCGAGACGCTCGCAGCGCTGATCTACTACGTGCATCCGCACCCCTTCGATGCGGTCAAGTGGAAGTTGAAAAGCGGCCTTCCCAAGGACCAGTGGGAATTGGCCAACGGTCTGCCGCAACATGGCGGCGGGAACTTTCTTCTGGTGTCGCAGCACAATCTGATCCCCGAGATGAGCCCGAGCTTCGCCTCGATCGACCGTCTCGAGTCCGTCGTTATCCCGGTCGGGCCCGGAGACTCCCGTGCTTACACGCTTTATTTCGCGCGCGGTTTCAAGGGCTACTCCTGGGATCACGAGCAGCTTCCGGGTCGGCCGATTTATGGAGTCGGTGGCCGATAAATAGAGGTAATTCCATCGCCGCCCGCCCAGCATGCATTATCGTGGCGGGCGCGATAGGCTCGATCGAGTCGAATCGACCCCGGAATTGGCTCTCGATTTGGGCCAACGAGCGTCGCGGAGCCACGATAAGAGCATCCGCGCCGGAATAGTGATCGGGGTCTGCGGTGAGGCCGTATTGCCGCGGGTCGGATCCGAGGCAGATCACCGGGACAAGACCTCCGAGAGCGTAATCGATCTTACCGGCTTCGTGCCATTTCAGAGTCGCGACGACCAACCCCGGCGGGTCGAGCAAGCCTCTTTTTTCGAGCTCGGTTCGCAGCGAGGTCCAATCCACGATATCGAGAGTCGGATCCCTTCCGAGCGGCAAATCCGCGGCCAAGCCGGACAACCAGTTGTAGCGGGCCTCGCTCGCGACGAAAGCCACACCGAGCATCACGAACGTCGCCGTGGCTCCGAGCCAGATCCGTACCAAACGGCTGGTTTGCCGGCGACGGGCGATCGCCTCACCGAGCATCGGCAACAACATCAGATAACCCGGCGCCGCCCAGTGAAAGAGGGGGGTGCCCCACAACGCGGCGACGGTGAACAGCAGAATTGGCGGCGCCGCGAGACAGACGAGCAACCAGCGCTCCCGATCGGATGGCCCGTGCCATAGTGCGACGAGGCCGCACCACAGCAACGGCGCCCATATCCAGGGGAGCAGAAACACGGCCTGCCCGGCAATCGCCGTGATCGGCCCGAACGGGTGGAGCGAACCGCCGGCCCGTTCTCCCTGAAACAGAAACGAGACCCACCCGTGCCCGGCATTCCAGATCAGGACAGGCAGGAAGACCACGAATGAGATGAGACCGGCGAGGTAAGGATGTGGTCGCACCAGCCAACGGCGGCTCTGCGGTTCGGTCGTCAGGAACGCGACGGCGCCCCCTAGGGTCAGAAGGGCGGAATATTTGGAACACAGCGCCAAACCCGCGCAGGCGCCGGTCGCCGACCACCATCTCCAAGCCGCGCGACCTTCCGAACGCAGCGCCGGGATCAAGCAAAACAGAGCACCGAGCAAAGCTGCGAACAGCGGGCCGTCGGGTAAGACCCAGGTGCCCGCGGTGATTCCGAGGGCGGGAGCCATATTCAGAACGACCGCCGCCCACAGCCCGGCCTCCGGGTCGAAAAGCGCCGCGGTCACCCGGTACATCAGGGATGTCGTCAACGCAAAGAGCGCAATAAAAGGCAGCCGCACGACAAATGCGTTCTCGCTGCCGGTCAGATGCGCGATCCCCCACGTCATCCACCAGGCGATCGGGGAATGGTCGAAATAGCTCAGCTGCAATTTGCGGCCGGCCGCGACCATATAGCTCTCGTCGATGCCGAGACCGAGAGAAGCGGCAAATAGGAGCCTGGCCAACAAAGTCGCCACGATCAGGGCTGCGACAGCCCCTGACGGGGTCTTCAGCCAGGCGACTGCGTCTGCTCGCCCGCGGAACCCGCTATCGACGGCGGAAATATTCCTCATACGGAACGTCGTTTTTGACCAGCACGCCGCCATCGACGGTCAACGCCACGCCGGTGATCATGCGCGCCGCGTCACCCGCCAGAAACAGAATGGGGTCGGCGATGTCCTCGGGTTCGCACATGCGGCCCAGCGGGATTTTGCGGGCTCGTACAGCCTTCGTTTCTTCCGACGGCAACGCGCCGCCGAACCCGGTCGCGGTCGGACCCGGGCAGACGGCGTTGACTCGGATTCCGTCCGGGGCGAGCTCGTAGGCGGCGTGGCGGGTCAAGCCCAGAAGGCCAGCCTTGGACGCCGTATAGTTCGCGGTTCCGCCGAAGGAAATGCGTTGCCCGGCGATCGAGGCGATGTTGACGATGGCGCCGCCACCCCGCGCTCGCATATGCGGCAATACCCCCTGGATGCCGTTGAAGGCGCCGGTCAGGTTGACGGCGATGAGGCGCTCCCAGTCCTGTGCGCTCATCTCGGCGATCATTCGCCGCGCGGTCGTGCCAGCGCCATTGACGAGGATGTCAATGCCACCCGAGGCCTCGGCTATGCCCTCGGTCAACCTGGCGAAGGCGTCACGATCGGCAACATCAAGTGAATATGCGACGGCATGACCGTTGCCGCCGGTAATCTGTGCCGCGACCGCCTCAGCCGCCGCCATATCGCGATCGAGAACCGCAACCCGGGCGCCCGCGGCGGCGAAGGCGCGGCAGGTCGCGGCGCCGATCCCGTTCCCACCGCCGGTGACCAGAGCGACCCTTCCGGTAAAATCTTCGGTCATTGGATTCCCCTTTGTATCCCGAACGCCTCGTCTCGCGGACCGAGGAGTTGGCGAGAACGCCGAGCTTCCTGCCGTAAGATTGGCACAGGCATTGCGTTGATGCGAGGATCTCACCACCGAGGGAGAATGCGATGACCCGTGACGCAGTGACCCGCAAGATCCTGAGCACCAAGCGCGCCAAGGGCCTGACCTGGAATGCGATCGTCGCCGAGATCGGCGGCGGCTCGGCGGTCTACCTGACCGCTGCGCTGTTGGGCCAGATGAGGCTCCGCGCGGACCAGGCCGAACGCGCGGCGAAGCTCTTCGACCTCGACGAGGACGAAAAGCACCTGCTGCAGGAGATCCCCTACCGCGGCTCGCTGCCGAGCGTGGTGCCAACCGATCCGTTGATCTACCGCTTTTACGAACTCGTCCAGGTCTACGGCACGACCTGGAAGGAATTGATCCAGGAGGAGTTCGGCGACGGCATCATGAGTGCGATCGATTTCGACATGGCGATCGAACGCCAGCCCGATCCCAAAGGCGACCGCGTCAAGCTGACCCTGAGCGGCAAATTCCTCCCATATAAGGAGTACTGAAAACCGGGAGTGACCCCGATGGACGTGATCGACCTGAATTGCGACATGGGCGAGAGCTTTGGCGCCTGGACCATGGGCAGCGACGCCGAGATGCTGAAGATCGTCACCTCGGCGAATGTCGCCTGCGGCTTTCACGGTGGCGACCCGCTCGTCATGTTCGAGACCGTCAGCCGCGCCAGGGAGAACCGTGTCGGGATCGGCGCGCATCCGAGCTTTTTCGATGTCTGGGGTTTCGGCCGGCGCCAGATCCAAGGTGAGAAACCCGAGGACGTCGAAAAGACGGTGGTCTACCAGATCGGCGCTTTGCAAGGCGTGGCGCGTGCTGTCGGCCACCGCGTCGGGCATGTCAAGGCGCACGGCACATTGGCCAACCTCGCCGCGGTCGAGCGCCCGACCGCACTCGCGATCGGCCGCGGGATCGGCGCGGTGGACCGGGAGCTGATCTATGTCGTGATGGCCGGCACCGAACTCGAACGCGCGGCGGCCGAGCTCGGCCTCAGAATGGCGCGCGAGATCTACGCCGATCGCGCCTATGACGACACCGGCAATCTGGTCTCGCGTAAGCTCCCCGGCGCGGTGCTGCACGAACCCGAGGAAGCCGCCGCACGAGTGCAAGCGATGGTCCGCGAAGGTGCGATCATCAGCACCTCGGGCAAGCGCATCCCGGTCGCGATCGACACGGTCTGCGTCCACGGCGACAACCCGGCCGCTGTGGCGATGGCCGGGCTTGTCCGGGAAAAGCTAGAGCAGGCGGGCATCGCGGTACGGCCGATGGCCAAAACGATTCGCTAACCAAACCCTCGCCGTCAGCCGCGACCTTCGATGCGGCTCTGCCGCGCCTCGTGCCGGCCGGCGACACGGGCGACACCGAGGTTTACGGCGCACGGCAGCACGGCCCACTACTTGATGTCGACATCCCGATCTTTGATTCCGCTGCCGGCAGGGAAAATTTGCAAAAGAATCGGATGCGGGCGCCGAGGCCCCAAGAAAACATCCCAAGGATCAAAGGGATACGCGTGAGGTCCGGTCGTTTCCGGCATGTCCTCCGCAGCGGAACAGCAGCGGAATGTCAACGGGATGGCAGGGGAACGGCAGCGGAATCGAGCGGACAGACATTCCGCTGTTTGAGTGGCGCATGATACGCCGCGATTTTGGTGCCAAGATGGCGTGATCCGACGAGGCGACGATGATGACCGAGACCCTTCTTCCAACGACGGTGGTCGGCAGCTATCCGCAGCCAGACTGGCTCATCGACCGCGACAAGCTGACCCATCAGGGGCCGGTGCGCGTGCGCGCTCAGGAACTGTGGCGGGTGCCCGAGCCGTGGCTCGAAGCGGCACAGGACGATGCGACCCGGCTCGCGATCGGCGACATGGAGCGCGCCGGCATCGACATCATCACCGATGGCGAGATCCGTCGCGAAAGTTATTCGAACCGCTTGGCGACCGCGCTCTCGGGGATCGACCTCGACAATCCGGCGACGGTCATGGGGCGCACCGGCGGCACCGTCGTCGTGCCGCGTATCGTCGGCCCGATCCGCCGGATTCGACGGGTCGAGGTGCATGACGTCGAATTCCTGCGCGCCAACACCGACCGCAAAATCAAGATCACGCTGCCCGGCCCGTTCACGATGTCGCGCCAGGCCAAGAACGAGTTCTACAAGGACGAGGAAGAGCTGGTCATGGATTACGCCGCGGCGGTCAACGCGGAGGTCCGCGAACTCAAGGCGGCCGGCGCCGATGTGATCCAGCTCGACGAGCCGTGGCTGCAGGCCCGCGCCGAAGAGGCGCGCCGTCTGGCATTGCCGGCGATCGACAAGGCACTCGACGGCATCCCCGGGCCCACGGCATTGCACCTCTGCTTCGGCTACGCCTATGTCGCTCGCGACAAGCCGAACCGCTACGCGTTCCTATCCGAGCTCACCACCTCAAAGGTCGAGCAGATCTCGATCGAAGCGGCCCAACCCAATCTCGATCTTACGACCCTCGACGGTCTCGGCGACAAGACCGTGATCTTTGGCGTCATCAATATGGGCGACCCGGAGCCCGAGACACCCGAGACCGTCGCCGCCCGCATCCGTGCGGCCCTCAAGCACCTGCCGCCCGAGCGGCTGATCCCGGCCCCCGATTGCGGCATGAAATACATCCCGCGCGGTCTGGCCTTCGCCAAGCTCAAGGCATTGGCCGAGGGTGCCGCGATCGTGCGGCGGGAGCTTATGGGGGGTTAGCACGTCGGATGATGGACCGACCCTAGGTGGGCCACCCTAGGCGCCCTGTTGCGAGGCCAAAGCGAAAGGCATCGTCCTTTGTTAGTTTTTGCTAGCGGCGTTCGACCCAGATGAGCGACCCCCTCAAGGATTTCCGGTCGACCGCTTGAGCGCTGCTCCTTTCTCCTCGACAACCGGCTGTCCAGACGCATCGAAGCATTGCGACTCTATTTTCTTGTTGTTCGCGTCGAAGCGGTTGACCCATTTGGCGCAGCGACGGCCGCTGGCCGAATCGACCACCTCGATCGGCTTGCCATCCACCCCGAATGTTGCCAATTCGAGTTCATTACCTCGTGAATCTAATTTCTTCGTAACGCGATGAAATTGATAACTGTTCTTTCCGATAATCGGCTCGCCATGAATCCCGAAGTAGGAAAATTCGATCGGGCGGCCCAGATCGTCATTGACCTCCTTTGCACGAGCAAACCCTCGGTCATTCAATATGGGTTCCCCGTCGCTTCCAAAATATGCGGTTTCTACATCTAGTTCACGGTTATCCTTGATGTAGACTTTGCGACTATATCTCTGTTCATTCAAGACAGGTTCCCCGCCAGCGCCGAAATAGGCATCTTCGAGCAATCCGCCCTGCGCATCATAGCGGTGCGTAAGCTTTGCATAGCCGTTCTTCTGCGCTACTGGCCTTCCATCCGTCCCGAAATAGGCCTCCTCGATCACACGGCCGCCTCTGTCCACGACACGCGTCAGCCGCGCGTATCCTTCATGTCTGTCGACTGGTTCGCCATCCTTCCCAAAATAGGCTTCGTCGATCAGGTCGCCGTAGGCATTGTAGCGATCGGTGAATTTCGCGTAACCGTTCTTCCCGATCATGGGCTTGCCATCGACCCCGAAAAACGCGACTTCAGTCACCTTTCCGTGGTTGTCGAAGACTTGTGTCGCACTGGAGTAACCCGCATTGCTAACGACCGGTCCACCGTTCACGTCGAAATATGCATCTTCGATTAGATGATTACGTGAGTCATAACGCATGACATTGCGAGAATACCCTTCCTTGACCAGCACGGGGTTGTCGTCCGGTCCGAAGGCAGCGAATTCCAATCGATTGTTCCTTTCATCGGGTACTACCCTGGCGCGGTGGTAGACCTCTGTTGTTCCGGTGACCTTCTCTCCGAGAACTCCGAAATGAGCCCACCCGGTTAAGTGTCCGAACGCATCGTAGGTCTTCGTAATCCGAGCGTATCCGTCTTTGCTGACGACGGGCTCGCCTTCGGTTCCGAAATAGGCTTCCTCGATGACATTTCCGTCATCGTCATGGTGCAGCGCCCGTTTCGCGTAACCCTTGCTCAACATAACCGGCTGGCCATCGACCCCGAACCACGCCGTTTCTAACTCTCTGCCATGCGCGTCATTGACACGGGTCATGCGCGCCCATCCCTCGTCATTGAGGACCGGTTCGCCATCGGGCCCGAACCACGCCTCTTCGATCAAAGTGTTGTGCTCGTCATAACGCCGCTTGTGCTGAGCCCATCCCTTCTCATTCGCGACCGGCTCTCCGTTCGACCCGAAATATTCTTCCTCGACCAAATCGTTGTGGTTGTCATACCGGCTCTTGTGCTCCGCATAGGCCCCCTTCACCAAGAACGGTTTGCCCAGATCGTCGAAGTAGCGCTCGTCGATGATGTTGCGATTTCGGTCGAATTCTCGAACGACGCGGGTATAGCCATCGATCGACCGGGCGGGCTGATTTTTATCATCGAAATAGGCTTCTTCTTTGACATTGTTGTTTTCGTCATAGGTTTGGCGGATATCGGCATATCCCTTTTTCAAACGCATGTGATGATTATGCGCATCGAAGAATTTGGTCTCGATTGCCCGCCCGCAGGCGTCGTATGACACGGTTTTGATGGCATAACCTTCTGTACGATTGGGCACTGGACGGTCATCGACACCCAGATAGGTTGTCACTATCTCATTGCCTTGAGCATCGTATTCCCTGCTAACCGCGGCGAAGCCTTTGCCAAGCGCCATTAGCCTGCCGTCTACGTCACGATACTCGGTCCGGATTTCTTGCCCGTTCCTGAATGCGCTGATCTTCTTGTGAAAACCCAAGTCGCTAATGATCGGCCTGTCATCGGTTCCGTAGGCGGCGAACTCCGTGGCATTACAGTCATGGTCGTAGCTGAGCTTCTCCCTGAACTCTCCTAGCGGTCCTAAAATCGGATGTGCATCGCGGTCAAAATAAGCAGATTCTATCATCTGATCGTACTCATCAAATTTGTTCCGCGTAACAGCCCCCTGTGTTTTGGACAGCTCCCCGTCTTTGGACAGCTGCTCGTCTTTGGACAGCTGCTCGGCCCTGATACATTCGGCGCCATCAACAATGCTGTTTTTAACCGCTTTACATAGCCCACCAATGAGATTGACATCGCCATTGACATGTTGCTGAGAGGTCGAAACTGGATTGCCGCTATCGTCGTATTTCACGGTGGTACGATAGATATGGTTTGTATTGAGCTCTGTGGGATTCCCTGCGGCATCTACGTATTCGATAATCACTAAATTACCTTTTTGATCATAATACGTGCGCACTCCAGAATTCCCATCGGCGTCATTCATTGGTTTGCCGTCTTTCCACAGCGATGCGGACTCGATTACTCGGCCAAAATCGTCATGTTTTGTCTCGTTTATGAAAGCTCCGTCCTTGCCGGGTGTCGGATTGCCGCTCTGATCGTAATAGTGAGTCTGGGTAATAAATCCTTCAGGTGAATAATCGTAGATGACATAAGCAGCGCATGAGCCTTTTTCCGGCGCCAGAGATCCGTTCCGGTTGATGGTATACGCGGTCCGGCTATGGATCGGTCCCCAGGGTGCGGGCCCGTAGATCCTTGTGCTGATAGGTTGACCCTGCCTGTTCAAAGCGATTTCGTAGGCAATTCGACCTTGAGGATCGTAGGAGAATTCCCGGCGAGAAGGCGTGTCGGCTTTATCCCCGGGAGAGGCCAAGAATGCAAACAGTCCATTTCCGAGGTGTCCGGCGGAATTGACGCGGTCCATGCTTTCGACCGGACCCCAGAGCCCCCGTGTAACGATCCTGTATGAGGAATTGCGCTGCCCGACCTCAGCCGCGGTCAGCGGTTGGATACCCTTCGGAACCCCCCAGGCTGTAACATAATTGTTGTAATAGGCAGTGTGATCCCAAGAGTAAGCCAGATAATAGCCAACGATTCCGGCCAGCAACACGGCGGTGGCCGCCCCAAAGCCCCAGGCTAAGCGCCACACTCGCTTCATCTGCTGCTCACGCGTCGCCGCCGCGCGATGCGCTTCCTCGCCCGCATCGAGGAATTTCATTGCCAGGCAAAATTGATCCCCGCCGCCATAGCGCTCAGCCCAAGCCTCATTTGGCGCCTCGCGCTGTCTCCAAGCGACGGCATTCGCCAGATCCGGGCCGCGCCACAGGTCGGCATTGCCATGTTCCCAGCGCAATGCCCAGTCGCGCAGGCGCTGGTATATCTCCGCCGATTGCGTCTCCTCTTTGACCCAGTCGGTGAGGCGGTGCCATTGGCGTATCAGGCTTTCATGACTGAGATCGAGCAGCGTGTTTGCATCCAATGCCCCTTCCGGGGTCGTCAGAAAGCAGCGATCGGCTCGGCGGAAGGCGTCCGCTACGGCAATAACTGCGTCGGGGCCGACCCCGGCAATGCTGGCGATTTCGCCGATCCGTGCGGGAGCGCGCACGTCGCGCCTGCCGTCCTGGGTCCCGCTCAGGCGGCGAAACATGATTTCGGCGATGCGCTGCTGCTCCGGCGTTAGCTCTGCAAAGATCTCATCAGCATGATGGGAGAGCGCGGCGCCGAGGCCGCCGATCGCCAGATAATCCTCGACGGTCAGAATCGGCGGCTTGCCGGAGGCGATACTCCATAGTCGCGCGAGCGCATGCTGCAGCAGCGGTAATTGGTCGGGATCGGTGCCGATATCGTTGATCAGCCGATTGAGCAGCGGCGGCTCAACCTGCCCACCAAAAACCCTCGCCGGTCCGGCGATGGCCAGCTCCAGGTCTTCGCGGGTCAGTCTTGGCGTCAGATATTGGGCATCGTTGACCGCCTCGGGCAGGCCATGGAACAGCGCGCAGTCGCCGAGATAGTCCGAACGCATCGTGATCACGACATAAATCGCTACCTCGTTCTGGCGGGCGCTGGCGAGCAGCAGGGCAACAAAGGCATCGGCCTCGTCGGCGGCGATCCGGTCGCGATAGCGAAAGATCTCTTCGAACTGGTCGATGAGGACGAGGAGATTTGCGTCCTTGAGTGTGTCCGCGCCTTTAACGATTTCGATCAGACCGAGAGGACCGCGCCGCAAGGTCGCTTCGATGAACGCGATCGATTCGAGGCCGGTGCGATCGGGGCCCAATATATCCGCCGAGGCCAACTCCTGGGCCAATCTGGCGAGCGGCCGATCGCCGGGGCGCAATTCACAGATGCGCCAGCGTGACCCGCCTTCGACCATGAAACCGGCGCTCAGTGCGGGGATCATGCCGGCCTTGATCAGCGAGGATTTTCCGCACCCAGAAGGGCCGGTTACAACAAGGAAATGGTTCCGGGCCAGACGCTCGAGGAGATGGTCGGTCTGCACTTCCCGGCCAAAGAAAATGTCGGATTCGTCGTACCGGAACGGCCGCAGCCCCGGATAGGGCAGGATGCTGAACTCGAGCGTTATCGCCATCGATCAAGGCTCCAGCGTCAGCCTTTCGACAAACGGGCGCAGCATTGCCGGGCTCACACCGTTGCGACCGTCTAAGGTGATCAGCTCGGGCACCGCTACCGCCAGCTCCGGCTTTTCGGGAGGAGGACCAAGATAGATCGCCAGCCCGGCGAGGGGTTGATCGCGGCGGCCGAGGATCTTACGACCTTGTCGCAGCTGATCGCGGACCCAGGACGGTTCCGTGGCGCCATAGATCAACACGAGCCCGTCGCAAGCCTTGAGGTTCTCTTCGAGATCCTGACGGATTTTCTCCGGGCCACCTTCTGCAATCGGCCAGGAGGACATTACGCCGTGCTGGGCAAATAGCTCCGATAGATTCCGCGCAATCTCGAGATCGGTTCTATCGGCGTTGACAAACACCGCGACATTGGCCGCGCGGGATCGCGAAGTTTGTTCCTTGCGGCGCGTCGCCTCGACGACCGCCCGCTTGAATTCCTCAAAACCACCGGCCCGAGCGCCCTCGAGCAGCGCCCGATGAGCTTCATCTTGGATCGTCGCCGGATCGTCTGCGTCGCGCCATTGCAGGATCGGCTTGCCGACCTCTCTGGCGATATCGTGTTGGATCGCCGGAAAGCGCCGCCCTTCGGCAAATCTCGCCCGGCGTCCGGGTAATCTGCCGAGCACCTGCACAAACACCGAACAGCGCTGCAGATCCGCCTGCATGGCCGCCCGGAACTCCTGCTCGTTGTCTTCGCGATACCAGGTTTCCGGAAGGATGCGCAATCCAGCCTGGGTCAGATGGCTAACGAGCTCCGCTTCGCGCGTTTCCATATCGTCGGTCGAGCGCGCCAGGAATACACATTCGACCGTGGCAGGGGCGGAAGAGGGTGCGCCCGCTATGCGGGCGGTTCGGATCTCCTTCAGTTTCTGAGAGAGCTTGTCGGCGAGATTGATGACAGCGGCAAAATAAGCTTGTTCTTTCAGATCGGTGAGACCGAGGGGACGCGCGACGCCGCCCGCATCGTGATCCTGGGTCCAGAACTTGAAGCCGATCAGGTCGCCGAATTCGGGCGGCAGGATTTGCGGATCGATTTCGCGATATCTAACGACAAATATGCGGCCCTCTGAGACACAGTCTCGGGCAAAGCCGAGGAAGGCGTTGCGCTCCCGGGCACACCACTCAGACGCGACATAGCTCGGCGACACAATCAGAATAATGGTGGCAGACCGGCGGATCGCCCGCATGATCTCGGGGGTGAGCGGATGATTGCCGTCGAGCTCACGGTCGATCCAGAGCCGGAGGTCTTGGGTGCCGAGCCGTTGTCTGATTTCGGTGTCCAGGTGACGCACCAAAGTGCTCACCCACGCCCCGTCTCCCTGATTGTCGAGGTGGGCGTAGCTCACGAACACGTCGTGATCGTAACCCGGTACGTACGCCATTCTTCAGGCTCCCCGACCCAGTTGGCGCGCGATCTTTGGAGATCTGGCTTTTTGTGCCGCTTCTGGATCTCTATTAACGAAATTGTATGATCACCTCTGGCGCCGTGCAAACCGGTGCCTGGGCGTTTGCGGTCTGGCGAGGGGGGACCGCAAGCCCTAGTTAACCCCTTTTCGACCCGGACATGTGTGAGCTGCTTCACACTCGCCCGAGTTTCTGTGTGGCCGACGTCGCGAATGCCTCGTCCGCCGGCCGCGGCCGGTCGAGGTCCGCGACATCGCATTCTTGCGCGCCAACACGTATGCACGGGGCGCGCAGCGGCTCGGCACATTGCCCCGCGCTGAGCGCTAGGCTGTCGCCTCCTGTCTCGGGGGTATTCTCGGCGTCGCGTTCGACGGATCGAGGAGAATGTAGCACCGACGTCGTAGTTCAAATCTCCGACCCGCTGAAAGAGCAGTGTCCGACGGCTTCACGACGGCTCTCTCAGGTTTCGATCTCGACGACCCCGCGACCGTGAAGTGCGACCAAAGCGGGAGCTAGTGTGTCGGGACATGGACCGACTCATCGGGCCACCGAGAGCCAACTTAGCGTACCGCGATGACGCTTTTTCCATCCGCGACGAGCGCGGCACCTCTATCGCGGTCGATCGTGGCGTCAGGGCTCGGTATTGGTATTTCTGTCAGGGACTGCCCTGTTCCTCGCGGTCGCCGACATCCGGCGGGCCGCGCGCGGACGAGCTTCGCGCGCCGCCGTCGTTAAAGCCCCGGCCTCTTATTGGGGAGCGCGGTCGGATACGTCCTTTTGCAATTGGCGCTCGCGGAGCGTGGCATCGCGCTCGAGTTGCTCTGCCAACGCCAAAAGGATGCGGTCGGCGTTCCCGGCCCCGGAAGTAGGAATGCTCGCCGCACGCCGGCACAGTGCGGCCTTCCTGCGGAACTCTCGCACCTGCGCGACCATGAAGATCCCCCATTTGAAGGCCGGCGCGCGGGCTATCCGAACGTCGACCAGCCGGAAAGATGCCGGGCAAATTTCGCACAAGCTCGGCGTTACCCGCAACGGTCACCGATTAACGATGACGGGCTTAGCCCTTGGGGTCCTCCAGGCTGAACATCTCCGCCTGATCGTCATAGGCGAAGATTTCCGCGTAGCGACCCCAATCTGTCACAGCATCGAGCGTTTCCTCGGCGGCCGTGTCGCTGAGATGGTCTTCGAGCTCTTGCTCGAAGCGCACCCGGGGTGCCCGATGACCGGGCCGCTCGTCGAGCACATGCCTGATGTGTTGGGCAAGCGGCACCGAGGCGAGCAAGTGGCGGGCGAAGACTTCCTTGCGTGTCTGCGTGTCGAGATCGGCAAAATTACGCGCCGCCGCGCTCAGCAGAATGTCGCCCTCCTTGATCTCGGCAAAGCCAAGGTAGTGCAGGACTTCGGCAACCGGGAATAAATCGTCAATCTCGAGCTGTAGGGTACGCGCGATTTCCGGCAGATCCGCCTTGCCCTGATAGGGCGGTGCGGCGACGGTCTCGATCAGACCTGCTATGACGTTTGTCGAGACCGGCGGCAGCCGGCTGCCGAGCTGCAGTTTGGGCAATTGCCCCGCGGCTTCGACGGTCGGTCGTGCCGTCATCTTTGCATAAATATCGTCCACCATCTGGCGAAAATCTGCATCGAGACGGTTGCGCGGATGCCGAAACGTGACCTCGATTTCGCCTACGACGCGTCCTGGATTTGAGGAAAAGATCAGGATGCGGTCGCACATGAAGACCGCCTCCTCGATGTTGTGCGTGACCAGCAGCATCGATTTGGTCGGCAGCCGGCGCTCAATCCAGAGATCGAGAAGGTCGGTGCGGATTGTCTCGGCGGTCAGTACGTCGAGTGCCGAAAAAGGTTCATCCAGCAGCAGAATGGTTGGCTCCACGACAAGCGCGCGGGCAAAGCCGACGCGCTGGCGCATGCCGCCCGACAATTCGCGGGGGTAAGCCGACTCGAAACCGTCGAGACCGATCAGATCGATCGCAGAAAGCGCCCGTCTGCGGCTATCCTTGTCCGGCACCCCCAGGGCCTCGAGCCCCGCTTCGACATTCTGCAATACGGTCAGCCAAGGAAAGAGAGCGAAGGTCTGAAAGACCATCGCGATCCCTTCCGCAGGGCCGTTCACAGGACGGCCGCGGTAAATCACCTTGCCGCTGCTGGGTCTGATTAGACCGGAGATGATGCGCAACAGGGTCGATTTGCCGGAGCCCGAGCGGCCGAGCAAACCGACGATCTCGCCGGCTCGCAGCAAAAGATCGACGTCGGCAAGGACGCGTACCTCGCCCGACCCCCGAGGGAAACCGCGGGTCACATCGTGCACTGTAAGGATCGGCTCCCCCAGAGTCGTCTCGTGCAGGGTGTCTAATGCGACCATTGTGATTTCTCAGTCGAGGCGCAGCCGTTCTTCCGCATAGGCATAGAGCGGCCGCCAGAGCAACCGGTTGAACAGGGTCACCAGCATCGACATGACAGCAATGCCGAGAACGATCCTGGGGTAGTCGCCGGCAGCCGTGTTCTCTGCGATATAGGCTCCCAGACCGTGGGCCGTGATCTTGGTATCGCCCCAGGACACCGCTTCGGCGACGATGCTGGCGTTCCACGCGCCACCCGCAGCAGTAATGGCACCGGTAACGAAATAGGGAAAGATCCCCGGTAACATGACCTGTCGCCACCATTGCCAACCGCGCATGCGAAAATTGGTCGCCGCTTCGCGGAAGTCGTTGGGATAGGCCATCGTCCCGGCGACCACATTGAACAAAATATACCACTGCGTGCCGAGGATGATCAGCGGACTGAGCCAGATGTCCGGGTTCAGCTCGAAACGGACGATGACCACCACGAACACCGGGAACAGCAGATTGGCCGGGAAGGCTGCAAGAAACTGCGCCAGGGGTTGGATCTTCTCGGCCAGGTGCGGCCGCAAACCGACCTGGACTCCGATCGGGACCCAAATCAAGGAGGCGACCGCGATCAGCACGACAACCCGGGTCAAAGTGAAAAGGCCGAGCTTCAAGGCGTCAAGGACATCGTCCCAGCCTACCCCGGCGGCGACAAAGTCGATGATCTTCCACGCTGCGAAGACGGCTGCTGCCGCCACGGCGACGAACCAGAGAACGTCCACGATCGTCGAGCGCGAGGGGCGAACACTCGCAATCCCCTGCCGCAACGGGGCGAAGCGCCGGCGCGCAAGCGCGTGCAGCAGCAGGCTCCCCGGGTTGGTCACGGTTCCGAGGAGGCGGCTGCGCTGGAGCAAATCGAGAAACCATGAACCGGGTATCGTTTGCGCACCGGTCTGCTCGAAGCGGAACTTGTCGGCCCAGGCGACCAGCGGCCGAAACATCAGCTGGTCATAAAGGATGATCACCACGGTCATCGTCAGCACGACCCAACCGACCGCAGCCAGGTCCTTTTCCGCCGTCGCCTGAGCCAAATACGCGCCGATCCCAGGCAACGTAATAGTTCTGTCGCCGACTGTGATCGCCTCGCTCGCGACGACGAAGAACCAGCCGCCGGACATGCTCATCATCATGTTCCAGACGAGGCCCGGCATCGCGAACGGCGCCTCAAGACGCCAAAAGCGCTGCCATGCCGAGAAACGAAAACTATGCGTTGCCTCCTCGAGGTCGCGCGGCACGGTGCGCAGCGACTGGTAGAAGCTGAAGGTCATGTTCCAGGCCTGGCTCGTGAAGATCGCGAAGATCGCCGCAGCTTCGGCACCCGCGACCCGGCCGGGAAACAGAGACATGAAGAAGACGACGGTGAAGGAGATGTAACCCAGCACCGGCACCGATTGGAGGATGTCGAGCAGTGGGACGAGGACGAGTTCGGCTCGTCTGCTTTTGGCAGCAAGTGTCCCATAGGTGACGGTAAAGACTAGCGAGGCGATCATCGCCGCCAACATGCGCAACGTCGTGCGCAGCGCGTATTCCGGCAGATTGACCGGATCCAGCGAGATGACGGGCTCTTTGAGCGCCGAGAGTGGCGCCAAGGTTTCGCGAGCTCCTTTGGCGGCAAGCAGTAGCAGGCCAAAGACCAACGGGAAGGCAATGATGTCCCAGCGGTTCGGGACCAGCCCTCGCGCCGTCAGGCTTGCATAGCTGATTGAGCTTCCTTGCACCCTGGTAATCCTTCGAGCCGTGGACTCGCAACACGGGGCAGCGCCATAGTCAAGTCGAGATCTGAGGAGTGGCTGTCACAGAACTGAAATATTAGCTGGTCATACTCGGGGCGATCATCAGGAGGCCTGAGTTTTACCGCGACCCGGAGACGATAAACCTCCGGCCTGGCGGCGAGTCTCCGACGAAAATAATTCCAGCCGCTAAATTCAACCGGTGGTGCAAACTCTCATCCTCGGTCATGAGAAAGCGTTCACGCAATCTTCGGTCCGGGCGACTCATCGCCACGCAATCGCGCCTGATTGCGATCGCTCTGGCAGTCTGCCTTGTCGGTGCCGCGGCAGGAACGAGCACCTCGGGCGCCGAACGCGCTGCTGACGAGCCTCTACGCGTTGCTGTCTACGATGTGCCGCCGTACGGCGGCCGTTACCATGACCACGGTCGGCTACGGCGATGTGACACCGCTAACGCCGGTCGGACGATTCATTGCTGTGCTGTGGATGCTGGGGAGCCTAACTCTCATATCCCTGCGAGCCTCGTCGCGCGCATGACCGCCGATGCCGTCACATCGGCCCCGATCGCACGGACCAGCGATCTCGATGGAAAACAATTGGCGGCCGTTGCGGATTCCTCAGGCGCCGGATATCTTGACGAGCAGCATCTGCATTACACGAAATACGCCAATCTCAAGGACGCGCTGGCTTCGCTGGCGCGCGGCAAGTCCGACGCCGTCGTCAATAGCGTAGGCACTTTGGAATACGCGATCTCGACGTATCAGCGGAGTATCGAGTGTTTCCGATGAAATGATACCGGGCTACTGAGGGTGAGTGTCGGGCGCAATCCTGCAAAATAATTGGAGGGCACAAAATGTCTGAATTGGCGGTCGACCATCGTCCTCCCCTAACAATCGTCACACCGTCGGCGCCTTCTACGCAACGATACATCAATCGCGAACTTTCCTGGCTAGCCTTCAACGAGCGTGTTCTCGAAGAAGCCAGCAATCCGAACCATCCGCTCCTCGAAAGGGTCCGCTTTCTGTCGATTTCCGACAGCAACCTCGACGAGTTCTACATGGTGCGGGTCGCCGGTCTTCAAGAGCTGGCGGAGAGCGGAATCACCGCGAAGAGCGATGACGGATTGACACCGGAGCAGCAACTGGTGGCGATCGCCGAGGTTGCACGAGACCTCGTTCATCGCCAGCAGCAGTGTTGGGTAGACCAGCAGAAGCGTCTGCGCGAGGAACGGATCTTCATCCTCGGTCAGGAGGCGTTGACGGGCGAGGATCGCGATTGGCTGAGCCAATTCTTCATCGATCACCTGCTACCGGTCATGACGCCGATCGCGATCGACCCGGCACATCCATTCCCGTTTATTCCAAATCGGGCATTGGCAATCGTTGTGGAATTGCGTCGAGACGACGGGTCCGAGATCAACGCTCTGGTCTTGATCCCGGAGCGCGTCGAGCGATTCATCCGACTGCCCGGCAAGGAGATCCGCTTCATTGTGGTTGAGGAGGTGCTGCTCGCGATAGGGATGTCGGAGCTGTTTCCCGGGATGACGCCGCTCGGCCATGGCATGTTCAGGGCACTGCGAAACAGCGACATCGAAATCGAAGAAAAGGCGCAAGACCTCGTGGCGATGTTCGAGTCTGCGCTCAAACGGCGGCGGCGCGGTGATATCACTCGCCTGATGTTTTCGGCCGGTACGCCAGACCGTCTCCGTGATTTTGTCGTGGAGGAGACCCGCACACAGCCACGCGATGTGGTTACACTAGACGGTATCGTGGCTCTTTCCGATATTCGCCACCTGATCACGCCAGAACGACCGGACCTGCTGTTCCCGCCGTTCGCCCCCCGGTTTCCCGAGCGGATAAAGGACTACGGCGGGGATTGCTTTGCCGCCATTCGGGCAAAAGACATCGTGGTTCATCACCCATATGAGTCTTTCGACGTTGTCGTGCAATTTTTACGGCAGGCGGCGGATGACCCGAACGTCATTGCGATCAAGCAGACCCTATACCGGACCTCAGAGGATTCGCCGATCGTCGCCGCGCTAGCCGATGCCGCCGAAGCCGGCAAGTCAGTC
>Ga0306926_10002710_pt1 | contig 18062 bp, 17 predicted proteins | sample flu12Cox44000178_FD_203759 | JGI IMG/M metagenome (GOLD analysis project Ga0306926, IMG submission 203759) | Lab enrichment of tropical soil microbial communities from Luquillo Experimental Forest, Puerto Rico - flux8day.12C.oxic.44.000.178 (v2)... | ecosystem: Environmental > Terrestrial >... | reverse complement strand
CCATTACGGCGACGCACGAATTCGTGGTGCCGAGATCGATCCCAATGACCTTTCCCATGGTCCTCACATCCTTCTATTTGCGGCAGGTCGGCAGGCCCGAATGGCGCCTCAGCTCCAACCCCCTCAGATCAAATCCTCGCGATATAGCGACTTTGAGCGTCATATAGGAGCGGGGTACCAGCCCGCAAGGACCGGGCCGCAACCTTGGCCAATGAAACGGCGCGACGTTGGAGGATGCAACGCCCGTGGGCCTGGCAGTACCCCGAAGCGGGACCCCATGGGCAGCGCGCGCACGGCCGGGCGGCCCGGTGGCGGGCAGTAAGTCACCGGGGCTGCCCTGTTGCGGTGTCGGCAAACCCGATAAAAGCGGGCCTAACCCTTTCGCCTCGGCTAGTGGTCCAATTCTGACATTCGCTACCCATCTGGAGAGCTTTCTTGCGAATGTTCGGCCGACCATCGAACGGCCTCAATGCAACCCAAATAGGTTCCTCATGACGCGTTTTCGACCAATCAGCGCTGCCGTATTTCTCCTCTTCGCGACGTGGCCTGCACTCGCGGCCGAGGCGCTGTTTCCGCAAGGTGTCCGCGTGGGATTGACGCCGCTGACGGGCCTCGTCCCCTCCAAAACCTTCCCCGGATTCGAGTCCGAAGATCAAAGCGTCAAGGTCCTGGTCACCGAGCTTCCCGCGGATGCCTATGGCGAGATCAAGAGCGCCTTCACGGCTAATCCGGCAGGCGCCGGCGGAATCAAGCCCGAGAGTATCGAGACCCCGGCCGGGCTTGCCTACTACACCGCCGAGAACACCAAGGATGGCGCTGCGAGCGTGAGGCGGTATTCCATGATCCTGTCGGGCGGCACTTTCTCCGGCTATGTAGCGGTGCAGATTCCCGAAAATGCGACAAAAATCTATTCGGATGACGCCGTCCGCAAGATGTTTGCCTCCGCCGTGATCCGCAAAGAGGTTCCGGTTGCCGAGCAGCTCGAGTTGATGCCGTTCAAGCTCACCGAACTCGCAGACTTCAAGAACGTGCGCACGCTGACGCCCGGTGCGGCACTGGTGCTTGCCGACGGCGACGAACACACCGGCTTCGAGCCCGCCCCCTTCATGGTGATCGGTATCATCGGCGCGATACCGCCGCAATCGGAGGATCGCGCACGTTTTGCCCAGCAAGCAGCGACCCAGATCCCCGGCGTGCGCGAGGCGAGGATCACCATGTCGGAACCGATCCGCATAGACGGCATGCCCGCTTACGAGACACGCATCGACGCCACCAGCGGCAAGGACAATACCTCCGTGACCGTCGTGCAATGGCTGCGATTTGGCGGCCCGAACACTCTCCGCATCATCGGCAGCGCGCCGCGCGACCAGTGGTCGAGCGCCTTTCCGCGCTTTCGCGCCGTACGTGACGGAATTCAGCCGCACGGCTGATTTTCGCGGTTGGCAGCTAACCTAGGCCCTAGGCGGCGCTGTTCGGCTCGTTGCCATTGGCGGCCAAGGGTGCGGCCTTTGCCCCACCTTTGGAAACAGCGACCAGCGCCGGCCGCAACACGCGTTCGCTGATCATGTAACCGGCTTGCACGACCTGGACCACGGTGCCTGCGGGCACCGATGCGTCCGGAACCTCGAACATCGCCTGGTGGAAGTTCGGATCGAACCTTTCGCCCACCGGATCCAGTTTCCTGACGCCGTGCTTCTCCAGCGCGTTGAGGAGCGAGCGCTCGGTCAGTTCCACGCCTTCGATCAGTGCCTTCAAGCCGGGATCGGCTGCCGCTCGCGCCTCGGCCGGTACCGCATCGAGCGCGCGCTGCAGATTGTCGGCGATTTCGAGCACGTCGCGCGCGAAGCCGGTGATGCCGTAGGTCCGCGCATCGGCAACTTCGCGGCTGGTACGCTTGCGCAGGTTCTCCATCTCCGCCAACGTGCGCAGCATCTTGTCGCGCGACTCGGCGACCTCCCTGGTCAGCATTTCGACGGAACCTTGCTCAGGCTCATCGGGCATGACGTAAGGCTTTGAAACCACGGGCTCACTGGCCTGCGCCGGATCTTTCTTTTGCCGGTCGGGATCGGTCATGGCTCGCCTTCTCAAAAAATTGCGTGGAAACGGATCGTTACGGGGGCTCGTTTGCCGCCATATCGTGTTTCGCGCAACGAAAATCAAGCGTCCGTGATCTAGTGTCCCGAATCCGAAGTTCGTATCATTGGCCAGCGGGCTCTTTTGCGAACTTCGGATTCGAAAGGACACTAGAAATCTATGATTCTAGTGTGGTTTGGTTCGGAAGTTCTCTTGACGGGCTCGCAGCAAAATGAAGAGAACTTCCGAACCACCACACTAGTACCTGCCCCTGTCAGCCGCCAAGCATGCGGCTGACGATGCGCGCGGCGTAATCCACCGTGGGGATGACCCTCGCGTAGTTGAGCCGTGTCGGGCCGATCACGCCAAGGACGCCGACGATATGGCCGGCGGCGTCGCGATAGGGAGCGACGATGGTGGCGGAGCCCGACAGCGAAAACAGCTTGTTTTCGGAGCCGATGAAGATCCGCACGCCTTCGGCGCTTTCAACCCGGCCCAACAGGTCGACCACGCCGCGCTTGGTTTCGAGATCGTCGAACAGCAGGCGCACGCGCTCGAGGTCTTCCAGCGCATGCAGGTCCTCAAGAAGATTGGCATGGCCACGAACGATCAATTGCCGTTCCTCGTGCTCACCGCCCGACCAACTCGCCAGTCCGGCGGCGATGACCTTTTGCGTCAGTTGATCGAGTTCGGCGCGATTTTGCGCGAGCGCCGATTCAAGCTCGAGCCGGGCTTCTGCAAGCGTCCGCCCGCGGATGCGCGCGTTGAGGAAATTGCTGGCTTCAATGAGTGCTGAGGGAGGAACGCCGGGCGGCAGCGCAAGCACCCGGTTTTCAACCTGCCCGTCCTCGCCGACCAGCACGACCAGCGCCCGCTCCGGCTCCAGGCGCACGAACTCGATGTGCTTCAGCCGCGAATTGGATTTGGCGGTCAGCACCACGGCGGCCGCACGGGTCAGGCCGGACAGCCGTGTCAATGCTTCGCCGAGGGCTGCCTCGACCGATTGGGCGCGGCCGACCGAGGCAAGCTGGCTCTGGATCGACTGCCGCTCATCCTCGGTGAGATCGCCGACCTGCATCAAGGCATCAATGAAGAACCGCAATCCTCGTTCGGTCGGCAATCGACCGGCAGAGGTATGCGGCGCATAAATCAAGCCGAGCTGTTCAAGATCGGCCATCACGTTGCGCACGGAGGCCGGAGAGAGCGGAATGGCGATCAGCCGGGAGATGTTCCGGGAGCCGACAGGCTCGCCGGTTGCCAGATAGCTTTCCACGATCTGACGAAAAATATCGCGCGAGCGCTCGTTGAGCTGGGCGAGCCCCGCCAGCGGCGCGATCAGGCCTATGGGATCGTGGTGGGCCACCAACGTCTCCGTTCCATCGTGTCGTAATTTGTCCGTCCGCCGAGCCCCTGACAAGCGGGTCGCGAAGCCCCTAAAAGATTGGTTAAAGGCCTTGCCGGCCCCAGTTCCCCCTCCTACAAGCTCCGCCAGCCACTCCTTTTTCTCGATTTCCTGGAGGATTCCCATGCGGCCGAGCCGCCGTGCCCCGGACGAATTGCGCCCCGTTTCGCTGGAGCGCGGCATCGTCAAATACGCGGAAGGGTCCTGCCTGGTGAAATTTGGCGACACCCACGTCCTGGTCACGGCGACCCTCGAAGACCGGCTGCCGCCCTGGTTGAAGGGTCAGGGCCGCGGTTGGGTGACAGCCGAATATGGCATGTTGCCGCGTGCAACGCTTGAGCGGACACGCCGCGAAGCCTCCGCCGGCAAGCAAAGTGGCCGCACGGTGGAAATCCAGCGCCTGATCGGCCGATCGCTTCGCACGATCGTCGATCTGGAAGCGTTGGGCGAGCGCCAGATCACCGTCGACTGCGACGTGCTGCAGGCCGACGGGGGCACGCGAACCGCATCGATCACGGGCGCCTGGGTCGCGCTTGCCGATTGCATCGGATGGATGAAGACGCGCAACATGGTCAAGGCCACCGTGCTCCGCGACAACGTCGCCGCGATCTCATGCGGCATCTATCATGGCACGCCCGTACTCGACCTCGACTATGCCGAGGATTCAGAAGCGGAAACCGACGCCAATTTTGTCATGACCGGCGACGGCCGCATCATCGAGGTGCAGGGTACGGCTGAAAGGACGCCGTTCTCGCAGGATGAATTCCTGGCTTTGATGACGCTGGCGCGCCGGGGCGTAGCGCGGCTGGTGGACTTGCAGAAGCTGGCGGTCGCTTGAAGTCATGCACCGTCAAATCACAGGCCGACTGGTGATCGCGACCCACAATCCCGGCAAGCTCGCCGAAATGCGCGACCTTTTGGCCCCCTACGGCGTCGAGGCGGCGTCAGCCGGGGACCTCGGCCTTGTCGAGCCGGAGGAGACCGGGGGCAGTTTCCACGCCAATGCGCGGATCAAGGCGGTCGCGGCCGCCAAGGCGGCACAGCTCGCCGCTTTCGCCGACGATTCGGGCCTGGTCGTCGACGCGCTTGACGGCGCGCCCGGCATTCTCTCCGCGCGTTGGGCCGGGCCGAACAAGGATTTCAACGCCGCAATGGCGCAGATTGAACGTCTTTTGAGGGAACGCGGAGCAACCACGCCGGACAAGCGAGGTGCGCAGTTCGTGTCCGCGCTCTGTGTTGCCTGGCCCGACGGCCATCTCGAGGAAGTCGAGGCGCGCGCCGACGGCACGCTGGTCTGGCCCCCGCGCGGGACGTCCGGTTTCGGCTACGATCCGATGTTCAAGCCGGACGGATTTGATCGTACCTTCGGCGAGATGACCAGCGTTGAAAAACACGGGCTGCCGCCGCTGGGTCTAGGCCTGTCGCACCGCGCCCGCGCCTTTGTGAAACTCGCGGAGATCTGCCTTGACCGGCATTGAGAGAACCGCCTTCGGTGTCTATGTGCACTGGCCGTTCTGCCTGTCGAAATGCCCTTACTGCGACTTCAACAGCCACATTCGCCACGCCGCGATCGATGAGGACCGATTCGCCCGCGCCTTTGCGCGCGAGATCGAAACCACCGCCGCGCGTGTGCCGGGGCGGACGGTCACATCGATTTTTCTGGGCGGCGGCACGCCTTCGCTGATGCAGCCGCAAACCGTCGGAGCGATCCTGGAGGCGATCGGCAAGCATTGGCGCGTGGCTGATGATGCGGAAGTCACGCTGGAAGCCAATCCGACCAGTGTCGAGGCCACGCGTTTTGCCGGTTACCGCACAGCCGGTGTCAACCGTGTCTCGCTCGGCGTGCAGGCGCTTGATGACGCTTCACTGCAGGAACTGGGACGCCTGCACTCGGCACGCGAAGCACTCGATGCGGTCGCGGTCGCGCGCCGCGCTTTCGATCGCTATTCGTTCGACCTCATCTATGCCCGCCCCGACCAGACGCCGGACATGTGGGCCGGCGAGCTGGAGCTTGCGATCCGCGAGGCGGCCGAACATCTATCGCTTTACCAGCTGACCATTGAAGAGGGTACGCCCTTCTTCGGGCTGCACGCGGCCGGCAAATTGAAGACACCGGATGAGTCCGTGGCGCGCGCCCTTTACGATGTCACGCAGGAGGTGTGTGAGCGGCACGGTTTGCCGGCCTACGAAATCTCCAACCATGCGCGCAAAGGCGCCGAATGCCGGCACAATCTGGTGTACTGGCGCGGCGAGGAATATGCCGGCATTGGTCCCGGCGCCCATGGCCGCCTCAACATCAACAATGTCAGGCGCGCGACTGCGACGGAAAAACGTCCCGAGGCATGGCTGATGCGGGTCGAGGCGAATGGCCATGGCATTGTCACCGACGATGATCTCTCTTGCGAGGAGCGCGCCGACGAATTTCTGCTGATGGGCTTGCGACTTTCCGAAGGTATCGATCCCCTGCGCTACGCCGCACTCGCCGGCCGGCCGCTTGATCCGCGCCGGATCGCGCTGCTCTGCGATGAAGGCGCCATCGTTGTCGATACCGATGGACGATTGCGCGTGACGAGGGTCGGATTTCCGGTGCTTGATGCTGTTGTCGCCGATCTGGCTGCGTAAAGCTTTGCGTCAAGCGCCAAAGCTCTTGGGCGAGCCCGCCACAGCCACGCCGCCGCCGTTTCCTACTCGCATGACGGCCAACCCGCGCTCATTGGTACCGTCGGGCCGGAAGCGAAACAGGCCGTCGATGCCGGAAAAACCGGAGGGATTGGTCAGCACGTCCTGCGAAAAACGCTGGGCGCCTTGCGTTCTGGCAAGGGCCGCGACCAGCGCCACTGCATCGTAGGCGAGCGTCGCCGTACGCACCGGTTCGCCTCCGAATCGCGTGCGGTAGCGACCGGCGAAGGCTCGAAAGCCGGCCGGGTCCGGCGCCGCGTAAAGTCCACCCTGCAGCGAAGCGCTCGCGAACACGCGCGGATTGTCCCACAGCCCCGTGCCAAGCAATTGAATGTTGCGCAGGTTGGCACCGGCGCCTGTGAGAGCCTCGGCGGTCGCAACAACCGAATCGCCATCATCGGCAATCAGCAGCGCATCCGCCTGCCCCAGTGCCTGCGCCACGTTGCGTGCCGGCGTGGTGCGGTCGGACCCATATTTCTCGAATGCGACGATCCGCCCGCCCCGGCGCCCGACCGATTGCTTGAAGGCGACCTCCACCACATTGCCGTAGGCATTTTCCGGAAGCAGAGCGGCGAACGATTTTTTGCCGATGCTGGCCGAGTATTCGACGATGCGATTGATGTCGGATTCGGGAAGAAAGCTCAGCAGAAAGACGCCGCGGCCAGCGATGCTCGAATCGGTCGAGAACGCGATGACCGAGACGCTCCGCGTGCGCGCCACCTGCGCGGTCGAGGGGACCGAGAGCGCAAATAACGGTCCCAGGATGATCTCGGCACCCTCCTCCAGCGCCTGTTGTGCGCCCTGAGCGGCACCCTGCGGGTTGCCGCCGTCGTCCTTGATCAGAAGCTGGATATTGGGATTCTGGAATTCGGCCAGCGCCATTTCGGCGGCGTTCTTCATCGATTGCGCCGCGACGCCGGCATTTCCCGAACCCGACAGCGGCAGGATCAGCCCGACCTTGACCTGTCCGCTGCCGGCGACAGTCGCTTGCTGGCCCGGCCCCGCCGGTGCGGGCGAACTACTGGAGAACTGGCTGAAACTTTGCTGGATGCTCGAGCAGGCCGAAAGCAGCGGCGCACCCAGCGCAAGCCCAATGGCCGCCCGCCGGGTTGCGCCTGGGGCTTTAGAACCGAAGGACTCGCGATCCACGGTTTCGGGGCTTTCTTGCAGCGGGCCCACCATCGCATCTCATGGCTCGACCGGCCGGAAGCGGCCGGGACTCCCCCCTTGAGAAAGATCAGGAGGGCGGATTCAGGCATACTGTCGGCGAATAGTTAACCAAAACAAAAGGATTATGGCACCGCCGAGCCACCCCTTTGGTTGCGCCACGCCGGGCCTTTTTTGACTACGGCCGCCCTGCGTGGCCGCAGCCGTGAGCTTTGCAATAGTGGCGCGGAGGCTGTCTCCCCCTTAAGTTGGCATTATGCGCGCAAAACCTGCCCCGATAAACACTGAAAGCGCAACGGCGGCGGCCGACGGCACCTTTTTGGTCGCAGGCCACCCTGTTGCGGCGCCGAAGGCGACGCCCGGCCTTTATCTGGTAGCAACGCCCATCGGCAACCTCCGTGACATCACGCTGCGCGCGCTGGAGACGCTGGCGAGCGTTGACATCATTGCCTGCGAGGATACCCGCATCACCCGACGGTTGACCGAGCGCTATGGCATCAAGACCGAGCTCACGCCGTATCACGAGCACAACGCGGCGATCGCGCGGGCGAGCATCCTGGCACGGCTCGCACAGGGCGCGTCTGTCGCGCTGGTGTCGGATGCGGGCACGCCCCTGGTGTCGGACCCAGGCTTCAAGCTGGTGCGCGAGGCGTGCGCCGCCGGTTACACAGTGACGGCGCTGCCGGGCCCATCGTCTGTACTGACCGCGCTCTCGGTCGCGGCGCTTCCGACTGATCGGTTTTTCTTCGAGGGATTTTTGCCGCCGAAACAGGCCAGACGCCGCGCGCGGCTTTCCGAACTGGCGCGGATCGATGCGACGCTCGTCATCTTTGAAACGGGCAATCGAATACGGGAGGCGTTGGCTGATCTTGCCGAGATCCTCGGCGCGCGCGAGGCTGCGATCTGCCGCGAGCTGACGAAGATCCATGAGGAGGTCGCACGCACAACACTTGCCGAGTTCGCATCGAATGCGCGTGGGGTCGAGACGCGCGGTGAATTCGTGCTGGTGATCGGGCCGCCGCATCCGGATGCGCGGGAATTGACGAATGAAGCATTGGATGACCTGTTACGCGGGCAGCTCAAACACCAAAGCGTCAAGGACGCCGTGGCTCACGCCGTCGAGCTATCGGGCCGACCGCGCCGCGAGGTTTACGCGCGTGCGCTTGAGCTTGCCAAAAAAGACAAGCGAGCGGGGCGCTGATGGCAGAGACTGACCGTCCCCCTCCCGCGAAGGCCGCCTCACCGGCTCGCGTCGCTGCATTCCGCACCGGCCTCTCGGCCGAAAGCCGCGCAGCCGCCTATCTCATGGCGAAAGGCTACCGGATTCTCGCCAAGCGTTTCCGCACGCCTCATGGCGAGATCGATCTTGTGGCGAAGCGGTGGAATTTACTGGCTTTCGTCGAGGTCAAGGCGCGGGCCACGCTGGATGATGCCGCGCTCGCGGTAACGCCGCGCCAGCAGGCGCGTATCGTCGATGCCGCGCAAGCCTGGCTGGTCATGCATCCCGAACATGCCGATTTCGAGTTGCGTTTCGATGCCATCCTGATTGCGCCGCGGCACTTGCCGCGCCATGTCTTGGCGGCATTCGACGCCAGCTCCTGACTTCCCTCCAGATGTGGGTTTCTCGATGAAATTGAATGTCGCCGTCCAGATGGATCCCATCGCCCGCATCAAGATCCAGGGCGATTCGACCTTCGCGCTGCTGTTGGAGGCACAAAGGCGCGGTCACGAACTTTCCTATTACACTCCCGACAAGCTTTCGCTTCTCGGGGATGAAGTGGTTGCCCCCGTCCAACTTTTGAGCGTGCGCGACGAGCCCGGCAATCATTTTACGCTGAGCGAGCCAAAGCGTCAGAAGCTGACCTCATTCGACGTGGTGTTGCTGCGCCAAGACCCACCCTTCGATCTCGCCTACATCACCTCCACGCATCTTCTCGAACGGATTCATCCGAACACGCTGGTTGTGAACGATCCTGCAAGCGTGCGCAACGCGCCGGAAAAGCTGTTCGTGATGAACTTTCCGCAGCTGATGCCGCCAACGCTGATCTCGCGCGACCTCGACGAGATCAACGCCTTCCGCCAAGTCCATGGTGCGGTGGTGATGAAGCCGCTGCATGGACATGGCGGCGCAGCCGTATTCCGCGTCATGCCGCAGGATATGAACTTTGGTTCGCTCTACGACATGTTCTCCGTCACCTTCAGGGAACCCTGGGTGATCCAGCGCTTCCTTCCCGAGGTCAAGCATGGCGACAAGCGCATCATTCTCATTGACGGGGAATTCGCCGGCGCCGTCAACCGCGTGCCGGCAGCAGACGATCTGCGCTCCAACATGGTGCGCGGCGGGGCGGCGCGAGCCACAGACCTGACAGCGCGTGAGCGCGAAATCTGCGAGACCATCGGGCCGGCGCTTCGCGAGCAGGGACTTTTGTTCGTCGGGATCGATGTGATCGACGGCAATCTTACGGAGATCAACGTGACCTCGCCGACCGGGATCCGCGCCGTGTCACAGCTTGGCGGACCCGACATCGCGGCGAAGATCTGGGACTCGATCGAAAAGAAACGGGACTAACGCCTCCACTTCGCTTGACGCCATGGTCCCGCCGCTGCAGTTCGGCACGGCGGGGTTGCATATATTTATTCAACAGCCTGTGAGTGGACCAAAATGCCTTGAGCGTATATGCGAGCGTGGGATTTCAGTTACGGCTTTGGGAGTGGCGATATGGCTTCAGTTCGAACAATCTCGCGCCTGGCCGGCATGCTTGCGGCGGTGCTGCTCCTTTGCTTTTCCCCGGCGAACTCCGCCGAAGACTTCGGGCCGGCAATTGGAACGAAGGCGCCTGATATCGGTACCCGGCTCGATCAGCTCGGCAAACCGCGTCAGCTGCCCGACCTCATGGGACAAAAAGGCCTTGTGCTTTTCTTCTATCGCTCGGCGGACTGGTGCCCGTTTTGTCAGGCTCAGCTCGTCGAGATCAATACTGGCGTGGCTGAGATCGAGAAGCGGGGTTACAAAGTGGTCGGGCTTTCCTATGACAGCCCTGAGATCCTGCAAGCAGCCACCGCCAAACGTAACCTGACCTATACGTTGCTCTCGGATCCGAAATCCGAAATTATCGATCGCTACAATTTACGCGACCCGCAATACCCGCCAGGCAACCGCGCCTATGGCGTGCCGAGGCCGATCATCTTTGTTCTCGATACGCAAGGCGTTATCAAGGCCAAGTTCTTCGAGGAGAACTTCAAATACCGCCCGCGTATCACCACCGTCATCTCCACGTTGGATGAACTCGCCGGGCGAAGCTGATAAACATGCGCGCTCAACTGCTTGCGATCGCGTGTTTGTCCCTGGTCGGGGCCGCGGCGGGGGGGCTTGGTGTCGCTCGCGCACAGGAGCAGCCAGCGCAAGGCAGGCACGTAGCCGTCAGCCTTATAGCGGAAACGCGCAGCATTGTGCCGGGCCGCTCCTTTCACGTCGCGTTGCGGCAACAGATTGAAGCCGGTTGGCATACCTACTGGTTGAATCCCGGCGACTCCGGTTTGCCGACCCAAATCGAATGGAGCTTGCCAGGAGATTTCAGGGCCGGGCCAATTCTTTGGCCTCAACCCGAGCGCATCGCGCTTGGGCCCGTCATCGACTACGGATATTACAACGACGTTCTTCTTCCCGTGGACATCGATGTGCCCTCGACGCTTTCGCCGGGTACCAGCATCGTAATCGCCGCGCATGCGAGTTGGTTGGTCTGCTCCGATACTTGCATTCCGGAAGAAACGAATTTGAGCATTTCCGTCCCAGTCGCCGCGGAGAGCGAACCTGATCGGGATTGGGCCGAACGCTTTGCCTCCGCCCGTGCGCAGCTACCTTTGCCGAATCCATTCCCGACCACGGCTTCGCTAAATGCCGAAAGCATCACGCTGCATGTCGCAATGGGCAATGCCGAAAAGCTCCGCGATGTGACGTTCTTCCCGATAGATCGTGACGTCATCGATAACGATGCGCCGCAAAGCCCCGTAGCGGAGCCCGCTGGGCTGACGCTGACGCTGCGGCGTGATGTGACCGGGCCGGCGCCTGCCGCGCTCAACGGCCTCCTCGTCTTTCGTGATTCAGCCGCGCAGGCAGATACTGGTCTGGAGACGATCACGATCTCGAGCCCAATCGAGCCTGCCGCGGCAAGTTCCGTCGGCCAGCTCGGGTTTGTCTGGGCCCTGGTTCTCGCAGCCGTGGGCGGGCTCCTCCTCAATCTTATGCCCTGTGTATTACCTGTCCTTTCGATCAAGGCGTTCAGCCTGGCGCAGCATGCTCAATCAGCGGCGCGCGAGGTGCGGATCCAGGGATTAGCCTACACGGCCGGCGTGCTGGCGAGTTTCGCAGCGATCGCCGCAGTGCTGCTCGGAATGCGCAGCGCCGGAAGTGAGATCGGTTGGGGCTTTCAGCTGCAATCTCCGTTGTTCCTGGCCTCAATGATTTATGTGCTGTTCGCGGTCGGCCTCAATCTTTCGGGCGTGTTCAGCTTCGGCGAACGCATTGCTGGTGTCGCCGGCGAGTTCTCAACGCACACCGGCTACTCCGGTTCTTTTCTGACCGGCGCGTTGGCGACGCTGGTGGCTACGCCCTGTACTGCGCCCTTTATGGCGGCAGCGCTCGGCTATGCGATCACACAGCCCTGGTACCGGTCACTCTTCATATTCGAAGCAGTGGGATTTGGGATGGCATTGCCGTATCTGGCAATAGCCTTCAGCCCTGCTTTGCGCCGCTTTCTTCCCAAGCCCGGATCATGGATGCTTGGACTGAAACAGTTTCTGGCTTTTCCGATCTACGGCACCGCGGTGTGGTTGACTTTTGTTCTGGCCAAAGAGAGTGGCGAGCTTCTGGTCACAGCCGTGTTGTCCGGCTTAGTGCTGATCGCCTTGGCGGCCTGGCTTTACGAAGGAGTGCGGCATCGTGAGCACCGGTGGCGGCCGTGGGGATTGGCTGCGTCGGCTTTGCCACTCATCGGGGCCCTCGCCATTCTTCCACTCGTGGGCAACGAACGAGGCCTTCGCGCCGACGCAGCGACCGATGACAAGGTTGGCATCCGCTGGCTGCCCTTCAGCGCCGGCAAGATCGAGGAGCTGCAGGCGCAGGGAAGACCGATCTTTGTCGACTTCACGGCTGACTGGTGTATCACGTGCAAGCTCAACGAACGGGTGGTGCTGGAAAGTCCCGCAGTTATCGAAGCGTTCGCAAGCAACGAGGTCGCAGCCCTGCGCGCCGACTGGACGCAGCAGGATGCCGCCATCACGCGCATGCTGGAGGCGAAGGGTCGCGCGGGCGTGCCGCTCTATCTGTTCTATCCGAAGCCCGGCCCGCAGCGCGAACGTCCCGAGGCGATCGTGCTACCGCAAATTTTGACGGCCACGACGGTCCTTCGTGAGATGCAGATTCGTTAGGCACCCATCGGCGCCCGCATCAGTCTTTGCCGGCAGCCCTTTCCCGATCGGGCAAGATCGTAAGTTCGTCCTTTGGACGACAACGATAACGCATCGTTCACCATGAGGACAAATCCCCGATCCGGCGCGGCGCAAGCGCCGTCGCGTTTCAAGTCGGCTTATACCTTTGCTGCTTACTCGTGCTGAGAGAGGGATCCGCAGGGCGTATCCCGCCGCAAGAGTAACAAGTAAAGCGAATGTATACCGCCCGAATAGTGGTTCTGGCCAATGCCCGCCGTCTCGCCGGAATTGCCGCTCGCCTCGTGAACGGCTCCGACGACAACCACGCCACGGTCGAACCGGTCCTCCAGCAGCCCGCGATCGACGCTTTGGCGGCCAAGCCTGTCACAGAAGTGACGACAAGGATACCCGACATGAAATGCAGGGCAAACAAGCGCGCGATGCGCCTTTCTTCGATCGGCGCCGGCCTATTTTCGACCCTGCTCGCCATGGCGTGCGGTTTATCGCCGGTGCAGATCCGGGCCGCCGAGGATTCTTCGTCCGTGTCGGGAGTTGCGACCGTTGGACCGGCGAAGTCCCGTTTCCTCCCGCTCGGCATCGGCAAGTCCGTCGTCATCGACCTGCCGCGCGAGGCCAAGGATGTCCTTGTTGCCGATCCCAAGATTGCAAACGCAATCATCCTCAGCGCGCCTACATCATCGGCGCCGGGGTTGGCCAGACCAACGTGGTGTTCTTCGATGCCGACGGTCAGCAGGTCGCCGGCTACGACATCGCGGTCAAGCGCGACCTCAACGGTGTTCGAGCTGCGTTGAGACAGTCGCTGCCGGGCGTCCAGATCGAAGGCGTCGGCGAAGGCGTGGTCCTGACCGGTTCGGTATCGAGTCCGATCGAGGCGCAGCAGGCGGGCGACATCGCCGCTCGGCTGGTGGGCAGCGCCGACAAGGTCGTCAACTCAATCGTCGTACGCGGCCGCGACCAGGTGATGTTGAAGGTGCATGTGGCTGAAGTCAGGCGTGACATCATCAAGCAGCTGGGCATCGACCTCAGCGCCAGTATGAACGCCGGCACCGCCGTCGTGAATTTCAACAACTCCAACCCGTTCACCGCGCTGGGCCGGCCGCTAGTCTCGGACAATGCGCTGTCGGCCGCCTCCATCGTCAAGGGCTTGCCCACCGTCACTGCAACCATGCGCGCAATGGAGAGCGCCGGCATCTTCAGAACATTGGCTGAGCCGAACCTGACCGCGATTTCCGGTGAATCGGCGACCTTCATTGCCGGCGGCGAGTTTCCCATTCCGGCGGGCTACTCCTGCGATCCGACCACGCATGTCTGTACGACCCAGATCACCTACAAGAAGTTTGGCATCTCCCTCAACTTTACGCCGGTCGTGCTGAGCGAAGGCCGCATCAGCCTGCGAGTCATGACCGAAGTGTCGGAGTTGTCCAACGACAACGCGATTACCGTGTCGCAGGCGCTTACCTCCACCACGACGAACTCCATCACCATACCATCGATCAGGACCCGCCGCGCCGAGACCACGCTGGAAATCCCCTCCGGAGGCTCCATGGCGATGGCCGGCCTGATCCAGCAGCAGACCAAGCAGGCGATCAATGGACTGCCAGGCCTCGATCAAGTGCCGATTCTTGGCCAGCTCTTTCGAAGCCAGGACTATGTCAACAACGAAACCGAGTTGATGGTGCTGGTGACGCCCTACGTCGTTCGTGCGGTGTCGCAGAGCGAGTTGTCCCGACCTGACGATGGGTTCGCTCCCGCCTCAGATTCTCAATCGGCGCTGCTCGCCCGTATCAATCGGCTCTACGGCATTGCCGCCCGCATCGAGCCGGTCGGAAGTTATCAGGGCAATTTTGGTTTCATCCTTGACTGAGGCCCCAGGGCGCAATCGCGCGACGAGGACAGAACGATGACAAATGGACAAGCGCTCGATTGCCGCCGCGCCCTGCGCCTGCCGACACTGCTCGTGGGGCTCTCCATCGTGCTCGGAGCCTGCAGCTACGCGCCCGAGGCGGTCATCACGGGGGGCGTTCCTGACGATTACCGCTTGCGTCATCCTATCGCGATCCAGGAGGCCAACCGTTCCGTCGTCATCTTCGTCGGTCACGCCCGCGGCGGCCTTACTGTCGCACAGCGCGCCGACGTGTTCGGGTTGGCTCGTACCTGGGTCCAGGAAGGGACCGGCGCAATCGTCGCCGAGGTGCCCGTCGACACGACGAACGCCCGGGCAGCCGCAGCCACGTATCAAGAGGTCCGCTCGCTTCTGCTGGCAGGTGGCGTGCCCTCACGCGGGATCACGCTGCACCACTATCATCCCGACGATCCCAGGACGTTGCCGACGATCAAGCTGAGCTACACGAGAATTGCGGCAGTCGCAGGTCCCTGCGGTTTATGGCCGGAGGATCTTGGTCCATCGATCAATAATCCCACCTATAATGAGAACAAGCCGTACTTCAATCTGGGCTGCGCGACCCAGCGCAACCTCGCCGCCATGATCGATGAGCCGTCGGACCTAGTCCAGCCGCGAGCGGAGACACCGCCCTATACGAAGCGTCGCAGCGAGGCTTTCGAGAAGTATCGCAAGGGCGAGACGACCACGACAATCTATCCGGAAGCCGACAAGGCCAAACTCAGCGACGTAGGCAAATGACCAGCGCCCCCTCTCAAACCCCACAAGAGCTGTCCGACAAACCGCAGCCGTCGGCAAACGACTACATCGCGGCGGCTCCCCGTATTTCGGTCCAGGCCTTTTGCGAGACCGCGGAAACCGCGGCCGCCGTGCGTTCGGCGGGCCAGGACCGCCGCATGGCCAAGGCCCATCTGACGGTCAAGCTTGGCGGCATGGCGGCTGCCATCGCGGCCTATCATAACGCGCCTACTCCCAACGTCATCGTGCTGGAAAGCGAGGGCAGCAGCGATATCCTTACGGGTCTCGACGAACTTGCATCCGTATGCGACCCCGGAACGCGGGTTATCGTGATCGGATGTGAGCAGGACGAGGTCCCCTATCGCGACTTGGTGCGACGCGGCGTCAATGACTACGTGGTCGGCCCGGTCAGCCCGATCGACGTTGTGCGCTCGATCTGCAGTCTCTTCTCGGCGCAGGAGGCCATAACCGTAGGCAGGGTCATCGCCGTGGTCGGCGCCAAGGGGGGCGCCGGGGCCTCCACCGTCGCGCACAATGTGGCCTGGGCGATTGCGCGCGATCTCAAGCTGGACTCCGTCGTCATCGACCTCGACCTCGCGTTCGGCACCGCCGGCCTCGACTACAATCAGGATCCCATGCAGGGCATCGCCAATGCGGTGTTTCAGCCGGACCGGCCGGACAGCGCATTCATCGATCGCCTGCTGGCAAAGTGCACCGATCATCTGAGCCTGCTTGCCGCGCCGGCAACGCTGGATCGCGTTTACGACCTCGGTATCAACGCCTTCGACGCGATCTTCGATACGCTGCGCATGACGACGCCCTGTATCGTGCTTGATATTCCGCATCAGTGGTCGGGATGGACCAAGCGGGCGCTGGAGGGCGCCGACGACATTCTGATCGTCGCCGAGCCGGACCTCGCCAACCTCCGCAACACCAAGAATATCCTCAGTGTTCTGAAAGCGGCGCGGCCCAACGACCGCGCTCCGCTGTACTGCCTCAATCAGGTCGGCATGCCGAAGCGTCCGGAAATTGACAAGGGCGGATTTGCAAAGACCATGGAGAGCCAGCCGATTGCATGCATTCCGTTCGATTCGCGATTGTTCGGCACCGCCGCCAACAATGGCCAGATGATCGCGGAAATCGCCGCCAGCCACCGTACCAGCAGGATGTTTCTCGATATCGCGCATCAGCTGACCGGGCTCGGCGAATCCAGGAAGAAAAAACGCCGCTCGCTGCTTGCGCCGCTGCTCGGGAAGTTGAAGACGGGCTGAGCCGGCGCGCGAAAGCGCCTGGCAGTCCGATCCCAACATTCGCTCCCCATACCTCACCCTGGCGATTGCCGAAAATCAGCCGGGGTGTGGAGCTATTGCAGGCGGGGAGTGGTCAGCACCTCGACTATGCGCGTTGTCCTTCTTTGACAGCAAGCGCTTCAGCTCGGCGACATTGGCTGTTGCCTGCTCCACGGGAAGATCCGCCTTGGCGAGGTTCTCGGCGTCGCCGAGGCGCCCTTCAAGGCCCAGCACGACGGCCAGATTCATCCGCACGCGCGGGTCCTTGTCCGAGTGGTCATAGGCCCGTCGCAAGGCCTCTTCTGCATGAGGCAGATCTTTCGAGAGCAGATATGACAAGCCTAGATTGGAGAGCACCGAAGGCTCATCCGGGGCAATCTTCAGTGCGCTGTCGTAGTACTGCCGGGCTTCCTCGTAGCGGCCGAGCTGATCGAGCGCCGCCCCCTGGACGGAGAGGATTCGCCAATCCGGATCTTCGGGAGTATGCGCCCGGCTGAGCACGTCGAAGGCCAGTTGGAAGTTGCCATTGTCGGCCAGCGCGCGTCCGTAGGCGGCGAGAAGTGTCTTGCTGCCGGGATTCGCCAGCGTGGCCTGTTCGAGAACAGCGACCGCCTGGGAGCGCTCACCGGCCGCTCGCAACGCCCTAGCATATTGTATCGCGATGGCCGGGTCCTTGGGGTTTGCCCGATAGCGCTCGCGATAGGAATCTGCCTCGCCTCGCGGGTCTGCGGGGCGACTGGCCTCCGCAGTTTCGCCGAGCGAGCCTGTGATATCGGGCGAAGCTGTGGTCTGACAGCTGCAGACGCCCAGCGCCAAAATCACGGACAACAGCGGGGATGCGACCAGCCGCGCGCAGCGACCTGGTCGGTATGAATGGCGTGGCATCTACTCTTGGCCTGTCCTCAGCATCGGGCCAAAAAGATGCTTACAGGTTAACCCTAAATTCCGGTTAATCCGGCGCGCATCGAGGTGCGGGGCAGGCTGTTTCCTGATCACGTGTTGGTTATAGCGTTTTCGAGCGAGGCGTATGACGGTTCGCGTGAGGAAAACGCATCAAAACGTAAGATTTAGAGCCTCGGTTCTGATTCGATCAGAACCGAAAAGGCTCTAGTCAACAAACTCGGCGCCAAACTCGCAGCCGATCCGCCAGGCCAACCGGCACTGACGAGGGTAACCCGTCGACAGCGTGATGGTGAACTCCTGGGGAATGTCGACATAGTCGGCAACGACCTTCACGCCACCGTCCGAAATGTCGGTCACCATGCAATCCCGCGGCAGGGTGCCGACGCCAAATTGAATCTTCGCGAGGCTCCTGCACAGACGACGCTCGCTTCTACGTCGGTTTGCTAGCATTCTTCGCCCCACT
>Ga0306926_10002709_pt1 | contig 18068 bp, 20 predicted proteins | sample flu12Cox44000178_FD_203759 | JGI IMG/M metagenome (GOLD analysis project Ga0306926, IMG submission 203759) | Lab enrichment of tropical soil microbial communities from Luquillo Experimental Forest, Puerto Rico - flux8day.12C.oxic.44.000.178 (v2)... | ecosystem: Environmental > Terrestrial >... | reverse complement strand
CAGCCCTGCAGCTTGACTTTCTCTCTCGATATTTCTACTATCATAGAAACATAGAGATAGGATCATGGCGAAAAAGGGCCACACGGCGACCATAGCTTACCGCAGCCCCACCTTTCATGGGCCGTTGTGCGGGAACCCGCATAAAGAACTCATTCCATCTCGGACAGCTGCCTCTGGCGGATTGCTCCTGTGAAGTCGGCTTCACGTCACTCGGCCGTGTAACGGCTTGCACGCGGTTCTACCCGCCCACGGGGACCGACTGAGCATTAACTGACAATATCGGTTCTGCCCTAGTTCTGAGCGTTCTCTATCGTGTCGCTTCCGGATAGCCCTGGGCGTGGGCGATTTTCGACTCTGGACTCGATTTCTGCGGACGTCGCCGCATTACCCAAGGCGGCCACGGGCGTTATTATAGCCTCCGCCTTAAGCCGCAGCGGAACGTTTACCAACGGGCAGCACATCCTCCGCGTCTTCACGCGACATGACGGGCGCATGCACCGTCAGGTATTGGGTCACATCCTTCGAGAAGAGAACGTCGAGGGTCCATTGCAGTGCGACACGAACTTTTCTATCCCAGCCAGGTAATTTGCTGAGGTAGACAGTTCGCCACAGCCACCAAGCGATAAATCCAGAAAACTTGATCCCTAGCACGTTGGCCACTCCCGCGCGTTGTCCGATGGCGGCCATTTGGCCAAGCGTGCGAAAGGAAAACTTCCGGGCGGACCCTCCTTGAATTGCGGCTACGACGTTATGAGCGGCCACTCGTCCTTGCCGTAACGCGTGTTGGGCCGTCGGAGGGTACGGTCGCCCCGTGCGTCTGTCGATGATAGCCGCGCAATCGCCAACTGCCCATACGTTCGTCCAATCCAATAGTTGGAGGTAGTCATTGACTACAGCCCTTCCACGATCCTTGGCGCATGGCAGGTCGTTCAATAAAGGATTCGGCGTGGTTCCGGCAGTCCAGATGATCGTGGAGCTTCGAATCATCATACCGTTCGTAAGCGTCACAGAGTCCTCCGAGACCGCTGCGACCCGCGAGTTCAAGAGAATCTCGATTCCCCGGTCTGCCAGTTTCTTTTGCGCGTATTTGCCCAGTTCCGGGCCAAGTTCTGGAAGAATAGTAGCGCCGGAATGGACCAATACGAGTCGCAGCATCTTTTCCGCAAGGCAGCGGTAGAGCGGTAACGCCTGCCGCAAGAAGTCATTGACGGCGGCAATCGTCTCTACGCCCGCGAACCCTCCGCCCGCCACCACGAACGTCAGCAGCTGCTCGCGCTGCTCCCGAGCACAATCGGTGTCCGCCTCCTCCAAGTGAGCGATGAGCCGGTTTCGGAGCGCAATCGCATCACCAAGGCTTTTCATTGTGAGTGCATGATCGGCCAGTCCGGGCAGGTTATAGAAGTTGGTGATCGAGCCCAAGGCCAGAATCAGCCGGTCATAGGGAACGATATGGGAGTGGCGTCTGAAACCGTGCGACAAAGTCAATTGGCTATTGCGAAGGTCGATCTCTTCCACTTCGCCCGCAAACAGCTGCACTTTCCGCAAAAGTTTCCTCGCCGGGTTTACGATTGTTGTCAGCTCCAGATCGCTCGCCGCGACCTCGTGCAACATCGGTGTGAACAGAAAAAAGTTGTCCCGGTTAACGAGAGTAATTTCAACACTTGAATCGCGAGCCAACTGCCGTTCCAGTTCCATCGCGGTGTAAAGACCACCGAAGCCTCCACCCAGAACATAGACCCTTTCCATGATTGCACTCAAAACGGCTCCATCCGCGCCAGGCCGAATATGACATGGAATCGCTCGCAGAAGATCACGGCGGCGTTGTATTGCTCCAGATCGACGGATGCAGGCACATCGTGGGTTTGATCTCCCTGATTGGCTTTGAGCCGCCCGAGTTCCACATGATCCAAATCGCCTTTCACGATCTCCCCGCTGAGGTCTCTATCGTCACCCCGGGCTAGCACGACGTGCACGTCCGGTCCATTAGAGGTCATAAAATCGCTGAGACGCAGATACCTCGCTCCATCGGAGGCCTCATAAATGGTGGCGCGACCGCTCGTTGGATGCGCCTTCGCTTCAAGCCGTCCGGTATAGAGAGGGCGGGGTTCAGAGCGCGAAGCGAACGGAGCAGGCTCAGAGACACGCTGGTTGATCCAAAGTTTCTCGGGACGAAAAGCCCACCAGACGGCGGCGAGAATGGGGAGACCGACTGCGATCAGGATCCACTTTCTGCGGAGGAGTCCGGAAGACACAGATTCTTTCACGGTTCTTCTCCTTTGGGCTAGGAACCGGGAAGGCCCATCCTTCCCGGTCCAGGCCCCGCTTCAGAACTTCTCCAGAGGTGCGGTGCCGAAGTTCGCGTTGAAGCGTTCGCAATATATCGAGACGGCGCGGAATTTGTTCAGATCGGTGCCGGCGGGAATGTCGTAATTCTGGTCACCCTCGTTTCCCTTCAACTTTCCTAGTTCCACCCGCTCCGTGCCGCTTTTCAGGAAGTCCGCATCGTCACTCGCGTCCTTGACTGCGATCAGAACGACGTGAACATCCGGTCCATTGGAGGTCTTGAAGTTTGTCAGGCGAAGGATCAGTCTGCCGTCGCTTTCTTGGTAGACCGTAGCCCTGCCTGACGTGTGGTGCACCTTGCCATGGAAGGTGCCAGTGTAGAGCGTCTTCGCCGTTGTGCCAGCTGTGGAAGGAGGCTTTGAGTACAGCGGAGTCCGGAAGCCAAACGTCAGCGCTAGCATCGTCAAAATGGATGCAATCTTGATTTGGTGAGTCATACAACACCGTCTCCTCGATGAGTGACAAGCGTTCTGGCCGGACCTTGCCTTCGTGCTGTTGTCCCCTCAAGATGTTGTTCAATGTTGATTGATTCACTGCGAACTGAAACGATCTATTTTTAAGGGTCACGACTGACAAGACAATGGGGGAGTCGAGCGCGGTGAGCGCAATATCGGCTTGCTAAGTGCTGCGGAGACACCTGAGTTTCCGGTCGTCACGTCCAGACGACTTGGAGCTATTGCGGTGGCGGCCGCGGCCCGCTGATCGCTTGTGGGTATCGAAAACCCGAAATTCCGTTCCGTGGGCTGGCGTGGCGGATATTGCAGGCGGAAGCGGGCGCTCGAAAACTCCGCTAATCGGCTGTGGCGGTCGTGAGGAACACCTATCGTCGCGCACACCGGCGCACTGATCCGGCGAGCGGAGCGCCATTGGCTTAAGAATAGGGCGTCAGGCAGCGTGCCGCTTGTACCGATGGTGCCGTCCGCCGACTCGGGGTACCGCCACCACTCGGCCCAACTCGGGCCCTTGAACTTTCCGCGGCTCTGGCGAATCCTTTTCCAAGGAAAGGTGAGGCCGGGTTTCGTGATAATAGGAAAAATAAAGTGTAAGCATTCGGCGCAAACCGGCTTCGTTGAAAACGATCACATGATCTAGGCATTCACGCCGAATGGAGCCAATCACGCGCTCGACGTAAGCTCGCTGCCAGGGTGACCGCGGGGCAGACAGGACCTGAATCTGCATGTCACTGACCTGCCGGCGGAAGTCATCGCCGAAGATCTTGTCGCGATCCCGGAGCAGATATCGAGGAATTTGATCGAAAGGAAACGCTTCCCGCAGTTGCTGCGCGGTCCATTCCGCCGTCGGGTGCGCCGTCACGTTGAAGTGGACCACGCGACGCCGTTCATGAGCCAAGACCAGAAACACGTAAAGGACCCGGAAACCGATGGTGGGCACGGTGAAGAAGTCTACCGAGACCAGAGTCTTGACGTGATTATTCAGGAAGGCGCGCCAGGTCGGCGACGGCGGTTGGCGGCGGCGGACCATGTACTTGGCCACGCTGGTCTCGCCGATCGTGATACCCAGTTTAAGGAGCTCGCCATAGATGTGGGGAGCGCCCCAGAGAGGATTTTCTCGGCTCATCCGCCGGATCAAATCGCGGACCTCGCGGGAGACGGCCGGTCGGCCCGGTTGACTGTTTCGAACTTACCAGCTCCCAAACAGGCGAAAGGCTTTGCGATGCCAGGCAATTACGGTTTCGGGTTGGACGATGGTCAGCGAGGAGAGCCAGTCAGCCCAAAGTCGCGAGAGGACGACCCATAACAGCCGGTCGGCCGACGTCAACCTCGGCCGGTGTTTCACGGAGCGCTTCAGCACATTGAGTTGGTGACGGAGGGCGAAGTTCTCCAATTCCACAGCCGCGCGGGAGCGAAAGGCGACGGAAGATGAAGTTGGAGTGAGCTGTTACTATTCACCGCCGCCCTCTGTTTTGGTACGAGCCTGGGCGGCTTGACCGGAGATTTTGGACCGGTATGACTTCCGCGCATAAGACACAGGGTTTAGAGAATCCATCGCCAGACGGACTCGCCCCATGCCATCCCTGAAGCGGATGGTATACGTCAATTAACGAAAGGGCGCGCGCGACTGGTTCCCAGCCTCCGAAATGAGCATATGTGAATCCCTATTCCGCCGTGCGTTGAGCCGCGTCTGCGCGGCTTAAATGACGCAAGCTCAACACCGACTCTCCCAGAATTCAGCAGGTATCCGAAACGCGCCAAACTAAGCATCAGATACAGTAGGTTTGCGGGCTGCCCAGACTTGCAGGTGCCATGGGCTGCCGGCGAGACCGGAGGTCTGCGGCCTTGGTCGTTTCCGTGGACGCTGACCCCAGTGGTCGTCGTGCTTCTTTGCGCTGCCCTGCTCACGCCACTAGATGGAATCCTCTTCGGGCAACAGCAGCAGGAACCACCACCCTTGCCGCCTCCGGGTCAGATGCTGAGTCCGGATCAGCTGAACGATCTGGTGGCTCCCATCGCGCTTTATCCTGATCCGCTTGTCAGCCAGATCCTGGTTGCCGCCACCTATCCGCTTGAAGTGGTGGAGGCGTATCAGTGGATGCAGCGCAACCCGGGGCTCACCGGGCCGGCCTTGACGCAAGCGGCGCAGCAGCAGAACTGGGACCCCAGCATCCAGGCGCTCGTGATTTTTCGGACGTCATGAAACGACTGAACGACGACGTCACGTGGACCACCAATCTCGGCAATGCATTTCTCGGCCAGCAGGCCGACGTCATGGATGCCATCCAGCGAATGCGGCGCCAAGCGCAAGACGCTGGCAAGCTCGCCTCCACTAACCAACAGAGAGTGGTGCAAACAACTGCCTCTGGACAGCCCGTGATCGAGATCGTGCCGGCCGATCCCGCGGTGATCTACGTACCGGTGTACGACCCGGTCTGGATCTGGGGTCCGCCCCTCTGGTATCCCTATCCGCGCTGGTATTGGCCGCCGCGCCCGGCTTTCGGAGCCGGCATCTATTTCGGATTCGGCGGCGGCGTCCAGATCGGCGCTTTCTTCGGCGGCTGGGGAGGCTGGGGCGGATGGGGATGGCACCCGGGTTGGGGCAACCGCACCGTCATTGTGAACAACACTTTCATTACCCGCTACAACTTCAATACAACGCGGATCGGGAACGCCCACGGGGTCTCGGAGTGGTCGCATGATGCGTTCCACCGGCAGGGCGTACCGTATGCCCGGCCGGAGCAGGCGCAGCGCTTCCAGGCTCCCGTCCACGAGAACCTCAGGGCGCCGCCAGCCCACAACTTCTCCGCTCCGTCATCCCCACCCCCCAGCGAGCGGATGGGCGGCCGCCAGATTGAGCCCAACAATCCCAATCGAAACCGCAGCGCATTCGGCGGTATCGAAAGCGGGGCGGCAACCCAGGCGCACATCGATCACGGATATTCCAGCTTGGGCGGCCGGACGGGCGGCGGTGGCTTCGCGCGACCCGGGCCGGCGCCAAGAGCAGCGCCTGCGCCCAGAGGAAACCCCGGCGGGGGCCGGCGTCGCTAGGAGGCAGTCATGAGACGACCTAATAAGGAACGAACGCAAAGTCGGCTCCGGCCAGCGTTGCTCCCGAGCGTTGCAATGGCCTTGACGATCACGCTGTTGCACGCCGCGCCGCAAGCGGATCAGCAGACCTTCGCCACGCCAAGCGAAGCCGCCCGAGCGACGATCGACGCCGCCGAGCGTAATGACACCGCGTCTCTGTTGAAACTGTTCGGCGGTAGCGGCAAAGATATCGTGGAATCCGGCGATTCCACCGACGATAAGGCCAGTCGCGCAGAGTTTGCCCGGCTGGCGCGGCAGAAGTAACAAGTCAACCAGGATCCTAGCAATCCCGACCGGGCCACCCTTTCGATCGGAGCGCAGAACTGGCCGTTCCCGGTTCCGCTGGTGCGCCGAAACGGCAAGTGGTATTTCGATTCTGCCGCGGGAAGAACGGAAATTCTCGCCATCGCGTCGGCGAAAACGATGTGAACGCCGTGGAAGTCTGCCGGGGTTATGTTGAAGCGCAGATGGAGTATGCGGCGCGGGATCGCATCGCCGATGGCGTTCTCCAGTACGCGCAACGAATCATCAGTACTCCGGGCAAGCAGGATGGCTTGTACACAGAAGGCGCGCCCGAAAGCCTGGTCCCCAAAGCTTTCGCCAATGCAGCCCTCGCCGACGCCGCACAGGGGGGCCGCAAACTAGACCGCTATCATGGCTACTATTTCGCGATCCTGAAGGCGCAGGGTCCCGATGCTCCTGCCGGCGCTTTGAACTACGTGGTAAAAGGCAAGATGATTGGCGGATTTGCTCTGGTTGCCTGGCCGGCGGAATACGGTGTCTCCGGCGTCAAGACCTTCATAGTGAATCACCGGGGCGTCGTTTATGAAAAGGATCTCGGTCCCAACACAGCTGCTTCGGCCCGTCAAATGACGCGGTTCAACCCCGACAAGTCCTGGAAGCCAGCAGAAAAGGAGTAGAGGCGGCCTGACAAGGCTTTGACTGGCCTCGGCCTGGGTGTGCGGACTCGAACGGTGGTCCGTGAAAACGCTGCGTTAACTCGTGTTATCGGTGGCAATCCCCACGCGATTCAAGTGGCTCCCCAGGGGGTCCGTCGCAGCGATTTAGGAATCTGCTAGCGTCTAATCATGGTGTCGCGGAGGAAGGCAACGGGGACGAGTCCCGATGATTTCAAGCGGATAGCCTTGAGTCTCGAGGGCGTCGAGGAAGGCTCCCATATGGGTGCAGTCGACTTCCGCGTGGGTGGACGAATTTTTGCGACCTTAGCACATGTGGCGAAGGGCTACGGCAATCTATTGCTCGGTCCCGAGGAGCAGTCGGCATTCGTCCATGAATCACCAGACGTGTTTGTCCCGGTCGCTGGTGGCTGGGGCCGCATGGGGGCGACGCACATTGTGCTCGCGATGGCGAACGAGGACGTGCTTCGCGGGGCGCTCCAAACTGCATGGCGTTTCCGCGTGGAGGCAAATGCGAAACACGGCAAGCATCCCACCCGGACGCCGAAGCGAAGACCCCATGGGCGCTTGTACCGTTGAGCCCGCGCGACCCACAACTTCGGGGATTGCCGCGCGGTCGCTCGGCACAGCCGAGCAGCTACAAGGAAATGCTAACCGCAGGCATCTGTTCGAGGAGCATCTGTTCGGGGAGCATTCGATCCACGACTCTTCGTTCAGTTTTATCACAGGTGCTTCCCCTGTCCCCTTCCCCTTCTGGGAAAGTTGGAGATTCATCTGGGCCTATGCTCCAGAGTGGCGTCTAACGCGATAGATCCCCAGAAGTCGGCTTGCATCCAAGGTGAACTTCCTCGAAGGGGTTCCGACAGACAGCACGTCGTCAAGATTCAGGCAGCGGCTGACATACTGATCGGCGCGTTACACTGGAAGGCCAGAAGGTCAAAACCGGCGGGTGAGCGTGCAGGAGTCGTAAAAGGCGCTCGCCAGGGCGCACCGCCCTGCCGGCAACCGGAATTGCGAGGCTTTATGAAGTTGTGTTTAGTAGCTTGCGCGAGTTTGTGCGTAGCCCAGACCGTCACGATCAAGACGGGAACGCTCATCGACGGCAAGGGCGGCGTGCAACGCAACGTGGTGGTCAGCGTCGAGGGTTCAAAGATCGGGCGCATCGAGCCGGCCGGTGCAGCCAAGTCCACCTACGATCTGAGCGCACTCACGCTTATGCCCGGCTGGATCGACACGCACGCGCATCCGAACACGCATTTCGACAAGAACAACCGCTTCGTGGACGGCAAGGAGCCGGTGGAGCAGGAAGCGATCTATGAGGCTGGCAATCTGCTAGCGACGCTTCAAGCGGGATTCACGACGGTGCAGACCCTCGCGGCGCCGGTGGATAAAACCGTACGCGATGCGATTAACGCAGGGGCGCTGCCGGGGCCGCGGGTGCTGACGTCGATTCATCAGATCCACGATGATTCCGGCGATCCGGCTAAGCTGCGCGAGCTGGTACGGCAGTGGAAGGCCGAAGGGGCCGACGTGATCAAGATCTTCGCGAGCGCGAGCATCCGCGACGGTGGCAAGCAAACCATGAGCGACGTGCAGATCACGGCGGCGTGCGGGGAGTCCAAGGCGCAGGGGATGCGGGCGGTAGTGCACGTGTATACTTCGGATACCACACGCAAGGTGATCCTGGCGGGCTGCACCGGCATCGAGCATGGTGCGTTTCTCGACGACGCCACGCTGCAACTGATGCACGATCGCGGCATTTTCTTCGATCCAAATTACTTGGTGTTCCACAATTACCTCGACAACAGGCAGAAATACTTGGGCATAGGCAACTACACCGCGGCAGGGTTCGCGAAAATGGAGCAAGTGCTACCGGAGTTGGGCAAAGCCCTGCGGCGGGCGCGGGTGCACCAAGTGAAAGTAGTGCTCGGCACCGACGCTAATGCGGGAGCGCACGGCCGCAACTACGAGGAGTTCATCTACCGCGTGAAGGAAGGCGGGGACAAGCCGATGGACGCGATCCTCAGCGGGACTTCGGTGGCGGCTGAGTCGCTCGGGTTGGGCGGCAGGATCGGAACCGTTGCGCCCGGCTTCGAGGCGGACCTGGTGGCGGTGGAGGGCAATCCTTTGGACGATATCACGGCCTTTCGGCGGGTGGCATTCGTGATGAAGGGTGGACGCGTGGTCCGGTTTGATCCGCGGAGTAAGCCATGATCGAGTGTGCGGACGCATCGGTCCTGAGAAGTCGGAATCGCGACTGGAATCCGTCGTGCTCCACGCGTAACTAGAACCAGACGCTAGCCCGTTTCTCGGGACTAAAGCGCGAGATCCCAGAGGACTTAGTCGCGGAGGCAGCCGGTAAGATTGGTTCAGCTGGTCTTCCTCAAACTTCCTATAGCTGGTCGCGTCAACAGCGCTTTTGCATGGTACGCTTGCTTCTATGAATTCGGCCGGCGTCGCGGCTCTCGTCGTGCTATTGGTCCTGCTGTCCGGTTTGCGGATTGCGAGAGAATACCAGCCCGCGGTCGTGTTTCGACCGGGACGCTACACCGGACTGCGTGGCCCCGGCCTGTTCTGGCTGATTCCGCTCGGCATCGAGAATCAAGTCCGCATCGACCTTCGAGTGGTCACCGCACCTATCGAGCAGCAGGAAACCATCACTCGCGACAGCGTCACGGTGAAGATGAATGCCGTACTCTGGTATCGCGTCAGCGACCTCCAGAAAGCCGTTCTAAACGTGGAAAGTTTCCGCGTTGCCGTCCAGCAGGTCGCACTCACGAGCCTGCGAAACGTTATTGGTCAGCATGATCTGGACGACGTCCTGAAAGCGCGCGACCAGATCAATGAGATGTTGAGCAGGAACGTGGCCGAGAACATCACTCCGTGGGGAGTCGCCGTCGAATTGCTCGAGATGAAGGATGTGGAGATTCCTCAGGAGATGCAGCGCGTCATGGCCATGGAAGCTGAGGCGATGCGGGAGAAGCGCGCCCGCATCATCAAAGCGGACGCCGAACTGGAGGCGTCCAAGAAACTCGCGGAAGCAGCACGGTTGATGGTAGGGAACCCTGCCGCGCTCGAGTTGCGCCGCATGCAGATGGTGGCCGAGGTGGGCGCGGAGAACAACAGCACTACCGTAATTATGGTGCCCGCCGAGTTTATTCACATGGCAGGAAGTCTGTCAAAGTTTCTACAAGGCAAGGAAGCCCCTTCCGAGCCCGCCGCCACCCGACTGAACTCTTCCTAGACCCTTGGAAGCTCAGAAAGGCAAGTGATCGAGGGCTGCGCTGCTTGATTCGCGTTATAACCGACCTGCAGCCTTCTGTTGGGCTTTCTTCTGGCGCCTGGGCAGACGGGATTTGTTTTTTGGGGGCAGCTTTCCCTTCTTCACCGACTTTGTAGACGGCTTGGCTCCCGCGAGCGGAGCCCCGCCGCCTAAGACAGGCGCCGCGGGTTCTTTCTTGTCTGCCATTTCTTTTCGCTCTGCCAACTGAGCGAACCTCCACTCAACTGTACCCGGTTTGCGTGCCGGCGATAGTAGAGCCTGGACGGCGCCTCCGGAAACTCTTTGGATCCCATCGATGTCCAGAAGCTCTCTCGGAGGGAAATGGTCCGCGCTTACGCCAGCCCCGTTTTCAGGGCCACGGGCAGCACAAGTCCGGTTTGCCGACTTATCCGGCCCAATCTTGAGTGTCAAATCTACGAGCTTTCATTCCGGCGTGGCAGACTGAATCGATGTGGAGGTCTGGCAATGATCCGCCTTGCCCTTTCCGTGTATCTTTTGGGCGGCACAATCTGTGCACAAGACACGAGTCCAGCCGATCTGCTGAAAAATGCCGGTGGCGCCAGGGGCGCGCCGGATCGCATACGGGACCGACCCGCTGCAGTTCGGCGAACTGCGAGTTCCGGCCGGCAGGGGTCCGCATCCCGTAGTGACGATTGTGCACGGGGGGTGTTGGGTGGCAAAGTTGGGGAATCTTGACGAGCGTGCGGTGGCACTGGATGTTGCCGGATGAACTGAGAGACGGTTTTTGCCGATATCGGAGGTGGGAGCAGTCTCAAGGGAGCTTGTGTTTGACCTGACAGGCTATGGAGCCGTTTGCAGATGTGTGGACGGTGAGGTCCTCGACGGCTGTTTTCGTCTCGGCGAAGAGTGATTTGAGAGTGATGTTAGCGGGCAGATCGAGGGAGGGCTGAGCATCCGCCTCGGCCAGAATGACGGCGCCCCACCAGGCCGACTCGCGATTTTGATAGTAGGTTCCCGCGTGGGTTGCGCGACCGGCACCGGTTCGACGGGATTGTTGAGAAGCGATATTCTTGTCTTTCGCGGGGTTCCGTTTTCCCTTCGATGCAGAGCACTTTTTCGGAAGATCACCCTTTGGACTCTCGGTAGCGCGTTTTCTAGGAGGCATTCATTGTTGGTAAGCCCAATGATAGCTAAATTCATTCCAAGAACGGTCCACTTGTAACGCCGGGGCCGATTTGCCGGCCACCCTTCCGAAGGCCGAGCTAGCATAGGAACCGCTGGTGCCTTTCGTGGAGATCTCCTTATGGCAGTATGCGTTGTTCACACGTCGGGAGCTCGCTGACAAAATCGGCACCAGCCCGTCAACGCGATTGAGCTCGGCAAGCAACTTGCCGTCGCTGGTAGTCGCCTTTCAGATCGCCGAGGTATTCGGCGTCCCGCTCGAGGCAGTGTTTCGATACGAGAAACGCACGAGGAGCACGACATGAATAGATTGACAATCTCCGCTGTAATGTTCGCCATCACCGCGCTCGGAACCGGTTCCGCCGACGCGAAAGCGAAACCAGTCACGGGCACCTGGACGCTGACGGTCGAGCATGTCGGCATGAAGCTCACACTCCTGCAGAAGAAGAACACCATCACTGGCACACTCGACTGGCCGCACGGCGATCCCTTCAAGCTCACCGGTGGATTCACTGGAGATACGCTTACATTTGCCGGCGGCTCAGGCGGCGAAAATTTCACCATCCGCATTGACTCGACCGGCAGGCTCCAGGCGGACGGCACCATGACGGGCGTGATCAGAGCCCACTTCATCGATTTCAACGATGCACATGAGGTTGTTAGACAAAGAGATCAGGAGATTCCGTGGACGGCCGTGCGGGGGCAGCACGGGATCGTACATTTTCCTCGCTAGGCACTCCGCTGTTTAGCGCCGTCGAAGAATCTTCATGGTTGATGCGAACCATGGTGTGAGCGCCGCCGACATGACGGCTTATAAGTTCAAGCCCGAGGATCCCGGCGGCATTGAGGTGCTGCACCAGGCCAGGCGCACCGACGATGAGATCCGCCACGGCAGTGAAGTGGCGCCGGGCTGGCCTCAAGTTGCCAGGAAACACGCTAACCGCGCGGAATTGGTGTAGCGCCGCTCCGGGCGTATCGTCAGGAATCCGGACAATGGGCCGGATTAATCCCGACAAGTCGGCTTGTGTCCGCCGATCACCAATCCGGGCACCCGGCGAGATAAACAAGGACCACCGACGTGCTAGATCGGGATCCGGTCGGATGGTTGCCGACTTGAAAATAGAGGCTTGACGCCAAGAGGGCGTGATTATCGCAAATTTTCACCGCGAGCCTCTGCACACCGGCAGTGCGTCCCTTCAAAAGGGTGATCCCCGGGGACGCCGACTTCGCAGCGGTGGTCCCGGCGTGGCCGGATTTCCCGCTGAGATTTGCTCCGGGCGATTGAGGGCCGTAATGGACAAGATCAAGGTTCGTGTTTGAGTGTCCTGACGGCCGTTCCATGACATGACACTAATCGCTGGAGTGCCGAGGAGAATAGCTGGCAAAAGCCGATCGAGCAGAAAAACAGAGAAAGAAAATGGGTCTCGTTCGCCGAACCGGATGCTGCCAAGAGTAGGAAGTCAGCTTGGGAAATAAATGCTAAGGGACCCGATAGCAGCGCGGACGATTCTAAGGGCCTGACATTCACCGTCAGCGTCGCCGGATGCTGGCCGACTTGAACGGCTTATCGGACTCGTGAGGGTCGGCGCTGTAGATGGCTGGATTGGATGCCAGTTGCCATGGAGGCGATCATCGCCTCCCGATTGCGAGTTGCCCAATATCTGCCGAGCCATCCCGACCAATGCTCCTGGCCAGCGAGGCGTGTGGGTTGGTCAAGAATCAGTGCGGCCCGGAAGGCGTCGCCATTGGTCAATAGGCAATCCGCATCGCCAAAATCGCGCACTGTCCAGAGCGGCGCCCCGTCCTTGTGCAGCTCCACAAACGCGTTGGGCCGCAATTTGCCGTTGGCGCGGGCTTCGGCAATGCTCGGATCGTGCGGCACGTAGTAAACCACGCCGTCGATGCCTTCGATCAGGACGTGGGGCCGGTCCGATATGTCATCGAGCACGTGCGCGATGACGCGACCGATGATGTCGGTGCCGGCATTCGGCGGCACGACACGGTATTGGAGCCGCGGGTCGGAGAGAAACGCCGCGTGCCGAGCCATCATCCTTTGCCGGTCTTGCGCTCGCTGAAAGGCGCGCAGGGTACGTTCAAAATCGGCGTCCACGCTCCACGTCAACGGCGCCGTCGGCTGGGCCAGCCCGGCGTCCGTGAGGTAGTGGAGCCGAGCTACCAGCCGTTGCTCCCGGGCTCGGCCGGACTGGCTGAGTTCGGGGGCGTCCGGCCGCCGGGAGACTTCGAATCGTGACCCCGGTTTCGCGTCCGGCGGCTTGGCCCGCGCCAGGACGCGATCCAGCGAGGTGAACCGAGCCTGGGAGACTTCGCGCCGCTCGGCCTCCTCCCTGTCGAGGCTGGTCCGGTAGCCCAGCTGGAGCGAGCAGGCGCTTTCGGCGTGACGCCGGATGCCGTGTTGCACATACTGTCGATCGAAACGAACCGGTCTGCCCGCCGCGCTGCCACGAAGGACGACATGCACGTGCGGGTGATCCGTGTTGCGGTGAACCACAGCTGCCCACTCCAGTGCCGCACCTAGGTCCTGCTCGACGGCCGCCATCACCTCGCGCGTCAGCCGTTCCAAATCCAGCCGTTCGCCGAATTCCGGCGAAAGCACGAGCTTGAAAAGACGCTCGTCCCCGGACCGCTGCCACCCCGCCAGGGTCCTCGGGATGTCAATTGGCTCCGGCAGGGAACCGAACGCGTTACTGCCGTCCCGCCGCAAGGCGGTGGCACTGTCCCGCACGAGATATCGTCCGTGGGCCGCCCACTGCCCGCGCGTCTTTTTTCCCACATAAGTTAGCCGGACCGCGCAACGCTGATTGTGCCGAGCCGGAGGAGGAAAGCTTCTTTGGCCGGTGGGGTTTCCACCGAGCCGCGCTGCCAAGGGCTTGGCCGTCATCCGGGCCAGGCGCATCAGTTGTTGGAAGCCGCGGGCCCACACTTTGGCTTCGTCCCGGCCGGACCGGGGGCGGCGCGGGCGCAGCCGGAATGGGCGTTCGTCAGGCACGTTCGGTCAGTTCCCCAAGCGCGGCTGGGGCGTCGCCCTTCATGCTGCGGGCCACGTTCTGCAGGTAGTTCTGATAACGGCGTTGGCCTTGGACCTTAGCGGCCGTCAAGGTTTCCGGCAGCGGGTCGGGAATGCAGGTGAGGAACAACCGCACAAAGGTGTCGAAGGCCGCGTACAGGGCCTGATCGGCGCTATGCAGCTGCCGGATATCCCGGGCAAACCGGTCGAGCGTCGCGGCAATTCGCTCTTCGGCCGCCGCGACTCTGGATTCCTCTAACGCCTCAAGGCGCAAGCCGGGAAGAAGCGGCCCAGCGTGCGACCCACTCTCTTCGGCAATTGCGCCGAATGGCTAATGCTGGCGTGCAACTCTGGCCTTCGGCCGGGCGAACAAGCGGTGCTGGAGTTCTCGGACGTGGACCTCGTGCACGGCTTCATCCACGTGCAGGCGAAGCCTGATCTGGGGTTCCACATCAAAAACTACCAGGATCGCTACATACCGCTGGCCCTGGAAGCGAGAGCCGCTGTCGAGGCGATGCTCGCGCACCGCAAGCCGTGCAACGTCTATTTGAGCGATGGCGATCCTGTCGACGGCGACTTTATCTTCCACCGACCGGACGGTTCGCCCTGGGGTGACATCGCCGATTCCATGGACCGGCTCTTCGCCGATACTGGACTGAACGTGAAAGGCACAAGGCGTCGCGACCGGATCACGTTGCATTCACTGCGGCATACTTTCGCAAGTTGGCTCGCGATCGCGGGTGTCTCGCTGCGACGGATCCAGGAACTCCTCGGCCACAAGAGCATCGTCACCACCGAGCGCTACAGTCATCTCGGCGGCAACGGCATGCGGCCTTACTACGCGGATCTCGCCAAAGCAGTGGCGAATGGATTTGTAACCACCCTTGTAACCACGCAGGTTTCTGCCCTCTCCGCAGATCGCCCACAAATCATTGAAAAAACTGGTGGCGGCGGAGCGACTCGAACGCTCGACCTAGGGATTATGAGACCCTCGCTCTAGCCAGCTGAGCTACGCCGCCGAATGAATTCTAAGTGTACCAAACCGGTTTGCGGCGAAAGTGCGTTCGTTCTCATCCGCTCCGGTGTCTCCCTGGTACGGAATGTGGAAAAGCTTTGTGGTTTCCTCCGTTTTCTATAACCGGTTGCCCAACCGCTAGCCGTACTGGGAGGTATCACTACTTAAGGCCAGCCCTTCCAAGCACTTCGGGAGATCGCTGCAACCTGGTTCAATTCGTCGTAAGTGTACTGGTCTGCACAATTTGTACGACATTCTGACGTTTTTTTCCCACAGCATTTTCCACAAGTTTTTGATTTAGTTCGAGCCCAAAAACTGCCGGCGTATTGACTCCGGAATATCCACTTCCACCTCCCAGTACTGGTGACCGTATCGAACGGCGACCACTCGCCCAAATTCGTACAGCCGTGCCAGGGTGATCGCATCACTCAACGGCAACCGCAGCGTTGTCCGGACGATCCGATCAAGCTGTAGCATCTCATCGATCTGTGTCAGCAACTGCTCAATGCCGGCGCCAGTAAGCGCCGATACGGCCACGACTTGCGCGCTCGAAAGGCATCCCTCCGAGGCAAGGAGCCGCCGCCGCACGGCTTCGCAGCCTCGCTCCTTCTCCGACAGCCGGTCAAGCTTGTTCAGTACCAACAGTTGCGGAATTTCGGCGGCTCCGATTTCCGCCAACACACGTCGCACATGCGCGGCGTGTTCCGGCGCCGACGGCGCGGCGACATCCACGACGTGCAAGATGAGCGCCGCTTCCTTCACTTCTTCGAGGGTGGCGCGAAACGCCTTCACCAGCGTGGTTGGAAGGTTGCGAATAAATCCCACTGTATCGCTCACGAGGACACGGCGGCGGGAAGGCAGCACCAAGGGGCGAATCGTGGGGTCGAGCGTGGCGAACATCCGCGAGTCGGCCAACACACCGGCTCGCGTTAATCGGTTGAAAAGGGTGGATTTACCGGCATTGGTGTAGCCCGCGAGCGCGAGCGTCGCCAGTGGCACCGCGCGCCGGCGGCGGCGATGCAGCGCCCGCCCCGCCCGCACTCCTTCGAGTTCGTCTTCGAGCTTCTTGATGCGGCGCCCAATCCTGCGCCGGTCCGTTTCGAGCTGGGTTTCGCCGGGACCTCGCGTTCCGATGCCGCCGCCCAGGCGCGACATCTCGGCGCCCCGTCCCGCCAGTCGCGGCAGCAGGTAGTTGAGTTGCGCCAGTTCCACCTGCAGCCGTCCTTCGCGCGTCCGCGCGCGTGAGGCGAAAATATCCAGGATCAACTGCGTCCGGTCGATCACCTTGGAACCGATCACTTTTTCCAGATTGCGCTGCTGTGTGGGCGTCAGATCGTGATCGAAGATAACGGTGTCCACGTGGGCGGTGCGAACCGCCGCCGCGATCTCCTCCACTTTCCCTTGTCCCACCAGCGTCGCCGCCTCGACTGCCACCCGGGACTGAAACACACGCCCGACGATCTGAGCGCCCGCACTGGCCGCGAGTTCACCCAACTCATCCATTGATTCTTCGGCCCGCTCTAGGCTGTGAGGACCCCGAGCGCCACGGGCCTTCCACTCCACGCCGACCAGGATCGCCCGTTCGTGGACGGGGCTGCGGAGCGTCGTCGGCTAACCCTCCGAAGCGTCTTGATGAACGGCGGCCGCTGGAGCGGTGGCAGTGGAATTGGCCTGCGCCGAGGCCTGCGAACTCCCAGCATAAGTGTGCATCGCCTTCTGGGTCACCACCGTGGAAATCGCGTGTTTGAAGATCAGCTGTTCCTGATTGTTGGTTTCGAGTACCAAAGAGTATTTATCGAAGCTCTTGATGCGGCCCGAAAGTTTAACTCCGCTCATCAGGTAGATCGTCAATACGGTTTTATCCTTGCGTGCGTTGTTTAAGAAACTATCTTGAATATTTTGCGCTGGTTTCTCCATTTTTTTCAGTCCCCCAAGCCCTTACGGGAAGTAAAACAAAGCACAATTTTACACCCATTTCATTAGGCGCGGGGTGGGGTTCCCAGCTAGGGTTTTAGAACTTTCACGACGTAATAGCTAATGGCCGGCGAAACTTCCTTAAACCAGTGGGGTATCCCCGCCGGGATGACCACCACGTCGCCCTTCGTCAGGTGACGCGTCGCGCCACCTTGAATCTCGTTGCCCCGAAGTTGTCCGGGACCGCTGGCCTTGCCGCCGATCATTGTTCCTCCGGTCACTATGGTCGCCGCCCCCTCTACCACATACATGACGTCGGTCTCCTTTTCATGCACTTCCACCTGTCCCGGTCCTGCACGGTGCGCACCGAGAACGATCAGGTCGGTCGCCGTCACCAGATTGCCCCCCTTGGCCAGGGACTCCGCCACTTTGTCATGGCCAATGTAGGTCACCGCTGGCGACTCGCCGGCCGCGATCAACCAGGAACCCGCCGCCAGCCCGAGGCCCAGTAGCATCAAAAACCCTTCGTGCTTACTCTGCATGCTCCCCTCCTCTGCCAATCGAATGCAGTATATACCACCGGCTCGGCTATCAACCGGTCGACCGAAGACCAGGCCATCTGGACGACGCCTCGGAAGCGCCTCAGCCGCTCCCATCTTCGGCGTGCGCGCTTTAGGCCGAGGCGCTAATTTGGTAGACCAGACTGTCACGCCCGCTCGCGTCGAGTCTGGGGCCCTCACGAACGGCTCCTATTTTTTCTAGCGCTCGTTGGGAACGCAGGTTCTGAGGGCCAACCAGAAAGACGACCTTCTTCACGAATCGGAAGGCATGCCGCAGCATAAGCTGTTTCATTTCCCGGTTGTAAAGGCCGCCCCAGCGGGACCTG
>Ga0306926_10002707_pt1 | contig 18079 bp, 21 predicted proteins | sample flu12Cox44000178_FD_203759 | JGI IMG/M metagenome (GOLD analysis project Ga0306926, IMG submission 203759) | Lab enrichment of tropical soil microbial communities from Luquillo Experimental Forest, Puerto Rico - flux8day.12C.oxic.44.000.178 (v2)... | ecosystem: Environmental > Terrestrial >... | reverse complement strand
CCGCATCTTCGAAAGCTGGGTTGAGAAGTAAACATTGTGCGCAATCTTCACCGGATTAGCCCCGGCCCGTACGAGTTCCTGAGCAAGCGCGAAGGTCCGCTCAGTCGTGCCAGTGAAGCAGAATGAGCCGGTATCTGTCAAAACGGCAGTGTAGAGACAGGTTGCAACTTCTGGCGAGATCTTCACTCCGGCTTCGCGCGCCAGTCGAAAGATCATCTCGGCCGTGGCGCAGGCATTTGGATCGATCCAGTTTACGTCGGCAAAAGGACGTGCGGTTGCATGGTGGTCGATGTTGATAAGGTAGTGCCGCTCAAGCCCACTCAGCCGAGTACGGGCTACGCCGTCGCACTCGAGGATAATTGCCGCCTCGGCTTGAGGAGCATGAGCGACCTCATGCAGCACAGTGTTGGCATAAGGCAACGGCCGATAAATGCCGGGAACGCCGTCGCTGAGAACCACGTGCGCTTGTTTGCCCATACTGCGCAAAATCTGGCAGCAGGCGAGTGTCGATCCGACAGCGTCGCCGTCGGGCCGCGCGTGCGAGGTAAGGATGAACTTCTGCCTTCTCCCTATCTGATTCAGGACTTCTTCCAACATTCCCTTGGTTCCAGCTCAACTCTGGCGTTTGCGTTTCTCGATGCGCTTCAGTAGTTCCTCAACCCGGTTGCCATGCTGCTCCGATTGGTCGAGCACGAATACGAGGTCGGGAGCATGTCGCAGGCCTAGGTTCGTTGTAAGTGCATGGCGGATAAAGCCGCGCGATGCGTTCAGCCCCTCCAAGCTCCTGGTCGCCTCTTCCTCGCTTCCGGTAACGGCGATGAACACGCGGGCGACTTTGCCATCGGGCGCCAGCTGCACCTGATTGACCGTCACCAAGCCGATGCGAGGGTCCTCGAGTTCACCTTCGACTAGCGAAGCGATCTCCTCCCGCAGGGCCTCGCTGCGGCGTGCGCGTTGATACTTCTGTGCCCGTTTCTCCATTCCCTGGTCAGCGCGGCGAAAAAGCCGAACGTTAGAGGATACGCTAGTCTGTCAAGCTTAGGGTGGTGACGATCACGGTTCGCGGGTTATTTGATCGCGTCAAAATCTGTCTCGTTGACGAAATCGAGGTAGGAGTCGGTGACTTCACCACCGCTGTTGTTGGCTACACGCACAGCAAAATGCTCGACATTGCGCATCAGGCCATCGAGATAATCGCGCGAGGAGGAGATACTGACGATCCCTAATGTGGCGCGCTGCCATGCGTCGCTAGGATCAAGCTCGGCCACGGCGACGTTGAAGCGGGTTCGTAAACCGTCTTTGACGCTGCGCACGACTTGGCGCTTGTCTTTGAGTGAGTGCGCGCCTTCGATACGAATCTCAAGCGTGAGATGCGCGATCATGGATGCGTCCAGTTACACCAAGTCCCGGAACCCAGGTCTCCTAGTACGAGAAACAGTTCCGGGACTCATTGTTTCGATCGTTGCGGTCTAGGCGAATGCTTCCTGGGCCACCTTTTCAGTGACAAATGCTTCGATGACGTCCCCGGTCTTGATGTCACCGTAGTTGGCGATGCCGATGCCGCACTCCATGCCGTTGCGGACTTCGCTGGCATCATCCTTGAAACGCCGCAGGGATCCGACTTTACCCTTAAAGACGACCACATTGTCGCGCAGCAATCGAACTTCGGAGTCGCGCTTGATGATGCCATCGAGCACGTAGCATCCGGCGATGGTCCCCACCTTGGGAATGCGGAAGGTCTCGCGAACCTCGGCGCGTCCCTGATAGGTTTCCTTGATCACAGGCTCAAGCAGACCCGACATTGCACGCTTCATCTCGTCCTGCAGCTCGTAAATGATCGAGTGCAGACGGATGTCGACCTTCTCCTGCTCTGCGAGTTCCTGCGCCTTGCGCTCTGGACGTACGTTGAAGCCGATGATGATGGCGTTCGAAGCTGACGCCAGCAGCACGTCAGATTCCGTGATGGCACCGACACCTGCGCGAACGATGTTGAGCTTGACCTTATCGTTCGACATCTTGCTTAGCAGGTCAGACAGAACCTCGACCGAGCCACCCACATCGCCTTTGAGGATGATTGACAGTTCTTTTTGGCCAGCGGTCTTCAACTGCTCTGCCAGGCCTTCAAGAGACACGCGGGAACTCTTGGCGAGTTGTGCCTCTCGCGCCTTAGACTCGCGGTATTCGGAGATATCTCGCGCCTTTTCGCGATCCGCAACGGCGACGAACTGATCGCCCGCTTGGGGCAAGCCTTCCAGTCCGAGGACCTCGACAGGGGTGGCTGGCGGCGCCGCTTCCATAGCCACACCCCGGTCGTTGAACATAGCGCGAACTTTTCCGAAGACATTGCCGACCACGAAATTATCGCCCGAGTGCAAGGTACCGTTCTGCACCAGAACCGTAGCCACGGGACCGCGACCGCGATCGAGCTTGGCCTCCAGCACCGTGCCGGTTGCCGCACGATCGGGAACTGCCTTCAAGTCCTGCAGATCGGCAACGAGGCAGATCATTTCCAGCAGCAGATTGAGATTCGTTTTCTGCTTAGCGGAAACGTCTACAAACACGGTATTACCGCCCCAGTCTTCCGGCATTAAGCCGCGATCGGCTAGTTGTTTCTTAACGCGATCGGGCAAGGCGTCGGGCTTGTCGATCTTGTTGACGGCCACAATGATCGGCACATTCGCAGCCTTGGCGTGATCGATGGCTTCCAACGTCTGCGGCATCACGCCGTCATCGGCAGCAACGACCAGCACAACGATGTCTGTGACCTTCGATCCACGAGCCCGCATGCGGGTAAAGGCTTCGTGGCCTGGTGTATCGAGGAAGACGATCTCGCGACCGTAAGCCGGCGAGTTCTTGTCAGTGATCGAGACTTTATAGGCACCAATGTGCTGCGTAATTCCGCCAGCTTCGCCCTCAGCGACACTGGTTTGGCGAATGGCATCGAGCAGGCTGGTCTTGCCGTGGTCGACGTGCCCCATGATGGTAACCACGGGCGGCCGCGTTACCGCGATGGCAATCCCTTCTTCGCCCGCGCCCTCGGCGGGTGTAGTGTCCTTGGCCAACTGCTCTTCGAAGCTGATGACGTCGGTCGTCGCGCCGAAGTGACGCGCCATCTCGCTGGCTAACTCGGCATCGAGCGTCTGGTTGACGGTTGCAAATACGCCACGCGCGAGCAAACGCGCGATCAGATCCTTGGCGCGGATTTCGAGCTTCTCGGCCAAGTCTTTGACGCTAATGCCTTCCGGAATCGTGATGCTCCGCGTGATGGGCAACGGCTCAGTCGACAACGACAGCCGCGGCGGCGGCACGAAGCCCTTCATCGGGCCTTCCTTCACGCCACGCGGGACGTAACGCTGTCCGGGACGCGCTGGACGACCTGCAGGACGCTGGCCTGTTGGCGGAGGAGGCGCTATGCCAGCACCGGCACCTGCTCCGAATAGTGGACGGGTACCGGGAGGGCCTGAGCGAGTGGGATGCGGACCACGCCGTTCGCCGGGACGCATTGGTGGACGACCGGCCCCGGGCGCACCCTGACCAGGAGCCTGCCCCGGAATGCTTGGCCGGGGCCGTTGGAAGATCGGCTTGCCACGCTCAGGCATGACGGTTCGCGGCGAAGTTGTACCTACCGGACGCTGCGGCGCTGCGTAGACCGGACGAGGTCCGGTCTGCGGCACAATCAGTCTGCGAGGCGGTGGAGATGGCCGCGGAGGAGCTGCCGGCTTTGCGGCAACGGGAGGTGCAGCAGGTGGCGCGTCAGTAGTAGCTGTCGCTACAGCCGGAACTGGAGACGCAGTGTGTACTGGCGGCGGAGGCGCCTCGATTGACGGCGAAGCGACTTCGGCAACAGATTCCGCGGCGGCAGGTGGCGCTTCAACCGCTGCCTCTGGAGCTTTGGGCGCTTCCTTAACCGACGGAGTCGCAGCAGCTGGGACTGCCGATACTGGCGGTTTCGGCGGAATCACGACTGCTGCTGGCGGACGTACCACTGTCTGAGGCGTGATCAGCCGTGGAGCGGGCTTTGGGGGCTCAACCGGAGCAACGGGTGTGCTGCTGGCCGCAGCAACTGGCGGCTTGACAACCGTGCTGGGAGGACGAGGCGGGACGGCCGACGCCGGAGTTACCGACTGACGCGCAGGAGCTAGAGGTGTGCTGGGACGCGCAGGAGTTACAGGCTGAGCTGTCTTTTGCGTGATCGCCTTGAGCACATCGCCGGGTTTGGAAATGTGCGAAAGGTCGATCTTAGGCTTAAACTCTTCGGTTGCCGCACGCGTGCTGCGGCTGGCAGCAGCACCAGGCTCACCGTGCTCGCCGTAGTATTTCTTGACGCGCTCCGCCTCATCCACTTCGATGGAGCTGGAGTGCGTCTTCTTTTCCGCGACTCCAACCTTTGGGAGGATCTCGAGTATTACTTTTGCTTTGACCTCGAGTTCTCTCGCCAGGTCATTGATTCGTACCTTTTGCTGCATTCCGCCCGCTTCCTCCGTGATTTGCCTTATGCCTACGCGTTCATAGCATCCTCACGCATGTTTGTACCGACGATTGAAATCAAAACGTCGAATTCGCATTCAGTTCCCTTCCAAGCGCGAAAGTCGCCGCTCGTGCGGCTCAACAGGATTGCTGAGCTGGACCACCGTTTCTGCTCGATCAGTTGCTGCATACGCTCGTCACTCAGCTTTTGGTTTGCCTCCAATCGCAGAGTGCTTTTGTAAAGCCGAGTTAGAGCAGCCCAGAGCGAATCTTAACGTTGCTCGCCAGGCATTTCCTCGTCAGGCACGCTCTCGCCTTCAACCTCGGGCCGCTCGTGGGTGTGGACCTCCGCCTCATCGGCAGGCGGGACGTTCTCCACACCATCCACAACCTCGGCTTCGTAGTACTGACCTTCGTCAACGAGCTCTTCCACCGACTCCGATGAGGCTTCCTCGTCTTCCGAAAGTCCCTCAAGATCGCCTGAGTCCTCGTCAGCAGAAGGCACTTCGTCTGCCGGTTGTTCGCCGTCAGCTTCGGCAGCTTCGAGGGCCTCTTCTTCGCCTACCGCAGCTTCTTCCTCGGCCGGAGCGAGTTCTTTCTGAGCCTCTTCCGCAACGGGATCTTTGGCCTGCGCGGCTTCCCCGACAACTTCCTCGCCTTCGACTGCGCCTTCCTCGGCCGCTGCTTCTTCGAGCGGAGCCTCAGCAGCCTCCAGGCTGGAGAAGTAGTTGTTGACTGCGATGCTGATTTTCTCAACAGTCTTCGGACCGACGCCGGGAATTTCTTCCAATTGCTCGGGCGTCATATCGGCCACCTGCTCGACTGTGGTAATGCCGGCGGCGAGCAGTTTCTCGACGATCCCAGGCTCAAGATCGGGCACGCTGTCGAGCGGTGTGACCTGCTGTGTCATCACCTGCGACATCTGCGCTTCGACTTCCTGACGTTTCTCTTCCTCGCTCTTGATGTCGATTTTCCAGCCGAGCAGTTTCGCAGCGAGACGAACGTTCTGTCCCTTCTTGCCGATGGCCAAGGAAAGCTGGCTGTCGTCAACGATCACTTCCAAATGCCTTTCCTGGCCCTCGAGAACCGTCACACGGCTAACCTTGGCGGGCTGCAGTGCCTTCTCGGCAAAAGTCACAGCATCTTCGTGATACTCGATAATGTCGATCTTCTCGCCGCGCAATTCGCGGATAATCGACTGCACACGCATTCCTTTCATGCCGACGCAAGCACCAACCGGGTCGACGTCCTTGTCCTTCGACATGACCGCGATCTTGGTACGCTCTCCCGCTTCGCGCGCGATGGCACGGATCACGACGGTGTTGTCGTAGATCTCCGGCACTTCGGTCTGGAACAGATGCGTAACCAGCTCCGGCGCGGCGCGGGAAGCGATCACCTGCGGCCCTTTGGCCGCCTTCTCGACACGGGCAATCATCACCCGCACGCGCTCGCCCGGCGAGAAAGACTCAAGCCGCGATTGCTCGCGCTTGGGCATCCGCGCTTCCGCTTTGCCGAGGTCCACAATGACGTCTTGGCCCTCGACGCGCTTGACGGTTGCGTTGATGATCTCGCCGACCCGGCCAATGTATTCGTTATAGACCGTGTCGCGTTCCGCCTCGCGGACCTTCTGGAAGATCACCTGTTTTGCAAGCTGCGCGGCAATTCGGCCCAATACTTCCGTAGGCTTTTCGGTGCGCAGCTCGCCGCCGACTTCCGCCGACGGATCGACCCGCTTGGCATCGTCGAGCGAGATCTGTGCGTTGGTGTCTTCCACCAGGTCGGAGTTCTCGACGATGGTGCGAACCGCGTAAGCGCGAATCTGCCCGGTCTCTTTGTCCAACTCGGCGCGCAGGTTCTCCTGCGTCTTGTAGTACTTTCGGGTGGCAACAACAATGGCATCCTCCACCGCGCTAACGACGATGTCCGGATTGATGCCTTTCTCGCGGCTCAGAGCGTCGATTACGTTGTACAGTTCACTCGCCATAAGAAACCTGCCACCTTGCTGGGAACTCAAAATTCGCTCGTTATTTAGAAACTAAAACTCAGGAACGAGGTTGGCCTTTTCCACATTGGCCAAATCGATCTCTACCTTCGCTCCGGCTTCGACCGGCGCATGCTTTTTGCTCTTTTTTCGGCCGGCCAACTCAAGGCTGAGGCGACCGTCATGAAACGACTCCAGGCGACCTTCAAAATGCCGGTTGCCATCCACCGGGTCGCGCGTCATAAGCCTCACCAAACTTCCCGTGAAGCGCTCGAAGTCCGCCGGCCTGGACAACTTCCGGTCCAGCCCGGGTGAGGAAACTTCCAAGGTGTAGGAACCACCTGGAACAGCATCTTCGACATCGAAGATGGTTCCGACTTCGCGGCTGAAGTTCGAGCAATCATCATGCGTGACTCCACCGGGCTTATCGATGTAGATGCGTAGCATGCGTGCCTTTCCGCCGCCCCGCAACTCCACCTCAACCACTTCCAGACCGCTCGACTTCGCCACCCGCTCAGCGATTTCTTCGATCTTGTCTAGACCAGCCGCCATTTCTCTTTCGTAAACCGGACAACGATCAAGCGAACCCCACCCGTCAGGCTTCCATTGCCGCCTGGACTCGCCAAAGACCAGCGGATTAAAGGGTGGGAATAATAAAGTGGGCTTGGCGCCCACCGGTGTACTTCGCCCTGTATGAGTGCGGTTTGGCCACGCTGCCGGAGGCGGCCGAAACCTTTACTGCCCACCGATACTTCTTAAACTATACGCCCGAAATTGCCCAATTTCAACGGCTGATGCCGACCCAGGTGCCAACTCCAGAGGCCAATTTGCGGCCGTCCACAGAGTGTTAGCTATGTGAGACTTACGGGCGTTTGCCTTACCCTCCTAGCAACTCTACAATAAAGAATTATCCCTCCGCGGACCAAATGCCATGATTCATTTTCCTGTACCTGAGGCGCTCACCTTCGATGACGTGTTGCTGTTGCCGGCCAAGTCGGACGTCGTTCCTGCGTCAGCAGACACATCAACCCGCCTGACCCGCAATATTCAGCTTCAAATCCCACTGATCAGCGCCGCGATGGACACCGTAACAGAGTCGCGCATGGCGATCGCCATGGCGCAGCAGGGCGGCTTGGGTATCATCCACCGCAACCTCACAGTCGAGCAGCAGGCCACTGAGGTCGACAAGGTGAAGCGTTCGGAAAGCGGTATGATTGTCGACCCGATCACGATGACGCCAGACAAAAAAATCTCCGACGCTCTCGAGGTCATGCGGCACTACCGCATCTCCGGAGTGCCCGTCACCACCAAGGACAAGAAACTGGTCGGCATCCTCACGAATCGCGACCTAAGGTTTGAAACCCGCACCGACATTCCCATCAGCGAGGTGATGACGAAGGAAAACCTCATCACTGTGCCAGTCGGCACGACGCTGGATGAGGCGGAAGCGATTCTTCACCACCATCGTGTCGAGAAGCTGCTGGTAGTGGACGAGCAATATCAGCTCAAGGGCCTGATCACTGTTAAGGACATCCAGAAACGCCTGAAATATCCCAACGCCGCCAAGGATGGACAGGGACGCCTGCGCGTAGGCGCCGCGATCGGCGCAACGGGGGATTTCCTGGAACGTGCCGCTGAAATGGTCAAAGCCAAGTGCGACCTGCTCGCCATAGACAGCGCACATGGCCACACCACGCGCGTGATCGACGCTATCCAGAAGGTCAAGACCAAGTTTCCTGAGGTCGATCTCATCGCCGGCAACGTCGGGACGTTTGAAGGTGCGTGCGAGCTGGCACGCGCGGGCGCTGACGCGATCAAAGTCGGCATCGGACCTGGCTCCATCTGTACCACCCGTATCGTCACCGGCGCAGGCGTTCCGCAGATTACGGCGATTGCCGAATCGGCGCGCGCGGTCCGCGACGCCAATATTCCGATTGTTGCCGACGGCGGCATCAAGTACTCCGGAGACATCACCAAGGCCATTGCCGCCGGCGCTAGTTGCGTTATGATCGGTTCGCTGCTTGCGGGTACGGAAGAAAGTCCGGGCGAGACGATTCTCTACCAGGGCCGTTCGTTCAAGGCTTATCGCGGCATGGGCTCGCTAGGTGCAATGGCGCAGGGATCGAGTGAACGCTACTTCCAGTCTGCCGACTTTGATGATGCTTCCACCCAAGTTCTTACCGATGAAGGAACCGATGGAAACCGCCTCGGCAAGCTCGTCCCCGAAGGCATCGAAGGACGCGTGCCCTATCGCGGCACCGTCGGCATGATCGTGTACCAACTCGTCGGCGGCGTAAAAAGCGGCATGGGTTATGTGGGCTGCTCGACCATTCCCCAGCTGCAGCAGAATGCACGCTTCGTGCGCATCAGCGGTGCGGGACTGCGCGAAAGCCACGTTCATGACGTGATGATCACGCGCGAGGCTCCCAACTATCGTGTCGAATAAGCCGCGACCTCTATCGTTGTACCCATCGTTCCGGAGCCTCTTCCATAACTGGTGGCCGGTAGCTGTCTGGCTCGTTGTTATCCGGCTAGAGTCAACCGACTACGCTTCTTCGGCAAATACGCTCGGCCTGCTTTACAAGATTGCTGTTGCGATTTTCGGCCCCATTAATCCCACGTTGTTGGTGACGTTGAATTCCATCGCACGAAAATCCGGGCATTTCATCGGCTACGCCATTCTTAGCTGGTTGGTTTTTCTGGCGCTTAAATACACTCACCGGGACCGCTTACGGCCGCTGCTCGAACGACGCTGGGGAACGTTCTTCCACGACATCTGGCAACTCGACTGGGCCGTTATCGCGGTACTGCTTTCACTGGTCACGGCAGCGTTCGACGAGATCCACCAAACCGGGATCCCGTCGCGCACCGGTCGCTGGCAAGATGTGATGATCGACACCACTGGCGCGATCATTGCGCAGTTGCTGCTCTATTCACGCGCCGCGGATGCGATAAAACTGTCGAGGAGGCCGGCTGCCGAAGAGAGCGAGGTGACTTCGTTGCGCTGAAAGCGAACCTTCTTATAGCTGGGACTTGGCAAGACAACGCCCCGTTGACGAAGCTGTGTCGGTAGTATGCCGTAACCCAAAACCCTATTGGCCGCGCTTGCGGGAGGTTTCCAGCACCCGCTCAACTTTGTTCATACGGCTCTGAGCGACAGATAGCTTACCAACTGGTTGCAGCACTTTTCGGAATCGTGCTCCAACTGGTCGAAGTGGGCGTCGACCTTATCCAATCGTGCTTCTATCCGCTGCTCGAGAGCCGCAACCTGTTTCTCGACATTCTCCATGCAAACGGCCAGGGTCTTCCGGTCGGGAGCTATGATTTCCTGTAAGAGAGTGCGTAGCTGTTCGAGGGCGCCCATCTGTTCTCATTTGGAATTGTATCTCGCAATACGAATCGCCCGGAATAAAGAAAAAGCACCTGTCTCACTAACAGGTGCTCTCTAATTTGTAGTATCCAGCGACTACTTCTCTGCGGCCTTCTCCTCGCTAGCTTCCGTGGGTACAGTTTCCGCTGCCGCTTCGGCGTTCGCTGCTTCCATTGCCTTGCGGTTCTCTTCCGCACGCTTGGCGCGAAGCTCGTTGCGCTTCTGACGCTTCTCATCGAGCGTCGCTTCGCTGCCCAGCAGCTCCACGAATGCCACGTCGCCGCCATCACCTTGCCGGAATCCCGCATGTATGATGCGCAAGTAGCCGCCGTTGCGGTCACCATAGCGTGGCGAAATTGTCTCGAACAACTTGTCGACGGACTCGCGAGTCATGAGGTAGGCGGCGGCTTGCCGCCGGGCTGCTACGTCGCCGCGCTTACCCAACGTGATCATTTTCTCCACGTGCGGGCGCATGGCCTTCGCCTTGGTCAGCGTGGTCTCAATGCGCTCCTCCACGATGAGCGACGTCACCAGGTTGCGCAGAAGTGCGCGCCGGTGCTCGGTATTCCTTCCCAGTTTCCAACCTGCTCTACGATGACGCATGTCTGTGGTCCTTCACAATCTCTGAAAAGTCGCGGCGATAGGCCGCGCAAAATAGCATAAGCGGTCCCGTGTTGCGGGACCGCTGCCGATTAAAAGTTCGGTTCCGTGTTGCCGCCGTAGTTCACGGCCGACGGTAGCACCGAAGTCTGAGCAGCCGAGCCGCTGCCCGGCACGGCGTTGCCGTGCTCGTCGATCTTCATGCCGAGGCTGAGACCCATGTTCGACAGGATCTCCTTGATCTCGTTCAGCGACTTGCGGCCGAAATTCTTCGTCTTCAGCATCTCCGCTTCGGTCTTCTGCACCAACTCGCCGATCGTCTGGATATTGGCGTTCTTCAGGCAGTTGTAGCTGCGCACCGAAAGCTCCAGCTCTTCGACCGAGCGGTTCAGGTTTTCGTTGCGGATCTCCGGCTTCATCGCGTCGCCCTTCTCTGTCGACTCCAGCTCATCCTCGAAATTGATGAAGATGAACATGTGGTCCTTCAGCAGCTTCGCTGCCAGTCCAAGCGCATCTGCCGGCGTCACCGAGCCGTTGGTCCAGACCTCGATCGACAGCTTGTCGTAGTCGGTAATCTGTCCCAGGCGAGCAGCTTCTACCGAGTAGTTGCACTTGCGCACCGGTGAGTGCACCGAGTCGATCGGAATAAAGCCCAGTCCCAAGTCCTCGTCGAAGTTCTTGTCGGCGGAGACATAGCCGCGGCCTTTCTTCAGCCGCATCTCCATGTCGAGCTTGCCGCCTTCGCTGATGGTCGCGATGTACACATCCTTGTCGAGGACTTCAACATCCGAGTCGGCTTCGATCATTCCCGAAGTAATCACGCCCGGCTGGTCGGCCCGCAGGTAAATCGCTTTCGGCGCGTCGCCGTTGAGGCGGAACGGAATCTGCTTCAAGTTCAGGATAATGTCGGTCGCATCCTCAACCACTCCAGGGATCGACTGGAACTCATGCAGCACGCCCTCAATCTTCACCGCGGTGACCGCGGCACCCTCGATGGACGACAGCAACACGCGGCGCAGCGCGTTGCCAATGGTGGTACCGAATCCACGTTCAAACGGCTGTGCCCAGAAATGACCGTATTTGTCGGTCAAGGATTCGGTGTCAGTGGCAAGCCGTTTCGGTTTCTGAAAACCCTTCCAAAGCATCTGTTGCTCCTTCTGTCTGTTCGGCCATGCTGCACGGGTGACCCGCGAAGGAGTCGCCCCGGCTGATCTGGCTCGAATTTGTTAGGGACGCGGCGTCCACCGAGGGCGCCACGTATGACTACTTGCTATACAGTTCCACGATCAACTGTTCGTTGATCGGCAGGTTGATGTCTTCGCGCTTCGGCAGCGCAAGGACACGACCCTTGCTCGCATCGCGGTCGACTTCAAGCCAGGCCGGCGGGGTCTGATGGCTGGCGAATTCCTTCGCGCCTTCAATCACCGCAAGCTTGTTGCTCTTCTCGCGCACTGCGATCTCATCGCCAGCACTCACCTGGTAGGAAGGAATGTCGACCTTCCGGCCATTGACGGTCACATGGCCGTGGCGCACGAGTTGGCGCGCCTGACGGCGAGCCACCGCGAACCCGAGGCGATAGACGACGTTGTCCAGGCGACGCTCCAGTTGTTGCAACAGCAATTCGCCGGTCACGCCCTTGGAACGGGCGGCCCGCTCGAAATAGTTGCGGAACTGGCCTTCCTGGGTAAAATACATGCGCTTCGCCTTCTGCTTCTCGCGAAGCTGAAGTCCGTAGCCCACGACCTTGGCCTTGCGGTCCTTGCCGTGCTGCCCAGGTGCGAAATTGCGCTTTTCGATCGGACACTTGTCCGTGAAGCATTTTGCCCCTTTGAGGAACAACTTCATGCCCTCGCGGCGGCAAAGGCGGCATACTGCGTCTCGATAACGTGCCAAGTTACTTTTCTCCTATCGGACCGCCTCGCTCGGGCGGTTCCGGTTATGGATCGGTTTACGGGCGCTTGGCGGCCTTTCTTCCCGATCGAAAATCAGCGGCTAGTGGTCAGCGGCTGGCTCGTAAGACTCGCCAAGCCCGACCTTCGCCTTCTTGCGGCCAACTGCTGGTTCCGAATTGCCAGTTGCTTCACTAGCCACTAGCTACCAGCCACTAGCCACTTATACTCTGCGGCGCTTCGGCGGACGGCAGCCATTATGCGGAACTGGAGTTACGTCCTTGATCGACCGCACATCAAGCCCGGCTGAAGCCAGAGCGCGAACAGCCGATTCGCGTCCCGAGCCCGGACCGCTCACCACGACGTCGACGCTGCGCATCCCGTGATCGCGTGCCTGGTTCGCAGCGTTAGCAGCCGCCTGCTGCGCGGCAAACGGAGTACCTTTGCGCGATCCGCGGAAGCCCAGCGAGCCAGAGCTCTTCCACGACACCGTATTCCCCGCCGAATCGGTGATGGTGACAATGGTGTTGTTGAAGGACGCCTGTACATGCACCAAACCGTGGGGAATGTGCTTGCGCTCCTTCTTCTTGAACTTCTTGCCGGTCTTGCCCTTCTTCTCCGCTGCGGAGCCTGCTGCCTTAGCCATGAGTTATGTCTTCGCCGTCGCTTTCTTCTTATTCGCTACCGTGCCCTTGCGCGGACCCTTGCGAGTGCGGGCATTGGTGTGGGTCCGCTGACCGCGAACCGGAAGGCTGCGGCGATGGCGGTACCCACGATACGATCCGATTTCGATCAACCGCTTGATGTGCATCGAGACGTCTTTGCGAAGATCGCCTTCGACGTCGCCCTGCTCGATGACCTGGCGGATGCGGTTAACTTCGTCTTCATTCAAATCGCTGACCTTCTTCGCACCCTCCACATTCGCGGACGAGAGAATGTTCTTCGACCGCGAGTGGCCGATGCCGTAGATGTAGGTCAGTGCGATGCTGATGTGCTTGTTGCGCGGAAGATCCACGCCTGCAATACGTGCCATGGTTGCTCCGTGAGCTACTAGCAACTAGCAACTAGGACTAGTCACTACAGTGTTTTAACTCTTCTCGCCTGAGGGACTGAACCCGCTTACCGTTTATCGATTCGTCCGCTCACTCGCAGCTAGTCGCTAGTTGCTAGCTGCTAGTTGCTTCATTACCCTTGCCGCTGCTTGTGCTTGCTGTTCTCGCAGATCACGCGCACCACGCCGTGACGGCGAATCACCTTGCACTTGTCGCAAATCTTCTTAACTGATGCCCGAACCTTCATGATGACGTCAATTCCCTTCGACTCCTTGCCTCGAAAAACAGATCCCTCGTTCGTCGCGGCGAACTGGGGATGACGGTACCGGATTGGAACGCCCGGTAAACGCCGTCACTTGTAGCGATACACGATCCGGCCCCGGGTCAGGTCGTAGGGTGAAAGTTCCACCGCCACCCGGTCGCCGGGAAGGATGCGGATGAAGTTCTTGCGCATTTTGCCGGAGACGTGCGCCAGAACCTGGTGCTTGTTCTCCAGCTCAACCTTAAACATGGCATTGGGCAGCGGCTCGATCACCACTGCCATTACTTCAATCGCGTCTTCCTTACTCATTCAGCTCCTGAAACCAGTTTCTCCCGCGGCTGCGGGAAGCCCAAATCCCCTTTTGGCGACCCAGGTTCCGATCCTTCTGTTGAAGGCTAACCTGGGAAGACCACCTATTCCGTCAAAATCACCGGCCCATTCTTGGTCACTGCCACGCAGTGTTCGAAGTGGGCACTATAACTGCCGTCTTGCGTCACCGCCGTCCATTTATCATCCAGGACGCGCGTCTCGTGCCCGCCGACATTCACCATTGGCTCGATCGCCAGCACCATGCCGTCGCGCAACTTTGGACCACTTCCGTGCGTACCGTAGTTCGGAACCTGCGGATCCTCATGCAACCTGGTGCCGATACCATGGCCTACAAATTCGCGCACCACACTGAAGCCATTGGACTCGACGACCTCTTGTACCGCCGCGCCAACGTCTCCCACGGTGTTGCCGACCCGCGCCGCCTCGATACCCTGATGCAAGGACTCGCGAGTGACCTCCAGCAGCTTTTTCAGCTCGGGAGCCAACTCATCTCCGACCGGCACGGTAATCGCAGAGTCGCCGTAAAATCCATCCAGCACGACTCCGGTATCGATCGAAACGATATCGCCGGCCTTCAGCACTCGCCGATCCGACGGAATGCCGTGCACGATCTCGTTGTTCACCGACGTGCAGAGCACGCAAGGGTAGTCGTAATAGCCCTTGAATGCTGGCTTGGCTCCGAGCTCGCGGATCTTCCGCTCCGCAACCCGCTCCAGATCCATCGTGGTGACGCCTGGGGAAACAGCTTCGCGCACGCTGTCGAGTACCTGGCGCACAATGCGCCCGCTACGGCGCATTTTCTCGATCTCGGATACGGACTTACAGACGATTGCCATTCTCTATTGCACGGAACGCCTGCGCCGCGACCTCATCGACGGGCTGCTCACCATCGATCTCCACGAGCTGTCCTCGGTCGCGGTAATAGCTCACCAGTCGAAGCGTTTGCCGCTCATAGGCCTTCAGCCGTTCAGCAACAACTTCCTCGTTGTCGTCCGGCCGAACAACAAGTCTCCCGCCGTCGACATCGCAGATGCCTTCAACTTTGGGTGGCTGAAAATAGACGTTGTAAATCCGTCCACAGGTGGGACAAGAACGACGCCCGCTAATCCGTTGCAGTATTTGATTATACCCCACTACAATCTCCAGAACAACCGGCTGGAGAGCGCTGTAAGGTGCTGGCCTGCCTTCACATAGCCGCTGACTTTTCAAATATCCTTCGAACCACTCGGCCTGAGCGACGGTGCGAGGGAAGCCGTCCAAAATAAACCCTCGGTCACAATCCATCTGCTTGAGCCGGCCGGCCACCATATCGTTGACCAAGTCGTCGGAAACCAGATCGCCGTGATCCAAAATCGACCTTACTTTCAGGCCGAGCTCGGTTCCCCGGGCTACGTTCTCGCGAAACAGGTCTCCGGTCGAAATCTGTGGAATCGCGTAAGCTTCAGCAATTCGCTTCGCCTGCGTTCCCTTACCGGCGCCGGGAGCACCCAGCAAAATAATGGGGCCCACTATGCGCTCCGTCTTGATGCCATTCAGTACGGACGAAGGAGTCTGTGTTTGCACCACAAACCTCCGCGGGCCTTACGACCCTTCTGCCCGCCGTAGCGGGCCGGAGCCTCCCGGTAGCTCCGTACCACCAGTTCCCAGTTAGCAGGACTGACAACTTGGCCACTAACAGCTGACAACTACCATGTCGCTCGGCGCCCCCGCACCCGTCCACTACGCGGAGTGAACCCTTCGTAGTGCCGCATGATGAGTTGCGATTCGACCTGGTTGACCGTGTCCATCGCAACCCCCACCACGATCAGCAACGAGGTGCCGCCAAAGTAAAAGTTCACGTTCAAGCCGCTTGTGATCCACGTGGGCAGTCGTTCGAAGAAACGTCCGAACGGACCCCACAAGTGGTTCAGGTGGATGCCGGTAATCATCCACTCTGGAATGAACGAGATCAGAATCAGATACAGCGCGCCGACCAGCGTGATGCGCGTAAGGATATCGTTGATGTAGTTCGCCGTGCGCGCCCCCGGCCGGATGCCCGGAATGAACCCGCCGTACTTGCGCATATTGTCAGCAACCTCATTGGGGTTGAAGACAATCGATACGTAAAAGTAGGCGAAGAAGACGATGCCGACGGCGTAAAGCAGCGTGTACAGCGGTTCTCCCCAGCGCAGTGCGTTGAACATTTCGCTGAAATAACGGCTGTTTTTGATCATCGGCAGCGCGCCCAGAGTCTGCGGCAAGGTCAACACCGACGAAGCGAAGATAACCGGCATCACGCCGCCCGAGTTGACGCGCAGCGGTAGGTGCGTCGACTGTCCACCCATGATCTTGCGGCCGACGACACGCTTAGCGTACTGCACCGGTATTCGCCGCTCGCTTCGTTCGACAAACACAATGAAGGCGACCACCGCGATCATCACCACGACGAGCATCAGCATCGCCGGAACCGTGAAGGCTCCCCACGCCTGGGTACGGACTTTGTCGTAAAGATCGGCAACCGCTCGCGGCAAACCCACCACGATACCGGCGAAGATCAGCAGCGACATGCCGTTGCCGATACCGCGCTCGGTGATCTGCTCACCCAGCCACATGATGAACACGCTGCCCGTGGTCAGCGTCAGCATGGTCATCAGGACAAAGCCGATGCCCGGATTGTTCACGAAGCCCGGCTGACGCTCCAGGGTGAAGGCAATTCCCAGCGACTGTACCGCGCTTAGCAGCAGGGTTAGGTAGCGAGTCCACTGGGTGATCTTCTTACGGCCCAGCTCGCCTTCCTTCTGCAGCTTGGCCAGCGGCTCGTAGACCACCGTCATCAGCTGCAGAATGATCGATGCCGTAATGTACGGCATGATGCCGAGGGCGAAGATTGTCAGGCGGCGAAGCTGGCCGCCGCTGAATAGGTCGATGAAACCAAGAAAAGTGCCACGGTTCTGGTCGAAGAACTGCGATAGCACGTCGGCGTTGATGCCGGGCGTAGGAATGTGTCCACCCAGCCGGTATACGGCCAGCAGTCCGAGCGTAAACAGAATGCGCTTCCGCAGATCGGGAACGCGAAATACGTTGGCCAGCTTCTCAAGCATCAGAACCTCAGTTTTCAGTTGTCAGTTCTCGGTTGTCAGTCAACCACGTGAAGCCGACTCCTGATATGCCCCATAACATAACCGCTTGCGGTCGCCAGTCGCACTGCTGACAACTGACCACTGACAACCGACAACTTGCTTTACAGCACTTGCACCTTACCGCCCGCCTTCTCGATCTTCTCTTGTGCCGACTTGGAAAACTTATGGGCGTGAACAGTGACGGCCTTCGACAGATCGCCATGTCCCAGCACCTTGATCGGCAGGTTCTTGCCGTTCACCACGCCTGCCTGGCGCAGGACGTCGGGAGTAATCTCTTTCTCGTCGATGCCCGCCAGCCGCTCCAGGTTCACCACTTCATATTCGGTCTTGAAGATGTTAGTGAAGCCGCGCTTCGGCAAACGCCGATGCAGCGGCATCTGACCGCCTTCAAATCCCCGCATCAGGCTGGAGCCGCTGCGCGAGCCTTGGCCCTTGTGTCCGCGGGTCGAAGTCTTGCCCATACCGGAGCCCATACCGCGGCCAACGCGCTTTTTGTTCTCATTTGCCTTGCGGGGCGCTTTTAAGTTACTCAGATTCATTGTGTACCGTACCCGTGCGGCCCCTGTGCGCCGCTTTACATTATCAAACAAACTCTCGTCATCCTCAGCGAGGTCGCCCTGCGAGCGAGTCGAAGGACCGGTTGTTCTAGCCCTCAACAATCTCCACCAGGTGCGGAACCTTCGCTACCATCCCGCGAATTGACGGCGAATCTTCCCGCTCAATCACCTGATTCAAGTGCGTAAATCCCAGGCCCTTGATCACCAGCTTGTGCTTCACCGGCGTGGCGATTGCCGAGCGCACATACTTCAGATGAATCTTCGTGCCCGACGCTTCGGCTTTGTTTTCGGCCTTCCTGCGAACGCGCGCCATGATCACAACTCCTCGGCGGCCTTGCCGCGTGCTGCCGCGATTTCGTTCTTGTCGCGCAGCGATTTGAGGGCGTCGAAAGTCGCCTTGATCACGTTATGCGGGTTCGTCGTGCCGATCGACTTGGTCAGTACATTCTGTA
>Ga0306926_10002705_pt1 | contig 18085 bp, 21 predicted proteins | sample flu12Cox44000178_FD_203759 | JGI IMG/M metagenome (GOLD analysis project Ga0306926, IMG submission 203759) | Lab enrichment of tropical soil microbial communities from Luquillo Experimental Forest, Puerto Rico - flux8day.12C.oxic.44.000.178 (v2)... | ecosystem: Environmental > Terrestrial >... | reverse complement strand
AGCGAGCACTCTGTCTAACAAGCTGATTGAATCGGCCTCCTTTGATCGGGAGGCCGATTTTTTTTGGGTCGCACATCCTTGAAACAATTTTTTCCATGGCGCGAAAGTCTCATAGACGGATTGCAGCACAGCGTCCGCTAGTTCAACGGATAGGACGGAGGCTACCTAATCCGACCGCAACAGGTGGCGCCGATAAAAGCGAGTACAATGAGATCGCCTGAGACTCTTTACCAATAGCGATAATAGCCAGGGCGACCATAAACGCCCGCAACCCAACGCCTGTGCAGAGAGTAGTGTCCGCCATGGTGATATCGGTAGTAGTGCCCCCGGTAGCGATACGGGTAGTACCGCCCATGATAATAATACGCCGAAGCCGGTGACGGAACTAAACAAGCAGCACTGAGCACCACTGCAAAGATTAGTAGAAGCAGATGTTTCATCAGTTTTTATTATCGCTGCCGTGTTGAAATCGCAAATGGGCTTCCCCCCCGTTTTCGATTTCCTATTAGCTCACTCGCTGGGGAGGGTTTGCAGGAAATTTATCTCACTGCGGATGACGTAGGTACATGTTCAAACGCCCTACATCAATAATTGCAGAGTTGGATGCCAGCTCGCTAATTCCAAGAAGATAAGTGGAAGGATGGTCAGCTTTCTTCAAATCGACGAAGCAAATATCGGCATCCCTTGCCTCAAACTCGCCAATAGCGAGTTTCCTTACACGTCCAATACTGCGCGGTGCACTGTCCGAGCCTCTTACCGGGGTCATTGATTGCTTCATTATGATTCCCGCTTTGGTTCCGATGCTTTCATCAACAAAGGTGAACTGTGAACCTGTATCAACCAACATGGTCGAGGATACGCCATCGATGGAACAATCAACTTCGAGATGTTGGTCTGAGTTCAAACGCAAGGGCACTTGCGTGAACCCATTGCTTTGAAGCATGGCCGCCAGTTTGTCGCTTGTACCGCGACTCGGTCCCCGAGGTGCGAGATAAAGTGCGCGCTCGGCACAGTCCAACACCGCTCCTACTCTGTGCATTTCAGAGGTTCCTAAAAGCCCGTCTGAATGCGGAATTTCTTTAATTCCAACTGGGACCGTGTGGATCACGCTATTACCTATGACAAGTGTATCAAGCTTCGCGAGACTCCAGAACTTGTTGGTGGGGAACTTTTTCCCAAATGTGGGAACTGCGATTACCGTCTTGTACTCGACAAGTCGATATTTTTTCAAACTGGCTTGTGCAATGACGGTTTTTCCCGCACCCGTATCGATCTCTAACGAAGCGCTCACACGATTAATTTCGACATCAATGACGAGACGTTTTGGGTCGCTGTCGAAGTTTGCTTGCCGAAGCTTCACGACCCCGTGTTTTAGAAAGCTGTTCAGTGCTGTCGGCGTAGTTGCGGTTTCTCTTTTCGAAAGCTTTGGGAGTGCCATCACCCGCGACGTAGGGAATGGCGTTGGCGTAACAAGCTGGTCTTGCGCTACGGCACGGCTCCTTGGGAGGGGCTCAGCCGATGGTACCGATACTTGTGCTGCCGCGATTTGGATCCCGCATATCGCTACCGCAGTCCAAGTCGATATGTCTTCAAGCTTTATGGTAAATCCTCACGGCTTAAAGCCAATTCGAGCCCATCAAAGTGATTTCTGCTGCCTTACGACATTCGTATCGACACTCGGTCGCTTGTACAATTCAAAACTTTTCGGCACAATCTCAAGAAAAGCCGGTTGAAGTTTTGGGCTGGGTTTCAATCGGCGACGCGCATGGGATAACGATTTGCATTCCAAACGTACATCGCAGTTAGTTAACGGTTCATAGTGCACCCACATGAAATACTGGCTGCTTTTCCTGGGACTTGAAGCGCCGATTGCGGACTTGCAGCGAGTTTGTTGAGGAATTGTGGAGCCGGTGGCGCGTCGGACAAGGTCCTATATGAAGATTAGGCAATGCCTAACTATGTAAATTCACACGGATTTTGTAAAATGGCTTCCCTTAACAAACCCGAATCAGGCGGAGGACTCTTCCTTTGGTTGGATTCTTCGTCTCTTATGGGACGCGACGATCCTAACAATCAACGCAGCATCGAAAGACGAAAAGGATTGAAAATCCTATCTGTATGAAAAAATTATCTCTTCTTTTAACTCCAATTCTTGGTTTCTTCGCCATTCCACTGCAAGCGGGGCCGGCTGTCGAATACAAACAGGTGGCGCCGCCGCCGCCGCCGATTTTTGGGACCGGCTTTTACGGCGCGCTGGACATGGGCGCGAACGTCTATCAAAACCGCGGCGGAGACCGCACTTTTACGAATGATGATCCGAATTCAGACTTCTTCGGATCTACTCTCGACGTGAGCCCAAAAAATGACGTCGGCTTTTATGGAGGCATCAAGCTCGGTTACGTGTTTGGCACTGGCGTAATTCGGCCAACGGTTGAGGGCGACTGGTTCTATAATGGTTTCCGCGGCGGCGCTGATTTTACTCTGCACGAGGTGGACACACCGTGCCCACTCTGTGCCACGGAGCTTTCAACTCACGAACGTAACGTGACGACTTGGATTAATACGGGCGCCTTTATGTTTAACTTCATTTTGCGAATCGCGCCCGAAAATTGGAGGTTCCAGCCGTATGCCGGCGCCGGGGTTGGCGTTTACTACGCCGAATCTGCGGGGGTCGAGATTACAGACCCCGTGACTGGCAGAGTGCCCGTCAACACTGGGGGAGGAGCAAATCATGCCGACCTGGCGTGGGACGTTGTTGCTGGCTCAGATTACTTTTTCAATTCTCAGTGGAGCGCGTTTATCGAATACCATTACCTGGACTATACAAGTACCCAGATCGACACGAACCTGAGTCGCGATCTGGGGCAACACTTGGTTGGCGCCGGTGTCCGGTTCTTTTTCCACTAAAAAGCGAGCACTCTTTCCAGCTAGCTTATTTTTTGTACCTCGCCGAAGTCGTTCAGCATGGCCCCAAAGTCTTATAGACGTGTTGCTGCAGTCGCATCAAAATCACCCGCATTGACGACAACATCGTTAGCGATCAAAATCTCGTTGCGCAGTCAGGGATGGCCGTTCAAACAGCCTTAATTGCGTGTTGGAAATGAAAGGCTGGAACTCAGTCTGTTGTCGTAAGTACGACCCCGTCGCAGAGGGCTACAAAACTACCAACAACGCCACTGGCTAAAACCCGTCGATGCCAAAGCTTTACGGCAAACTTGTTATCGCAGCCCTGGCGCTCATTCCCGTCGCCTTGTTAGGTCAGAATCTTGCTCCAACACCGCCTTCTTCCCCGCAAGCCGAACTTTCCAAAGCGGAAGAATGGGTGCTTTCTCAAGGCACTGCAGAATCGATAGCCCCACAGTTGGCGGCCATACTCGGACTTGGCAGTGATCGTCTTCCAGTAAAAATAAAGTCGTATCGCACGTCTGGTGGTATTAATCTCGCGTTTGCTGTCAGCACCAACCCAAAGCAACAGGGCATAGTGATTTCTGCGCTCAAAACAATGGCAGATAAGATGGAAATTTATTCCGTAGGCACTGCCTGGCTTACGGACAGATCAGGAACTCTTCGACAAACGATAGCAGTGGATGCTTCCGGCGCCAAGGTTCTTCCAAACAACTCCCACGCAGCGAAATTTAAAGACATAAAGGCCTTCTTTGTCAAGAAACTTCAGGCCACCAGTCCCACTGCTACCTTATCACCCTCTCCCAGAAGATCCGCAACAGCGGTTGGAGGGAAAGAGATCAAATGACATTGAATTACGAAACTGCGACCTGCCGACCGCTCTTAGCTTCGCCTGGGAACGGCGGAACGGTGCTTGGTATGGTCCCAAAGTCCAATAGACGGGTCTTAGGATATATCGGAAAATCGCGCTCGATCGCTGCAACGTTATCTTGCCAATTAGAACGTCGTTAGATAAAACTCGACACATGAAACTTCGGTTCTTCTTATTCGCAGGCGCAGCATCCGCGTTCATCTCTTCTCTGAGCGCGGGCACATTAGAGCTGTAGCCGAAAGAAACCGCGCCGCCAAGCATTACCGAAAGCGAGCCGTGGCAATTTACGATTGCCGCGCCAGGCTGGCTGGCGAGCTTGAACGGCACCATCGGCGTGCGCGGGGTTGACGCAAACATAGATATTCCCGTCAACGAAGCTCTGCAACACCTCGACATGATTTTCGCGCTGCGGGCGGAGGCCCAGAAAGGTCCGTTCGGAATATACGGCGAAATAATTTACATCGGTCTTTCCGACGTCGCGGAGGTACCAGGGCTAATCAACAACATCCACGAACAGGTGGACCTGACCTTGGTTGACACTGCGCTGAGTTGGCGGCTCGTTAACCAGCCGCGCTGGTCGCTCGATTTCGCCGCCGGCACGCACTACTCAAATGTATACGAACGGCTCACTTTAAATGGGGACCGGGCCGCGATTTTTCAGGCAAGCGAACAATTCGTTGCCAACATTGGCGACGATTTGGTTGCCCGCCTGAACAACGATATTTCCCACAGCGAATTTCTTGCGGGGCTTAAAGGCACAATTGAGGCGGACATTATCAGCCAGATCGACAAACATGACTCGTTACACCGTCACGAGCGTAACCCACGCATTCCAATCGCTCCATTGGGTGGTCGCATTGAAGAAGATGTCGCCCGGGTGGTTGAGGATCTTATGCTGGCGAAAGAAGCGGCTTTGCGCGCGCGCATAGATGCACTGCGCTTAAAGGGAGCCGCTCGTCGCGCCGCGGTTCAACGCATTGTTAGCGCTGCCGAAGCACAAATTACGGGCCACGTCGCGGCTACTCTCGATGAGAAGTTGCACCAAAGCATCTCGCGACAAGATGATTGGTTCGATCCCTACGTTGGGCTGCGAACACGTTACAATTTCAACAAGACGCTTTACACTGCGGTTCGCGGCGAGATCGGAGGGTTCGGCGTCGGTGCCGACTTGATGTGGGAGGTCGAAGGTGTACTCGGGATCAACCTCACCCGTTCCATCTTTAGTGAGATTGGTTATCGCGCGCTCGGCGGCAACTTCGAGGACAAGGGTTTCCGTTTCGACGTTGTGATGCATGGCCCGCAAATCACCACCGGCATCACCTTTTAGAAGTGTTTAACGCGGGGCGCTAACATCAATTGCGCGGCAGAATCTTCTGGAGCTTTTTGTGCGTCTCAATGCGGTAACAGTGCAACGTTGTAACGATTTAACGATTTAACCATTTAACCGCTCTTTGATACAGCCATTGCCCTAAAGTCCTATAGGCAGATTCCTGCTATTTTGGCACCTTCCAACTGATAACCCACAACGCTTATGAAATTGTTAAATTATTTACTCATAGGACTCGGTGGTGTGCTGGCACTCGTCGGATGCCAGACACAGCAGGAGATGGTCCAGGGTCAGCAGGGAATGGCAGTTCAGACAGCATTGAACCGGGCGCGATTCGACATGAACTGTCAAAGCGCAACGGGGCAGGTGCTTTCGACCAACGTGAGTCAGCCTGAGGTACAGGGGCGCTTCGCTTCGGCTTACGGAGTGCAGCGCATCGTATACACGGTCGGCGTGACCGGCTGCGGTCAGCGCAGGACGTACGTCGTCGTGTGTCCGCAAGGCGGCGGCTGCTTCGCTGCTCCGGGGCGGCAGTAATTGCGCTTTTTTTGAGTGCCGCGATCCCGGCGACTGCGCTACCGCTTTAAAAAGCGCGGACATGTCCGGGCACCCCATAGCAGCACAGCTGCGGATTCATCTCGAGTCCGGTAAATGCTAAGATGCCTTGTAAGCCGAGGCTGCCTTTACCATTGCAACGATTCCCCGGCCCGCCGAAGCCTCTTGCCCGCCGTAGCTCTTACGCAAAGGCTGGTTGGCGAAGGAGGTAACGATGTAAGGCATTGCCCTAAAGTCCTATATGCATTTTCTCGGTGACAGTTTATAACCAGCACCCAAATCATCCTTACTCAAAACTATTCAAAAGGCTTAAATCTATGAAAACTACCTTCATCAATTCTGTTTTCGGCAGTATCACATTGCTCCTTATCGCCGGATGCGCATCAATGACTCAGGCTCCGAGCACAACACCCTCGGCTACTGTGAGCATTCGGGAGTGGTCCGCTGCTTATTACGCTCAGGCGGAAACTGGAAAAGGTACCCTCTATTACAACGGCGGGCGGCACCACTTCACCATCTCTGGTGGCGGCGTTGGTGGCTCGGGCGCCCAAAAGGTCTCTGCCACCGGCAAGGTCTTTAACCTGAAGAGGCTCTCCGACTTCTCCGGAACTTACCATGGTATTAGCCGGGGACTCACTCTGATCGAGGGAAAAATGCACGCCAAGCTGACAAACCAGAATGGTGTGACCATGTATCTCTCCGGCCAGACCGAAGGCTTGGCCTCCTCCCTCGGAGCGCAGGCATTTGAGGTCAACTTAACCGATTGACGAGCGAAACGGACAAGCTCACGCGTTGTTGATGACGAAAACAATGTACAGCGCGTTGGCATCGCTAATCATGTGTTTCCGCGCGGAAATTCGCCGCGCTTTAATGCTTTAACGTTGTAACGCTTTAACGATTTAACCCGGCGACAGCCTATTGCCCTAAAGTCCTATGGTCAGATCATGGCCACGCAGGGTAATTTGCATTCTTTCGTTAGGATCACCGACACCGATCACCATTAACCAATGAAAACACTTAGACTTATCGTCATCACCAGCATCTACACTTGCGCGTTTATTGCAGTAGCGACTTCGATTCAGGCGGAACAAATCCAAACCACCGGCACGCCGGGTTCGCCCGGCGCGACGACAACGATCAGCGGCAAACAACTGCCACCACCCGATCCGAAATTCGGCGGCGTAATTAAGGACAACGCGCTGCAATCAAAAGCGTGGTGGGCGCCACGCGTTGTTCCACCCAAACAAGCACCCAACATCCTCCTGATCATGACTGACGACGTCGGCTTCGGCGCGCCCAGCACTTTCGGTGGCGTCATTCCCACTCCAGCACTTGATCGACTTGCCAAGGTAGGACTGCGGTACACGTGCATGCACTCCACCGCACTTTGCTCGCCCACACGCGCGGCGCTCATTACCGGCCGCAATCATCATTCAGCCGGATTTGGCGTCGTGTCCGAGCAGTCTACCGGTTTCCCAGGATACAACAGCATTATCGCTAAAGACAAAGCGACCATCGGCCGGATTCTTCTGGATAACGGTTATGCCACTTCGTGGTTTGGGAAAAATCATAACACGCCGACCTTCACTGCCAGCAGGCTGGTCCGTTTGATCAGTGGCCAATCGGCATGGGTTTTCAGTACTTTTACGGGTTTGTCGGTGGCGATACCAGCCAGTGGCAACCGAATCTGTTCCGTAACACAACGGCAATTTATCCTTATGTCGGCAAGCCACCGGGAACATGGAACCTTATTACTGCGATGGCCGATGATGCCATCGAGTGGCTGAATGAAATCAACCAGATCGATCCGAGTAAGCCGTTCTTTTGCTATTACGTGCCCGGCGCCACTCACGCGCCGCATCACGCGACAAAGGAATGGATCGACAAGATCAGCGCGATGCACCTCTTCGACGAAGGTTGGAACAAGCTACGCGACACCATTTTCGCCAACCAAAAGAAACTCGGCGTGATTCCACAGGACGCGCAAATGACGCCTTGGCCGAAGGACCTGTTGAAGAATTGGGACCAATGCACACCGCTTGAGAAGAAGCTCTTCATTCGGCAAGTCGAAGTTTATGCGGCTTATCTCGCTTACGCTGACAACGAAATTGGCCGTGTGATCCAAGCTGTAGAAGACATGGGCAAGCTCGATAACACGCTCATCATCTACATCAGCGGCGACAACGGCTCAAGTGCAGAGGGTTCCTTGGTCGGCACGCCCAATGAGGTCGCTTCGCTGCAAGGGGTCGTTCTTCCGCCCGAGATGCAAATGAAATTCTACGACGTCTGGGGCTCAGACCGTACCTACAACCATATGGCCGTCCCGTGGACGTGGGCGTTCGACACGCCATTTCCATGGTGCAAGCAGATCGCGTCACACTTCGGCGGTACACGCCAGGGTATGTGCGTATCCTGGCCAGGCCACATGAAGGATCTGGGCGGTATTCGCAACCAGTTCATGCATGTTATTGACGTTGTGCCAACCATTCTTGAAGTTACTGGCATTCCAGCACCTGAAAATGTTGACGGGATCAAACAGGCCCCGATTGAAGGCGTGAGCTTCGCCTACACCTTTGACGAAAAGAACAAAAATGCACCTTCCAAACATAAGACGCAGTACTTTGAAATGATGGGCGACCATGCCATCTACAACGACGGCTGGATCGCCAGCACGAAAGTAGTCCGTCCGCCTTGGGAGGTCGTCGGCTCCGTCAACGCTGATCCCCTTAACAATGTGACTTGGGAACTCTACGATCTTAGTAAAGACTGGACTCAATCCAATGACCTGGCGGCGCAGCACGCTGATAAGGTGAAACAAATGGCCGGTGTGTTCCTGAACGAGGCTAAGAAGTACCAGGTGCTACCGCTGGATGCTTCTTGCGCGACGCGTGTTGTCGCGCCACGACCGAACATAACTGCCGGCCGCAAGGAGTTTGTTTACACCAGGCCAATGACCGGCGTTCCCCAGGGCGATTCGCCGAGCATTCTCAACGCGTCCTACACGATCACGGCTGACATTGATGTGCCGCAAGGAGGCGCCGAGGGAGTGATATTGACCTCTGGCGGCCGTTTTGCCGGATACGGGTTATACCTCTTGAAAGGCAAGCCGGTGTTTAACTGGAATCTCGTGGGTTATAAACACGTGAAGTGGCAAGGCCCCGACGCCCTCGCGCCAGGCAAGCACACGCTGGAGTACGACTTCAAGTATGAAGGCATGGGATTTGGCACATTGGCGTTTAACCAAATGACCGGTGTTGGCCAGGGCGGAACCGGTGTGTTTAAGGTCGATGGCAAGGAGGTCGCCAGCATCAGGATGCCACACACGATCCCGTTACTGCTACAATGGGATGAGACTTTCGATATTGGCTCCGATACCGGCACACCAGTGGACGACGAAGACTATCAAGTTCCGTTCAAGTTCACCGGCAAGCTGAACAAGCTGACGTTGAAAATTGACCGCCCTGAGCTGACGCCGGCCGACATCAAGAAGCTCGAAGAGATGGAGCGAGCCAAGTCCATCAGTGATTGACGGCCACCCTAGTCACCACCTCCAATACGGACCGCATTAGTATCGAATGAGATGTGCTCTTCTCAGGAAGAGCATTTTCAAAGACCAACACCGGCTAACGAAGTAACAATCAAATCAATGAACAAACCTATAAATCCATTCTTAAACTTCAATCTAGGCTTCGCCCTTATCGTCTTGGCTTTGCTCATACCCCGCCTCCCTATTAAGGCGGCCCCGCTCGGTGCCGAAGAGGCGCACGCCATCGGCGTGGATGCTTACGTGTACTTCTACCCGCTCGTGACGATGGATATCACCCGTAAGCAGCTTACGAATGTCGAGCGGATCCAGGGAATCAATGCGCCAATGAATTCCTTCGCGAATATTCCGGCGTATCCCACTGTGGACATGAAAGTAGTCGTCCGCCCTAACTTCGACACGCTCTATTCCAGCGGGTGGCTCGACCTAACGAAGGAACCGATGGTCGTCTCCGTGCCGGATACCGGTGGCCGCTATTATTTGTTCCCGATGCTCGATATGTGGACGGATGTGTTCGCGTCACCGGGCTGGCGCACAACCGGAACTCAAGCCGCCAATTTCCTGGTTACGCCTCCGGGTTGGACGGGTACGATCCCCGACGGAATGCAGCAGATAAAATCGCCGACGCCTTATGTCTGGATCATTGGCCGGACGAAGACCGACGGCCCGCCTGATTACGACGCGGTACACAAGATTCAGGCAGGCTACAAAATCGCGCCGCTCTCGCAATGGGGCAAAACCTCTGAAGCGGTGACGGGGAAAGTTGATCCCACCGTGGACATGAAGACGCCGCCGAAAGTGCAGGTGGACACGATGCTGGCAGACAAATACTTCACCTACGCAGCCGAGTTACTGAAGCTGCATCCGCTGCACATCACCGATGAGCCAATCATCGCCCGCATGAAGCGCATCGGTATCGAACCCGGAAAGAGCCTGGATTTTGCGAAGCTTAGTCCTGCCGTGCAAGAGGCGCTTGCCAGCGCGCCTGAGGACGCGCAGAAACTCATGAAGTGGAAAGTACCGACACTTGCCCGCGTCGTGAACTACTGGTCGATGAACACGGACACAATGGGTGTGTACGGTAATTACTATCTTAAGCGCGCGATCGTTGCGCAAATGGGGCTGGGAGCAAACCTGCCAGAGGACGCCATCTATCCACTGAATCTCGGAGATGAAGCGGGCAAGGCGCTCGATGGTGCGAATAAATACACGATTCACTTCGACAAGGCGAGCCTGCCGCCGGCTGCGGCCTTTTGGTCGATCACGCTTTACGACTCTGACGGATTCCAAGTGGCGAATTCTCTGAACCGGTTCGCCTTGAGCAGTTGGATGCCGTTCAAATACAACGCTGACGGCTCGCTCGATTTGTACTTCCAGAATGAAAGCCCCAGCACGAGCAAAGAGGCGAACTGGTTGCCCGCTCCCAAAGGGGCGTTCAACCTCTGCATGCGGCTGTATGCTCCGAAATCCGATGCGCTGACCGGCAAATGGAATCCGCCGCCGATTACAACGGTTGAAGGCCCTTCTGAAGTAATCCCCCAGTAACAAGAAAGTAAATAGCGGTGTTTTGCGAAAGGAGCGACACGCATTCGTAAACCAGGCGGCCTGACTAATCATCTCTTGCCCTGTATTGTGGTGATCGGAAAGGCCTAACAAGATGGGTAACAGATAATGGTACCTTCACTAACACACTTCGAGATCTACGGTGAGGAGCCGGCAAAGCTTACCGACTTCTATCGGAATGTTTTTGGTTGGGAAGTCGAGCAAATGCCGGGAGTCAATTACTGGCGTGTTCAGACCGGCTCGGCCGAACCCAAGCCATTGCATCGCGGGCTGACTTATCGCGCTATTCCAGATTTGAATGGCTGGATGATACCGTGGCGCTTGTGCAGAAACTGGGCGGCTCAATTGTGCGTCCAAAGACTGCCATGCCCAAGACTGCCTGGGTGACGATCGTGGCAGACCCAGCCAAAAACATCTTTGGCGTCTGGCAGTCTGACCCGAACGCCTTTCCTCTGCCGGAGCCGGACTAAGTCAGGCAAATATAAAGGACCCGGTAAAGGCGCTTTAGGGCATCGCTGTAGGGCGTCTGTGTCAGATGCCTTTGGCGTTTCACAGAAACGCCCTACAATTCCAGATGCCTGCAATGCCTTAGTTGGAGGACATATGCCGGGTTACTTTAGTGATCTCGAGGCAGGCAACCGCGCCCAGGTTACCTACCCCGAAGACGTGAACCTTAGGCCCCTTCGCTGGGTCCAGCGCCAGCTTCAAATGCTGCCACTCGACGGATAATAGCCCCTTTCACCCGGCCTATCTTGCGACCTGCGCGTCGAACACGACGGGCCGTCTTGCGTGCCGCGCGGCGCTCGCCTCTCGCAGCCCTTCGCCCAGCGCGACGTACCGCACGCGCAAGTCTTCGTCCTTTGCGGCGCGTTTGGCGTTTAGCCCGACGTGCAACACGTCTTGCTTGACGCTTAGCTCTCCTGGCCTGTCTTTTTGCTCTTGGCATAATTCACCTTCTTTCCAGTAATGTTTTCGGACTCGCGCAAGCCTACGCTCGTTGGCCCACGCGAGCGTATAGGACTTTAGGACTAGCCCTAAAGTCCCACTCGACGTCTGGGAGTCGGTTACGTAATTACCGGCTCAGCTTCATCCAACAGTGGGAAACGTGAATTGAAATCACTGACGTAAACATGGAAGTGTTGAAGCTGTGTGTCGTGCAGGGCGTGCAAGCGTGCAACCTAGGTGTGCCGATCCTGGCCGAGGAAATGGAGAACCAGCCGCGATCCAAATAATGACAGGCAAAAGGGACGAAATAGCTTAGACCCTGGAAAAGGTTAATCGGTCACACCTAATGAGCTACGAAGATAAGGAGGAAATGACATGGATACATCACACAAAACCCTGAAGCAGAAAGCCTATCATGAGTTGAAGGAGTTCTTTGGCATCGCGCTGTATCTATGGGTGATCCTGGCTCTCTTTCAGTTGTACAGGTCTCTGCTTTTGTCGGAAGAACACATCAACGTTGTTGCGCATCAGTGGTTCGCGGTCATCAATGCGCTGGCGCTTGGGAAAGTGATCCTCGTTGCCAAAGCGCTCCACCTCGGCGATTGGGCCGAGGATTGGCCGCTCATTTACCGCAGTCTCTTAAAGTCAGCCTTGTTCACTATTGTGCTGGCTTGTTTCAAAATTCTGGAAGATGCCAGCCTCGGTATGTATCGCGGGAAGTCCTTTCAGGAGAGTATCGCCGATCTTGGCGGTGGTACCTTGAACGGGATCCTTTGTGTCTCACTGATCGTGTTCGTGACGCTCATCCCTTTCTTTGTGGTCACCGAACTGCAAGGAGTTCTGGGCGAAGGCAAATTGATGCAGCTATTTTTCCGTTCGCTCAGGTCATTTACGCCCGCTACCGAGCAATCGTCTGATCCTGGCATAGCTATTCCTGGCTCAGCTACACGGTCCGACCGTTCTTAAAAAGGCCGCCAAATGTGGCCTACAAGAAATGCATAGCAATTCGCAATTCCTGGGGAGCGCGCGGCGAATGATTTGTACCTTTGCCTTGTTGCCGGAGGCACCTTGCTTCTTAACGTCTGGCGTTTTGCCTCCACCGGAGCAGATCCGAAGGTTGCCCATCATTTGAAAATTTGGAGCAACGTAAATTGATCTCGCGGTAGAGTGACGCGTTCGGTAAAGTGTCGCGATGAACACTACTTTTACGGCGTTGATTGTGTTCGGTTGCCTCGTCGCAGCTGTGTTGCTAGGAAGGGGTCTGCGTCGAATGCTTCCACAAGAGCATCTCAGCGCGGACTCGCGAGACGTTATTAAGTTAGCGATTGGTTTAGTTGCGACGATGTCCGCCCTGGTCTTGGGGTTGCTCGTAAGCTCAGCAAAGGGCTCCTACGACACCGAACGAAACGAAGTGATCCAGATGGCTGCGAAAGTTGCGTTTCTCGACCGTGCATTAGCCGTTTACGGACCCGAAGCAGCTGAGGCGCGCACCCGATTTCATGATGCCGTTAAGGAAGCTGTCCGGCAAATGTGGCCCGAAGAAATGCGCCGGCCGGCGCAGCTCGCTCCCAACGCGCAAGCGGGCAACGTCGTCTATGGAATCCTTCAAGCTCTCTCGCCACATGACGACGCGCAGCGCAAACTCAAAGAGCAGGCAATCAGCGTTGGCGTAGATATCGGCCAGCTCCGCTCGTTGCTGGTGGCACAATCAGTTCCCTCCATTTCGACGCCGATGCTGATCATCCTTGTGTTATGGCTTGCGGTCATCTTCCTCGGGTTCAGTACGCTCGCGCCACCTAACGTTACTACTATCCTTGCATTGGGAGTTTCAGCGATCGCCGTTTCGGGAGCTATTTTTTTAATTCTTGAGCTCGACCAGCCATTTGGCGGCATCATCCGAATCTCCAGCGAGCCGATGGTCAACGCTTTGAGCCAGTTCGCGAAATGACAGCGTCTAAGCTTAAAGTCCTATGGAAGTGCTTGCGTCCGAGGAGCAGCATTTGCTATACAGAAGATAAACCGTTCAACATATGAAAACATACAATCCAATCGTTCACATCCTCAGTCTGGCTTGTGCTGGACTGGTCTTGAATGCCTGCGAAACAACCGGCCCTGGTGCTGGCGCGGCGCCGCCGCCTAATTCCGGTCGGGTGCTCATTTATCGCGTCGCGAATTTTGGGGAGGATATGGCCCTCGTTGTGTCTATTGACGGCAAGGACATGGGAAGTTTTAGCGAAGGCGCAAACTACAGCGGCTATTTACCGGCAGGTCAGCACCAGATTACCGTCCGAGCCGAGCCCAATCGCGGCGGTGTCCGCCCGGGGCGAAGGACCCTTAACGTACAAGCTGGGCAGACCTACTCGTATACCGCGGCCTGGTCGGGAGGGAATTTGAAGTTGGTAAGGAACCCGTAAACACGAAAGTTTATCTTGTCGGAGCAGTGAATCTCCCGCTAGCCTGCTGGGGATCGCCGAATGGCTGGTGGAGATTGCCGCTAGCTTTCGGCTAACGAGAAAGATGACCCCAGCGAAAATGAATATGTCGAACGTAATTCTCCGCAAACACCGAGCGCGGCAGCAGAACCCGGTCAGATCTACTCGCCTGAAGCTGGCGTACCTTTATTGCTCTAACTTCCATCTTAGGCGAGCGCTGAGCGTTGCCTGTATCATAGCCGTCATCGCTTTTCTCGGCCTCTCGTGTTCGGCAGCATTCGGCGCTAACCCCGCCGAAGAGATGGCTAAAGCGGGAGCCACCGGCGGAATTGATCCCAAGGGGAATTCGTGGATGTCGATCGAGCAAAGTCTTCGGCAGTTCGCGCATCCTTCGTTTGCACTCCGGCTCTTCCTCAGTCTTACCCTGGCAGTTGGCTGTGCGTTCGCGATCGCATGGCACCCGCGTCGCGCGTCACTGCGGGATCCAATGAGGGATTTCGAGGAACGCAAGGCACTCATACTCCTTGGCGTGGTTGGGGCCGTCGTCGCTGAACTGAGCGGAACCAGCCAAACACTCGCATTTGTCATCTTCGGCATAGGCGCGCTGTTGCGATTTAGGACCCTGCTCGACAACCCGAAACTCACCGGCAAAGCGATCATGGTCGTGGTGGTCGGACTCGCGTGCGGTATGGGATCATGGGCCATGGCAGTGTTCGTCACCGCCTTTAGCTGGTTATTAATGTTCTGGCTGGATTCGCACTCGAGCTGCGAGGTAAGAATTCGACTCGACGAGACCGAAGATCCAAAGCCAGTCTTCGATACCGTGCAGTCCCTGCTTATTTCACATAAGTGCAAGCTGCAAAGCTCCTCACTTTACGAGGACAAAGGACGGATGGTATTTCTGCTGTACCTTCCATTTGGAGTAGACCCGACGCGTTTGGAGCACGAAGTGAGGTCCAAGCTGCATAAGAGCAACGTTTCCAAGATCACAGTTGATGTGCTGTAGGGGCTTCATCGAATCGCTGCCCGCGAAACACTGGATCGGTCGTCGACAAAACATCTCTCAGCGCCAAAGGCGCTGTCTCATTCTAGTCCGCCACAGGACGGATTCGCCGTGGCGAACCTGGGGCATCGCCCCAGGAATCTGATTTCCTAGTACGCGAGCGCTGAAAACGCGAGTCAGTTCAACCGGTGATTTCTCAATCCCAGACATAGCGCTCGTCGAAATCAAGCCTGTGTTTGTGCAATAGCTCGCGATATTCCTCTTGAAAGGTGCGAGTGCGATGATGCTCTTGTTGTATGTCAACGTATTGCAGTACAGCCCCGAGCTGACTCAGACTCACCGAAAACGCGCCGTATCCGCGTTGCCAGAAAAACCCGCGATAGCGAGCATCAAGGGTTTTAATCCACTTCGATGATACCTTCTTTATCTGCTCGATCAATTGAGCTTGGGACACGGTTCGCGGCAGCGTCGTGACAATGTGAACATGATCAGCAACACCACCAACGCGTATCACTTCTGCACCGAGATCACGGCAGACAGTGGCAAGATAAGCATGCATCCGCGGTCGTACGTGTAAATCAAGCCAGGGCTCGCGATCCTTGGTGCTAAAGATAATGTGAACGATAACCTTGCTTAACGATTGGGGCATGACGCCAATAATGGGACGAAATGGGACGGAAGTGAATCGCGCTTTCAGCGCTGGTACTTCTTGTGGGTTCGATGAATCCTGGGGCTTTGCCCCAGGCTCGCCATGAATGCTGCGCCTTTGGCGCCAAACATGCATGAAGAAATTCCGCCTGTTGCCTCGTCGCCAAGATGTTGACATCGGGACTGCGAAACGGAATGGTCGCGTCCATGCGTAGGTGTTTCTTCATCGCGGTCGTTTTTGCTTTCGCGCTGGCACGGGCATCCGTGGCCGATGCACAGGAAGGACCGAAGAATGCCGTGGTATTGATTATTCGGCATGCCGAAGACGCGGGCAACGGGCACGGTCTCTCAGCTCGCGGCGCGGAAAGGGCTGAAGCATACAAAAATTATTTCCAAAACTTCATGATCGATTCCAAACGGCGGGAACCCGAAGCGGTTCTTGTCGCCGCAGATTCAAAGCAGAGTCATCGGCCGCGTTTAACGGTGGAACCGTTTGCAAAGGCGGCAAAATTGCCAATCGACAGCCGCTTCGGCAACAAGCAACCCAGTGATCTGGCCGCTGAGTTGCGTGCAAACCACCAGGGAAAAGTAACTCTCGTCTGCTGGCATCACGGGCAAATTCCGGCTGTACTTCGCGCGCTGGGAGTCGCGCCTGAAACATTAGTGCCAGGCGGTAAGTGGCCAAATGACGTCTTTGATTGGGTGATCATGGTGAGCTTTGATGAAAACGGTCGGCTAATTCCCGAGAGCACGAAACGGATCCCCGAGCATCTGCTGCAAGGCGACTCCTAATAAGTCGTGGGAATTTTCCGGGTCTAACGACTAAAATCTCTCGGCATGGCTCCAAATTCTTAAAGCGACGTGGAATCTCCGGAGCCATTGGTGATGCATCGCTATCGCGCGGCAAAGGCCAGGGAATAGTTTGGCTATGCTAGAGTCGGTTGGACCGGTGGGCTATGTAATTAGAAAACTAAACCAAATGCGCGAGAGCGGCGATACATCTCACTCCCGTTTTGAAGTGATTGAAATTATCGAGGCAATGATCCTCGCCCTGGTCGCCGTAGCCACGGCATGGAGCGGTTACCAGGCGGCACAATGGGCCGGACAGCGCGCGCAACTGTACGCCAAGGCGAACCGGCTTCGAGTCACTGCTGAAGGGCTCGCTACCCTGGCAGGACAGGAGCGGATCTACGATAGCGATACCTTTAATAGTTGGCTCGCTGCCAAGCTCGGTGGCAAAGCCGAAGCGGCGGAGTTTTTCGAGCGGCGCTTTCGCAACGAGTATCGGCCTGCATTCGCAGCTTGGATGAGCACCGATCCATTCAACAACGCGCAAGCGCCTCCCGGCCCGATCTTCATGCCAGAATATTGCAATGCCAAGCACGAGCAGTTCCTGGGTTTAACGAAACAAGGTGCAGAGATGGCTGACCAGGGCACAAAATCGGGAGAAACTGGGGACCAGTACGTGCGTATCACGGTCCTTCTGGCCACTGTGCTTTTTAATTACAGCGATTGGGCAACGCTTTCATTTCAAGGCCGCGCGCGTTGTCAAGGAAGCGCGCGCGTCAGTGCTCGAGCCGTATGCGGGTCCGAGCATTTATCCCAACCACGGCCAGCGCGTCGTGAACGGCTGCCGGTTAATGCAGTCGGCCAGTGACATTTTCCTCGGCTAGACCAAGGGCGAGCTTGGCCGGCATTTCTATGTGCGGCAACTTCGGGATGTAAAAGTCTCGGCGCAGGTCGATCTGTTTTCTCCTGGGCTGCTCGTCCAGTATGCGGAAATCTGCGGCTGGGCGCTGGCACATGCTCATGCACGATCGGGCCAGCCGATGATGATCAGCGGCTATCTTGGAAAGGGCGACACGTTCGACGAAGCCGTTGCCGACTTCTCGAAGGCGTATGCGGATCAGAGCGAACAGGACCATGCAGTGTTGAAGAAGGCGGTGCGCTCAGGACGGCTAGAAGTAATCAACGAAGCCGCGTAGCGAAACCAAACGCCCACAATTCGAAGCGCATCTGTTCCCGCTAGAAGGGCATGCCGCCGGGCTGTAAAATTTCAAGTAACCATAGCCTAACGTCCGTATAGCCCTAAGGTCCTATAGACGTGTTTGCATCGGAGAGGCAGGATTTGTCTACAATTAACCAATTACCACCTATGAAAACATACAATTCAATCACTCACTTCCTGAGTCTCGCATGCGCTGGCCTGATCGCCGCGTGCGCAGCAAACCAAGCTGGTGCCGCGCCGAATTCAGGTCATTTGGTCATTGATCGCGTCGCAAATTTCGGTAGC
>Ga0306926_10002704_pt1 | contig 18085 bp, 15 predicted proteins | sample flu12Cox44000178_FD_203759 | JGI IMG/M metagenome (GOLD analysis project Ga0306926, IMG submission 203759) | Lab enrichment of tropical soil microbial communities from Luquillo Experimental Forest, Puerto Rico - flux8day.12C.oxic.44.000.178 (v2)... | ecosystem: Environmental > Terrestrial >... | reverse complement strand
GCTCGCCAGCCCCGCAGCTTGCCCATGCTTCAACCAAACAGGATCAGCGCTTTTGAAAGGGTGATCCAAATCCCCCACGCGATGGGAATCCCGACCGCCAGCCACCCCAACGCGGAGGCGGCATCGAGACGCCATTGGCCAATACCCATCGAGCCCGTCATCCCGGCTGTTATCTGAAACTGGGACTGAAGCGCTGCGACCTCGTCGTCGGACATAAACCAGCGGCTGCTGAGCGGACGGATCAGGAAGTTGCAAAAAAACCCAACCGCCAGCATCGCGGCGAGGACATACATGGTGAAGTCGTATACCGAATCGCGCGCCACTCCGGCGGCGATCTCTGCCTCGCGGATGTAATTCACAATTACCGGCCCGATGATCCCTGCAGTCGACCAGGCGGTCAGCAGACGACCGTGGATCGCACCAACGAACTGTGTGCCAAATATATCGGCAAGATAGGCTGGGATCGTGGCAAAGCCCCCACCGTACATGGACAGGATGATGCCGAAGGACAGGACGAACAGGGCCTTGCTCCCGGCATCTGCAGCCACCGGCGCGCCGGCATAGAGCGCAATGCCGAGAGCGAAGAAAGCATAATACGTCATTTTCCGTCCGATCTTGTCGGACAGTGATGCCCAGAAGAAGCGGCCACCGATGTTGAAGAGCGACAGCAGCCCGGTAAAGCCGGCAGCGATGGCGGCGACCAGTCGCCGCTGTTCGTCGTTGAGTGCGGTGAATTTCACCTCGGGCAGCTCGATAAGGGAACCGCCGAAAATTTCTTGAAGCATCGGCGAGGCCATTCCGATCACTCCGATCCCGGCGCTGACGTTGAGGCATAGCACCGCCCAAATCAGCCAGAACTGGCGCGTCTTGTGCGCGTCCCGCAGATGGACTTGGCCATGCGTGATCAGCGCCTTTGCGCCCTCAGGAAGAGGCGTCCACCCTTCTGGCCGCCACCCTGCAGGCGGCAGGCGGTAACCGAAAGCCCCGCCCATCATAAAAACAAAATAAATTGCGGCGATTGCCACGAAAGTCTGCCAGACCCCCACGGAAGTGGGGGTGTGGAACATGTTCATCAGGATATCGGCGAGGGGTGCGCCAATCATTGCACCGCCCCCAAAGCCCATAATGGCCATGCCGGTCGCCATCCCTCGGCGGTCTGGAAACCACTTAATCAAGGCTGAGACCGGCGAGATATAGCCGAGGCCCAGCCCGATTCCTCCGATCACGCCGGAACCGAGCCACATCAGCCAGAGCTGGTGCATGACGACCCCGGCGGCCGATATCAACAATCCGCCACACCAACAGAGGGCGGCAGCCACGCCGGCCTTGCGCGGGCCGGCGCGCTCGACCCAACCACCCCAGATTGCCGCCGCGGAGCCGAGAAAGACGAAGAACAACGTGTACATCCATCCGAGTTCGCTGATCTTCCAGTCGCAACTCGTCGCAAACAGGGCCTGCAGAAGGCCCACATCGGGCGGACACGCTACCGACTTCTGAATACCGATCGCACGGGACAGCGGCAGCCAGAAGACGCTGAAGCCGTAGGCCATACCGATGCAAAGATGAATGGCGAGCGCCGCTGGCGGGACGAGCCAGCGATTGAATCCCGGCTTCGCAATGATCCGTTCGCGGTCGAGCAGGCTCGATAGCGGCTTGACGCCCTCTCTCGTTGGACCGATCGCTGTCATAATAGTCTCCCAAAGTACCTGCCGGTCGAGCGGCAGCTTGTTGAAGATGCAAGGAGGGTCCTGCGGACGCAATCGAAAGGAGCCGGAATAGGCGCCCCTCCTCTCACCCGTGATCTTTGTGTAGCACAATGACTTACGGCGGTCGCTTGCCTCTATTGTGTCAGTCACGCGGGTGGGTGGCCGGATTGGTCCCCCGACACTGAAGAGCTACCCCGTTCTCAACTCTCTGTTGTCAGGACGACATCGACGGTCGACAAATCCTCCGGAACGCGCGCCAAGGTTTCCGCCCGGGCGATCATGTAATCGGCATATTCGCCGTCGGACGTGATGCCGGTGACCAAGCTTTCGGTCTCGCAGGCGAAGCGGTCGCCGCGCCGGCACGTGTCGCAATAGCCGCAACTGCCGCCATGCCAGCCGACGCCGACCCGTTGTCCCGCGGTCCGTCCCGTGCGTTGGCACCGACAGCATCGACGATCCCGACTACTTCATGGCTTGGCATCCGCGGATATTGAACCCCGGGCGCCAGACCGTCTTTGGTGTAGCTGTCGCTCTGGCAGATACCGCAGGCTGGACCTTTATTCTGACCGATCCGGTGCTGGGCTCTGGGACCTCTCGTTCTACCAATTCAAACGGCACCTTTGGTTGCGGTACCTGGACGACGCGCATCTTCGCCATTTGCAACTCCGACTATATAAGACCGAACGTTCGAGCTACGCAGTCGGCCCTTACCTCAGTGCTCGACGCCCACCAGGGATCGTAACCCGAGGGGCAGCCGTTCAAAATCTTTTGGGCTGACCACCGGGGGGCTGATCGGGGTTGGCCCCGCCGATGTCTGCAGCGCCACTCCCTGAGCGCTGAACAGGAGTTGCAGGAATTTGATTGCATTGCCGGGGTTGGCGGCGCTCTTCAAGATAGTCAAACCCCAGACCACGCGCGTCCCTGGGATGGTTACGGTCATGTCGGTATCGGGCAGGCCCAAACCGGGGATCGTAATAGCCGCTTCCCGATAGCGGCCGTTCAGCTTTGGATCTGAAAGACTGACTGCGTCGGGAAGCGTTGCATAGCGATACGATTTTGTCGCGTCTGCATTGTACGCCGTCAAGGCACTGTGCTGATAAATCAGCTGATAGTCATAAGTCGTGCCCAGCGCGTCATTGGCTTTTATGACTGCGTAGTGTTCCAGCAGCAGGTCATAGAGATTGGGCACCTGATACAGCTGGTTCGCCAGCCGGAAGATCAAATCGGCGCGATAGCCGCTCGGATCGAGAAAGGGATGGGAACCGCCGATCGTAACTCCTGACTGCATGAGCTGCGTGTACCAGTCCTCGGCGACCGCCGGAACGGACCCCGGAGGATCGAAGGCGGCGCCCGATGCAGCAATGGTCGCCGCGTTCTTGCTATTTGTGGTGTAAGCCAAAACCATGCCGCCCTGACCGAACAGGATGTCGTAATTCGCAAAACCTGCCGGTTTGAGGAGCAAGTCGATATCTTTAAAATCGGCGCTAGCGAAAATGTCGCAGGGCTCTTGGCCTGTGGTGATGCGCCGGGCGACGTCGACACTGCCTGCAGCGACTTCGGTTACGCACACGCCGGTTTGCTGCGTGAACAAATTCTCGACCGCCGAGAAGGCGGCGGTCAGGCTGCCGGCATGATAGATAATCAGTTGTGGCGTGCCCGGCGAACATGCCGCATTCGCGGAGGTTGTCAGTGACGACAGGCCAATCGCGAACACAGGAATCATCAATCGGCGCTTCAAGCTCCGCATAGGTTTTCCTCTCCTACTGATAGTTCGGTCGACGCCTCATTAGCCGTTTTCGGCGGCATTCTCATAACACTGACTGGTCGGCTGAAAAGCCTCACGGCAGAGATTGCCGCCGGGCCAAAAGACACGATATATTTATGCATATATAGCGAGACGCAGAGGAGGGAAACCATAGATATCGCCACAGCCCCTACGCGGCTGGGCTCGGCTGCCTCGGGCTTTTCTCAGCGGCAAGCCCCAATGTTGCGGTTAAGCAATCGGGTGGCCGCGAGATGTGGTTCGAGACGATGGAACTCTACACCGAAGTGAAAGCGGTAGCGGCAACGAGGTAACGGCTGCTGCAGCAAGAACGCCTCTCCGCCTTGAGGCGGAGAGGAAGAGAACCCAGAGCAATCGAAAGGAAGGGACAATGGCAATGCCACAAACCATCACGCAAACCCGGCACCCCTATGCCGATGGACAGTTAAAGCGGATGCTGATCAACGGCGAATGGGTTCGCGCCGCCTCCGGCAAGACTTTCGAGAGCCGCAACCCGGCGACCGGCGATCTTTTGGCGACCGTTGCCGAGGGTGACGCCGAGGACATCGACCGCGCCGTCGCTGCGGCGCGGGCTGCGTTCGAAGGGCCGTGGAGCAAATTCAAGCCCTATGAGCGGCAGGCGCTCCTTTCGAAGATCGCCGAGCTCGTCGAGAAAAATTACGACGAGCTGAGCATGCTCGATACGCTCGATATGGGCGCGCCGGTCACGCGCACGCGCGGCACCAGACAGCGCGTGCTCGGCATGCTGCGCTGGTACGCCGGGATGGCGACGGCGATCCACGGCGAGACGATCGAGAACTCGCTGCCGGGTGAGTATTTCTCCTATACGTTGAAGGAGCCGGTCGGCGTGGTCGGCGCGATCATCCCGTGGAATGGTCCGCTCGGCGCGACGATCTGGAAGGTTGGTCCGGCGCTAGCCACCGGCTGCACAGTCGTGCTGAAACCGGCCGAAGAGGCACCGCTGACCTCGCTTCGACTCGGCGAATTGTTTCTCGAAGCGGGCGTGCCGCCGGGGGTTGTCAATATCGTGCCGGGCTATGGCGAAACCGCTGGAGCGGCGCTCGCCGCCCATCCGGGGGTCGACAAGGTCGCATTCACCGGCTCGCATTTGACCGGGCAGCTGATCGTCCAAGCTTCGGCTGGCAATCTCAAGCGCGTATCGCTGGAACTCGGCGGAAAATCGCCTGACATCGTCTTCGCCGATGCCGATCTCGAGACCGCGGCGCCGGGCGCCGGTATGGCGGTGTTTGCCAACTCCGGGCAGATCTGCAGCGCCGGCACAAGGCTCTTTGTCGAGCGCAAGGTCTATGACGAATTCGTCGGCCGCGTTGCCGAATTCGGTAAGAACCTCAAGGTCGGCAATGGCATCGACCCCGACACGCAGATTGGGCCGCTGGTTTCCGAGCAGCAATTGGAGCGTGTCACTGGTTACCTCAGTGTTGCCCCCCAGGAGGGCGCACGGGCGGTTGCCGGTGGTGAACAGTTGACCGAAGGATCGTTCGCGAAGGGCTATTTCGTCCCGCCGACCGTTTACGCAGACGTGCGCGACGACATGCGGATAGCCCAGGAGGAGATTTTTGGCCCGGTCATCTCGGCGATCCCGTTTACCGACGTCGACGAAGTGATCCGTCGCGGCAACGCCACGACCTTTGGCCTCGGCAGCGGCGTGTGGACGCGCGACGTCAGTAAGGCGCACCGGCTGGCGAAAGGGCTGCGCGCCGGCTCGGTATGGATCAATTGCTACCAGGCAATGGACCCGGCCGTACCGTTCGGCGGCTACAAAATGAGCGGTTACGGCCGCGAATCCGGCATCCAGCAGATGGAAGAATACCTCAACGTCAAGGCGGTCTGGATCAGAACCGCATAGCACGATAGGAGGTGTGCGATAGCGCGCTTTGGCGCCGCCCTCCGCTGCTTCGGACGAGAACGGGTATCCTCATGAAGTTCGGCATTCATAATCCGTCATGGTTCTATGGTCCCGATCCGGCCGAAGCCTTCGAGGCGGTGAAAGCGAAAGCGCAATGGGCGGAGAACCACGGCTTTGTCTGGTTCTCCGTCATGGACCATCTGATCCAAATTCCGGGGGTGGGCGCGCCCGATGAGCCGTTCATGGAAGGCTTGACGGTATTATCGGCGCTGGCCGCCGTGACCAGCCGCATCCGCCTCGCGACCCTCGCCACCTCGGTCGGCTACCGCAACCCCGCGCATCTGGCCAAGATCGCGGCCGGCGTCGATCTGATCAGCCGGGGGCGGCTGACGCTGGGCATCGGCGCCGGTTACTTCGAGACAGAGTACCGCCAATATGGCGGGGAATTCCCGGAGCGGCCGGCGGTACGCATCCGCCAAATGCAGGAAGCCGTCCGGCTCATCATCGCGATGTGGACAGAGAAGCGAACGACGTTTCACGGCCGGTACTTCCATGTCGAGGATGCGATCCTAGAGCCGAAGCCGGGACAGAAACCGCGTCCGCCGGTGATGATCGCCGGCGGCGGTGAGCAGCTTACGTTACGTGCGGTTGCTCGCCTGGCCGATGCCTGCAATCTCGGTGGCGATCCGGAAATGGTGAGACATAAGCTCGCGGTGCTGCGCAGCCATTGTGATGCGGCAGAGCGCGACTACGACACGATTGAAAAGACCCACAACAATAGCTGGCTGCTCGGGCGCGACGAGGCCGCGGTGGCGGCGAAACGCGAGCGGCTAGCCAGCCGGGGGCCATTGCGCGGCTTTGTCGGGACGGTGTCCGAGGCCATCGATCTGGTCGGCCGATACCAGGATGCTGGTGTGCAACTGTTGATCAACAGTGACTACAGGAACGACATCGAGACACACGAACTGTTCGCCTCCGACGTTATGCCGCACCTTACCTGACGGAAGTTTCGTCGGGACCGCGGCGGGAAAGGGGTGTCGAGATGCCCGAAGCAAGGCTTGCGCGAGTATCTGATCTGGCGGGACTGCTCGATCTTTTTCGCCGATCAGAGGTTAGCTCCGTTGCGGAGCCGCTCACTCAAGCCGAACGCATATGGTCTGAGACGATGACTCACGAAGGAGTTGCCGTCTTCGTCTCCGAAGTCGGAAATACCATAGCGGCGACCTGTATGCTCATTGTTGCTCCCAACCTTCTCCGGGCCGGACGCGGGCACGCTTTCCTCGAGAATGTCGTCACTCATCCCGAGTTTCGCGGGCAGGGGTATGGCCGCGCAGTTGTCAAAGCAGCTTTGGAAACGGCTTGGGCGAAGGATTGTCACCATGTCCTGATGCAGAGTGGCCGGAAAGACCCGCGTGTCCACCGTTTCTACGAGAGTTGTGGGTTCAGACCGGGGGTTCGGATCGGCTACGTTGCGGTTTATCCCGCGATAAGCTGACAACCGCGCCCTATCGGCGAGACCAGGGGCCAATAGCCATGAAGTTCGATTCACAGCTCGTCCTGGCTCGACACTCGCGATCCGGCCGAGGCGGGCTTTTCTAGCGGAAGGTTGTCGGATCCCGGTAGGCCGTTTCTATCGCCACCGACGTGTTCTTCGTATGATCGATCGCGGAAATGATTGCAGGCTCTATCATTGCTGAAATTGCGACGCTGGTCGGGGACCCTGCGAGAGCAACGATCTTGTCGGCGCTTCTCGATGGCCGTGCCCAGACTGCGAGCGAGCTAGCTTTTGCGGCAGGAATCACGCCTCAAACCGCCAGCACCCATCTTGCGAGGCTGACGGAGGCTGGCTTGCTCTCTGTGATCCCCAGTGGCCGGCATCGCTATTTCCGGATTGCCTCGCCGACAGTGGCGGAAATGATTTACGGGATCGTCGCCGTCGCTCTCGAGAAGAGACCGCGATACCGCCCGTTAACACGGCACGGGCACGCGCTCAATACGGCACGGATTTGCTTCGACCACCTTGCCGGTCGCCTCAGCGTCGATCTCGCCGACGCTTTCGTCGCCCGTGAATACGTCGTGCTCGACGAGGAAGCCGCGGAAATTACAGCGCCAGGTGTGCGTTTTTTCACCAAGTTCGGGATCCGGCTTCCGACGCTGCGTTCGACCCGCCGCCACTTTTGCCGCCTCTGCCTCGACTGGACCGAACGGCGCCCGCACATCGCGGGTGCGCTAGGGGTCGCGATGACCAATCGCTTCTTCGATCTCGGCTGGATGGAGAGAATGAAGCGCAGCCACGCCGTAATCGTCACTCCTTTGGGACGGCGGGGTTTCCAGGAGACCTTCGGCATAGACGCCGGGGCGTCGGCCAAATAACCGTGAAAGACGCTTCGATTGCCGTCGAAGTGATTATCGGCGCGTCCGACCCGGTTCGGATGTAACATCGCGGCCGGATGTGCAGGAGGTGATCATGCTGGAAGGGAGAATGCGCATTCCGCCGGTAGACATCGAGACGCTGCCGGACGACCTGTGCAGAACGCTCGAGGAACAGCGTCGGCTCTACGGCGCGCCCCTCTATCCGTACCTCTTTTACGCGCGCAATCCGGCGTTCTTCCGCGCCGCGCAGGGGATGTGGACGGCACTCCAACGGGAGACGAAGCGCGTGCCGGGCACCCTCAGGGGGCTGCTCAACCGTCGCGTCGCTTGGTGGAACGGCTGCGAATTCTGACAGGACGCCAATGCTGCCGTGAGCAGCAGGCTAGGCGTCCCGACGGAGAAGATCGACGCGCTTAACGACTACGCGAAGAGCCCTCTCTTTACCGAAGCGGAGAAGGTGGCGCTCGAATACGCCGATGCGATCACGGACACGCGCCGCGACGTTGACGACGAACTATTCGCGCGCATGCGACGGTACTACGACGACGACACCATCGCGGAGCTGACGATGACCATCGCCTGGGAGAATGCTTCGTCACGCTTCAATCGGGCGTTCCGCATCCCATCGCAGGGTTTCTGGAAGCGCTGACCGACCAGCCTCGGGGCCAAGACTAAGACTGGAGCATGGTCGCCAGCCACGGCTTTGCCGAGTTCCTAAGCGAGCAGCTTGCGCCACTCGGCCGCATCACAATTGCGGCGTATGTTCGGCAAGATCGGCGTGTTCTGCGACGGATTGATGTTGGGGATGGTCACGGACAACACGCTCTACTTCCGGGTTGATGACGACAACCGCGCGGCCTTCAAGGAAGCCGCCTCTTTTCCTCCCCTCAACTACAGGAAGAACGGTGAGACTATAGACCTCTCCTTCTGGCGTGCACCGGAGCGGCTCTTCGACGAACCCGATGAGCTTGTCACCTGGGCGCGAACAGCGCTGGCGGCGGCGCACCGGATCGCGGCGAAGAGAGATCGGACAGCGCCAAGGCGAGCCAGGGGGCGTCGATTGAAAAAGCAATCTGCGGGAGGAAACTCTGGCCAGAAATAAAGAATCTGATCGTCCTCGCTATGGAGGACGACGCAATGACAAATTGCACGGGCAGCAAAACATTCGGAAAGGTCAGCACGGAAAGGCAGAAAGACATGACCGGGCTGGAATTCGTCCAAGGACTGGCTCAAGGGACTTTGCCTCTGAATATGATGGCCCAGACATTGGGCTACGACGTCACTGAGGCCGAGAATGGTCGCGTCGTCGTAACCGCGGACCCGAAAGATATTCATCTAAATCCGTGGGGTACGGTACATGGCGGTCTCGCGGCAACGATGCTCGACTCCTGTATGGGCCTCGCGATCCAGTCGACGCTCGACAAAGCGATCGGCTCGACAACCCTGGAATTCAAAATCTCCTTCGTGCGATCGATCACGCCTGAAACCGGCCCGATTCAGGCCGAGGGCACCGTGATTAGCCGGGGCCGCCGGGTTGGCACCGCACAAGGCCGGGTGATCGATCGTGACGGTCGGCTGCTCGTCCACGGAACGACCACTTGTCTGATCTTTGATATGTGAGCGGTATCACCTCCGCCTGCGTTCACGGCTGCGATTATTCGCTGGAACACGGTCTATCCCGCGCGGCGGCCGCCCGCTCAGAGAGCGACGGTGTCGGACGACCGTCTGGCTCGTGTCGCCGGGGCTCGGATGGGAGCACATCGGCCTGGCCGGCGATTATGTCTGGACGGAGAATCTGGACGGAGACGGACCCCTCCGCGCCATTCGCGCCGCTCGCGCAATTCGCAGTACGTTCCCCGCTGGGGGCTTAGTGTACGACGCTGAGGGCAACGAACTCTTCGGCATCGCACACTCGTTCCCGCTGGTAACGTGGTATCCGATAGGATAGATCGACACGCTACAGCGAAGGAGAACACGATGAAGCTCAGCGCCCGCAATCAGCTCAAGGGCAAGATCGTCACCGTCACCAAAGGTCAGACGACGGCGCATGTTCGCATCGACATCGGTGGTGGGGTCATTGTCACTTCGTCGATCACCAACGAGGCGGTCGACGATCTCGCCCTCAAAGTGGGTGACGAAGCGTTTGCGGTGATCAAGGCATCGGATGTGATGGTCGCTAAGTGAGGCGCCGCGATCTTTTTGGTTTGGGCGCCGGCGCGCTCGCCGGGCTGAGATTTGCGCCTTCATTGGCAGAGGCAAAGCCGTTCACCGACTCGGGCGGTCGTCGGGTCGATGTCCCGGACGAGATCCGGCGGGTCTTTCCCGCTGGGCCACCGGCTTCGGTCACCGTCTTTACGGTGGCGCCCGAGAAGATGCTGGGCTGGACCCGAGCCCCTAATCCGGAGGCGCGGCCTTTTCTGCCGGGGCGATATGCCGAGCTCCCGGAAATCGGTCGGCTCACTGGCCGCGGCAATACGGTCAATCTCGAAAACGTCGTGCGGTTGGCACCGGATCTCGTGCTCGACGTCGGCAGCACGAGCGCCACCTATGTGTCGCTCGCCGACCAGGTGCAGGAGCAGACGCATATCCCGGCGGTGCTGATCGGCGGCCGCCTCGCTGGAACCGGCGCGACATTGCGCACAATTGGCGATCTGCTCGGCGTGCCCGAGCGTGCCGAGGCGCTTGGGCGTTACGCCGAGGGCGTGCTGGGCGAAGTTCACGAAGCCGTCGCAAAGATCCCGGCGGGTGACCGTCCGAGCGTCTATGTCGCACGCGGACCGCGCGGCCTCGAATCGGCGGTCGCAGGCTCGATCGGCAGCGAGGTCGTCGACCTTGTCGGCGCCCGCAATGTCATCGGCAAGGATACCGCGCCGCGCTCGATCGTCGATGTCTCACCCGACCAGATCCTCACTTGGCAGCCCGACGTGATCCTGACGGTCGACCGGCGCTTTTATGCCGCAGTGCGGACCGACCCGGTTTGGCGCGAGGTCAAGGCGGTGCAAGCGGGGCACATTCATTTCGTGCCCGATCTACCGTTCTCGTGGCTCGATGATCCGCCCGCGCCCAATCGGCTGATCGGCCTCCTGTGGCTCGGCAAACTGCTCTATCCTGCGTCCTTCCCGCAGGACATCCGCACCGAGGCGCGGCGCTTTTATGCTCTCTTCTACCAGCAGGAACCGAGCGAGGCGCAGCTCGACGGTCTTCTTGCCGTTCCGCCGGCGTGAGGGGTCGGCGGATTTCGGGTACCGCGCGGTCGTCATCGGCGCGTCGGTAGCCTTGCTACTTCTGGTCGTGACCGCCATTGCCCTCGGGCACTACCGGCTGGCAGCCGGGGATCTCTTGGCATTCCTAATGGCCAAGGCGACAGGAGCAACCTCGCCACTGTCCGCGCCTGCCGAAACCGTCATCGTCCAAATCCGCCTACCTCGCGTCTTGGCTGCGACAGCGGTCGGCGCGGCGTTGGCTGCCTCGGGAGCTGCCTATCAATCGCTGTTCCGCAACCCGCTGGTTTCCCCCGATATTCTCGGTGTCTCTGCAGGCTCAGCACTCGGCGCCGTCGTGGGTATCTTTCTGGCGTTGCCCGTCCTTGCGATAGAGGCCACGTCCTTTGTCGGCGGGCTAGCGGCAGTGATCATCGTCTACGGTATTGCCGCAGCGATCCGCGGCCGCGACGCAGTGTTGGTGTTGGTTCTCGCTGGGGTCGTCATTGGCGCGCTGTTCGGTGCTGGTGTTGGCCTATTGAAATATCTCGCCGACCCTTACAACCAGCTGCCGGCCATCACATTCTGGCTGCTCGGCAGTCTGGCAGCGGCAAACCTGCGCGATATCGAGAGCCTATTGCCGGCAGTCGCGATCGGCCTAGTGCCATTGGGGTTACTGCGCTGGCGCATCGATGTGATGACATTGGGTGACGAGGAGGCGACCGCGCTCGGCGTCGACACGCGTGTGCTGCGCATCGTGGTGATCGGCGCTGCGACATTGATGACCTCGGCTGCGGTCGCGGCGAGCGGCATCGTCGGCTGGGTCGGGCTCGTCGTGCCGCACCTCGCGCACCTCGTCGTCGGACCGGCATTTGCCCGCCTGCTGCCCGTCAGCGTCTTGTTCGGTGCGGGCTATCTGCTCGCCGTCGATACGGTGGCACGCACGATTGGTATTGTAGAGCTGCCGCTTGGCGTCCTGGCCGCGGCGCTCGGCACGCCCGTCTTCCTGTGGCTCCTCGCCTTTAGCCGCCGCTCGGCATGGTCGTAAACGCCGCGCGACTGAGCCTTGAGGATCTGAGTTATGGCTATCCCGGGCGAGCCGTCGGCCGCCACATCGGCTTCACTGTCGGTGCCGGTGAAGTGCTGTGCGTTCTCGGGCGCAACGGCGAAGGCAAATCGACATTGTTCAAGACAATCCTCGGCCTGTTGCCGCCTCGCGCTGGCGCAGTGCGCGTCGATGGCGAACCTACCGCGGATTGGAGCCCGCACCGGCGGGCACTGACATTCGGATATGTACCACAAAGCGGTGGCGGCGCATTTCCGTTCACGGTCGTCGAACTCGTCCTGATGGGGCGCACCGCGCATCGCGGACCCTTTGCCGCTCCCTCAGCCGCCGATCGCGAGGTGGCCGATGGGGCTATGGCGACAATGGGGATCGAACACCTTGCCCAGCGCGAATGGCTGCGCGTCAGCGGTGGCGAGCGACAGCTCGCCTTGATCGCCCGCGCTCTCGCGCAGCAACCCAGGATTCTGGCTCTCGACGAGCCAACCTCCAGCCTCGATTTCGGGAACCAGCTGCGGGTGCTCAACGCGGTTCGCAGCCTGGCAAGGGAGCGCGGGCTGACCGTGTTATTGTCGACCCATCATCCGCAGCAAGCGTTTGCTTGCGCCGACCGGGTTGCGGTGTTGGCCGGCGGCGAATTGCTTCGGATCGGCCCACCTGCCGAAGTCGTCACGACCGAAACGCTTCGCGCGTGCTACGCGGTCGACGTCGCGGTTTTGCCGGTGGCGCAAGGCAGCTACCGCGTTTGCGTGCCGCGGTCGTACCTCGGCTCAGGGGCCAGCCCAACCGCCCCAGGCAGATCAATTCATTATTCGTCATTCCCGCGAAAGCGGAATTCAGAGCCCGAGCATCAAGCGGTAGCCCTGGACCCCCGCTTTCGCGGGGGCGACGGGCAAAGATGGTATTATTCGGCCGCGAGACGTCTCGGCTCCTCGGTGTCGATCTCGGCGAGGATCTTTGGCGGCGACATCGGCAGGTCGCGCAGGCGCATCCCAGTTGCACCATGGATCGCATTGGCGACCGCCGCCATCGGCGGCACGATCGGAACCTCGCCGACACCGCGGACGCCGAAAGGATGCCGCGGATTCGGCACCTCGACGATGATCGGGTCGATCATCGGCAAATCCGACGCGACCGGCACGCGATAATCGAGGAACCCGGGGTTATCGAGGCGCCCCTGCTTGTCGTAAATGTACTCCTCGTTGAGCGCCCAGCCGATCCCCTGCGCAACGCCGCCCTGGATCTGGCCTTCGACATAGCTCGGATGGATGGCTCGGCCGACATCCTGCGCCGCGGTGTACCGTAGGATCCTCACATGCCCGGTCTCCGGATCGACCTCGACGTCGCAAATGTGCGTCGCAAAGGCCGGCCCCGCCCCTTGGGCGTTGACCGACACCTCGGCGCCGATCGGCCCCCCGGTCCGCGCCGCCTTGATCGCGATTTCGGCCAATGGCAGCGGATCGAAGCTCCCCGCATTGGGTCCGGCCGGATAGGCGCAGCCGTCTCGCCAATCGATCGCCTCGGGACTGATGTCCCAAATCATTGCGGCGCGCTGCTTCAGCTGATCGATGACCTTTTCGGTTGCCTGCACGGTCGCCATGCCGGTCGCGAAGGTGACGCGGCTGCCGCCGGTCACATGCGTGAACCCGATCGAGGCGGTGTCGGCGACGATCGGTTTCACCCGCTCGACCGGAATGCCGAGAGTCTCCGCAGCCATCATTGCCATTGACGCGCGCGAGCCGCCAATATCCGGGCTGCCCGAGGCGACGCTGACCGAGCCGTCCTCGTTGACATGCACCTGGGCGCTCGACTCGCCGCCGACATTGAACCAGAAGCCGCAGGCGACGCCGCGGCCTTGATTGGGGCCAAGCGGGATCTGGTAATTCGGATGGGCCTTTACCGCCGCCAATGTGTCGAGGTACCCGATGTTGGCCCAGGTCGGCCCGTGCACGGCTTTGGTGCCTTCCTTGGCTGCGTTCTTCTCGCGCAATGTCAGCGGGTCGATCCCGAGCTCGCGGGCGAGCTCGTCGAGGCAGCTTTCGACCCCGAAAGACGAGATCGGCGCACCCGGCGCGCGGTAGGCCGCCACCTTTGGCCGGTTCGAGACGACGTCATAGCCGGCAATGTGCACATTCGGCAGGTCGTACATCGCGAAGGCGCACATGCAGCCGGGTTGCACCGGCGAGCCGGGGAAGGCGCCCGCCTGGTATTTGAGCACGAGATCGGCGGCGACGATCGTGCCGTCCCGTTTGGCCCCGAGCCTAACCTCGACGACGCCGCCCGAGGTTGGGCCGGTTGCCCGAAACACCTCTTCACGCGTCATCACAATCTTGACCGGTCGCCCGGTCTTGCGGGACAGCACCAGTGCCACGGGCTCGAGATAGATCAAGGTCTTGCCGCCGAACCCGCCGCCGATCTCGGCCGGCATGACTCGGATGTTGGCCATGTCGATGCCAAGCAATTTGGCGCAATAGGCGCGGATCATGAACTGACCCTGGCTGCTGGCCCAGATCTGCACCTGCCCGTCCGGTGTCGTGGAGACGACACAGGCGTGTGGCTCGATATAGGCCTGATGCACCGGCTTCGTCGTATAGCGCCGCTCGACAATGACATCGGCCTGGCGGAAGCCCGCGGCAGCATCGCCCTTCGAGAAAGTCACCAGCTTGGCGATGTTGGAAGGCTTTTCTGGCTTAGGGTCGGCTCCCGCCGTGACGAGGTCGTCATGCAGCAGCGGTGCGCTATCTGCCATCGCCTCTTCGACGTCGATGACGTGCGGCAACACCTCGTATTCGACCTCGATCAGCTCGAGCGCTTCGGTGGCGATCGCCGGCGAAACCGCGGCCACGGCTGCTATGGCGTGGCCCTCGTACAGCGCCTTGCCTCGCGCCATGACATTGCGCGACAGGTCGCGGAAGTTCATCGGGCCTTCGCCGACAAAGGCTTCCTCCGGGCCGATTTCCGGGAAATCGGCCGCCGTCGCAATCGCCCGCACGCCCGGCAGCGCCAGCGCCTTGTCGGCGTTGATCTTGATAATCCGTGTGTGGGCGTGGGGGCTGCGTTTGATCTTGCCGTAAAGCATCCCCGGCAATGCCCGATCGGCACCGAAATTGGCGCGACCCGTGACCTTCTCGACTCCATCGGGGCGAATTGGCCGGGTCCCGACGACTTTCAGGCCGTGCTTATTGGTTTCGGATGTCATGACCGGTCCGCCCTTTTGCTCAATTTGCTGACGAGATATCGTAATATCTTATAATATACAGCGTCAATACCGAGCTCGCCCCGTCCGGCTGGCGCGTGACGGTCGGATTTGACGAACGTCGAAATTGCGGTCTCAATGGGCGCTGTCGGACGAGGCGGGATGGGAGCCACCAACGTGGCAGCGGCGCGGCTGACCTTGCGCGTCGATCTCGGCAAGGACCGGGCGGTCGGCCCTGGCAAGATCCGGCTACTGGAGGCGATCCGCGACACCGGATCGATCACCAAGGCCGGCATCGCCCTCGGCATGTCCTACCGCCGGGCCTGGCTCCTGGTCGACGACATGAACAACTGCTTCCGCGAGCCGGTTGTCGCCACCCAAGCGGGCGGCACCCATGGCGGCGGCGCCGCCGTGACGCCGTTCGGCACGAGATTGATCGACCACTATCGCGCCATCGAGGCCGAAGCCCACTCGGCGACCGCCACTCGGCTGCGCGAACTCGCCTCGGCTTGCAAAGGGACGCAGGAGACGACGGCGGCGGCAGCAAAATCTCGTGCTGCGCCGCGGCGCCGCACGATTGCCCGCTAGTTATCGGCATCAGCGGCAACGTGATCACCAGAGAGACCCAGGCGGGCCCGGGACCGAGAGCTGGCGCGGAGCAGGGTGTGATGATTGCACCGCGAAGATTGCTTCGCTCCATGTTCGACGCCGCTGTGGCGGCGGCACTGCCCGAGAAATGCCTGCCCGCCCACCTGCCTCCGGCTCCCAAGGGGCGCACCATCATAGTCGGCGCCGGCAAGGCGTCCGCCGCGATGGCGCAGGTGCTGGAAGCGCACTGGCCTGGGCCGCTCGCTGGGCTGGTGGTCACACGCTACGGCCATGGGGCCCGCTGCGCGCGCATCGAGATCGTCGAGGCGGCCCATCCCGTGCCCGACGAGAAGGGCCGGCAGGCCGCAGCTCGTATCCTCGCCATTGTACAGGGTTTGACAGAGGACGATCTGGTGATTGCGCTGATCTCGGGGGGCGGCTCGGCGCTGCTGAGCCTGCCGGCCCCTGGCCTCACCCTCGCGGACAAGCAGGCGGTCAACCAGGCGCTGCTGCGCTCGGGAGCGCATATCGGGGAGATGAACTGCGTGCGCAAGCATCTCTCCGCGGTCAAGGGTGGGCGGCTCGCCGTGGCGGCCTATCCCGCACCGATTGTGACCTTCGTGATCTCCGATGTGCCGGCGGACGACCCGTCGGTGATCGCCTCCGGTCCGACGGTGCCGGATCCGACCACTTTTGCGGACGCGCGGGCGGTTCTCGCCAAATACGGCATCGCAGAGCCAGCGAGTGTGCTGCACCATCTCGAACGAGCCGAGGATGAGACGCCAAAACCTGGTGATCCGCGCTTGGCTCAGGCGCGAACGGTGATGATCGCAACGCCGCAAATGTCGCTCGAAACGGCGGCGGCGGTGGCGCGCCAAGCCAAGGTCGCACCACTGATTCTCGGCAACGCCATCGAAGGCGAAGCTCGCGAGGTCGGGCGCGTGATGGCGGGCATTGCCCGCCAGGTTGCGTTGTATGGGCAGCCGGCGGCGCCGCCCGTGGTGCTGCTCTCTGGTGGAGAGACGACCGTGACGGTGCGCGGCGATGGCCGCGGCGGGCGAAATGTCGAATTCCAGCTCGCGCTCGCGATCGAGCTCGATGGCCTGCCCGGGGTCTTTGCACTGGCGGCCGACACCGATGGAATCGACGGCGCCGAGGAGGTCGCGGGCGCAATCGTTACCCCGGACACACTGGCGCGGGCCGACAGCCTAGGCGTCAGCGCCAAGGAGCGGCTCGCCGACAATGACGGGCACAGCTTCTTCGAGGTGCTGGGGGATCAGGTGATCACCGGCCCGACCTTGACAAACGTGAACGACTTCCGCGCTATCCTGGTGACTAGCGGGCCTGGTGATTAGCGGGCGGCCAGTACCTCGACAGCCGATGTCCACGCCTCGCAGGTCTGCCGGATGTCCTCCGGGGTGTGGGCGAGGGAGACGTAGTATTTGGACTCGCCCTTCAGGATGCCGCGTTCGCGCAACAGCGCATTAAGCCGGCGCAGCATTTCGGCGTCGCCGCGCAAGGTTCCGCGATAATCGCGCACCGGTTCACCGGTGAATACCGCGTCGAACAGCGGCGGCTCGCCGGTGACTTGGGCGGTCAGGCCGTTGCGCTTCAGCAGCTCGGTGAGCGCGCCCTTGAGTTCACGGCCGGTCGCGAAGAGCCGGTCGTAGGCCCCGGGACGCTTCAGGATTTCCAGTGTCGCGAGCCCGGCCGCGGCGGCGACCGGGTTGCCGGACAACGTTCCGACCTGCATCAAAAAACCGTCGTCGCCGACGGCGCCGCGGTCGAAATGGGCCATGATGTCGGCCCGCCCGGCGATCGCGGCGAGCGGGAAGCCGCCGCCGATCACCTTGCCGAGGGTGCAGAGGTCCGGAACGACGCCGTAATATTCCTGCGCGCCGCCAAAGGCCAAACGGAAGCCGGTCACTACCTCGTCGAAGATCAAGAGAACGCCGTTTTCCGCGGTCACCTTGCGCAGCCCTTCGAGAAAGCCGGGCGCGTGCGGGAGGATACGCTGCATCGGCTCGACGATCACGCAGGCCAATTCGCTCTTATGCTCGCGCACCAGACCCGTGACCACATCGAGGTCGTTGAACGGCGCGACCAGGATTTCGTCGCGCAGGCTCCTCGGAATGCCGACGGAGTCGGGGACCGGTTGCGGAAAATTGCCGGGCCGTTTCGGGGCAAGGCTCATCAGCGAATAATCGCTCATGCCATGATAGCCGCCCTCGAATTTGAGGATCTTGTCGCGCTTGGTGAACGCTCGGGCAGCACGCATAGCATAGAGGTCGGCCTCGGACCCGGTACTG
>Ga0306926_10002703_pt1 | contig 18094 bp, 15 predicted proteins | sample flu12Cox44000178_FD_203759 | JGI IMG/M metagenome (GOLD analysis project Ga0306926, IMG submission 203759) | Lab enrichment of tropical soil microbial communities from Luquillo Experimental Forest, Puerto Rico - flux8day.12C.oxic.44.000.178 (v2)... | ecosystem: Environmental > Terrestrial >... | reverse complement strand
CTCTTTCCCACAGCCACGGCGACGGAGGACGATCACCAGCTTCGGTTACATTGCAAATGTCTCGACGACTATCGCCAGAGTTACATTCTTAAATGGCTTGACAGGACAGGTGCGCAGGAGGGTGACCGGCCCCCTCGGGTCAGATGTCTTTCATGGAGGATCTTAGCGGGGACGGCAGTGAGCCCTAGTACCCGGGGGGCAGGGAGGCATGCTGGTCTCGAGCGGAGGCCGTCGGCGCGTAGTACCCCGTGCGCGTTCGCAGGAAGAGTTTGCCCCGCCCGTTCGGCGGAATCACCTTGAGCTGAACGGAGCGGAAGGTCCCATCCTTGGCCGTATTCGTTGGATAGTAACCGATGGTGTACTGGTTGCGGATCTCTTTCGCGACTTGCTCGCAGATCGGCGTCACTTCGTTGAGGTTATCAGGGAAGTAGGCCAGACCACCGGTCGCCTCGGCGATCTCCTGCAGAACTTTTTTCGAGTGGCGGACCATGCGCTTTTCATGTTGACGGTCGTCCTCGCTGAAAACGCCGATCGTATAGATGGTGGCCGTTGACTCTTCCGCCGCTCTCATCGCGTCTTCCAGAGTTTTCTGGCTCGCGTCATCATCCCCATCCGTAATGACGAGCAGAACCCGTTTGTCCTTGTGCCCCTTCTTGACGTGAGCCAGCGACCCGATCAAGGCGTCGTAGAGGGCCGTACTGCCGCGAGTATCGATGCGCGAAAGCGCATCATTGAGATCCTTCTGATCGTTCGTGAAGTCGCCTTCCGTATCCAGGTAATATTCGTCATTAAAGTTCACCACAAATGCTTCGTCTTGTGGGTTGCTCGTGCGCACAAACGTCATTGCGGCAACAGCTACCTGCTCGCGCTTTTCGCGCATGCTGCCGCTGTTATCGATGATCAGTCCCATCGTGACGGGAATGTCCTGCCGCGAAAAATACGAGATCTTCTGTTCGACGTTCTGCTCAAAGACGCGGAAGTTGTCTTCCTGCAAGTTGGGAACAAACTGACCGTGATCATCGGCAACCGTGACATGCAAGACCACAAGATCCACGTCGCTTTTGATCCGGTGGCCAGCCTGCGCTTGTGCGCCAGCAGGTGGAGGAGGTCCCGGCGTCGGAATCGCGGGGGGCGCCTGTTGGGCATACGCCAAGCAGCCCGCAGCGAGTACCACCGCAAAAGACAAAATGCCCACAAAGACTCGGAGTGGGTTGTTAATGCCCCGGCGCGAAGTAGCCGGTTTTCGCGGAAACCTGAAGAGGTGGAAGACCCTTTGGCGGGCGCAGCTTGACCTTAATCTTGCGCCATTTCCCGTCGTGTTCGCGGTGGCTCGGTCTGTATCCCAAAACATACTGGTTGCGCAACTCCATGCTGATTTTTGAGGCCACGTCCGGAAGTTGATTCAGGTTCGCGACTGCGAACGTTCGGCCGCCCGTCATCGCCGTGAGGTCGGCCAGCAATCCGGGTCCTTGGCGCTCTTCCGGAGTCGGGCCGCCGTCGGGCTCAAAGAGCCCGATCGCGTAGATCTGGACATCCGCTTCACGCACGAACTTGCGGATTTCCGTCTCGCTGTATCTGCTGTGATTATCGCCCCCATCCGATAGGATGAGCAAAGCTTTCTTCGTGTTGTGTGCCCCACGCATCTGGCTGAGGCCCAGATAAACACCGTCGTAAAGCGCCGTGAGGCCGTGCGCTCCGGTGTACATCAGCCGGTTTTGCAATTCATCGACGCTGGCCGTGAAGGGACTGACCAGTTGTGCACGATCGTTGAAATTCACCAAGAAAAACTCATCCTGAGGATTCGCGGTGCGGAAGAACTGCACGGCCGCCTGGCGGGACTTGTCGATTTTGTCCGCCATGCTTCCGCTCATATCAAAGATCACGCCAATCGATACCGGCACATCCTGGCTCGAGAAACGCAGGATCTCCTGCTCAACACCGTCCTCGATTATGCGAAAGTTCTCTTGCTCAAGGCCGGTTACCAGGCGCCCCATCGGATCGGTCACCGTCGCCCCTACCAGGGTCAGGTCCGTTTCGGTGCGGATGGGCTGGTTCTTGTGGTACGGAACACGGTCTTCCTCGGTGGGCGGAGGAACTGCAGGACCAGCCGGAACTTCCTGGGCCGCCACCGGGAACCCCCACAGGAGGAGTTGGACCAGCAAAGTACAGGCAGCCAGCCATCCCCGGTAAAGGTGAGCCCGATCGGCGCCGTCGACCACTGCTGTCTCCCAAACGGCCTTACGCGCATACTACCACTGCCCTCGGGCAAATCAAAGAGGTGTGTGGGCGGGGACAAATTGTTTACAATAGCGTACCCCTGCCGAATCGCCCAAGCAGGCGGTCCTGGCCCAACCGTGCGCGAGCTGGCGCTTGGTTGCCCTTTGGGGCTCCGTGCTACCATCGTGCGCGGCGCGAAGGACTCGCCCGAGCCATGACAACTCCCCCCTCTGAGTCGATGCGTGTTCTAGCTGTGATTCCGGCGCGACAGGCCTCCTCGCGGTTTCCCGGAAAGCCATTCGCTTCGATTGCGGGCAAGCCCATGATCCAGCACGTCGTCGAACGCGTACGGCGGGCGCGGCGCGTTTCTCGAGTGCTGGTCGCGACGGACGATCCGGCGATCCGCGATGCCGTCCAGGGGTTCGGCGGGGAAGCGGTTTTGACTCGCCGCGATCATCCCACCGGCACCGATCGCGTCGCCGAGGTGGCCGCGCATATTCCTGCAGCCATCTACGTCAACGTGCAGGGCGACGAGCCCCTCATCGATCCGGCGACTGTCGACGAGCTCGTTTCGGCTCTTCTCGAAGATCATTCCGTTCAAATCGCCGGAGCGTGTGTGGCCATTTCCCACGCCAACGACATCATGGACCCCAACGTCACAAAAGTGGTGCGCGATTTCGATGGCAACGCGCTCTATTTCTCGCGCGCCCCGGTTCCCTGGGTGCGTGATCGTGAGGAAACCGTGGTCGCCCGGCACTTCAAACACATTGGCCTCTACGCTTTTCTCCGCGAAGCGCTTTTGGATTTCCCCACCCTCCCTCCGGGTGAGCTTGAACACCTCGAGCAGCTCGAACAGCTGCGCTGGCTTGAGAACGGCTACCGAATTCGCATTGTGGAGACGTCCTATGATGCGATCAGCGTCGATGTTCCTTCGGACGTCGAGCGCGTGGAGAAGCTGCTGGCCACGCGGGGCAATCACTAGCCGTGGTGAAGCCTCGCGGCCGCTCGGATGAAAATAGACTGAAAGATCCGGGTCGCGGGCGATGGCGCTTGTGAGTTGTGGACTCCTACTTCCCCGGCGCTGCCGCCCGTGTGGGGCAAGAGGTTCTGTCCGCCCAATTTCGACGTTGACGCATTTGCAGGTTTCCGCACATAATGCCCCGTACGCCGATTCCCAGGGAGGAAATCGAGCACCTTGCGGACCCGCCCGCAGTACATCTTTGTCACGGGCGGCGTGGTTTCCTCACTCGGTAAGGGTGTAGCAGCGGCCTCCATCGGCTGCTTGCTCGAAAGTCGCGGGCTCCGCATCAACCTCCAGAAGTGCGATCCATACCTGAATATTGATCCGGGTACTATGTCGCCCTATCAACACGGGGAAGTCTTTGTCACCGATGACGGCGCAGAAACGGACCTGGACCTCGGACATTACGAGCGATTCGCCTCCGCGCCTCTAACGCGCGATAACAATTGGACCACCGGCCGCATCTACGAGTCCATTATCGCCAAAGAACGCCGCGGCGATTACCTGGGCAAAACAGTTCAAGTGATTCCGCACGTCACCGACGAAATCAAGGCCGCCTTTCGAAAGGTGGCCTCCGATGTGGATATCGTGATCGTCGAAATTGGCGGCACCGTGGGCGACATCGAATCGCTGCCCTTTTTGGAAGCGATCCGCCAGATGCGCCTCGAGCTCGGCTCGGAAAACGTGGTCTTTGCGCATCTCACGCTCGTGCCATTTATCTCCACGGCTGGTGAACTAAAGACCAAACCCACGCAACACAGCGTCAAGGAGCTTCTGAGCATTGGAATTCAACCGGACATTTTGATCTGCCGCAGCGACCGACCGCTGGGCGCCGACCTGAAGACGAAAATTGCCCTTTTCTGCAACGTCGCTCCCGAGCGTGTCATCTCCGCACCCGACGTGAGCAACATCTATGAAGTTCCCATATCGCTTGCGGCCGAAGGTCTCGACGAACAGCTTTTAAGTTTGCTGCACCTCGAAGCACCGTCTCGCGATTTGGGCCCCTGGCTCAAAATGCTCGACACGCTCGAACACCCGCAAGGTGAGGTTCGAATCGGCGTGGTGGGGAAGTACGTGCAACTTGAAGATGCTTATAAGAGCCTGCGTGAGGCGCTCGTCCACGGAGGCCTCGCCAATCGCCAGCGCGTGGTCATCGAATGGATCGAAGCAGAGGATATCCACTCGCCTGCGGACGCCGAAAGCCTGTTACGCCACGTCGACGGGATTCTGGTTCCCGGCGGCTTTGGCAAGCGCGGAATCCAGGGCATGGTTCACGCGATCACCTATGCGCGCGAAAGGAAAGTTCCGTTTTTCGGCATCTGCCTTGGTATGCAGTGCGCCACGATCGAATACGCCCGACGGGTCAGCAACCTCGAACGCGCTGACAGCACCGAATTTGATCCCTCGACGCCCAATCGTGTGATCTATAAATTGCGCGAGCTTCTCGGTGTCGACGAAATGGGCGGCACCATGCGACTCGGCGCATGGCCTTGCAAAATCGAGCCCCATTCGTTCGCCGCCCAAGCCTACGGCAGGCTTGAAATCTCCGAACGTCACCGCCATCGCTACGAATTTAATTGTGATTACGAGAAGACGCTCACCGACGCCGGCTTTCGCATCACCGGGCGCACGCCCGACGGTGTATATGTCGAAATCATCGAAGTTCCTGAGCATCCCTGGTTTCTCGGTTGCCAGTTCCATCCGGAGTTCAAGTCCCGGCCGCTCACCCCGCATCCGCTTTTCGCCGCGTTCATCGCGGCCAGCTTGGAAAGCCGGCAAAAGCGTCTTGCGGGAACTTCCAGCATCCACGCGCGCGAAATTACCGCTCACACGGCAGAGGCTGGTGCGCAGCCGCCGCGCGCCTCCGCTGCCCCTTCTTGATTTTGATGCCCTCCCGGTTGCTTGCTGCTTGGCTCAGCCCGCTTGGTTTTCAATTTGCCGTTGAAAAGTCGCCCCAACCCGAATAGGCTGCACGCCCGGGGAATGCCAATCGGCCTTAGCCGTGGCCCTACTGGGGCCGCTCTCTGCCTCGGTGATCGGATATAAATCAGCAATGAGAGAAATAGAAGCTCCCGTCCTGATCGTGGGGGGAAGTTTGGTAGGGATGTCCGCGGCGCTCCTGCTGGCCCATCACGGTGTTCGTCCGCTCGTCGTCGAGTATCACCGAGGAACGGCGATCCATCCTCGCGCCGCCATGATCACCCAGCGCACCATGGAAATCTTCCGCACCGTGGGCATCGAGCAGATCGTCATGCAGAAATCCGACGAGCAGTTCGTTCAAGACGGCGCGATCATGGCGCTCGAATCCCTCACCGGCAAAGAACTGGCCTTCTTCATCGCCAACCTCAACGAAGGAGTCCGCGACATCAGTCCGAGCCTCCGGCTTTTCATCACTCAAAGCCTGCTTGAGCCGCTGCTCAAGGCGCGCGCCGAAGAGCTGGGCGCGGACCTTCAATTTGCAACGGAGATGATTTCCTTCGAGCAGGACGGCCGCGCAACCACGGCCGAGATCCGCCATCGTGACACAGGCGAAATTACGCGGGTGACAAGCCGATACATGCTTGCGGCGGACGGCAGCCATAGCCGCATTCGCGAAAAACTGGGCATCCCCATGCTGGGCCACGGCGTCTTTTCCAAGAGCGTGACCATCTATTTCAAAGGCGACGTCGGCCCCCTGTTGCGCGACCGCAACTTGAGTGTCATGTACGTGGTCAACCCCACCCTCAGTGGCTTCTTTCGGATCGAGAAGCCCTTCACCTCGGGTTTCCTCGCCGTTCACTGGCTCGGCGATCCTGAGAACCCAGTTACGGATGTATCTACGGGTCTCACCGAGGAGGGTGCCCTGGCCTTGCTGCGTGCCGCGATCGGGGATAGCGACGTACCGATCTCGATCGAGAACATCATGCAATGGGAGGCCATGGCCGACACCGCCGAGCGTTTCGAGCAGGGCCGCGTTTTTTTGGCAGGCGACGCAGCACACGTGATGCCTCCCAGTGGGGGATTTGGAGGAAATACCGGCGTTCAGGATGCGCACAATATCGCCTGGAAGCTGGCCCTCGTCCTCAAGGGCTTAGCGGGAACAGACCTGCTCGCCACCTACGAGAGCGAGCGGCGCCCGGCGGGCCAGTTTACCGTTGAGCAGGCCTATTCGCGCTACGTCACCCGCTCGGCGCCTTATTTGCGTTCCGAGAACATGCAGCCGATCGAGAACGACTTGCATATCGAATGCGGCTACTGTTACAACTCGAGGGCTGTGATTGCTGATTCCGACGGGCCGCCTGCTGGGCGAATGAATCCGCGCGAATCGAAAGGCCGGCCCGGCTCGCGTGCCCCGCACCTGTACTTGGAGAAAGGTGGCGCACTAATCTCCACGCTCGACCTGTTCGGACGGAATTTCACGCTGCTCACCGGGCGGGAGGCCGCTAGGTGGAGGGAAAGCGCGCACACCGCGGCACGCCAATCCACGGTGGACCTGGACGTCTACTCGATCGGTGGCACGGCCCCCGGCGCCCTCGGGGATTCTTCCGAAGCGTTTCCAGCAGCCTATGGGATTTCGCCCTCCGGGGCGGTGCTCGTGCGTCCCGACGGCTTCGTGGCCTGGCGCGCTAAGACCTCCGAAGGGGCTTCCCCCGTTGCGATTACCCACGCGCTCGCCTCCATCCTCTGTTTGCAGGGGCTCCGCAAATCGGCTTGACAATATGGGTGACCAACCACATCTTGAAACTCATGAACCTGATTCCCACGTCCCTGGTTGGCTCGCTTCCCCAGCCTGACTGGCTGATCGATCGGCAGAAGCTATCGCATCGCACCCCTCCGCGCACTCGCGCCCAAGAGCTGTGGCGCGTCGCTCCCGAATTTCTCGAACAGGCCCAGGACGATGCCACGCTCGTGGCCATTCGCCAGCAGGAGCGCGCTGGCTTAGATATCCTCACCGACGGCGAAATTCGACGCGAGAGCTATTCGAATCGCTTCGCCACCGCACTCGAAGGAGTCGATCTCGATCATCCGGGAAAGGTGATCAGCCGGACGGGCACTTCGATTTCTGTCCCGCGCGTGGTGGGAAAGATTCGTCGCAAGCATCCTGTTGAAGTGCGCGATCTGAAATTTCTGCGCGCCAATACCGATCGTGTGGTGAAGATCACGCTGCCAGGTCCGTTCACCATGTCCCAGCAGGCGCAGAACGACTACTATGCAAATGAAGAAGAGATGGCGCTTGATTACGCCGCTGCCGTAAACGAGGAAATCAAAGATCTATTTGCCGCCGGTGCGGATATCGTCCAAATGGACGAGCCTTGGATGGAAGCGCACCCGGACGAGGCTCGCCGCTTTGGCCTCGCTGCCGTCAAGCGCGCGCTCGAAGGGGTCAGTGGCACAACGGCGCTTCACATCTGCTTTGGTTACGCCGCCCTCGTGCCCGGCCGCCCGGCCGCCTATTCATTCTTAGAGGAACTAGAAGATTCCCCGCTGCGCCAGATTTCGATTGAAACCGCGCAATCTTCACTTGACTGCGGCGTATTGGCGAAACTCCCTAACAAGACGATCATCCTGGGCGTGCTCGATCTCTCCAGCCAGGCAGTGGAAAGTCCCGAAACGATCGCAGCGCGCATCCGCCGCGCACTGCCCCACGTCAGCCCCGATCGTCTGGTAGCGGCCCCTGATTGCGGGATGAAGTACCTACCCGCGCAGAGCGCCTTAGGAAAGATGAAGTCTCTTGTCGCGGGCGCGAAAATTGTGCGCAACGAGGTCGCCGGCCGCGCCGCTGCTCGCTAGAACCGAATGCTCAGTCGAGCGGCCGCAAAGCCTTTAGGCTCTTGGTTTCAGCGCGTCGGGCCACGAAGTCAAACAATCTCTCCTCTGGCTTTCCGGGCGTATGCGCGCTTGTTTAGGCTCCCACCTTGCTCGTGATCTGTGACGGATCGGCGCCCACCCGCCCGGACATCTGATCGTTCGCCGCCGCTAGCTGAAAATCATACTGAATGCTCGGCAAGTCCGGCAGCGGAGAGGCTCGATCCACTTGATTCAGTCTAATGATCAGTGATTCGTCGACGCCAAAGACGGTATCGGAATCAATGTGCGGGTCGCCCGCCACGTAAAGCGCTGTGACGAGCTCTCGGTACCCCGGCGCGCCAATCACAAAGTGAATATGCGCAGGACGATAACCGTGCCTCTTCTGCGCGCGAATCATGTCTCCCACCGGTCCGTCCATCGGTATCATGTAGCCCGTCGGGCAGAGACCGCGAAAATGGTAATTGCCTTTTTCGTCGGTGCGAAAACATCCGCGTAGATCCATTTCCGACGGATCGTGCTTCTGTAAATCGTAATTACCCGTCTCGTCCGGCTCCCAGACCTGCACCAGCGCGTTGGCGATTCCCCGTCCCTCCGAGTCGATTACGCGACCGTAGAAGACAACCGGAGTGCCCTCGCTTTTCGAGATGATCGAGTCGCCCAGCTTCAAGACCGGCGCGTCCTGCCTATAGAAGGGCCCCAGCAGGCTTGACTTGGTCGCCCTACCCGCCGCGCGCTTATCATGCAAGGCGTTTACGAGCGCGCTCATCCCCAGCGTGTCGGAAAGCAAAATAAATTCCTGCCGGTGCGCTGTGCATTTCTGCCCGACGGCGGTAAGAAAGCGAATCGCTTCAAGCCATTCCTCTGGCGTCAGGTCGACTTCTCGCGCAAAAGCATGCAGGTGCCGCACTAGCGAATCGAGAATCTGCCTCAGCCGTGCATTGGGAGTAGCGGCCATCTGCTCTGTCGCCGCATCCGTGATCGTGTGTTCGTCGATGGTTTTCATTGTTCCCCTACCACCCTAGCTTCTCCGCCTGAGCGTCCAAAACCGGCGCCATCATAATCCTTTTGAAGGCTGCTTTGCCAGTCAGCAGCCGATTGCCCAAACACACCGCTGGGCTCCCAGAAAATGCGAGCAAGTCGAACAACTGCATTCGGTAGCGGTTGTTGCACGTCTAAGCTAAAATTAGACCTTTTCGGGAGGGGCTGCCGTGGGTTTCAGTGCGAGTACGCGCCAATTTGGCGACGTCACAGTGGTCGATGTTCGCGGCCGTTTCACCTTGATTGAAGGCGAAGCGATTCACGAGATGCTGGTGGACCTGATTCACGATGGGAGGAGGAAGCTTTTGTTGAACCTTCGGGATGTGACCTACCTGGATAGTTCCGGTGTGGGCCAGCTGGTGCGTGCGCTTTATTCAGCGCAGAAGCTTTCCGCCCAAATCAAGGCGGTTGACCTAAGCCCTCGTGTTGCGGACGTTCTTCGCTTGCTGAATTTACACGCCATTTTCGTCGACTTCGAAGACGAACAGACCGCCCTGCGCAGCTTTTTCAACTAGCTCTGGCGCGTGCCCGCGCGCTCGCGCTAGGTTCGGCTGCTTAGCGCAAGTGAAGAAGTCGACTCAGGCAGCCACCGTCAATGTCAAATATTGCCAGGAGTTGCCTGTGAACTTCAGCTGGAAGACTCCGCCCTCGTCGGCATGGAGGAAATAATCGCCTTTGGGAATCCGGTGCGCGTGCTCTGAGCGTACTGAACAGCGCTCCCAGCGTGCCGGTCCGATACCCCGGCCATGCTTACGCGGCTCGTCAACAATGTGAATGCCGTACTTCACGCGGTACTCAAGCCCTGTAGGCCGTACCGGAACCAATCGTCCCGTTCCTTTGCGCTTCTGTGCCATGCCCATATGATGCCACGAACCATGCAAAAGTTACTCGATTCTCGACTATGGGTTTCGAGAAGAGCCTTTCATTTCATGTAACTGACAGAAACATAGAGGCTTGAAGTTGCTTAGTTCCTAAGAATTCTTGTCCTCGACTGTTTCTGTCCAAGTGGCACTGGTTTGACTTGCTTGCCACCGGAGCTTAGCTCGCTATGGGTAGTCCTGCCCAAGCGAATAGCTCCTCGTGGAGCGCGTCGACCAGATCCGGTCTGTCTTCGCCGGCGAGGCCCGAGTCAATCGAGAACCCCAGGGTTTTCAAGTGGTAGCCGAGCAACCGGTAGGATGAACGAAACCCTTTCACTTCACTGGGATCAATGGCGATCGTTTCTCCTGCTATGGCGGGCGTCAGCTCGTCTCGGGAGTAGACCACATCAAAACCAAACAAGCGCCACTCAGCCGTGCGCCGTTCGGCGCGATAGAGAAAACGCGCGTGCGTTGAGAGTGTCGCTTGAACGCCCGCTAGCTCCAGAGGCAAGTCAATGGTCGCGGTTAGGCTGTCTACCGCCCGTTCTTGGTTTAATCGGACCAGAATCGGTCCCAGTCTGTGCTTGGCAGCAACCCCACGCTCAGCCATGTCGATCGATCCACTGACAAAATCCGGTCCATTGCCGCGAAACCAGCTGACGCGCACGACCGAATCCGGCCAGAAGCAAGCCCGCATGGTGTCCCACCGCCCCAGGTCCCGGCTTTCCGCTCGCGCAAGATCAGCTGTATAATTGCGGTGATGTCTGCGCTCTCGAGCACCTGCTTGGGTAGCTTGGTCGACATCTGATTGGTCCTCGACGCTCGATTATCCCATTGGGAGCGAGCGTGACGGCCAAGTAATTCGTTCAACACCAGTGGACCTCGCCAAGGTGTGTTCCGCGAGGCGCGGGCGTAGACTCTTCTGGGAGGCTTGCCTATGCGTTGGCATTCCCGGGCCGTCTATATGGAAGAGCCCCTGATCAGTATTGCCGTGGGAGCCGACTGGTCGCGCGCTGAACGGAACGGGCACGCCCGCGGCATTATCGCTATCGGCGACATCGCCACCGGTGTGATAGCCATTGGAGGCATTGCCCGCGGCCTGTTTTCACTCGGAGGAATCGCTATCGGGATCATTGCGCTGGGGGGCATCAGTTTGGGCGTGTTCACTGTTGCCGGGCTTGCTCTCGGGGCTTTTGCCTTCGGAGGCGTCGCCATAGGCTACTCGGCGGTGGGCGGTGTTGCGATTGGCTTCTACACCCTGGGCGGCGTCGCAATCGGGCAGTTCTTGCTGAGTCCCGTTCATCGTGACGCCCGAGCCGTAGAATTCTTCCAATCCGTCTTTCGCTTCATCCCTCGCCCTCTCCGCCTCCCCTTCAACTAACAGCAAACGGGCCGTCCGGTTTCTGCTCCTTGGCCGTCTTGCTGGCTAACTGGTGGCCATTCGAATGGCCCTCCAGTCGCTGTCATTCGGCAACATCAATTTCTTAGATCGGCCCAAGCAGGGGCCTGTACGCGGTGAGCGGTTGCTGACAGCCAAAATCGATTTCCACGTTGAAAACTCGCTCGAAGCCGCATAGGCTGATGTCCCAGTCAGCTCGAAGCGGTTTTGCTCTAAGCAGGTCATGAACCTATCGCGCAGCTTTCCGATCGGCAACTTCCGCGTTGGCGGAACATCGGCCTTCTTCCTAATCGCCGGCCCTTGTGTTATCGAAAGCGACGCGCACGCTACGATGATGGCGGAACGAATTGCGGTCATCGCCACCGCACTCGGCGTACCGCTCATCTTCAAAGCCTCCTACGACAAGGCGAATCGCTCTTCGATTTCCTCTTATCGTGGGCCGGGCCTTAAAGGCGGCCTGCGCACTCTGGCCAACGTGAAAAAGCGCACCGGTCTGCCAATTCTCACCGACGTGCACGAAGTCGGCCATGTTCCCCCTGCCGCCGAAGTTTGCGACGTGCTCCAGATTCCCGCCTTTCTCTCGCGTCAAACCGATTTGCTGGTCGCCGCCGGCCGTTCGGGCCGGGTCGTCAATATCAAAAAGGGACAGTTCCTTTCGCCCATGGAAATCGCCAATGTCGTCGAAAAAGTCGCCGGCACTGGTAACCAAAACATTATCCTCACCGAACGCGGCACTTCGTTCGGCTACCAAAATCTTGTCGTGGATATGCGTTCGTTCCCGATTATGCGTAAACTCGGCTTTCCGGTCGTTTTCGACGTGACCCATTCGGTCCAGTTGCCTGCCGGGGAAGGGAAGTCAAGCGGCGGCCAACCCGAATTCATCGAGCCACTCGCATGTGCCGGCGCCGCCATCGGCATCGACGGAGTCTTTCTCGAAGTGCACGATCACCCTGCCCAAGCGCTTTCCGACGGCAGCAATGCGCTCGCGCTCCATCAACTTCAGCCCCTGCTCGAGAAAGTCGTTCGCTTTTCGCTGCTGGCGCGGGAAGGTCATGCGCCTGGCCGGGCTCAGCCGCGAGTCGTTCTTCCGGCTGCGAAATCGGCCGGCCCGCCGAGCCGGGTGGAACGGCGGAAATGGCGGGCACGATGAACTCTGCGACCACCTCGAAAAACAGCACACTGGCCGTCGCCAAGCGCGTCCTGCGGATTGAAGCGGACGCCATCACGGGCCTGATCGAACGGCTCGATGCGAGTTTCGAAAAAGCGGTTGATCTTCTGCACGATTGCAAGGGTCGGGTGGTCGTCACGGGCCTGGGGAAGTCGGGCCTGATTGGACGAAAGATTGCCGCTACGCTTGCCAGTACGGGCACGCCCTCGCTTTTCCTGCACGCCGGGGATGCGTTGCATGGAGACCTCGGCGTCCTGGCGGCGGGCGATGTTCTGCTGGCCATTTCTTCGAGCGGCGAAACAGAAGAGATGATCGAGCTCATCGAGCCGGCGCGGCGCATTGGTGTGCAAATCGTCGCCATGACGTCCAATCCGCGCTCGACGCTGGCCGGCGCAAGCGATCTCGTACTGGACATCGCCGTACGGGAAGAAGCCTGCTCTCTCAACCTCGCGCCGACCGCTTCGACCGCTGCTGCTCTGGCCATGGGAGACGCTCTTGCCGTGGCCCTGCATGAGCGCCGAGGATTCAAGGAGGAAGATTTTGCGGCCCTCCATCCTGGCGGCCGGCTGGGCAAGAAGCTTCGCCGTCTCGAATCGCTGATGCACAGCGGAGACGATTTGCCGCGGGTTCTAGCAAACACGAAAATGCCGGATGTCATATACGAGATGAGCCGCAAGGGGCTTGGTCTTGCCGCGGTGACGCAGTCGGATGGAAAGCTTCTGGGTATCATCACCGACGGCGACTTGCGTCGGGTCATGCAGCGTCGCAAGGAAAACGTTCTCGACTTGGCGGCTGCCGATTGCATGACCAAAAACCCCAAGACGATGCCGCGCACAGAACTGGCTGCTTCTGCCCTGCGGCTGATGGAAGAAAAAAAAATCACCTCGGTGCTCATCGTAGATACAGCCGGACGCCTGGAAGGCGTTGTCCACCTCCACGACCTCTGGACGGTTCAACTATTTTGACCATAGGTCGTTATTCCCAAGGAGCAGCGCAACACAACTATCTCCATTCGAAGCGCAAATCGTATGACCACTCTTCGTGAGACCAAGTTCCCGCCAGCGGTTCTGCGCCGCGCGAAGCCCGTTCGCGTTCTGCTGATGGATGTCGACGGGACCATGACGCCACGCTACGTCTGCTTGCAGGCATTCCCCGATGGCAGTGTCGCGGAAATGAAAATGTTTAACGCCCACGACGGCGCGGGCATTAAGCTCGCCGGAGTCATGGGAATTCGCACGGGGCTAATCACGGGGCGCGATTCACCCGCCACGGCGCGCCGGGCTCTTGAAGCGTCGATGGAATTTGTGGTTCAGGGGCAGGCTAAGAAGTTGGAAGCGTACAAAGCGATTCTCGTTCGCGCCGGCGTAAGCGACCAGGAGGTGGCCTACGTCGGCGATGACTTGCCCGATCTCCCCATCCTCGAGCGCGCCGGCTTGGCAGTGGCGGTCGCCGATGCCACCTACGAGACCAAACGCGCGGCGCATTACGTGACCAGCGCGCGCGGAGGGGAAGGCGCGATTCGCGAAGTAGTCGAGCTGATCCTCAAAGCGCAAGGCAAATGGAAGAAGGCGATCCCTCAAGCAACCGCGTGAAGACCCTGCTCTTTCGCCTGGCCCTACGTACCCCGGCCAAATCTGTACGTTCGATCCATACTCGCGCGCTCGTTTCTCCCCCTAGCATTCCGCTGTGGACAGCAAAGATAGAACGACGCCCGGACACAGCGGGGTAGGGATTGCCCGGCGCTTCAGCCGCTTGGCCCTGCTAGCACTGGCGGTGGGCCTCAGCGCCTCCTCTCTTGGCAATCCATTCAATTCACGAGTATTAGCAGGTGAGCCCCGTTTTGTGGAAGCGCGCGGGCTGCTCGAGAAGCAGACCCTGGAGCTCATCAATCATGACCGGATAGCGCCCGAGCACTTCGATGAAACAAAGGGGCGCGCTCAGCCTCTGTCCTGGGATGCACGGCTTTCCGAGGTGGCCAGGGCGCACTCTGAAGAAATGGCCCGATTCGGATACTTCAGCCATCAAGCGGCAGGTGGCCAATCGCCAGCAGACCGTCTTTCAGCCGCCGGAATTATCTGGGTGCGCGTGGGCGAAAACATCGCAAGTTGCGAAACCGTCGTCGAGGCAGAATCGGCCTTCATGCACGAGCCGAGATTTGAACACAATCACCGTTGGAACATTCTCAATCCCGATTACACCCGCATCGGAGTAGGAATCGCAAGGGGCTCAGACGGCCGCTTGTACATCACCGAAGACTTCGCGCGGCTCCCTTAGCTCTTGGTTCCGTGTAAGCTGGTTCGGTGAATCCCTCGGAAAAGACGTGGCTGTCGTTGGTGGATGTGATTCTCCTGCCCGCCTTCATTCTGTGGTTCATCTGGCAGTTGCAATTTACGGCGCGATGGACTTGGGTCTTCTTCGTGGTCTGGCTGGTCACAAGTTTTCTTGTTCATGGCGATACACCTAAGACGCTGGGCTGGCGCGCCGACAATCTCGGGCCGGCAACGAGGCAGGCCCTGGTCCTGGTCGGCGCCATGGCCCTCGGACTTGTAATTATCGGCTTCGCGCTCAAGGCGCCGTTGCATCCTGTGGCCGGCAACCAGATCTCCTGGCGCAGGGTCGAGGGCTATTTGGCTTTTTGCGTGCTCCAGCAGGTTGCCCTGAATTCGCTGCTACACAACCGCATGCTGTCGGTCGTACGCAACGAATGGGCTGCTGCCGTTCTGACCGGCTTCATTTTCGGGGCCTGCCATTGGCCGAATGCGGTGCTGGTGCCCTTGACGTTCATCGGCGGTGCGGCAATGGCTTGGATGTTCGGGCGAGTCCGAAACATCATCCCTCTCGTATTCGGACAGGTCCTTCTGGGCATGCTCGTCTCGTGGGCCTTTCCCTTGAGCTGGCATCACCACCTTCGTGTGGGGCCCGGCTACTACAGCGGCAGGTGGTAAGCCTTCGAGTAACCTTCAGAGCAAGATCGTAACGATCATTGCTTCGCTGCTGGGTCCGAAGTAGTATTGTGCGGGTTGGGAATACTAGGCGAAACTCCGGCCAAGATGTGCGCGGCGGCCGGATCGAACGCCGATTCCCGGTATCTCCTTGTGACTAGAAGCTTTGCGGTAAAGATGATCCAAGCCCACGTGACCGTGTGTCTGCGCCTCGGCAAGGGAGGTCGCGCCCATGTTTCTTGATTTTTTCGAGCTGCGCCAGCAGCCGTTTGGCGTCACTCCCGACCCCGCCTATCTGTACCCCAGCCAAACTCACTGCGAGGCGCTCGATGCGCTAACGGAAGGTATTGAGAGTGGGCGCGGTTTTTTGGCGCTGATCGCCGAGCCAGGCATGGGCAAGACCACGTTGCTCTATCAGGTGCTCGAGGCGCTGCGCGACAAGGCGCGTACGGCATTCCTTTTCCAGACCCAGTGCAGCTCGCGTGAATTCTTCCAGTATCTGCTGAGCGAACTCGGAGTTGATTCAACGGGCATGGGACTTGTGCCCATGCACAACAAACTGAATGAGATGCTGTTCGCCGAGATGCTGGCAGGACGGCGCTTCGTGCTCATCGTCGATGAAGCACAAAATCTGGACGAGACGGTACTTGAAACGATCCGTCTACTTTCGAACTTTGAGACGACCAATACCAAGCTGCTGCAAATCGTCTTGGCTGGCCAGCCGCAGCTCGGAGAGAAGCTGAGACAAGAACAGCTGGCGCAACTGCTCCAGCGCCTCACCGTGGTGAAGCACCTGAGGCCGTTTTCGCCTGAGGAAACAGCCGGCTACATCAAACACCGACTGAAGACTGCCGGGCACAGTGGGGAGGGCATTTTCGAGCCGGAGTCGCTTGAGCGAATCGCGCAAAACAGCCGCGGCATTCCGAGGAACATCAACCGGATCTGCTATCAAGCCTTGGTGGAAGCTCATGCTGAGGGCCGCCGATTTGTGTCGGCTGAAACGGTCGAGAGGGCCGCGCGGAAGTTGGAGGTTAGCGCCCTCCCAGACTGGGCAACGGTTACGGCCTCAGCAGAGACGGCTGCTGTTGCGGGTCGAGTTGGTGCCGGCAGAGGACGGCAAGCCAGGCAGCGGCGGTTGAACGTCCTGAGCGCGCTTCGCTCGCGTGGCTGGCATCTCTGGGCTGCCGCATTTCTCGCCGCTATGTTGGCCGGCGGTATCGTCCTGGCGAAGTTACCGAAGGCAATGATCGGCAGTCTAGACGGGCGCCTTGCGGCTCGAGGATTGACGGCCGCTCGAAACCCGCGCGGTTCAAGTGGGGCAGGCGTTACACCCAGCCGATTGCCCACCGCCACGGCAGAGACTCAAGATGCGGACTACCGTCTGCAGACGCACGGTATCGGAGGTATTGCGGAAAGCAGCGCCACCATCGAGTCTCGGCCGCGCGTGCCCGGCATGTCCAGCGTCAACGCCCTGGAAATAACCAGCACGGCGAGTGATGCGCGGGTCCTAGTCATGCTGGATGACGCTGTCCAATACAGTTCGGCCCGCATCAGCGGGCCGGAGCGGATCTATTTCGATTTACACAATGCCCGGTTGAATCCGTCCGTGGGGCAGAAGACGGTTCCGCTCGAAAGCGGTCTAATCAAGTGGGTACGAGCCGCACAAAACACCGATGACGTGGTCCGTTTGGTCCTGGACGCTGGCGGTGCGAAGGGCTATTCGGCGGTGCTCCTTTCGAATCCGTACCGGCTGGTGATTGACGTCCATTCTCAAGCCAGCGGCTCGGGTGGCGACCCGAATTCAACGGCGCTACACTACGGTACGATCAAAATTCCTTCCGATAAGAGCCTCAGTCATCCGAGCCCCACACTCAGCCGGGAACTAGGGCTTAAGATCAACCGGATCGCCATCGATCCCGGACACGGCGGATCTGACACGGGTGCAATGGGACCTCACGGTTTGATCGAGAAGAACCTTTGCCTGGATGTAGCGCTGCGCTTAGGCAAAATGATCGAGCAAAACATCCCAGGGGCGGAAGTCATCTACACTCGCAAGGATGACCGATTTATTCCTCTGGAGGAGCGGACCGCGATCGCCAACAGTGCGCATGCCGATCTTTTCATTTCCATTCACGCGAATTCGAGCGACAGCGCCGAAGTGCGTGGAGTGGAGACCTACTACCTGAGTCTGGCCACCTCACCGGAATCAATGAAGCTCGCGGCGCGCGAAAATGCGCTCGGCCAATCGGCTCTTCACGACCTCCCGGAGCTGATTCAGAAAATCACCCGTAACGAGAAGATCTTGGACTCTAAGCAGTTCGCGGGAGACGTTCAAAATGCCCTGGCCGGGCGGCTTCAAGTGGTCAGCCGGAAGGAGACCAACCGGGGAGTGAAACAGGCACCGTTCGTCGTTCTGACTGGGGCGAATATGCCCGCCATACTCTCTGAGATTTCCTTTCTCAGTAACGCAAAGGATGAGAGCTTGCTGCTTCAGAGCCCTCAGCGCCAACGCGTTGCGGAAGGCCTTTACGGCGGAGTTGCCGCCTATCTGGACAGCCTGAACAGTCTGGCGAGTAAGAGCCAGAAGCTTGTAAGCGAGAATGCCTCGAGCGAAGGATCGGGACCTGCAGCCATCGCCCGAGGCGGGGCGAAAGGGTCGAG
>Ga0306926_10002702_pt1 | contig 18102 bp, 13 predicted proteins | sample flu12Cox44000178_FD_203759 | JGI IMG/M metagenome (GOLD analysis project Ga0306926, IMG submission 203759) | Lab enrichment of tropical soil microbial communities from Luquillo Experimental Forest, Puerto Rico - flux8day.12C.oxic.44.000.178 (v2)... | ecosystem: Environmental > Terrestrial >... | reverse complement strand
ACCGGCGCGAACACCAGGCCGAAGCCGATGCCCAGGATCAGCAGTGAGGGCAGGACGGCGGTGGCGTAGCTGGAGTGCACGCCGATCCTGGTCAGCAGGGCCAGGCCGGCCGCGGCCAGCAGCAGCCCGGTCGGTGCCAGCGGCCTGGGCCCGGTCCGGGGCATCAGCCTGACGTTAGAGGTGACCGAGGACACCATGAGGCATGCGATCATCGGCAGGAACGCCACGCCGGTGACCACGGGCGAAAAGCCCAGGGTCTGCTGCATGTAGTAGGTGAGGAACAAGAACACCCCGAACATGCCGGTGGCGGCGATCAGCATGGTCAGGTACGCGCCGCCGCGGTTACGGTCCAGGACGATCCGCGGCGGCAGCAGCGGATCGGGCGCGCGGACCTGCCGCCAGGCGAACCCGGCCAGCAAGACCACCCCGGCGGCGAGGAAGCCCCAGGTCGAGGGGGCGTGCCAGCTGTGCAGCGCGGCGTTGGAGAAGCCGTAGACGATGCAGAACATGCCGCCAGAGACCAGCGCCGCGCCGGGCAGGTCTAGCCGGGGCTTTCCCGGGGCGGGCTGGCGGTGCAGCAGCATCACGGCGCCGACGGCGGCGACAGTGGCGAAGATCAGGTTCACGTACAGGCACCAACGCCAGGACAGGTACTCGGTGAGGAAACCGCCCAGCAGCAGCCCGATCGCGCCGCCGGCCCCGGCGATCGCGCCGTACACGCCGAAGGCCCGGCCGCGGTCTCGCGGGTCGCTGAACGTCACGGCGAGCAGCGACAGCGCCGACGGGGCGAGCAAGGCCCCGAACGCCCCCTGGCAGGCCCGCGCCGCCACCAGCATGGCGAAGTTCACTGAGGCCCCGCCGATCGCGGACGCGGCGGCGAACCCGATCAGGCCGGCCAGGAACGTCACCTTCCGGCCGAGCAGGTCAGCCAGCTTGCCGCCCAGCAGCAGCAGGCTGCCGAACGCCAGCGCGTACGCGGTGACCACCCACTGCCGGTCCACGATGGAGAACCCCAGATCGCGCTGCGCCGTCGGCAGCGCGATGTTCATGATCGTCGCGTCGAGCACGATCATGAGCTGGGCGAGGGCGATCACCCCCAGGATCAGCCACCGATGGTCCGGCGCGGCCGGCCCGGCCTGGGCAGAAGTTCCGCCGGGCCGGGCATCTGCGGGCTGGGTCATGACATGGCCTTCCTGGCGCGGGCTTGCTGGCCGTCATCACGCGGCTTCTCTTCCGCGGTGGCATACGGGCCAGTGCGGGCGGCCGGTGCTGTGGCCAGCGGGTAGACGACCTCGTCCATGATCTGGTGAGCGAACCGGTTATCCGGGAGCTCGCCGGACGTCATGAGCTGATGGATGGCGAGCGCGGGGAACAGCCTGGCCAGCAGGTCCAGGTCGTGGCCGTCGGGCATCTCGCCCCGGGCCACGGCTCGCTCGAACACCTTACGGAAACCTGCCATCCGCGGCGCGATGAACTTCTCCCGGAACACTCGCCGCAGCTCCGCGTGATGGGCCAGCGCGTTGACCATGCCGATCGTCACCTGGGCGCCGAACTGGCTCTCAGCGCTGGTGATGGACTCCGCCAGGGCGCGCAGGTCCTGCCGCAGCGACCCGGTGTCCGGGATCTCGGGGACGCCCTTCAGGCAGTTCAGCGAATCAACGACAAGCTCGGCCTTGCCCGGCCATCGCCGGTAGATCGTGGTCTTGCCGGCCCGGGCGCGCGCGGCCACCGCGTCCATGGTCAGGCGGTCATAGCCGACCTCGGCGAGCAGGACGAGCGCCGCGTCCCGCAAGATCAGGTCGCGTGAGCTGTCCAGGCAACGACCACCACGGTGGTGAGTCTTCTGCACGTCGCCGGCGGCGTGGGCCAGGTTCATGCTGGTCCTCCTCGCTGCGCCGGGTTTCGATACGGAGCCGTTTCGCTACGCTACCGTATCGCCTCGCCATGGCGGCCCTCGGGCCGGCCTACCGGATGCGGCCGAGGCCGGCGCCGTGCTGAAGCGGGCGCTACGGGGTCACCTGTCGCCGGACGCGCCGGCCAGCGCGCGCTAACCGGCCGATGTGCGTGTTCGTGATCGAGGTGAACTGGCAGATCAGGGCGGCGGCGAGAAAGACGAGCCCGAGCGCGATTTCGTTGAAGCGCCGCAGTTCGCGGCCGCTGGCGGCGAACAAGAACATGAGCATCGCCGCGATGGTCAGGATGAGGGCGAGGGCGTCCATGCGGCTCCCAGCGTCAGCCCCAGAGGTCTGGGCGGTAATGAGTGGTCGTCTCCAGTTCGTCGATGTAGGCCCCGGCCTGGTCGCGCGGCAGCGACCCGTGTTCCGCGACGACGTCGACGAAGGCGGCGCGAACGGCGTCCCGCATCGGCTGCGAGCCGCACACGTAAACGTAGCCCTCAGCAGTTAGCAGCCGCCACACAAGTGCGCCCTGCTCCCGGATCCGGTCCTGGACGTATTCGCGGTGGCCCGGCTGCTCGCGCGACGTCACGACCTGAACGTGATCGAGCACTCCCTCGGCGGTGAACCGCTCGATCTCGTCGCGGTAGATGTAGTCGAGGCGGCGCGAGCGGATGCCGTTGAAGAGCGCCGCTTCCGCCAGCGAGGCGCCCGCGCGCTTGTTCGCCAGCCGTTCCCAGAGGAACGCCCGCATCGGGGCGAAGCCGGTGCCGACGGAGACGAAGATCATCGGCTTGGACAGGTCGTCCTGCAGGTGGAACCCGTCGGCGCTGTTGAGGAAGATGTTGAGGCGGTCGCCCTCCCGCAGCGCCTGCATATACTGCGAGCTCATCCCGCGGAAGTCACGGCCAGGCAGGCCCGGCACGGGCGTGGCCTCGAGGCCGACGGTCAGGTGGGCCACGCCGTCGCCGTGGATTCGCGGGCTCGAGCTCGTCGAGTAGTAGCGCGGCCGGAGGGGCTGCGCCACCTGCAGGAACTCGAAGACGTTCAGCGAGCAGGACGGAAACTCGTCGAGGAGCCGCAGCACGTCGTAGCCGCCCGCGTTGATCTCCGCCCGCAGGGGCGAATCCGGCCCATCCGGCGCCTGCAGCACGTCCCTGATCTCCGCCAGCCTGGCCCGCTCGGCGGGATCGGACACCTTCCCGAGCAGGAAATCGAGCAGCGGCACCGTCGGCCGGCCGTGGATGTCGACCAGGCTGGTCAGCACGTTGCGGACCTGCAACACGGTGCCCTTCGGTACGGCGCGGGCGTTCAGCGTGTTCGGCACCATCAGCAGGCCGTCGAGGTCGGCGCCCAGGTGCCGCGCCAGGCGCTCGACCCGCTCCCCGTCGTTCTTCGGGCACACGCCGAGGTGGTCGCCGACCCGGTAGGCGACGCCGGGCGGCAGGCTGAGCTCGATATGCCGGGTGCGCTTCGGCGAATCGGCCTCCAGGAGTTCCCGGCACACCAGCGCGCGTGCCTCGACCGTGTTCATTCCGACGGCGTTGGGGAGGATCGTCGGAGCGAGCAACACCCGCGGCTGGCTCCGGCTCCGCCTGGCCGATCCCCCCGAGCCGTCACGTGCCGACGTGACCCGCCTGCGTGACCCGGGCGACATGAGGCGCATGACCGAAGAGAAGCTCGTCGCCCGGTCAACCTGCTGCGACGCGACCCCGGCGCCGAGGAGCGACCTGTGCATCGCGGTGCTCGAGTCGGCGCCCGTCAGCGCGCCCGCCGCGGCCTTCTCGGCGGCGACGCGCGCGGCTGCCGCCTGCGTCGGCCGCGCCCCGGACAGCTCGAGAAGGACGGGCCAGACGCGCGTGTTCCACTCGCCGTGCAGGCGCTCCCACACGGGCGAGCCCACGTCACCGTACGCAAACTCCGCGAGCGGCGTCGCGCCGAGTTCGGACAGCTTCTTATGTACGTAGCGGGGGAACGCGAGGAAGGCGTTCCACTGGCTGTTGCCGAGCCCCCAGACCAGGTACCGGCAGTTGCGCCAGGTCGGCGCGCCGGCCTGCGTGCGCTCGAGCCACGACTTGAACGCGGCCGCGTTCGAGGGCGGGTTGGAGGTATAGGTGGAGGTCATGACGACCAGCAGCCAGGGCTGCGTACGCGGCGGCGACTCCGCGAGCTCGTTCAGCGTGATCACGTCGCTCATGTAGCCGTGGAAGTCGCTCCGCTCGGCGAAGCGCTCGGCCAGTTCCTTGTTCGCGCCGAAGTTGCTGCCGTACGCGATCACGAGATGGCGGTAGGCGCTCGTCTCGGGAATCTCTGTCGGTTCGCCCCACCCGCGTGCGACCGCAGGAGCGGGAGCGCCCGGACGGTCCGGCCGCTCGGCCGGCGCCGGGCGGCCGCGCTCCGCAACCGGCGCCCGCGGGCGCGCCTGCGCCTCGCGCGGCAGGCGGATGATCGGGACCGCGGCCGGCTTCGTCGTCACGATCGTGTTCTTCGCCACCGTCGCGCCCGGCGCGAGCCGCAGCCGGTAGTTCCGGTAGATCTCGAACAAGACGACGCGGAGCATCATGAACGTGACCTCTTGCGCCATGCACTGCCGCTTGCCGATCGAGAACGGGATGAAGGCATGCCGCGGCCGGTCGACGACCTTCTCCATCGCGAACTGCTCCGGATCGAACCGGCCGGGATCTGCCCCCCAGTAACGCGGGTCGCGCTGCGCGGCGAGCGTCCCGACGAGGATGATGTCGTCCTTCCGGATGCGGTAGCGGCCGAGCATCCCGTCCTTGAGGCTGCGGCGGATCGTGACCGGCATCGGCGGGTAGATCCGCATCGTCTCCTTGATCACCTGCGTCGTGTACGTCAGCGCCATCAGATCGTCGTACTGCAGGTCGTAGTCCGGGTCGCCGCCGGTGATCCCGTCGATCTCGGCGATCAGCCTCTCCTCGACCTCCGGGTGCGTGGCCAGGACGTAGGCGAGCCACGCTCCGGTGATCGACGGCCCGTTGAAGCCGTTCGAGAGGTGCATGAGGACCTGGTCGCGCATGGTCACCGCGTCGAGGAGCTCGCCCGTCTCGGGATCCGGCGTCGTCACCATCCGGGTGAGCAGGTCCGTCGGCTGCCCGAGCGGGCTCGTGTGCACTCGGGAGCGCACCAGCGCATCGGCCGTCTGGAACAGCTCTTCGTTGTGACGGCGGTAGCGCTTCCTGCGCGCGCGGGCCGCGCGGCCGGCGAAAACCGCGGAGTCGGGGCGAGGGTCGGCGACGCGCCGGATGCTCTCCTTCGTGCTCTCCGGGACGGCTACCGCGAACGGGTGCCCTTCGCCGCCGCCTTCGAGCAGGCCGAAGTCGTAGTTGCACGCCCCGCGCCCGGAGACTTCGAGGGCGTAACGCTCCATCCAGGCGCGCGCGTCGAGCGGCTCATCGTCGGGGATCGCGGACCACGCGGCCACCAGCTTGCGCGCCTGGTCCTTCATCTGCCCGAGCTGCGTGCGCTGGTTCAGCGGCGCGTACCACGGCAGCATCACCCGGCGGACCCGGTCGTAGTGCTCGCCGTCGCCGATGACCGAGATGCCGCCGCCGCGGGTGTTGGCCAGCTGGGCGAAGAAGTTGATCTCCTCGATGCGCTTGCCGAACTGCTCCTCGTCCGCCGCCACCTCGTCCAGCAACCCGGGGTCTGAGACGACGACCAGCCGCCATTTTTTGGACGGGACCCCGACCGCGTAAATGTGCCCGAACCGCCGGTAGTAGTCGAGTTGCGTGTCGTTGTCGTTCAGGATGTCGAAGTTCGCGAACCGCTCGCCCCTCGGCACCAGCCAGCGAACCGCGTACGGGATCTCCAGGGGGCTGTCGTCGGCGGCGGGCGGTGCGGCGGTGGGTGGTGCGGTGGCGGTCGGCGGTGTCTGTTCGCGGCGGGCGCTGGGGCGGACGAGCTCCTGCAACTCCTGGCCGACCAGCCGGAACGTGGCGGAGCCTATGCCGACGAGATCCCCCTCGGACAGTAGCGCCGCCGTGACGCGCTGCTCGTTCACGAAGGTGCCGTTGCGGCTGTCCAGGTCCACAAGGCGAGCTGCGCCCGCTTCGGGGCGCAGTTCGGCGTGGTGTTTTGAGACGTCGGGATCGGAAACCACGATGTCGTTATCCGCCGCGCGGCCGATGCGCAGCGTCTTGCCGGGCTGCGGTCGTCCGGAGTCCGGCTCCCCGGCCCGCGAGATCGCCCATGGCCGTAGCACGGGCTCTCCCGGCGGGGCGGCTGCGGCGCCCTCGGCCGCCGGGCTGACCGCCAGGTCGCCGGGCGGCTGGCCCGCCGCGTCCGGGCCAGCTTCGGTGACGGAACAGCTCAAGGCCGGCCCGTTGGCCGGGTGGCCGAGCCGGACCAGGCATTCCCCCTCGATCTCGATCCGGTCCACCCGCTGGTTTCCGGCATAGGTGCCGTTGGTACTGGCCCGGTCGACGAGCACCCAGTGGCCGTCTTCTAGCCGGAGCACGGCATGCCGCCAGGACACGCGGGCATCGGCGATCACGATGTCGCACTCCGGATCGCGGCCGATCAGGTACGAAGGGCCAGCCGGCAGGCTTCGCTCAGATCCCCCGGTCCGGACCACAAGCGGTAGTGCGGACCCCCCCGAAAGGGACTCCTCGGTGTCCACGCGCCCACTGTAGAGCGATTCAACGGGGAGCAAAACAGGTGCGCCTGACCGGCGGCTGCGGTTCCGGCGCCGCGCTGGGAGGCCGAAGTGGTCCATGTCTGGATCGGGGACCCGCGGACAGTGTAGGAATACCCTTAACTAGGTAAAGAGATAGTCATGTTTCAATTCGCCTCACGAGGGGCCGGCTGAGCGCTGCTGCAATCGATCCGGCCGCCGGGCGCGGGTGAGGAGGGCGAAGAACACATGCCGGAAACCTGGTCGCGCAGGCAGGTGCTCCTGGGGGGCGGAGTTGCCGCCGCCGTCGCCGGGCTGGGACTTGCTGGTTACGCGGGCTACGCGTGGCCGCACCCGAAGCCCGCTGGCGGCGCGCGGCCGGCTGCGGACCAGCCGGCCGCGGACGGGCCGGTCACCGCTGACCCCGGCCGCGTCGACTCCTTCGTGACCAGGACTGACCTTCATCCCCCGGCCATAACGGTCACGCCGAGCGCCGGCACGAGCCAGGCCACCCAGCCTCCGTACATCTTCATCGGGCCGCGGGGCTACCTGGCCTCATCGGTAGGGCAGCCCGGCCTGATGATCGTGGACCGGGAAGGCCGCCTGGTCTGGTTCGGGTCGCCCATCGGGGGGACGCCGTTGAACTTCGGCGTGCAGGAATACCGTGGCCAGCCGGTGCTTACCTGGTCGGCGGGTTACGTGAACGCGGTCGGCATCACCTACGGGACGTCGTACATCGCCGACAGTTCCTATCGGGTCATCGCCACCGTCAAGGCGGGCAACGGGGCCGAAACCGACCTGCACGAGTTCAATCTCACCCCGCAGGGCACCGCCCTGATCACCGCGCACCGCCAGGTACCTGCCGACCTGTCGGCGCTGGGCGGGCCGGCCAGGGGGTCGGTCATGGCCAGTGTGGCCCAGGAGGTCGACGTCGCCACGGGCAAGGTGCTCTTCGATTGGAACAGCCTCGACCATGTGGAGCTCACCGAGTCGCACCAGAGCCTGGTCCGGGGAACAGCTAAGGCGCCGTACGACTATTTCCATATCAACGCCATCGCGCTGGCATCCGACGGGGACCTCCTCATCTCGTCCCGCAATACCTGGACCATCTACAAGGTGGCCCGCCAGGGCGGCGCGATACGGTGGCGGCTCGGCGGGAAGAAGTCCGATTTCGAAATCGGACCGGGCGCCGCCTTCTCCTGGCAGCACGACGCCCGCATGCCCGAGCCGGGCCTGCTCACCGTGTTCGACAACGCCTCCTCGCCCCCGGAGGAAGCGCAGTCACGGGCTCTCCTGCTGAACGTGGACAACGCAGCCATGCGCGTCACGCTGAAGCACGCCTACACCCACCCGGCTGGCCTGCTCGCCGACAACCAGGGGAGCGTGCAGCTACTGCCCGACGGACGGGTGTTTGTCGGCTGGGGCGCCGAGCCGTACTTCTCCGAGTTCGCCGGCCAAGGCGAGCTGCTCCTGGACGGCGGGCTTCCGGTTAACGACCAGTCCTACCGCGCCTTCGCCTTCGGCTGGTCCGGGCATCCTCCCGGCCACCCGGCCGTCGTCGTCCGCCCCAACCCGGCCCGAGGCTCGGCGGTGTACGTGAGCTGGAACGGGGCGACCGACGTGGCGACGTGGACGGTTCTCGCCGGGCGGAGCCCGTCCGCCCTGGCCGTGGCCGGGTCGCAGCCGCGGTCCGGCTTCGAGACGATGATCTCCGTGAACACCGAGGGACCGTACTTCGCGGTGACCGCGCAGGACGGCCGCGGGCGGCAGCTCGGCCGGTCCGCGACCGTCCGGCGCGTCGGCGCTACGGCGTGACCGCGGCGAGCTGCGGCGCCGTCATCACGTACACCTGCTGTTCCACGCCGGTGAGGCTCGACTGGAAGGCGCCGTAGGGGCCGAACGTGTTGTTGTACTTGTTGTAGTTGAGGTCACCGCTCGCACCGTTGTAGTTGATCTTCTTTCCCTCCTTGATCAGTTTCAGGCAGGTCGAGTACGTGTAGCAGGGCGTGCCCGGCGAGTTGGTCACCTTGGTCATGTCGTGGGCGACCGTCGTGCCGTTCAGGGTCTTGGCGTAGTCCTCGGCGAGCGCCAGCGAGATCACCGCGTCGTAGGCGTAGTTGGCGTTCGCCAGCGGGCCGACGCTCTTCTGGCTCGGGTAGAGTTGGTTGAACAGGCTCAGGAACGCGCTGTTGGCGGTGCCGGTCACCGACGTGCCGAACACCGAGGTCAGGACTGAGTGAGCCGTGGCGTAGCCGATCGCCTTCAGGTAGTCGCTGCCGCTGGTCACGTCGGTTCCGACCCACGGGATCGACTGCCCGCCCAGCTGCCTGAACTCCCGGAACAAGACCGACGCGGTCGGCGGGTCTTCCTGGGTGAAGATCACTTGCGGGTGGGCCGCGATGGCCTGCCGCACCTGGCTCAGGTACGACGTCTGGTCCGGGGTCACGATGATGGTCTTGAGTATCGTGCCGCCGAGGTGGGTGAACGTCTCGGAGACGGGCTTGAGGAACGTCTGCGCCGCCGGGTCGGAGTAGAACAGCATGACGGCCCGCTGGTACCCCTTCGCGTGGGCATACAGCGCCATGGCGACGCCCAGTTGTGAGTCGGACGGGCTGTCCCGGAAGAAGTACGGGTCGGTCTGGTGGTCGCGGGCGGTGTCGCCGCCCTGGAACTCGTCCACGATGTGGTTGGCGTCGAGGATCGGCTCCACTCCGTTGATCTCCTGAGTCTCCGGGCCGATCACGCCGCTGACGTTCTTGGTCAGCATCTGGTTCACCGCGGTGATGCCGTCCGCCACGTCGCAGCTGGTGTCTCCGGTGGCTAGCTGCACCTTCTGGCCCAGCACGCCGCCCGCCGCGTTGATCTCGCTCTGGGCGACCTTCGAGCCCTGGAGCATCGCCTGCCCGAGGCTGGCCAGCCGCCCGGTGAAGCAGGACAGCACGCCGTAGGTGATGGGGCCGGAGGCAGTGCTCGAGGTCCCCGAGCCGCTGCTCGACGACGCGCAGGCGGCCAGCAGCATCGCGGCCGCGCACGCCGTGGTGGTTCTGCCGATGATTGATCGTTTCACTGCGGAACTCCCTTATCCGATGCGAGCCGGCGAGAACCCGGAGGCACGATTTCGCTCCGGTTCTCCGCGAGGCCCGCGCTGATCAATTCATCCGGCCGATGTAGAGCTGCACGACGCTGTCGTCCTCCAGCAGTCGCCGTGCAGGTCCGTCCAGCCGGTTGCGCCCGAGCACGAGGACGTAGCCCCAGTGCGCGTGGCGAAGCGTCCGCCGGGTGTTCTGCTCGACAACGCAGACCCCGACCCCGGTAACGGCAACCTTCTCGATCTGCTCCCAGAGCGCGCCCTGGAGCAGGGGTGACAGCCCGGCGCTCGGCTCGTCCAGCAGCAGCACCGCGGGCTCCAGCATGAGCGCCCGGGCCATGGCGAGCATGCTGTGCTGCCCGCCGCTCAGCAGCCCCGCCCGGCGCCGCAGCGAGCGGCCCAGGTCGGGAAACAGCTCACATAGTTCGTCGATACGGCGGCCCAGCCCGTCACGGCGCAGATAGCCGCCCATCTCCAGGTTCTCCCGCACCGTGAGGTCCGGAAAGATGTTGGACACCTGCGGCACGTAGCCGAGCCCGCGCTTGACCAGCTTCTCGGGAAGCATGTTCGTGGTCCGGCGGCCGCGCACGTACACCTCGCCGCGGGTGGCTTTCAGCACCCCGCTCAACGCCTTGAGCAGGGTTGACTTGCCCGCTCCGTTCGGGCCGACTATGGCGGTGATCTTCCCCGACAGCACCGCGAGCGAGACGTCCTCGACAATCGGCGGACCGCCGTAGCCGGCCGTAACACCCTCGGCGCGCAGCGCCGGCTCGCCCGCCGTGACCGGCGCATCCGGGCCTGCGGCCTCAGGGGTTCCCTCATTCATGGCCGAGATCCATGCCGAGGTACGCGTCGACGACCCGCGCGTTGTCGCGCAGGCTGGAGAACGGTCCCTGCGCGATGACCTCACCGAGGTCCATCACCACGACCTGGTCGCAGGTCCGCTCGATGAACGGCAGGTTGTGCTCCACGATGAGCACGGTGCGGCCCTCGTCGGCGAAGCCGCGGACGGCTTCGCCGATCCGGACGCCCAGCACCGGGTTGACGCCTCCCATGGGCTCGTCGAGGATGACGAGCCGTGGCTCGGCGGCCGCAATCCGGGCGAACTCCAGCAGCCGCTTCTGCCCGCCGCTGAGCCTGACCGCGCGTTCGCCGGCCAGGTCGCCCAGCTGGAACCGGTCCAGGATCGCCTGCGCCACCGCCCGGTCCGCATCTTCCTCGCGGCGGATGCGGCGGGCCCGGAGCAATGACTCCCGCAGCGACTCGCGCCGGAACCGGCACTGCGCGAGCAGGATGTTGTCCAGCACCGTCAGGTTGCGCCATTCCCGGGGAGTCTGGAACGTCCGGATCAGCCCGAGCCGGGAGATGGTGTCCGGGCGCTTGCCGATCAGTTGCTGGCCGGCCAGCCTCACGCTGCCTGCGTCCGGCCGCCCGAAGCCGGACACCAGGTCGACCACGGTGCTCTTGCCGGCCCCGTTCGGCCCGATCAGGCCGATGACGTGGCCCTCGGGCACCATGAACGTGCAGTCCTGTACCGCGTGCACGCCCCCGAAGGACTTGCTGAGGTGTTCGATCTCCAGAAGCGCGGCGGTCACTGCGGGCCACCCTCCTGGTCGGCCAGGTCCGCGCTCGCCGGCCCGGCTCCCGCGACCGCGCCTGCGGGCTCGGCGGGCGGTCCGGCCGCCAGCCCTGGCGCCTGGCCCGGCGCCGGGCGTCGTGGCTGGCGCCCGCCCGCCCGCTCGGGGAGGATGCCCTCGGGGCGGAACTTGAGCATCAGGATGATCAACAGCCCGATCAGGACCTGGCGCAGCGCCGGGCCGAAGTCAGGCCGCGACGCGGGAGACGGCAGGTACCGCGTGAGCTCGATGAAGCCGACGTAGACCACGAACGTGCCGAGGATCACGCCGCGCGGGTTGCCGCGCCCGCCCACCAGGATCGCGGCGTAGATCAGCAGAAGTTCCTGCGGCGTCCAGGCCGACGGGTTGAACGCGCTGATGAACACGGCGAACAGGCCGCCGGCCAGCCCCGCGAACGCGGCGCCCACCAGGTAGGCGCGGTACTTGACGAAGAACACCGGGCGGCCGTAGGCGGCGGAGGCGCGCTCGTCTTCCCGCACCGAGCGCACCATCCGGCCGAACGGGCTCCGGGACAGGCGCTGCGCCAGCAGGTAGGCGAGCAGCAGCACGACCAGGACGGCCCCGAGGAAACCGACGCGGTACCCGTCATAGGTGAGGCGCAGCAGTGTCTGCCCGGGGTTGATCAGCCCGTACACCCCGTTGTAGCCGTCGAACAGGGGCGTGTAGTTCTCGACCCACACGTACAGCGCGCTGACCGCGCCGAGCGTGGTGACCGCGAAGTAGATCTCGCGCAGGTTGCGCAGCGCGATCGCTCCGATCACCGCCGCCAGGGCCACCACCGCCACGTCAGCCAGCACCAGGGCCAGCGGGTACGGCAGCCGCCCGCCGATGATGTACTCCACCGGCGGCGTAGGCCGGCCGATCGTGAGCACCATGGTCATGTAGCTGCCGAGGGCGAGGTAGCCGTAGAAGGCCAGGTCGAAGTCGCCGCACCAGCCCCAGACCATGTCGAGGCCGAGGGCCAGGATCGCGAAGATGCCGGCCTCGGTGAAGACGCTGACCCAGTACATCAGGCCCGCACCGCTCTCGCGCTATGGACGAACAGCCCGTTCGGCCGCAGCAGCATGAGCGCCACCAGCAGCAGGAACGCGTAGACATTCTGGTAGGCCGAGCTGGTGTAGGCACCGCCGATCTGGATGACCAGGCCCACCAGGAGCGCGCCCCCCAGGGTCGGGTACGGCCGTCCGAGCCCGCCCGCGACCGCGGCCGTGATCGTCAGCAGCAGGAACCCGAACCCGAGCGTGGGGCCGAACGTGCCCAGCGTGTCCGCGAGCATGAAGCCAGCGAAGCCGGACACGGCCCCGGCGAGGCCCCAGGTCTGCATCACCACACGTCGCGCCGGGATGCCGCTCACCTGGGCGAGCGCCCGGTCCTGCGACACCGCCCTGATCGCCTTGCCCAGGCGCGTGTGCTGGAGCAGGAGATAGATCAGGCCGCACACGCCGACCGCGGACAAGATCACCTCGATGTCCGACGTCGTCCACAGGAACGGCCCGACGTGGTGCAGGCCGCCCTGCGCGAAGGAATAGGAGACGTCGGCCGCGCCGTAGATCATGGTGAGCACGTTCTGCACGATGAGCGAGACGCCCAGGGTGGCGATGAGCACCGTGGCGGGGCTGCGCCCGCGGAACTGCTCGATCACGGAGGTGTTCAGCGCCAGCCCAGCGAGCATCCCCGCGGCCGCGGCGATCAGCGCAGCCGCGGCCACGTTCTGGTGAAAGTAGTTCTGCCCGGTGTAAGCGGCGTACGCGCCGATCGTGAGCAACTCGCCGTGCGCGAAGTTGGCCACCCGGCTCACCGCGTACTCCAGCGTGAAAGCGATGGCCGACAGCGCCAAGATCGCGGCAGTTACCAGGCCCACCCCCACCGTGATCAGGAAGGTGCTCATCTCATCCTCGGCTCGGAGGCTCAAGACAGCTGATGACAGAGAGAGTGAGTGGCTAGTCCAGTGGCCCGGTAGCCCAGACGATACGGTCGGCTATCTTGGGGTGTCAACGCTGATCGGTAGCAGCGACCGCAGGGGGAGAGACCACGCGATGCGGGCGGGCCAGCGGCACGATCGACCGAGCACCGACTCGCTGCGCGCTCCCGACCGGCGCCGCCTCTACGAGCAACTCGTGGCGCGGCTGCTGGACTATGTGGAGGTCACCGGCCTGGCCGTGGGCGACCGGCTGCCCTCGGAGCGGGAACTTGCTCAGGCGCTGCAGGTAAGCCGCGCGTCGGTGCGCCAGGCCACGGTTGCGCTCGAGGTCCGCGGCACCCTGGAGGTGCGTCACGGGGACGGCATCTACGTGCGCTCGATGCCGAATGACTCCGGGCATCTGATGGAGCTCATGACGCAGCGGCACCGGCTGCCGGAGATCCTCGAAGCGCGGGAGGCCCTAGAGACCCAGCTGGCCACCCTGGCTGCGACACGCCGGACCGACGCCGACCTGGCCGCGATGGCCGCGGCGCTCGACGCCATGACGGCGGATATCCGGGTCGGCGGGCTGGGCGAGGAAGGCGACCGCCTGTTCCACGAGGCGGTGACCAGGGCGGCGCGTAGCCCGCTGCTGGAGGAGTTCATGGCCGCGATCGCCGGGCCGATCGCCGAGACGCGCCGCAGCTCGCTCGGCGAGCCCGGCCGGCCGCCACTCTCGCTGGCCGCGCACCAGCGGATTCTCGAGGCCATCCGGCGCGGTGACGGGCCAGCGGCCCGGCAGGCCATGCGGCGCCACGTCAGGATGGTCGCTGACGTCGGCCTCCTCCGCTGGTCAGCCGTTGACCGCGAGCACGGCGACGGGCAGAACCCGGGATTATCGGCGGCTCCGGTCCCCGCGCGGCTATCCGAAGAGCTTGTCCAGGGCTTCCCGGCCGCTGGTGCCGCTGCGGTCGGTGTCGATCACCCCGAGGATTATGGCGATCACGGTGTCGGCGAAGACGCCGGCGCCTTCCCAGCGTGAGGTGGGATAGTCCTCCGGCATGATCCGGTAGCGCAGCAGGAACCCGTCCAGGGCGGCCTGCAGCGCGAGCGACAGCCGGTAGGGCGTCCACCCCGGCCGCATGACCAGGCCGAGGTCGGTGAGCACGGCAGCGTAACCGTCGGCCCAGGCCTGGATCCCGTCGTGCATGGCTGGCTGCAGTGCCTCCGATAGCGCCGGGTGCTGGGCCAGCAGCGGGCCGATATGAAGCGTCAGGTAGCTGCGCGGGTGCCGCTGCAGCGAAGCGAGCAGGCCGTCGGCGATGCGGATGACCTCCTCAGAGAACGGCACCGGGGCGGCCGCGGTGCCGGGAACCTGCTTGGCCTGCTCGTTGGGAGGCTCTGGTACCTGGTCGTACACCAGGGCGTACACCACCGCGTCGGGCAGGAACTCCTCGCGCGTGGGCCAGCGGTTGAAGAAGGCCTTCCGGCTAGCTCCCGCGCTGCCCTCGGCCGCGGCCGTGCGGATGACATCCTCGGTCCTGAGCCACTCGAGGGCCGCCGGGAAGCGGATCGACCGCAGCCGGGCCGGCCGCGCCTCGCTGGGCTGATCGTCCAGGTAGGCATCGATCAGCTGGGTGGCCGCCCTCAGGAACCGCTGGGCGGTCGCATCGTGGCGCGAGACGGCCGGGCGCGGGCTCATTGACACCTCACGATCACCGTCTGTCACCCCGCCGACGGCGATTCCTGATAGGAGACTCGGTTGTCTCCCTACACGTTAGCCTGCTGGGTCATCTCGAGCCCTCAAGAAGGTAAGCATGGGAGGGCCGAAATCCTGGCGTCCGTGTGGTGCCCGCCCCGCTCTGGGGGGGGCCGGGGTGGGCACCACACGGTACGGCGCCGCCAGTTTCGCCGATGGCCTCCGCCCACGTAGCGTTCAGCTGTGACCCGGCCATCCTCACCCCCCCGGTCTCATGGGTTCGGGATCGTCGGTTCCGGCGTGATCGCGTCGATCCACGCCGAGGCGATCGCCGCGCTCCCCGCCGCGCGGCTGGCCGCGGTCACCGACGTGGAGCCCGAACGCGCCCAGTCGCTGGCCGGGGAGTTCGGCTGTGCGGCGGAACCGGATCTGGCCGCGCTGCTCGCCCGCGACGACGTCGACGTGGTGTCGGTGTGCGTGCCCAGCGGCCTGCACGCGGACGTGGGCGTGCGCGCGGCGGAGGCCGGCAAGCACCTGGTCGTGGAGAAGCCCATCGACGTCAGCCTGGCCGCGGCTGACCGGCTCATCGGCGCGGCGCGCGCGGCGGGCGTGGTCATGACGGTGATCTCGCAGCACCGTTTCGATCGCGGCCTGGCCGAGCTGCGACGGCTGCTCGACGACGGTGCCCTCGGCCGTCTGGTGCTGGGCGAGGCCAGCACGAAGTGGTACCGCAGCCAGGGCTACTACGACAGCGCGGCGTGGCGCGGCACCTGGGGCCTCGACGGCGGGTCGCTGATGAACCAGGGCATCCACTATGTCGACCTGCTGCTGTGGTGCATGGGCCCGGTCACCGAGGTGACGGCGCTGTGCGCGACCCAGACCCACCAGATCGAGGTCGAGGACACCGCGCTCGCCGCGGTGCGATTCTCGTCCGGCGCGGTGGGCACCATCGTCGCCAGCACGGCCGTCTTCCCCGGCTTCGCCCAGCGGCTGGAGATCATCGGGACGGGCGGCACGGTGGTCGTCGAGGATGGCCAGATCGTCGGGCGCGCGCTCAGCGCCGAGCTTACGGAACCCAGCGAGGATGGCCATAACGACGGCGCCGCATCGGCTTCGGCCGCCAATGCGGCCCTGGATCCCGCCAGCCACGCCGCGCAGATGGCCGACCTGCTCGCGGCCATCGACGCGGGCCTCGAGCCGGCGGTCACCGCCGAGAGCGGGCGCGCGGCCCTCGAAGTGGTCTGCGCCGTGTACGAGTCGGCCCGCGAGGGCCGCACCGTGATGATCCCCGCGGCCGCCGCCGGGGATCCCGGCGCGGCAGTCCCGGGATGACCTTCATACTCAGCGGGTTCGCGGACGAGATCTCGCCCAGCCTCGATGAGCAGCTCGCGGTGCTCGCCGCGGAACGCATCTCGCACCTGGAGCTGCGCAGCGTGTGGTCCACGAACGTCGCCGACCTCGGCCACGCTGAGCTGGCTAGGTTCCGCCGGGCCCTCGACGGCGCGGGGGTGCACGTATCGGCCATCGGCTCGCCGATCGGCAAGATCGGGATCGATGCGCCGCTCGGGCCGGAGCTGGAGCGCATGCGCTGCGTCGCCGACATCGCGGGCGAGCTCGGTACCGGGATCGTGCGCGTCTTCTCGTTCTTCATGCCGCCGGGAGAGCCGCCGCAGCGCCATCGCCAGCAGGTCATCGACCGCATGCGTGCGCTGGCATCGATCGCCGAAGACCGGGGGCTGGTCCTCGCGCACGAGAACGAGAAGGAGATCTACGGCGACCGCCCTGAGCGGTGCGCCGACTTGATCACCGCCGTGAGCTCGCCAGCCTTGCGGGCGACGTTCGACGCGGCGAACTTCGTCCAGTGCGGGGTCCGGCCGCACAGCCAGGCTTACCGCCTGCTCCGCCCGCACCTGGTCTACGTGCAGGTCAAAGACGCGCTGGCCGCGACGGGTGAGGTCGTGCCGGCCGGGCAGGGCGACGGCCAGGTGCGCGAGACGCTGAGCGCGCTGGGGAGCGAGGGGTTTGAGGGCTATCTCTCGCTTGAGCCGCACCTGGCCGAGGCCGGGCGCTACGGCGGGTACAGCGGCGCCGAGGATTTCCGCCGGGCTGCCCGGGCCCTGAAAGAGCTGCTCAGCGAGCTGTCACTGCCTTGGCGATGAGCGGCGGCGACCCTGGCCCGGTGCGTCACGGTGCGGGGCCTGACCCGAGCACCGTCACACGCCCGGCGTCCCCGGTCCCATGTGGCTTGTGTTGCAAGCGTTGCCAAACCGCCATCCGTTGACATCTGAGCAAATACCGCTTTGATTCAGAGAATGGGTAACAACGACGTTCCAGGGCGGAAAGGTTCCACCAGCCGCCGCGCGTTCTTGTCTGCCACGGCCGTCACCGCGGTCGCGGCACCCCTGATCACCGGCACGTCCGTGGCCGGTGCCAGCCCCGTCCGCATTTCCGGCCCAGCAACCGACAAAGGGCTGCGGGACCTGCTAAGTCAGGTGGACCCCGCCCGGATCCAGGCCACGATCGCGAAGCTGGTGAGCTTCGGCACCCGGCACACCGCATCGAGCCAGACCGACCCGGTCCGAGGCATCGGTGCGGCCACCAACTGGGTGTTCGGTCAGATGCAGGCCATCGCGGCTACCTCATCGGGCCGGATGACCGTTCAGAAGCAGACGTTCACGCAGTCGCCTACGGCCACCCTCCCGGTGCCGACTCCGATCACCAACGTGATCGCGACCCTGCAGGGGACCGCGTCTCCCGAGCGGTTCTACGTCGTCACCGGGCACCTGGACTCCCGCGTCACCGACATACTGAATTTCACCGACGACGCCCCCGGTGCCGATGACGACGGCTCTGGCGTCGCGGTCGCGCTCGAGCTCGCCCGGCTGTTCGCCACCCACCAGTTCCCCGGCACCCTGGTGTTCGCCACCGTGGCCGGCGAGGAGGAGGGGCTGTTCGGCTCGGCGTTCATGGCCGCGCAGATGAAGGCGGCCGGCGCCGACGTGCAGGGCATGTTCAGCAACGACATCGTCGGGGCGAGCCAGGCCTGGGACGGTACCAAGCCCGATCCGCACAGCCTGCGGCTGTTCGTGGAGGGCATTCCGACCGCCGCCACCGCTAACGACATCGGGCTCATGCAGTCGGTCGGCGGCGAGAACGACGGGGTGACGCACCAGCTGGCCCGGTTCGTCACCGACGTGGCGCCGTTCAGCCTGACCGGCATCAACATCCGGGTGATCTGGCGGCGCGACCG
>Ga0306926_10002701_pt1 | contig 18103 bp, 13 predicted proteins | sample flu12Cox44000178_FD_203759 | JGI IMG/M metagenome (GOLD analysis project Ga0306926, IMG submission 203759) | Lab enrichment of tropical soil microbial communities from Luquillo Experimental Forest, Puerto Rico - flux8day.12C.oxic.44.000.178 (v2)... | ecosystem: Environmental > Terrestrial >... | reverse complement strand
GGATCAAATCCCGGCGGCTTGACCATGAAACCCTGCACATCGTCGTTGTTCGCGCCTTTGAAGGTAAACGACTCCAATGGTTGCATATCGATTTGCGACAACAGCGCGTCATTCATGTGGGTCACCGGAACCGGCGCATCGTGTTTCGTCATTAAACGGCCGCTTGTCTGTGCCAGGTTCGCAAGCGGCTGATCAGCGAAAACCAAGCGCCAGATCTCGTTAGGCGCCGCAATCGACATTCGCGTGAAGTAGAGAACACCATTCGGTCCGAATATGAGATCGTCGGCGTGCAGACGCGCGATTTCGGCAGGTTGACCGGTTTCAAGCGCGACAGAATAGATTGGCGATTCGCCGTGGTCCTCCGCTGCGAAACAAATTGCGTTTGCGGTAGGCCCCCAGGCGAAACTGCCGACAGATCGATCGAACTTTTCTGTCGTGTCGCGGATTTTCCCTGATTGTCGATCTTGCACCAAAAGCCGCCATTTATCGGCTTCGAATCCGCCGCGCGCTTGCGAACGCCAGGCGAGATATTTTCCGTCAGGCGAGTAGAGCGGCGTGGTGTCAGCCCCCGGACTGGTGGAAATTTTCTGGGGTGAGCCGCCCGCAATCGGCACGACAAAAATCTCGTCATTCGTGCTCGTAGCCTCGACCTCGTCGATATTGCTCGTGTAGGCGACTTCCTGGCCGTCAGGCGAAATCGCATACATGTCCTGTCCGCCTAACGAGAACGGCGGCACATCGTGATCGCCCGGCGTGAGATCTCTTGCTGTAGTGGCGGCCGTGCCGGCCGCAGTCCCATTTCGCGCGCCCGACACGGGCGCCTCTACACTCTGCACAAACAGATGGCTGCGCTTGAACTCGGTGAACGCGTTCCAATGCCGATAGAACAAACGCGAAAAGATTTTCGCTTTTACTTTGCTCTTCTTCAGCTCTTCGTCGCGCTGCTTGTTACACGCGTCATCTTTGCAATCCGGATAAACCGCCGACACGAACACGATGTTCTTTCCATCCGGCGACCAGATCCCGCCGTCGGCGCCGGTTGAGATCTGCGTCACCTGATGCGGTTTTCCGACGAGCACTCCGTTTCCAGCATCAAAATCGCACATCCAGATTTGCGTCGGATCAGTCGCTTTCGAGGTCCAGATCAACCGTTTCCCGTCCGGCGAAAACCGCGGCCGCTCCTCATGATTCAGCGTCGGGTTCAACCGCCGCGATTCACCGCCGTTCGCCGGCACGATCGACAAATGCGAAATCTTCGTGTTCGCTTCCAGATCGACGTCTACGCAATCGAACACCACCCATTTGCCATCCGGCGACGGCACCGGCGCGCCGACGCGCTTAAGTTTCATCATGTCTTCGAACGTAAAGGGACGCTTTTGCAATGGCGTCTGCGCGAGCACCGAGATGGCGACCAAGAGGAGTGCTGCGAGAAAACTTTTCATAAGCGGCCAAGCTTCCGTTTAACTCCGGTCGGCGCAAGCAAGCAGCATTCTGGGGAGTGCACGCCTCTGGCGTGTTGGCGATCGCATTCTGCGATCGCCAACTTTTGTGGACTCTGTTCACGCCCTGGGAGTTCTGAGTCAACAAAAGTTCGTCGCTGCAGAATACGGCGACCGCGCTCCCAGAGTCGCCGCAACTGGCCGCGCGGGCGAATATCGTTAGGTTGTTGCCTATGGTAAAAATCGAAACAATCAAGAATGGCCCTTACATCGTGGCAGGAGAAGTGGAGTTAATCGACGCAGACGGGAACAAGTTCCCAATCGAAAAACGGATGGCGCTTTGCCGCTGCGGCGCGTCAACGGAAAAACCGTTTTGCGACGGCACGCATTCGAAAATCGGTTTCAAAGCAGCTGAGAAAGCGGTCCCGGAATCGAAGGAATAACGGATGTTTGACGTAAGATGTTTGATGTTTGATGTGACGCTATGAACGCGCGCCTCTCTGTCATTCTCTGCATCCTTTCGATTGCTACCGCGACGTACGCTGAAAAAATTTCACTCGCCGGTGCCACGGTGATTAATCCCGCCGATGGCAAAGTGCTGCCGAATGCCACGGTGGTAATCAACGGCGACAAGATCGACCGGGTCTCGATGGGTAAACAGGACGCTGCTACCCTTGGCAGACAGGTCAGTTGCGTCGGCAAGTTTATTCTGCCGGGTTACATCGACACACATGTTCATTTCTTCCAGTCAGCCGATTTGTTCACGCGGCCCGATGGTGCCGATTTTAACAGTGTGCGGCCGTACAAAGACGAAGTCGCGTGGATCAAGTCGCACCTTGACGATGTTTTTGCGCGCTACATTCGCAGCGGCATAACCAGCGTCGTCGATGTCGGCGGACCGATATGGAATTTCGAGGTCCGCAAGAAAGCCAACGCAACGGCGAAAGCGCCGCGTGTAGCCGTGGCGGGTCCGCTGATCTCAAGCGTCTCGCGCGAGAAACTCGATCTCGGCGACCCGCCGATTGTAAAGATCGACACGCCAGATCAGGCACGCGAGTTCGTGCGCAAACTGGCGGACCAAAAACCGGATTTGGTGAAGATCTGGTACATCGTCGACAAAGATCATCCAGTCGATGCCTTCCGGCCCATCGTCCGGGCGACTATTGAAGAGAGTCACGCGCACAAGATTCGCGTCGCGGTGCACGCCACCGAGCTCGAGACCGCGCGCGCGGCAGTGGAGGAAGGCGCGGACGTCCTTGTCCACAGCGTGATAGATCAACCAGTCGATGACGCGTTTGTGAAGTTATTGAAGGATCGTCACGTCATTTTGTGTCCGACGCTGGTGGTTTTTGAACGATACGGCCGAACGTTTTCGCACCAACTGAATCTCACTCCAGAGGAACAAAAGTGGGGCAACCCGGAAGTGATCGCGTCTCTCGACGTGACAAAGATTCCGGAGGGCAAATTGCCGCAAAGAGTCAAGGATGCGTTGGCTGATCCGAAAGCCGCGCTCGATCGAATTCAGAAGATGTACGACGTCGCTCTGCCGAATTTGAAAAAGCTCGAAGACGCGGGTGTGACTATCGCCGCGGGAACCGACGCGGGGAACATCGGGACCATTCACGGGCCGGCGCTCTTCCGTGAATTTCAGTTGATGAAGCAAGCCGGACTGACGCCGATGCAGATACTGCAATGTGCCACGGCGAATGCGGCAAAGCTTTTCGGCGGCGAAATCGGCGCGCATATCGGCAATCTGGAAAACGGCTATTTCGCCGATCTTGTGATTCTCAATTCTAATCCGATCGACGACATCGCAAACGCTTCTGATATCGACACCGTGATGAAAAACGGCGTGGCTTATCCGGCCGATTCGATCCTGAAGTGAACCGTGGGCTAAAGACGCCGCTCGTGCTGACGCGATGCACGATCCGCGAATGGCGCGCAGATGATGCGGCCGATTTGGCAAGACACGCGAACGACACGGGTGTCGCTGCAAATCTGCGGGATGCCTTTCCAAATCCATACACAGTCGATGACGCGAATATATTTCTCGCGCGCGTAATCAACGACCAACTGATGATAAACTTTTGCCTCGACATCGGCGGCCGAGCAGCAGGCGGGATCGGATTGCGTTTGGGGAGCGATATCCATCGTCGCACAGCGGAGTTCGGTTATTGGCTTGGACGCGCGTATTGGAATTGCGGGATTATGAGTGAAGCGGTCGGAGCTTTCAGCGATGCCGCATTCGAAGCGTTCGATCTGCGCAGATTGTACGCCGAACCGTTCGCGAACAACAGGGCCTCGGCGCGAGTATTGGAGAAAGCCGGTTTTATTCTCGAGGGGCGAATGAAGAACAACGTGATGAAAGCCGGCCAGCTTCTCGATTCATTGATCTACGCCAAGACATGCTGAGGAATCCGCTTGCCTGCGCGCGCAAGCGGACAGAAATTTTCCGTGCTATGGCTAACAATCAATACGCGTATCCGGAAGCGCTGGTGGAGACCAATTGGCTGGAGAAACATCTTAATGACGAGGGAATCCGGATCGTTGAATCGAATGAAGACATTTTGCTTTATGACACCGGGCATATCCCTGGCGCGGTGCACATCGATTGGCGCGCCGATCTTCAGGACCCCGTAATCCGGGATTATATTTCACCGGAAAAATTTGCGCGGCTTTGCAGCCGTCACGGCATTACGCCGAATACCACATGTATTTTCTACGGTGACAAGGCGAATTGGTGGGCGTGTTATGCGCTTTGGGCGTTTCGATTGTTCGGTCATGACAAGGTGAAAATCCTCAACGGTGGCCGCGACAAATGGAAAGCGGAAGACCGCCCGATGACGCGTGAAATTCCCAAATATCCGGAGACAAATTATCCCGTGCCGAAGAAACGCTTGGATAAGGAGATTCGCGCATTCTTCGATGAAGCGTTGGCGCAAAGCAAGGGTGGCAAACCGCTGATCGACGTGCGTTCGCCGGGTGAATACCGGGGTGAGATCACGCACATGCCCGAGTATCCGCAGGAAGGCGTGCTCCGCGGCGGCCATATTCCAGGGGCAAAGAGCATGCCGTGGAAGACGGCCACCAACGATGACGCCACATTCAAGCCGGCCTCGGAGCTGGCAAAGATCTATTTCGAGCAGTGCGGCGTCAGCCCCGACAAAGACACAGTCGTCTACTGCCGAATCGGCGAGCGCTCCAGTCACACCTGGTTCGTGCTGACCTATTTGTTAGGCCTGAACAACGTGCGGAACTACGACGGTTCCTGGACCGAGTGGGGCAACAAGGTCGGCGCACCGATCGAAAAGAGCGCATAGCGCGCTGCGACAAACCTCTGGGGAGCGCACGCGCCCTCGCGTGCTGGCGATGGCGCCCTCGCCATCGCGGACTTTTGTGATTGCTGTAAGCTTGCAGTTTTAATCGGTCCCCAAGGGCATTTCGGCGACGACGCCGGGATGTGCACGCGAGGCGCGTGCGCTCCCCAGACCTTCACGTGCGCCCCGCTTTCGCGAGCAGTTCACGAATCAACTGCATTCGCTTTTGTTCTTTCCCGCTGGAACGGAGCTTTGCGATCGAGCGCTGTATGCGCCGCGTCCAATTCAGGCTCGCGCGTGTCCCCGGCACGTTGAAGCGGTATTTGCGCACGAGCAGATCGGTGATCATGGCGATTGCGATCCATGAGTTACATCTGAAAAGCGCGTCGATTACCGCGGGATAAAAATCTTTCTCGTAATCCAGTTCGTCGAGTTTGGAATTGAGTCCGGCGAAAAGCGCGATCCTTTCGAGTGTAACTCGCGCTTGTTGTCCGCTATCGGAATCCGGATGCTTGCGTGCTTCATCCCACAAAGCGCGAATGGGTTCGTGATCGTGTGTTGCGTAAGTTGCGACCGATAGCCGGTCGTATATCTCGCCGGGAATGATCATCCCATCGCGGGTCTCCCACTGTGGAATTTTGAATCCGGCGATGCCAAGCGATCGTAGATTCGGCCGCACATAGTCGGGAACAACGCCGAGATCTTCACCGGCCACGCGCGCCGCGCCGGCTTCTTCGAGCACCACACGCAGGTATTCTTCGCCTTCGCGCTTGTTTGCTTCGCGGTGTTCGGGTGTGTCGTCGTCGCAAGGAATAAAATGCGGTGTGCGGCCGCCGGTTCGTTCCAGCATCTGCTGTTGATCGAGCGGCAGGAATTCTTTGTTCTTCTGGGGCGCCCACGGAAAAGCATAAATGCGATAAAATCCCATGACGTGATCGATCCGGAATAGATGAAAAATCCGTCGGGTAGCGCGCACCCGTTCGCGCCACCATTGAAGATTGTTCGCGCGCATGGCGCTCCAGCGATAGAGCGGAATGCCCCAGTTTTGTCCCCATTTTTGTGTAAACGCGTCGTCCTTGAAAACTGACTCGGGAGGAGCGCCACCGAACCAGTCGAGCATGAATTCATTCCGGCGTGAGAAAACGTCGGCGCTGTAATAACTGACACCGAACGGAATGTCGCCGATCAGCGCGACACCCCGTTGCTCCGCATGCGCCTTGATTTCCCGCCATTGCTGATGAGCGATCCATTGGACATAACAAAAGAAATCTCCGCGTTGTGTGAGGGTTGCCTGTTTGTCGTGCGGGAGATCGCGTATCCAGTTACGAGCACTCTCACTGCTTTGATGCTGCGACGGCCATCGATCCCATGCGGCGCTGCCGTTATTTTCCTCGATGAGAACGCGGAACAGCGCGTAATCGCGCAACCATGAGGATTGTTCTTCGCAGAATCTTTTGAATTCTGATCGTCGCTCTTCGCCGGCGCGAGCGGCGAAATTCGCAAACGCCCTCTCGAGAATGCGCTGTTTTAGTTCTTTGACTCGCCGATACTTTGCGCGGCCACGACGGAGGCTTGGAAGGTCGACTCTAGCGAGCGCACCCTCGAAGTCGTCGCGCGTTAGATCCTCGGGTGAATCTGGCGCGAGGTGCAGAGTCGTTGGTTCGATCGCCATCGAACTAATGGCATTATACGGGCTGTTATCTGCTCCGGTTTCGTTGATTGGCAGAAGCTGAACAAGCGTGAATCCGATTTCTGCAATCCAATCAATAAACTCCCGCAACGCGCCGAGATCCCCGATTCCCAGATCGTCCTCTCGTCGCAACGCAAACAGCGGCACGAGAACTCCGGCGATCTTCTTTTCCGGCCACAAATTCATGAAGAAAATGTCGAATGCCGAATGCCGAATGCCGAAACAATGACGAAATCCGAACGACGAAGGAAACTATTCCACGTGATCGTCATTTGATCATTAGGGCTTCCTTCGTAATTCGTCATTCGAGCTTCGTCATTTCCTCGTCACCTGCCAGTCTTCGACGAGGTCGTTTGGAATTTCTTGCAGAAAACGCGATGGCCGCTGGAAGACATCGCCGTAGCCGCCGCTCAGGCGCATATGGGGGTAGGTGAGATAAAGCTCGTCGCGCGCACGGGTGATCGCGACGTAGTACAAGCGCCGCTCTTCCTCGAGCGCATCGCGGCTATCGAGCGAGCGACTGCTTGGAAACATTCCGTCCGTCAGCCAGATCACAAATACCGTGTGAAACTCCAGACCTTTTGCCTGATGCACGCTGGACAGATTGACCGCTTCTTTCTCATTTGTCTGAACCGGCGCGGCTTCCGCATCGAGGTTGCTGATCAATGCTAATTGCGAGAGAAACTCGTGTACGTCTTTGAATTGCCTAGCAAATGCTGCGAGCTGGTCAAGATCTTCCCGGCGAAGTTGGTAATTCGCGAAATTCACCTTCGCGTAATCATCATAAATCGCTTCCACAACCGAAGTGATCATTTCCGATGGCGGGTTCGGTTCGCCGCCCGGCGCGATTTCATCTAAGGTGTGCGCCAGTTGCGTCCACATTTTCCTTGATTTTGCCGGGACGTTCATCACAAGCAGGCGCTCGCCAAAATTTTTCTTCGCGTCGGTGATGCCGGTGGCCCATGCCTGCCAGAGGTTTTCGGCAGTGCGGTTGCCGATTCCGGGAAGCAATTTCACCATGCGATTGAAGGCAACTTCATCGCGTGGATTCGCTACGAAGCGGACGAAGGAAGTCACATCTTTAATGTGGGCCTGTTCGAAGAAGCGGATGCCGCTGGTGATTTGGTACGGAATGCCTCGGCGCGAAAGCTCCAGTTGCAGCTCGAGCGCGTGATAGTGGGCGCGGTAAAGGACAGCGATGTCATTGAGGTCAACATTTTCATCGCGCAACTCGAGAATCCGCTGCGCAACAAACTGCGCCTGTTCCGAGCCATCATTGAGCGCGACCAACGCCGGCTTCAGCGTCTTTGATTCGCGCGTTGCACTTAAATGTTTCTGGAATTGCTGAATGTTCGCAGCGATCGCCGCGTTCGCGACCTCCAGAATTTCCGGCACACTGCGGTAATTCATTTCGATCTTAAACACCTGCGCATCCGGATAACGCTTTGGAAATTCGAGAATGTTTTGAAAGTTCGCGCCCCGCCAGGAGTAGATTGATTGCGCGTCGTCGCCTACTACCATCAGGTTGCGATGATCGCGCGCGAGCAGGTCGACAAGGTCAGCTTGGATTTTGTTCGTGTCCTGGTATTCGTCGACCAGAATGAATTGAAACTGGCCCCGATAGATTTCCGCGATCCGCTCGTGCTGCTGAAACATCAATAATGTCTTTTGCAGCAGGTCGTCAAAATCCACCGAGTTCGTCGCCTTCTTCTTTTTTTCATATCGCTCCCGAACGTCTTGGATTTTGTCGAGCAACGGCAGGAAGTACGGAAACTTTTCTGCGAGCAACGCCTCCAGCGGGATCTCGGTGTTCACGACGAAGCTGAAAATTTCGGCGAGCACATCGCCTTTCGGAAACCGGATTTCCCTGGGATCAATTCCCGCGCTCGCCACCACCGTATTGATCAAATCCTTTTGATCTTCACGATCCATGATGGTGAAACCGCTCGAGTAACCGAGCGCGGTGCCGTGCCTGCGTAAAATCCGGTTTCCAACCGAATGGAATGTGCCGCCCCAGAGCCCGGTGGCATCCACCGGCAGCAAATTCGCGACGCGATTGAGCATCTCGCGCGCGGCTTTGTTCGTAAATGTGAGCAGCAGGATATGTCGAGGATCGATACCGTTTTCGAGCAAGTAAGCCACGCGATACGTGAGCGTCCGCGTTTTCCCGGAGCCCGCGCCTGCGATCACAAGGATCGGTCCCGGCGGAGCAGTCACGGCCGCGAGTTGTTGTTCGTTCAGCTCATCGGCGTAATCCACGTGAACCGACGTGGATACCGGAGCGCTCTGCAGCGTGTATTGACGGGACATGTGCTCGTTGCCGACTCGAATTGTGATTGCGGATGCAAAGAACCGCAGCAATCAGACGTTCGCAAATCGCGTCTTTAACGAAGGAGAATTCCGCATACGCCGATGCATGGCCTTCTCAAAACGGATTGAAAGCCGAATGATAGGAACCGACGCGATGTGATGAGTCGCAGCCGAGGGGTCGAAGTACGATCACATCAAATAACCGTTTTGGTGGAGCTTTTGTGCGCTCCAGCAGTGTCGCGTGATTACCGCTACTGGCAGCCAGGCAGCTTGAAAGTACCAACGCGCGTTTGCCAACCTGCCGTGGACGACATCTGCCCAGCCAACGTGTAGTACTCGTTCACGTACCAGAATGTGCAGTCGTCGGTAGGATCGACTGTTATATCTGTGTAATCGCCCCAGCGCGAGTTGGTCGTCCTCTGTATCCCTGACCCATCGATGATCGTTCCTTCACCCAGAGTCATCTGACCTAACGCATCGCCGTTGAGTCTACCCGTGTAGCGAATGCCAGGAAAGACATCTACTCCGTTTACGACGCTGTAGCCCAAAGCCATGTTGCCTTTCTTGTCCATGGCAATGCTTCCCATCCAACGGTGAATGCCATCACCCGGAGCGTACGTACCCTGCTGGTACAAACTGTACGTGCCGGCGCCGTCGCGGCGAATCTCGTACCAGCGCGCTCCGGCAACACCGGGAGTTGCTTCAACTGATTGGTTGGTCACCAAGCTCTCGTAGGTCTTAAAATTCCGGTAAGCTAAGCGAAAGGTCGGCCTCTGCCGGTAGGATAGAATGTCCAGATCCCGTGCATCGCCGACTGGAACGCCAGGTTGCGGCAGGCAGTCACGTGAGGTTGGGGCGCACGGAAAGATCGAATCGAACGACGCTGTGGGAAGTTGCGTGTTCAGCACCAACGAGGCGATCGGGGTCGATCGCCACTTAATGAATAGATCCCAGATATTGAGCGCGTCGAAGGTCGCACCGTAAGAAGCATCGTCGTCTTGCGTTCCGACGATTGGGATTGCCGTGTCGGTCTTCGGTTTCTGCTTACCATCCACGTCTGCCGGCAGCAAGCCGTCTCCAATCAGCGGCAGCAGCGTCGGATCGTTGCCATCGATGAAGAATTTCACACTTCGCGCGTTCGGGTCGCCGTTCACCATCTTGTTTTTCTCAAGTGCGTAAACGCCGATGCCGTACTCGATAGTTGGTCCGAACTCACGCGTTGTGAGCACGTAAGAGTCTGTCCAGTTGCCGTACTTGGGATAGTCTGGGAAGTAGAAGATCCCATCCGACGTGGTCTCGAACGCGTAGCGGTAGTATGTGCCAGTTGGATCGCCGCTCGTAGAGATCGCAACACAGTTCCAGAAAGGTTTCGTCGGATCGTTAAGGCCGCTGGTGGTGAACTGCGACAGCAGCCATCGATCCATGAACTGATCATAGAGGACGACGGGATCACCGGAAGGATCGGTGCAGTCTGGGATGGCGAAGTCCGTCCAGAGTGAACCAGTATCTATCGGTCCGGCCAGCAAGTTGCCCGCTTTGTCATATACAGCAAAGACGAGATTGATCATCTCGACAAAATTGTTTGGGCCCACTTCGCCATTCGGATCCCCCGGATTTATCCGAAAGCCGAAGATGTTGAAGTTGTCTTGATTTGCCATTCCTTCGAAGGTCAGCAGCGGAGCCGGGATGGTCGGCGTCCGGTTGAACATCTGTAACGCTCCGTCGGCACTGTAGGGCTTCACCCGGTGGGCCTCTGGGCCTTCCGATCCCCTTCGCTCCGGCCGCACTTCGAGTACTGTATTGGGTGGGTACATCCGAGGTCTCGCAACCCGTGGCAAACTGCGCAGAGCGGGAGACACATCAAAAGCCACCGCTTTGGAGAATTTCGGAGTTAGCGGGTGCGGGCGCGCAATCGGCTGAGCGACGGCGGGCGGCGATACCGCCAGCAACACCAATGCAACTGCGGTTAGCACAAGGAGAAGCGCAGCCAGAATACGCAAATGCGTAAACGCACGATTCCTATTGATTCGACGGAGTGTTTTCATATGGTTTTTAGCTGAAGTTGGAGTTGAAGATTTGCTTTCTTACACGTTCCGAACGGAACCAGCCCAGTCTGTTAGTGACAGGAGAAAGAGATCAAGCTTTTTAGTCTTACATTTTTGTAATGTGGACGCGTTTCTCGTGCCGCCCCAAGGCATTAGCAGGCATCGCTCTCGAGGAATCAACATAGTACGCGATCCCCTGCCAGGCTTGATTCGTTAGGCTACTTGTTAAGCAGATTCGAGCGCGGCTTCGTGGTGAGCAGGTTCAATCCATTTCCCGTGCTCGTGAATCAAATCTTTGAGTCGATCTACTGCTTCTGCTTCGGGAATGTTGAATTTCACTGCGGTCTTTCCGACGTAGAGATTCACTTTGCCGGGCGCGCCGCCGACGTAGCCGAAATCCGCATCGGCCATTTCCCCCGGGCCGTTCACGATGCATCCCATGATGGCGATCTTTACGCCTTTCAGGTGCGAGGTGGCTGTTTTGATTTTCGCCGTCGTGGTTTGCAGATTGAATAGCGTCCGTCCACAGGATGGGCACGCGACATAATCAGTTTTGAAAATCCGAGAGCCGGCTGCCTGCAAGATGTTGTAGGACAAACGGAGCGCCTGACCGGGCGCTTCTTCGCCCTGCACCAAAATCGCATCGCCGATTCCGTCGCATAACAGCGAGCCGATGTTGGTGGAAGCGGTGAGAAGAGTTTCAAGAAAATCTGAGGCAGGGGTGATTGACCCCAGTCGCCCAGGGCCGTTGAGGTCAATGGCCCCTACCAACACGTCCTTCAACAGAATTGGATGGCGCGGCTGCAACTTCGCTGCCAGCAAACGGAATGCTGCGATCACCGGCAGATCGATTTCGTCCGTCACGGTGACGAATTGCGCAGTCTGTTCTGCATTTATTTTCGCAATCGCTGCATCATCGCGCGGATCAATTTCCTGGATCTCGGCGTCCTCATAAACAATCTCCGGCTTGTAATCGCCCATTCGGTCGACCTTGTGCGCGATCTTCTCGAAGTTCGACTGCCGGACCACGACACGAATCAATTCGTCCCGTCCGAGCTTCACTCCGTCCCGCTCGATTTTTTCTGTCGCTCGCCGCTGGTATGAGAAAGGATCAAGAGGGAGTTGAAAGTTGAGAGCTGAAAGTTGAGAGCTGGAAGTTTCGGTGATGTTCTGGATCAGCGCCTTCGCCACTGGAATTTCGTGAGGACTATCTTCAGTGAGCGAAACGCGGATGGTATCGCCAATTCCGTCGGACAGCAGTGAGCCGATTCCGATCGCGCTCTTGATACGCGCATCTTCGCCTTCACCAGCCTCGGTTACTCCAAGATGTAGGGGATAGTTCCAGTCCGGGCCGAGCTCATTTAATCGCGCCACCAGCAGTCGATAGGCAGCAATCATCACCTTCGGATTGCTGGCCTTCATGGAGAAAACGAAATTGTGATAGTCGAGGTCGCGCGCGATCCGCGCGAACTCAAGAGCGCTCTCTACCATGCCGAGGGGTGTGTCGCCGTAGCGATTCAGGATGCGATCCGAAAGCGACCCGTGATTGGTGCCAATGCGCATCGCGATTCCGCGCGTCTTGCACAACTCAACAAGCGGCGAAAACCGCTCACGGATCCGGTTTAACTCCGCGGTGTATTGTTCGTCGGTGTATTCGCGGATGACGAATTTTTTAGAGTCAGCGTAATTGCCGGGATTGATGCGCACTTTCTCCACCCATTTTGCCGTCTCCATCGCTGCCTCAGGTTTGAAATGGATATCGGCGACGATCGGCACATCGCATCCGCGCTCGCGCAAACCTTTGACGATATGCTCAAGGTTGCGCGCGTCTTTCATCGTGGGCGCGGTGATCCGGACAATCTCGCAGCCGACTTCTGCCAGCTCGATTGTTTGTTGGATGGACGCCTCGGTGTCCATCGTGTCGCAGGTGATCATCGACTGGACACGGATCGGGTTATTTCCGCCGATACCGACGTTTCCAATCTTCACCTCGCGTGTGGCGCGACGATGGTACTGGAGAGGATTACTGCAATAGTTCACGAGGAGTGGAATGTACGAAGACTCGAGCAACCTCGCAATTGCGCTGAGTTCTATGGCGCTTGCGAGTTTTTCCCAGGCGACTGTGCTTCGAACTGGTCCAGTTTTTTGCGGACGAACGGCAAATCCTGCACGTCGAAGAACGTGATGTAGAGCATGTAACCGATAATCAGCACGGCACAGCTGGTCTGAATCACCTCGAGCACGCGCATGTTCACCGGTTTGCGCCGGACCGATTCAATCAGCGCCAGCACAATGTGACCGCCATCAAGCACTGGAATGGGCAGCAAATTCAAAATCGCCAGGTTCACATTGAGAATGACGCTGAACCACAGTGCCAGTTGCCAGCCGCGTTCGCTTTGGAAAAGCAGATAGTAAATGCGACCGATTCCCACCGGACCGCTTAGATGTTGCAACTTTACATCCGACTTCGGCGAGGCGACGGCGCCGATCGTCTTCAAAGTGCTGGTGACGCTGTTGTAAACTTGTTCAATTGGATTCGGATGCTGGATCGACACAATCCCGCTTGTGTCCCATTGAACTCCGATTCGCGGCTTCATTTCGCCGGCCGTGGGCAGGGGCGTTGGTTTTACTGGAATATCGAGCCGTTTCGCTCGACGTGCAGCACAAGCTCCTCATTTGGATGTTTGCTGATGTATTCGAGCAACGCGATCGGATTGTAGATCGGTGTTTGGTTAAACCCACGGATGATGTCTCGGGGACGCAATCCGGCTGCCGCTGCTGGACTTTTTGGTTCTACTTTGTCGATGATCGGCGTTTCTGCGGGATAGATGAGCAACTGCCGCACACTCTTCCTGCGCCAACCGCGGGTCTCCGCCTTGTACGGTTCGACCGACACTGTTTGCACCTTGCCGTCTCGCTGGAATTTCACCGCAATCTTGTCGCCCTCGCTTCTCACGACGTCCCAGCTGATGCTGTCGTTCATTCCCATGAAACGCCTGACCGGCTTGCCGTCCACGGACAAGATTTTATCGCCCGGTTGCAGGCCGGCCTTCTCCGCTGGCGAGCCTGGCATAACGTAGCCAATTACAGTCGTTGAATCGCCTTCGCTCACTGGATGACCAACAGCCCAGACGATTCCGGCAAAAAACAAGGCCAGAAGCAAGCTGAACACCGGACCGGCGACGGCTACAATGATTTTGTCGAGCGCGGAAATCTTCGGCAGCTTCGCGCGGTCCAGGTCGGCCTTGCCCTCGATGATGTCCATCGGCGCAAGTTGCGGCAGCGCGACAAAACCTCCGAATGGCAGTGACCCGAGCGAGTATTGGACGCCGTTAATTGTCCTTTTCCAAATCGGTTTACCAAACCAGACGCCGAATTTCTCGATGTAGAGACCGCGCCACCGCGCCGCAAGAAAATGCCCAAGCTCATGCACCACGATAAGCAGATTAAATAGGATGAGGACCTCGAGCAGGATGAAGATGACGCGAGCGATATGCAAAATCATGTGGTCAGCAGGTGATCAGTGAATCGTTGGACACGCCATTCTGTCTGCCGTTGTAAAATGTTTAACGTTTAGCCGATCGCACGCATCTCTGGGCTTGTGCTCGTGCCCACTGATCGGCTCCCAATATTGCATCGAGATCGGGGTGCGCAACGGGCGTATGCCGGTTCATCACATTTTCAACAATTTCCCAGATTTCTGGAAACCGCACTTTCCGATTTAAAAACGCCGCGACCGCGATTTCGTTGGCCGCATTCAGCACCGCTGGCAATGTACCGCCGGTCTCTCCCGCGCGACGCGCCAGATTCAATGCCGGAAAGTCGTCGTAGCGCGGAGTCGAAAATTCCAACTTCGATAGCTTCGAAAAATCGAGTGGCGGCAACGAGTTCGGGACCCGATCAGGCCAGGTCACGGCATACTGGATCGGGAAGCACATGTTTGAATAACTTAATTGTGCCAGCGTGGAACCGTCGGTGAACTCGACCATTGAATGGACGATGCTTTGCGGATGGATAACGACCTCCACACGCGTCATCTCCACTCCAAAAAGCCAGTGCGCCTCGATCATCTCGAGCCCCTTGTTGAACAACGTCGCGGAATCGATTGTGATCTTCGGTCCCATGTTCCAGGTCGGATGTTTTAACGCCGACTCGACCGTGATGGAATCGAAATGCTTTCGCGGAGTTTCGCGAAACGGTCCACCCGAGGCGGTGAGAATAATGCGCCGAACATCGGAAACGTCCAACGTCCAACGCCCAACACCCAACGTTGAAGTTTCTGCGTTGGACGTTGAGCGTTGAGCGTTGAGCATCGAGCGATTGCCTTCGAGGCACTGAAAAATGGCGTTGTGCTCAGAGTCGACTGGCAAAACGTGAACGCTCTTGTCGCCAGCTTCGCGCATTACGATCTCGCCCGCCATGACCAATATTTCCTTGCTCGCCACGGCAAGATCCTTTCCTGCTTTGATCGCCGCGAGCGCGGGACGCAAACCGCCCGTGCCGACGATTGCCACCAGCACCATGTCCACATTTGTCAGGCAGGCGATCTCGAGCAAGCCCGCTTCGCCAGAAAAAATCCGCGGCTTGTAATCAAGTGCTCTCCGAAGGACATCGATCTGGGTTTCGTCAACCAGGCAAAGCGATTCCGGCCGGACTTCATTCGCAGCAGCGGCCAGTTTTTGTGCATTGCTTTTCGCCGCGAGACCGACAATTTCCATCCGCTCCGGAATATCGCGCGCCACTTTCAAGGCGCTCTCGCCGATAGACCCAGTAGCGCCCAGAATGACGACCCGTTTACGATTCACCTCGTGAAATGACTCCTCGTATTTAGGCGACGTGGATCACAAGTCGCATGTAGAAAAACAACAGCGGCGCGGTGAAAAGCAGGCTGTCGAGCAGATCGAGCGCTCCGCCGATTCCTGGAAGCAGATTGCCGGAGTCTTTTACGTCGGTGCTGCGCTTGATTATGGATTCAGCCAAATCGCCGAGAACTGCGGCAAACCCGAGTAGCAAACCGAGAACCGTCGCGTGTGTCCAGTTGAGAACCGATAAATGGCCTGGCATGAGTTTGTATAGGACGAGGCTGCAAAGCAATGCGAAGACAATCGCGCCGAAAAAGCCTTCCCACGTTTTCTTCCGGCTGATGTGCGGCACCATCAAATGCCGCCCAATCGCGCTCCCCGTCAGATACGCGCCCATGTCCGAGAATTTGGTAACCGCGATCAAATACAACACGTAAAACTGACCGGTCAGCTGGCCGCTGCTCGAACGTGGAGTGAGATAAACAATTTTGGTGATGAAATTAAAGAGCCAAAGGACGTAGAGCAGACCGAACAACGTGTAGGCCATCGTCTGCAGCGGCTCGTCGTGCCGAAGTCGTGCGAACATCTGCCGTCCGAATACCGTCAGCAGGAAGAAAAGGAGAACGGCGACCTCGAAATCGTAGGAACCTGTCGGTCCAATCCTGGAGAAGTAATAAAAGCTGCCCGCGAGCATCACCGCCCCACAAATCATTCCGGTGATTTTGAAATTCGGCAGACCCTTGTGATCGAGCATCCGGTAAAATTCCCAAAGCCCGATCATTCCGAACACGCTGATCAATACCCAGAACAGGATCTCGTAACCGGAGAACATGATCAGCAGAGCGACTGTCCATAAGGCAACGGTGCTGATGAATCGCAGAATAAACGCGGAACGCGGCGTGATTACGTTTGGCCCGGTTTGTTCCAATGTTACAGGCATGTTTCAGCATCATCCCGAAGGAAGGCGCGCTGTGCAAGAGTGGAGCGCATTTGTGTGGATGAAATGCGCGACGCTCTCCTGAGTTGTTATCTGGTCATCGCTCATCAATCCTGTTATGGATTGCGCCCGCGATGAACGAATCAGCGGCGAAGGCCATCGATCGTCGGCCCATTGCGACGCGAAATCGGAAATGGGCACAGTCAGCCACGGCGTGGCTGGCTTCTCGAAATGTGTCGCCCAATGCAATTTCAATTGCGGGTATGTGCGCGTGTATCGCGGCGGGGTTGGCGTTAGGCCTGACTTCCGTTGAATACAATCGAGCCTTCTGGCTGGTCGCCGCACTTGGCGTGCAACTACGATTAACGGCAAACATGCTGGACGGGATGGTCGCGCTCGCGTCCGGTCGTGATTCAAAGGTGGGCGAACTTTACAATGAGGTTCCCGATCGCGTTTCAGATGCGGCGGTGTTCATCGGCGCAGGCTACGCCTGGGGCGGAAACGTTGTCCTTGGTTATATCGCAACGATTCTGGCAATCTTCACCGCGTACGTTCGCGCGGCGGGAAAAATCGCCGGCGCGCCTAACGAGTTTTGCGGACCAATGGCCAAACAACACCGGATGCTGGTCGTTACCGTTGCCTGCCTGTATTGCGTGGTTGTTCCGCGATCCTGGCAGATCTTCCACTTTGGTAATCTCGAAGTTGGCGTCATGGCCCTTGCTCTTGGTGTGATAATCGTTGGTTGCCTGGTCACAGTGGCTCGGAGGCTACAGCGAATCGCACGCGCTTTGAGATGAACGCCACGACATGGCAGCGGTTATTTGGATACCGTCACGCATTCGATCATCCCGTGACGGTTGTTGTGACGGTGACAGCTGTTGTTTTGCTCGTGCTGGCACCGCTCCTGATTTTCATCACAACGCGAGCGGCAAGGAGCACTGCCGAAAAGCGAGAGGAACTCTGGGATCGTTATCGCTCCTGGATTTGGCTGGTGCTCTGCATAGTGATTCCCATTCTGGCTGGCGCGTTTTGGACCATCCTGGCTGTGGCCACGCTGAGTCTGCTTTGTTATCGGGAGTATGCGCGCATCACCGGCCTCTTCCGCGAACGCACCATCAGTTTCATCGTGGTCGTCGGCATTCTCCTGATCACGTTCGCCGCACTGGACAATTGGTATCGACTGTTTGTTGCGTTATTTCCCCTGACCGTCGCGTTGATTGTCATTGGCGGGTTAATTCCCGATCAACCGAAAGGCTATATCCAGCGCGTCGGTCTGGGTGTGCTCGGATTCGCTCTTTTCGGGAGCGCGCTCGGTAACCTTGGCTACATGGCAAACGATTGGAATTATCGGCCGATGCTGTTGCTGATCATCTTCGCCGTGGAATTGAATGATATCTTTGCCTACATCTGCGGTCATCTGTTTGGTCATCGAAAATTTGTTCCGAATACGAGTCCAAACAAAACCGTTGGCGGGGCCCTGGGCGCGGTCATTTTAACCACCCCGCTCGTGGCAGTGATCGGTCATTTCATTTGGACTAATACTGGCTTGGATAACCCAATCTG
>Ga0306926_10002700_pt1 | contig 18105 bp, 19 predicted proteins | sample flu12Cox44000178_FD_203759 | JGI IMG/M metagenome (GOLD analysis project Ga0306926, IMG submission 203759) | Lab enrichment of tropical soil microbial communities from Luquillo Experimental Forest, Puerto Rico - flux8day.12C.oxic.44.000.178 (v2)... | ecosystem: Environmental > Terrestrial >... | reverse complement strand
CGCCATCATTCCGGCCATCGACAAAATAAATGCCAGAGCCACCAAAAGTAGGTCAGAGTGCATCAACGAGGACATATGCGCGTCTCTTCGGTGCGAGTGTTGGGCCCGGCTAGCTCTGGGTCAGTCTGCCGGGCTTGCGCTCACTGGAGCGGCGCGGCGCGGACATCCCCCCAGGTCCGGCCAGGCAGAAGGATTGCACCAGGGAAGTTCTAAAGCTCTGTGAATCAGACCACGCGTGCTGCGCCGCCTGGTCGCCCTCGCTGGCCAACCAACTTCTACCACGGGATACGCGAGTGTTACACCGCACCGGCGCCCCGGGTGTTCGCCTGGTGGTGCGGGTACGCCAGATGCCCGAGACCAGTGGACCGATGATTTACGTCAATGGTTTGTGGCTGGGCGCTATTGGTACCTACCTCTACCAGGCTGCACTCTGCGCCCACGTCGCCCCGCCAATTCTGTGCGATGCGGAGGTGGGGCCGGGCGCGGCTCAGTGGCGGTCAACCAACGCGAACATGCAGCGAACTATGTTCTCGTTCTGTGCATCGCTGCCTTGTCGCCAATCAACGTAATTCGCAACCCTGAGGGCTGCAAAAGTAGGAAGCGGTAGCGAGAGATGGAGCGCCATTATCTCCGCAATCTTCTTCCGCTCCGCGCTTGGCGGCTGCCGGATTTTTCACCTTCACCCAGTTGCGCGATACGTCGCTGGCCTTTGTTCGCTTGCTCGTCAAATTCATCTGCGACCTGAAGCGTTTGCTCCTTCAATTCCTTATCGTCAATTTGGGCGGCAAGATCGCGCAATTTTTGCGCGCCTTTGCGCCAGTATTCGGGGTCATAGTGCGATGGACGACGCAACAGAAGCAGCTCCCCATCATGTCTCCCCGTGAGATCTGGCTTGATGCTTAGGAGATCCGATGCGTTCGCGCTTTGACTGCAATCACAAAAATGCGCTTCTTGCCGAAACCGATGCCGAACTCCTACTCAGTATTTTACGCGCGGCGCGTGCCTCGCTCGACTTTATCCAGCAGGAGTTGCCAGGGCTGCTGGGCTCTCAAGGGTTCGCCATATCCCGAACTGATGCGATTACGAAGCTGTTCTACAAATAACTTTATAGTATCATTAAACTGATAAAACACATTGATCAGTTGGCGGAGCAGCGGCTATGAAGCGCAGCATCAATGGTTTCGATATCGATTGGGTAGGCAACGACCGCATCGAAGTAAGACGCGACCGAGCCAGTCTTGCCATTGGTACCAGTGAGAGTACGGATCATTCGTGTGGGAGCGACACGCTCCGGCGAGAGGACCCGACCGCAGCAGCTCGGGGAGTCTCATCGAGTTTGTCACCACCTCTCGCCAGCATGTCCGAACGCGAATTTCCCCACTCCACTCAAAGCTAGTCCAACGCATCAAGTACCGTCTTTGTCAGCATGGGGCCGGGGTGGTCTGGGCCTCGTCGTCATACGGCGCCGTTTCCTGCCCGAGGCGGCACCCGGGTCCCGGCACAGATTGTGCCGACATCGCAGCAGATGCAGCGATGAGTGCCGACGTGGGCGGCAAAACTGGGCGGCGCCAACGGGGTCAGAGGGGGGGCTGGTGGGACCGCTGGCGTCGCCACGATGCTGGCAGAGGCCGATTTGGTTTTTTTGTTCTGCTGCCAGCGCGCAAGATGTAGTGCGCAATCGGGCGACTCGCTACCCTAACGCCTCGGCGGCCCAGCACATTTGGAGGTTTCGAGAAGGGGAATCCGGCGCGAGGGAGCAAAATCGCCAGAATGGTGGTGCCCCCAACCGGGTGTTAGTGCCCCCGCTTTGCGACTACTGCGGCAGTCCGGCCGATGACCAGCCAGTGTGTCGAGTGGTGACGGCAGATCGCGAGGCGTGGCTGCACCGCCGCTGTGAGGCCCCTTGGCTGAACGGGAGTGGCCGATGAGCGCGACACCAATCTCCCACGCAAAACGCTGGCTGCACGGGACCTGTAGGGGGCTCGCAGGGGGACCTGCACGGGACCTGCTCCGCCCCCCGCGCGGGGCGGCACGGCCGCCCGGCGGGTACTTCGCGTCTTAGTGCGCGTTTCGAATCTTTTCCGGCCGCTACCGGGTGTGCGTTACCGCCGTCAAGTCAATCGCGACCTGCACCATCCCTTGCAATCGTGCCGAAACGTGTTCATGTCCGTTGCGTCGTTGATAGGGTTGTTCTCATGACCTTTGCGCTTTGTCCGAAAGCGAAGACCTGCGCCACCGGCGCCATAGGTCACGCTCGAAGGATAAACCAGCATGGTTTTGCGTACTCCGCAGGAGGTAATGGCGCGTCTGCGCTGCTCACGTAAAACTTTGAACGCATATGTTCGCTCCGGTGCGCTGCACTATATCCAGACCGGTGCCGGGACCAAGCGCCCCCGGCGCATGTTCACCGATGCCGATATTGACGAGTTCATCGCGCGCCAGCGCCGAAAGGATGTGCCATGTCCGTCTACCGTCCCAAAGGCTCGCCGTACTACCAGTTCGACTTCCGATTACGAGGTTATCGATTTCACGGCTCCACGAAGGCCACGGCCAAGCGGGAAGCCGAAGCTGTAGAGCGTGAAAAACGCGAACGTGCCAAGCAGCGCGTTACACAAATCGAAGCTGTACGCACGTCGCTACGACTCCAAGATGTGGCTCAGAAATATTGGATTGAGATCGGTGAGCATCACAAGGGCCATCAGAACACTTGGCATCAACTCGGGAAGCTGATCGAATTCTTCGGCCAAGACAAACTTCTCTGCGAGATCACCGGCGCCGATGTGGCAGCCCTGGTCGCATGGCGCCGAGGACAGCGCGTTCGCAAAGGCGGTCCACTCATCGGGCCTTTCGCGGTGAACGCCACCACCAAACAACTCAAGAGGCTATTCATCCGCGCCAAGATGTGGGGCGCTCGTTTCGAGCACGAGCCGCAATGGCAGCAGCATTGGCTGAAGGAGCCGCAGGAGCGTGTCCGCGAGCTAGCCGACGACGAAGCCGAGCGCTTGGAGGCCGCAACCCGCGGCGACCTCGCCCCGTTCTTCGCCTTCGCCAGAGCATCGGGCCTGCGGCTGCGGGAATGCTTCCTGAAATGGTCGGAGGTCCATTGGTCCACGCGCCAGATTCGCAAGCTCGGCAAAGGCGGGCGGTTAGTCACCACGTCGATCACATCAACGATCCGCGAGATCCTATGGCCGCTGCGTGGGCATCATCCCGAGTATGTTTTCACGTTTGTCGCTCAGCGCAACCGCGGTGCCAGGACCAAGGGGCTCGCTATCCTCTCAGCTACAACGGCGTGAAAAGCCACTGGCGCTATCTGCGCAAGTGTTCGGGCGTCACCAGCTTCCGTTTCCACGACTTCCGGCACGATCTCGCGACCAAGCTCTTGCGCGAGACCGGCAATCTGAAGCTGGTGCAGCAGGCGCTCAACCATGCGAATATCAAGACCACGACGCGCTATGCGCACGTTCTCGATCATGAGGTTGCCGAAGCACTGGAGCGCGTCGCAGAGTCCCGAAAAAAGTCCCGAACTAATCTGAGAATCGCAAATTAATGCGATGGGACAAGGAAAAGTTAACCGTGCATCTCAGACGGCTCGACTGATGTCCAGGCACGTGGTCGCCGCGGTCGGCGACTTTCCGCCCGGGACGCGCCGGCTCGCGGAAGTCAACGGCCGCGCCATCGTGGTGTTCAATCTCGGCGGCGAGTTCTTCGCGCTCAACAATCGCTGCCCGCATCGCGGCGGCAGCCTATTCGCCGGACGGCAGACCGGCGCGGTGCAATCGGATGAGCCGGGACACTATTGTTACTCGCGCCCGGGCGAGATCATCCGCTGCCCCTGGCACGGCTGGGAATTCGACATCCGCACCGGGCAATCCTGGTGCGATCCGAGCCGCGTGCGCGCGCGCCGGTATTCAGTGTCAGTTCAGCCCGGCACGCGGCTTGTGGCCGGACCCTATGTGGCGGAAACCGTGCCGGTGACGGTCGAAAACGACTACGTGGTGATCGAGGCTTAGCAGCCGCCATTCGCCTCAGTCCCCAGATGTGGGCAACGCGACGGCTAGCGTCCCTATAGCTTGGCCCTAGGGGCGGGCTATGGTATCGCCGCGACGATGCCGCCGACGCGCGGGCCAACCCGAAACTCAGCGTGAAATCAATGGTCGATTCCTCTCCGGCCCGTGTTCCTGGCACCAACCTGTTCGCGGGATCGCTTGCGGAGACGGATCCGGAAATCGCCGACGCCATCGCGCGCGAGCTTTCCCGCCAGCGCGACGAGATCGAGCTGATCGCCTCGGAAAACATCGTCAGCAAGGCGGTTCTGGAAGCGCAGGGATCGGTGCTCACCAATAAATATGCCGAGGGCCTGCCGGGGCGGCGCTTCTACGGCGGTTGCCAGCATGTCGACGTGGTGGAAACTGTTGCGATTGAAAGGGTTACCAAGCTTTTTGGATGTCGTTTCGCAAATGTCCAGCCGCACTCTGGCGCCTCCGCAAACGCTGCTGCCTTCATGGCGCTGATGGCTCCGGGCGACACTTTTATGGGGCTCAACTTGGCTGCAGGCGGGCACCTCACCCATGGCTCGCCGGTCAACATGTCGGGCCGCTGGTTCAAACCGGTGTCCTACGGCGTGCGGCGCGACGACCACCGCATCGACTTCGACGAGGTGCAAAGGCTCGCGCGCGAGCACAAGCCGAAGGTGATCATCGCCGGTGGCTCCGCCTATCCGCGCATCATCGATTTTCGCCGCTTCCGCGAGATTGCCGACGACGTCGGCGCCAAGCTTCTGGTCGACATGGCCCACTTTGCCGGGCTCGTCGCCGGCGGCGTGCATCCCAGTCCCTTCCCGCACGCGCACGTCGTCACCTCGACCGCGCACAAGACACTGCGCGGCCCGCGCTCGGGCTTCATCCTCAGCAACGACGAGGAGCTTGCGAAGAAGATCAATTCGGCCGTGTTTCCGGGCTTGCAGGGCGGGCCATTGATGCACGTAGTCGCAGCCAAGGCGGTGGCGTTCGGGGAGGCGCTGCGGCCCGCGTTCAAGCTCTACGCGAAAAACGTGGTGGCGAACGCCAAGGCGCTCGCTGAAACACTCAAATCGCGCGGGCTCGATATAGTCTCCGGCGGCACCGACACGCATCTGATGCTGGTCGACCTGCGGCCCAAGCATCTGACCGGCAAGGTCGCGGAGGCGGCGCTCGAGCGCGCCCACATCACGTGCAACAAGAACGGGATCCCGTGGGATCCGCAGAAGCCCACGATCACCTCGGGCATCCGCCTCGGGACGCCTGCGGGGACCACGCGCGGCTTCGGTATCGCCGAATTCCAGGAGGTGGGCGAGCTGATCGTCGAGGTGCTCGACGCGCTGTCGCGCAACGGCGCCGAGGAAGACGCGTCCACCGAAGCCGCGGTGCGCGAGAAGGTGACGCGGCTGGTTCGCCGCTTCCCGATTTACAATGCATGAGGGCGGCGATGATTTGGATGTGCCGCCCCTCCGCTGTCATCGTCCGCGAAAGCGGACGATCCAGTAATCGCTAAACGTGCGTGGGCACGAGCGCCGGCCGCCGGACGGCCTGTGATTACTGGATGCCCGCTTTCGCGGGCATGACAATCGAGGCCGTGTGATCGATCGAGGCGAAGGACGAACGCCATGCGCTGTCCCAATTGCGGCAGCCTCGACACCCAGGTGAAGGACTCGCGGCCCTCCGAGGATTCCTCGGTCATCCGCCGCCGGCGCGTATGCCTCTCATGCAATTTCCGGTTCACGACGTTCGAGCGGGTGCAGCTGCGCGAGCTCGTGGTGATCAAGCGCAACGGGCGGCGCGTTCCGTTCGACCGCGACAAGCTGTTGCGCTCGGTGCAGATCGCGCTACGCAAGCGCCCGGTCGAGCCGGAGCGCATCGACCAGGCGGTGTCCAGGATCGTGCGCGAGCTGGAGAGCCAGGGCGAGAGCGAGGTTTCCTCGGAGGCGATCGGCGAAATGGTGATGGAGGCACTGCGGACGCTGGACGACGTGGCCTATGTCCGGTTCGCTTCGGTCTATCGCAATTTCCGGGAGGCGAAGGACTTCGAAGCCGTGCTCGACGAACTGTCGGGGGAGGAGGACGGCAAGCCGCCGGCGGTGGCGAGGAAGTGACCAGCGGCAGCGAGGATGCCCGGTTCATGGCGCTCGCCTTCGCGCTCGGGCGGCGCGGGCTCGGGCGCACCTGGCCCAATCCCGCCGTGGGCGCCGCGGTGGTGAAGGATGGGCTCATCGTCGGCCGCGGCTGGACCCAACCCGGCGGACGCCCGCATGCCGAGACCGAGGCGCTGGCGCGCGCCGGCGCCGCGGCGCGCGGCGCCACGCTTTATGTGACGCTCGAACCGTGCTCCCACCAGGGCAAGACGCCGCCATGCGCCGATGCGATCGCTGCCGCTGGAATTGCGCGCGTCGTTTCCGCGCTGGTCGATCCCAATCCCGAGGTCGCGGGCGCGGGTCACTGGCGTCTTGCCGAGCAGGAGGTCGTGGTGGAAGTCGGGCTTGGGGCAGACGAGGCGCGTCGTGTCCACGCCGGCCACATCCGCCGCGTGCAGGACGGCCGGCCGCACGTGCTGCTCAAGCTCGCCGTGTCGACGGATGGCAAGGCTGCGCTTTCCGGCCGGCGTCCGGTCGCGATCACCGGCGCCGGCGTGCGCAACCGGGTTCATCTCATGCGCGCCATGAGCGATGCCGTGCTCACCGGCATCGGCACGGCGCTGTCCGACGATCCGCTGCTGACCTGTCGCTTGCCGGGAATGGCGGCCCGTTCGCCGGTGCGCGTCGTCCTCGATGCGACCTTGCGGTTGCCATTGACCAGCAGGCTTGTCGCCACTGCAAAGGAAATGCCGCTCTGGGTCATCACGGGTGAGGCGGCCGCGCGCGAGCGCGAGCAGGCGCTGACCGCGCGTGGCGTTCTGGTTTTGCGCATGCAGGGAAAGGACGAGAAGCTCGATCTTGGCGCCGTGCTGAAGCTCCTCGCCGAGCGCGGCATCACCCGATTGATGGTCGAGGCTGGGCCCATCCTGGCGGCTGCTTTCATCCGCGCAGACCTTGTCGATGAGGCCGCGGTCTTGCACGGGCCCAATGCGATCGGTCCAGATGGCATCGACGCCCTCGACGGCCTGCCGCTTTCCGCCTTAACTCGCTCGCCGCGGCTCAAGTCCGTAAGCGAGGAGACGATCGGAGCGGATCGGCTGGAAATGTTCGAGCGCGCTTAACCGATGTTCACCGGCATCGTCACGGATATCGCGCAGGTCACCGCGGTCGAGCCGCGTGCGGCGGAGCTCACGCGGCTCACCGTCGCTTGCCGCGATGCCCAGTCCATCGCCGTCGGCGCTTCGATTGCGTTAAATGGCGTGTGCCTCACCGCGGTGGCGCGCGGCGATGACTGGTTCGCCGTCGATGCCGCCGCCGAGACATTGCGCGTCACCACCGCCGGCCGCTGGCGCGTCGGCACGCGCGTCAACCTCGAGCGCGCCCTCAAACTTGGCGACGAGCTCGGCGGTCATATCGTCGCCGGCCATGTCGATGGGCTCGCCGCGGTGGTTGCGCGCGACGATCTGCCCGACATGGCGAAGCTCACCGTCCGCGCGCCGAAAGATTTGCTGCGTTTCATCGCGGCCAAGGGATCGGTCGCCCTCGACGGGGTTGCGCTCACCGTCAACGAGGTCGCGGACGCAACCTTCTCGGTGCTGATCATTCCGCACACGCTGGAAATGACCACCCTCGGTATGCTCGCCGGCGGTGACGAATTGAATCTCGAAGTCGACCTCTTTGCGCGCTACATCGCTCGGCTGATGGAACGAAACTAAACCGCGCCCACCGCTTTACTTGCGTGCCACCCGATCCGCTTGGTACGAGAACTCTGAGCGGAGAACGATCATGGCCGAGCCGCGCAGATCCGCCGATAGGGACGCGAGCGATCTCAACGGCGCGCGCGTTCTCATCGTTGAGGCGCGCTTTTACGAGGACATCGCCGACGCCTTGTTTGCAGGAGCAAGCCGCGCGCTGCAGGCCGCAGGCGCGATGTTCGAGCGCCTGAGCGTACCCGGCTCGCTGGAGATCGTGCCGGCGCTTGCCATGGCGCTCGACGCCGCCGAGCGCGCCGGCAAACCCTACGACGGCGCGGTCGCGCTCGGCTGCGTCATTCGCGGCGAGACCTTGCATTTCGAAATCGTTTCCGTGGAATCGGCGCGTGCGCTGCTCGACCTCTCGGTCGCGCGCCGGCTGCCGATCGGCAACGGCATCCTCACCGTCGACAGCGACATCCAGGCCAGGATGCGCGCGAGCATGGAAAAAGGCGACAAAGGCGGAGACGCGGCGCGCGCGGCACTTGCGCTCATTCGCCTCAAACGCCGCCTGCAGGCGGATTAGCCATGGCCCGCGCCAGCGCCGCAAACGGTGAACGCAAGGCCAATCGCCGCGGTGCGGCGCGGCTCGCCGCGGTTCAGGCGCTCTATCAGATGGATATCGCTGGGACCGGTGTGAACGACATCCTCACCGAGTTCGAGAGCCACTGGATCGGCCGCGAGGTCGAAGGCGCGCAATATCTGCCGGCGGAGGCGGCGTTTTTCCGCGATATCGTGTCCGGCGTGGTGCGGGAGCAGCGCAGCCTCGACCCGCTGGTGGACCGCGCGCTGGCGGCGGGCTGGCCGCTCAAGCGTATCGAGGCCATTTTGCGCGCGGTGCTCAGGGCCGGCGCTTACGAGCTCGGCCATCGCAATGACGTTCCCGCGCGCGTCGTCGTCTCCGAATATGTCGATGTCGCCAGCGCCTTTGTCGACAAGGACGAGACCGGCATGGTCAACGCGGTGCTCGATCAGCTTGCTAGGCAGTTTCGCGCCGGCGAGTTCAACCGCGCCGCGCGTTGAGCGCGAGGTTTAGCGACTGCCGCTGCCGCCGTCGCAGAAGCCCAAGTCTTCCTTGATCGTGCAGTCGGGGTGATAGATCAGCACGCCGCCGGGGAACGGCGCGGCATACAGGCGCTGCGATTCGGGAGGTGCCGCGGTCGCGTTCGACAGCGTGGCCGTCGTGATTGCCAATCCGATCACGAGCGCGAATGCACACTTCATCACGGCAGACCTCATGGATTCAACTCGCTCGCCCGCATCCTAGGGATTAGTCGGCGCGGCCTCTGTGACGTGTTTCACGTTTGGTGCGTGCGGGGGGGAACCCCGGGCGCGAGGCCCGGGGTTCGTGGGCGGACGATCAGAATCCGCCGTTACGGCTGTTGTACTCCCGCTGCAGGTCGAGCCGCACGTTGGCGTCCGGGTCGGAGCCGATGTTGTCGCGGCCAACGTACACATCGTTGCGCGACGGAGCGGCGAGCGCTGAGGCGGTAAAGAGCGGGGAAATGATGCTCGTGGCGGCAATGGCCAGCGCGAAAAGATTTTTCATGATACCTCTCTCCAAGTGCTTTTGCCCTTCGACCTGGCCTTATGTGCGCCGCACAAGCGCATGCTGCAACGCACAAGGATGTGAGCCAACTCGCGGCGCTGATTGACAAAATTGTGATATGATTTTGAGCCGGCAATTATTGCGTTGCGAAGGGTAGCGCGGCGGGGCTGCGAAAATTCGACGACGAATTCCAGGCGAGCTTCTCGACCGTGAGATGGTACTCCGGGACCTGCGCCAGAAACCGCTTCATCGCGACTTCCGTCACCAGACGCGCCATCTGGCTGCCCAGGCAAAAATGCTTGCCGGCGCCAAATCCGAGATGTCCCTGCGGCCGCCGGTCGATGTCGTAGCTGTCGGGATTGGGAAACTTCCGCCAGTCGCGGTTGCCCGAACCGAATGCGAGCGCGACCTTGTCGCCCACGCGCATCGTCTCGCCGTGCAGCCTCCTCTCGCGCATCACCGTGCGCTTGAACCGCTGCGCCGAGGTGTTGAACCGGAGCGACTCCTCGATTGCCGGTTCGATCAGCGCCGGATCGGCGACGAGACGACGCCGCGCATCCGGATAGTCGTGCAGATTGAGCGCGAACATGCTCATGAAGCTCGACAGAGATTCCACGCCGGCCATGACAAAGGTGGCGGTGGTGAGCACGATTTCCCGCTCGGAAAGCCGGTCGCCGTCGATCTCGGCCTCGGCGAGATGGGTGATGAGATCGTCCGTGGGATTTTTTCGCCGCTCCGCGACCTCTGCGGTCAGGAACTCGCTGAGCTCCTTGAACGCGGCAATATGCTCGGGATTGCGTCCCTTCACCGATTTGTCCGTGGAAACCGCGAGAATGACCTTGCGGCGAATGTCGGCGTGGTCGCGCTCGGGCAGGCCCATGCTACGAAAGATGAGGCCCACGGTGATCTGACTGGAATAATCGTTGATGAATTCGAATGTCTTTCTCTCACAGATGCGGTCGAGCGCCCGGTCGGCGATCTCCAGGGTCGGCGCGATCAGATGCTCGGCGTTCTTGCGCAAGAAGGCGGCTTGGCTGAGCGCCCGCAAGCGATCGTGGCGCGGCGGATCGGTGGTCCCCAGCGTGGCGCCGGCGCGGCCGGGCAGCTCGTCGATCATGTTCCCCTGGGATGACGAGAATGTTTCCCAGTCGCGCGCGGCCTCCACGATGTCGTCGTAACGCGAGAGAATCCACAGCTTGCCGCTCTCGCTCCAATAGCAGGGATATTGTTCGCGTAGGATCTCGTAATAGGGAAACGGATTGGCGTCGATTTCCGGCGAATAGAGATCGAATGCTTCCATTCGGCATCGCTCGATTTGCGCAGCGGCTTGGTTCGGCAGAATCCGCAGTATCCGCTCGTCCCCGCGCCGGGCACCCACGAAAATCGCCGATGCAAGCCGATCCCTTTTGAGCTGCTGTCCCCGGCGATTTTCGTGGGGACCCGGATAGCGGGGACCCAGATCGCCAATTCAGAGCACGCGGCCCTGGATTCCCGCTTACGCGGGAATGAGCGGATGTGGCGCGTTGGTTCGCCGATTTCACCTGCCCGAGACATGCTCTAGCATGACGCGTGCGAGCAGTCATGAGCCCAGCGGTAAACAAGCAACAGTCCGGCGAGGAGCGGCTGATCGGGCGCTACTTCGCGCCGCTCGCGAAACATCCCGGCGCCTTCGGGCTCAGCGACGATGCCGCGGTGATCGAGCCGCCGGCCGGCTGCGACCTCGTACTCAAGACCGACGGCATTATCGGTGGCGTGCATTTTTTTCCCGACGATCCGCCCGACACGGTCGGCAAGAAGGCACTGCGCGTGAACCTTTCGGATCTTGCCGCCAAGGGAGCAAGGCCGCTCGGTTTCCTGCTCACTTTGGCGTTGCCGAAAGAGATCGGCGACGATTGGCTGGCGCCGTTTGCGCGCGGGCTCGGTGCGGATGCGGAAACCTTCGGCTGCCCGCTGCTCGGCGGTGACACCGACCGAACGCCCGGGCCAATCACGATTTCCATTGCGATGTTCGGCGCCGTTCCGCACGGACAGATGCTGCGGCGCTCGGGCGCCAAGCCCGGCGACCGGATCGTCGTGACCGGCACCATCGGCGACGCGGCGCTCGGCCTTAAGCTGCGGCGCGATCCCGACTGCGCGCGGCGCTGGGACCTTGGTGAGCGCGAGCGCGATCGTTTGCGGGATCGCTATCTGGTGCCGCAGCCGCGCAACGCGATTGCCGAGGCGCTGCGCCGCCACGCTTCCGCGGCCATGGACATCTCCGACGGCCTTGCCGGCGACCTTGCCAAGCTGTGCAGCGCATCCGGTGTTGCCGCCGAAGTGGGGGCCGCACGCGTGCCGATCTCAGAGGCGGCGCGCACCGCGCTGGCGAAGGAGCCCGTGCTGACCGAAACGATTCTCACCGGCGGCGACGACTACGAAGTGCTCGCGTGCGTTCCCATGGACAGGGTCGAGCCATTGCGGCGAGAGGCGGCGGCAGCGGATGTGGCCGTCACCGAAATCGGAGCCGTGAATGTGGGGGAGGGGACGGCGACGTTTCTCGATGCGAAGGGCAAGCCGCTGGCGTTTGCGCAAGCCTCGTACAGTCATTTTTGAGAACTGATCCGTGGCCCGCATGAAGTGAAGCGAAATGCCGGGCGGCGTTGCCGCGAGAGAGCGATTCCCGGATTTCGCTTCGCTCCATCCGGGCTACAATGCCGCCCATGCACGACACCACCGCATTGAGCCGACCTACGGCCAAGGATTATACGCCGGCCGATAATCCGCGCTTCACCAAACTGCACCGCCGCTTTCCCACAGTCGCCGATCTGCGCAAGCATGCGCCGCGTCATGCGCCGCGCTTCGCGTTCGAATATCTCGACGGCGGCGCCGGCAGCGACGGCGGCATCGCGCGCAACTGGAACGCGCTCGATGCGATCGAGCTGGTGCCGCGCTATGGCGTGACCACGGTCTTGCCGTCGGTTGGCATCGACGTGTTCGGCAAGCATTACGCCGCGCCGCTCGGGGTCGCCCCGATGGGCGGACCGTCGATCGTCTGGCCGGGCGCCGACCGCTATCTCGCGGCGGCCTGCCAACGCATCAACGTACCTTATGCGCTCGGCCTGGTCGGCGGCATGACGGTGGAGGATGCAGCCAAAGTCGCGCCCGACGTGCTCTGGTTCCAACTTTACCGCTGCTGGCGCGACGAGCACGCCATCGGTTTCGATCTCGTACGGCGTGCGCAAGCGGTGGGCGTGCACGTCCTCGTGCTCACCGTCGACGTTCCCGTGCGCACCACGCGCACGCGCGAGGTCAAAGCGGGCATCACCTCGCCGTTCCGTCCAGACCTGCGCATGATTGCCAGCATTCTCGCCTCGCCCGGCTATCTCAGCGCGCTGTGGAAACACGGCCAGCCGCGCTTCGGCAATCTCCAGCCTTACACGAAGGACAGCGCGGACGTGAACGAAGTCGCCGCCTTCGTGCGGCGCGAGATGGGCGGCGCCTTCACCTGGGACGAGATCGCGCGCTACCGCGAGCGCTGGCAGCGGCCGCTCGTGATCAAGGGGATTTTGCATCCAGCCGATGCGGAAAAGTGCGTGGCGCTCGGGATCGACGGCATCGTGGTCTCGAACCACGGGGGCCGCCAGGTCGAGGGATTGCCGGCCTCGATCGATGCGCTGCCCGCGATCAAGCGTACGGTCGGCTCGCGGGCGACGGTGATGCTGGATTCCGGGATTCGTTCGGGGCTTGACGTCGTGCGCGCAGTGGCGCTCGGCGCCGATCTCGCGTTTGCCGGCAAGGCGTTTCTGTGGGGGCTCGCGGCGCTGGGGGCCGAGGGCCCGGGCCATGTGCTCGATATCATGATCGACGAGATGCGCTCGGCATTCGGCCAGATCGGCGCACAACAGCCTGCGGACGCGCGCTCGGTCCTGGTCCGCCATCCGGGCGCGCTGCAGTTTTGATGGGCGTAGAGTGCGCGTAATCGTCAGACCGAGCTTGGGCATGGATTGTGTGGTCAAGTAGGGGTTTCTCATGAAGCGGCGCGCGAGCTTCGGCTTTCTGACCGGTGCCGTGGCTTGGGTGCTTGCTGCGGCGACAGCGCAGAGCATTCCACGCAGTGCATTCGCGCAGGCCTATCCCACGCGTCCGATCAATCTGATCGTGCCGTTCCCGCCGGGCGGCAATACCGACATCATGGCGCGCGCGCTGCAGAACGAGCTTTCCAAGGCGCTGGGCCAAACTGTCGTCATCATCAACAAAGGCGGCGCCGCCGGAACCCTCGGCCTCATTGATCTGGGCCGGGCTGCCCCCGACGGCTACACCATCGCACTCACCCCGAACAATCCGCTCACCGCGCAGCCGCATGTACAGAAGCTGCCCTATGCCATGGACAGTTTTCGCTATGTCTGCCTCAGCTATTTCGCGCCGTACGTGCTTATTGCGGGACCGCAGGCGCCGTTCAAAACTTTCCAAGAATTCGTGAGTTTTGCCACGGCAAAATCGGAAAACCTCGTGTACGGCCATGCCGGTCTGGCGAGCCAGCCGCATCTCGGCATGCTGGCCGCGCTCAAGGCGATCGCAGCCCATGGGCTCGGCGTGCCGTTCACGGGCGCGGGTCCAATGGCGCAGGCGCTGCTCAGCGGCACGGTAATGGCGATCACCGAAACACCGGCGGTCGCCGCGGCAAGTAATCTGCCGCTGCTTGCCGCGCTGTCCGAGACGCGCATCCCCGCGCTCCCCCATGTCCCCACGATGAAAGAGCTCGGCTACCCCGCGATATCGTTCACCGCCGGCGGCCTGATCGCTCCTGCCGGCACGTCACCTGCGGTGCTTGAGGTCCTGGAGAAGGCGTGCGCAGAGGCAACTGCACGTCCTGAGTACAAGGCGATTGCCGCGCGTCTCAATATCGAGGCGCGCTACTTGCCTGGCGATGCTTTCGGCAAGCTGTTTGACGCGGATTCGATTGAAAACGCCGAGACGATCAAAGGCGCAGGCCTCGCCAGCCGATAGCGGTTAATTAGCGAGCGACAGCTGGCACCGCTCGTTGACGCTCACCATTCCGGCCGTCGGCGCGATTGCACTGCCGCGATCTTTTTGGCTATATCCGCGCCACTTTCGGGGCTCTTGGCGGACAATCGGCGTTGGCTCGAGCGGCGAGCGGGCCCTTCCGCTCCATCAAATCGGGGTTTTGGCAATGACAGCTTTATGGCTGATCGTGGTTTGCGGGGTACTCGCCATCATCTATGCGATCTGGGCAATCCGCTGGGTGCTTGCCGCCGACGCCGGCAGTCCGAAGATGCAGGAGATTTCCGCCGCCGTACGCGAAGGCGCGCAGGCCTATCTCAAGCGTCAGTACAGCACGATCGCGATCGTCGGCATCGTCATCTTTCTTATTCTCGGCTATTTCCTGGGCTGGCTGGTGGCTACCGGCTTTTTGATCGGCGCTGTACTGTCCGGCGCCGCCGGCTTCATCGGCATGAATGTCTCCGTGCGCGCCAACGTGCGCACCGCCCAGGCGGCGATCCGCTCGCTCGCGGACGGGCTGGCGCTGGCGTTCCGGGCCGGCGCGATCACCGGGCTGCTCGTTGCCGGGCTCGCGCTCCTCGGCGTCACGCTCTATTTCGGCTTTCTCACCGGAACCTTGAAATTCGCTCCCGACGACCGCACCGTGATCGACGCCCTGGTCGCGCTCGGCTTCGGCGCCTCGTTGATTTCGATCTTCGCGCGCCTTGGCGGCGGCATCTTCACCAAAGGTGCGGACGTGGGCGGTGATCTCGTCGGCAAGGTCGAGGCCGGCATTCCCGAGGACGACCCGCGCAATCCCGCCACCATCGCCGACAACGTCGGCGACAATGTCGGCGACTGCGCCGGCATGGCGGCCGACCTGTTCGAGACTTACGCGGTGACGACCGTGGCGACGATGGTATTGGCGGCGATCTTCTTCCGCAGCGCCGGAGCCGACGTGCTGCTCAAGATGATGACGCTGCCGCTGGCGATCGGCGGCATCTGCATCATCACCTCGATCATCGGCACGTTCTTCGTGAAGCTTGGCGCGAGCCAATCGATCATGGGCGCACTCTACAAAGGCGTGATCGCGACCGGCGTGCTCTCGCTGATCGGCATCGCGCTGGTGATCCAGCTGCTGATCGGCTTCGGCACGATTTCCGGCCAGTCCTACACCGGCACGTCGCTGTTCGTCTGCGGCATCGTCGGCCTGCTGGTAACCGGATTGATCGTGTGGATCACCGAATACTACACCGGCACCAATTTTCGCCCGGTGCAGGCGATCGCCAAGGCCTCGGTGACCGGCCACGGCACCAATATCATCCAAGGCCTGGCGGTTTCGCTCGAGGCGACCGCCCTGCCCACGATCGTGATCATCGCCGGCATTCTCATCTCCTTTAAGCTTGCCGGCCTGTTCGGCATCGCCATCGCGGTGACCACCATGCTCGCGCTCGCGGGCATGATTGTCGCGCTCGACGCCTTCGGCCCGGTCACCGACAACGCCGGAGGCATCGCTGAAATGTCGGGACTGCCCAAGGAGGTGCGCAAATCGACCGACGCGCTCGACGCGGTCGGCAACACCACGAAGGCGGTGACCAAAGGCTATGCGATCGGCTCGGCCGGCCTCGGCGCGTTGGTTTTGTTCGCGGCCTACAACGAGGACCTGCGCTTCTTCATCGCCGACGCAGTACGGCATCCGTATTTCCAGGGCGTGCAGCTCGATTTTTCGCTCAACAATCCCTACGTGGTCGCCGGGCTCCTGTTCGGCGGCCTGCTGCCTTATCTGTTCGGCGCACTCGGCATGACGGCGGTCGGCCGTGCCGCCAGCGCCATCGTCGAGGAGGTGCGGCGCCAGTTCCGCGAGAAGCCGGGCATCATGCAAGGCACCGACAAGCCCGACTACGGCCGCGCCGTCGACCTGCTCACGCGCGCCGCGATCAAAGAGATGATCGTTCCTTCGCTGCTGCCGGTGCTCTCGCCCATCGTGGTCTACTACGTGGTCTATTGGGTGGCCGGCGGCGGCGCGACCGGCAAGTCGGCGGCGTTCTCGGCGGTCGGCGCCATGCTGCTCGGCGTCATCGTCACCGGTCTGTTCGTCGCGATTTCGATGACGTCAGGCGGTGGCGCCTGGGACAACGCCAAGAAATACATCGAGGACGGCCACTACGGCGGCAAGGGATCGGAGCCGCACAAGGCGGCGGTCACCGGCGACACGGTCGGCGATCCTTACAAGGATACGGCCGGACCCGCGGTCAACCCGATGATCAAGATCACCAACATCGTCGCCCTGTTGCTGCTCGCCGCGTTTGCCCATTGATCGTTCAACGTAGGGTGGGCAACGGCGCTGTTGCGCCGTTGCCCACGCGTTTATTTGCGACCAAACGAGTCCGACATCGCGCCGGCGCGCTTCGCGTGCCCACCCTACGATTGGATCGCTGACTGCGCGGGCATGGGCGGAGCTGAGATACGCCTAGAACAGTTTGAACATCGCGTTGATGTAGGCGTAGTCCTTGCCGCCGGTCGGCGTGCTGCGGGTGACGAAATCGAACACCTTGCCGTCCTTGAGGCCGTAATTGGCGAGGCGCTCCACGCGCTTGTTCTTGTCGAAGTAGACGGCGATGACGCGCTGGTCGATGACTTGTTGCGGCATGAAACCGATCGGCCGCTCGGCGCGCTGGGAGATGTAATAGAATGCCTCGCCGCTCACCGTCGCCACCGTCGATGGCGTGCCGAGCACGATCAGGACCTGCTCCTGCGTGGAGCCGATCGGGATCTGCTCGAGCGCCCCGTCCGGTACGATGTAGCCGCGCTGATAGGTTTCCGAGAAACAGCCGCCGAGCATCAGGCCGAGCGCCAAGGCGGCAACCCAGGCGACGGCCATGCAAGGTCTAGGCATCGGTCTGTTCATGCCGCGAGCCATCCCCCCGTATCATCGCTGCCGTTCTCGCGCCGGCCAGGGCGTCAGCGTCAGCATCTGCTTTGGAGCCGCGAAAACGCTTGCAGCCGCCGCGCTAACCGAATGATTTTCCCTCTGTTTCGCCAGAACCCGCGGCACCAAATCATCGCCTCGCTCTATGGCACGATCGTGGCGCAGGCGCGCGCGCGAGCCTTTTACCGGGACTATGGCGTACCGGATACGGCCAACGGGCGTCTGGAGATGATCATGCTGCACATCGTGCTGTTTCTGGGGCGGCTCGAGGGCGAGCCGGCGCCGGCGCGGGCGCTTGGACAGGCCGTGTTCGATCATTTTTGCCGGGACATGGACGCGAGCATGCGCGAAATGGGTGTGGGCGATCTCGCGGTCCCGCGCAAAATGCGGCGAATCGGCGAGGCGTTTTACGGCCGGCAAGCCGCCTGTCGGGCGGCGCTGACCGCTTCCGACGACGCGCCGCTCGTGGCGATGCTGCAGCGGCAGGTATTTGCTGATGCATCGAAAGGAGGGGCGCCCGGCCGGCTGGCGACATATATACGTGAATCGGCACGCCAGCTGGCCGAACAGGAGAACGAAGCCTTTGGCCGCGGCGATGTGAGCTTTCCCGATCCCGACGCGGCTCACGCCTGACCGACGGCAAGACGGCAGGAACAACCAAAGGTCTCTATCATGCGCAGCTCCGAGCGCCCCTGGAGCGTCCCGATCGCCGCGAACGAGGTGCCCGAGACCGGCCGGCATTTCGATCTGGTTGCCGATGCGCAGGCGCGCGCTGCCATCGCCCGGC
>Ga0306926_10002699_pt1 | contig 18105 bp, 12 predicted proteins | sample flu12Cox44000178_FD_203759 | JGI IMG/M metagenome (GOLD analysis project Ga0306926, IMG submission 203759) | Lab enrichment of tropical soil microbial communities from Luquillo Experimental Forest, Puerto Rico - flux8day.12C.oxic.44.000.178 (v2)... | ecosystem: Environmental > Terrestrial >... | reverse complement strand
CCAACGCCACTCATCCGTTCGATGCGCTGATGGAAATCACCGCGCGGCCGCAGGTCGTGTTCGTGCGTGGCGAAGGCTCTTTTCTGTGGGACGACAGCGGCAGCCGCTATCTCGACTTCGTCCAGGGATGGGCGGTGAACTGCCTCGGACACTCGCCGCAGGTCGTGGCGGACGCACTTGCGGTGCAAGCCCAACGGCTGATCACTCCGAGCCCGGCGTTTTACAACGACATGAGCCTGAAGCTGGCACAGGCGCTGGTCGAACAAAGCTGCTTGGACCAAGTGTTCTTTGCCAATTCTGGCGCGGAAGCCAATGAAGGCGCGATCAAGCTCGCGCGCAAATACGGCGCGCTGCATAAGGATGGTGCGCACGAAATCATCACCTTCGAGGGGGGATTTCACGGTCGAACGTTGGCGACGATGTCGGCATCGGGGAAAAAGGCGTTCGAACCTCTGTTCGAGCCTAAAGTCTCGGGATTTCCCAAGGCGCGCCTGAACGACCTGGCTTCGGTCGAGCGGCTCATCAACGACAGGACGGTCGGCGTGATGCTCGAGCCGATCCAGGGCGAAGCCGGCGTCTGGCCGGCGACAGATCGGTTCCTGCGTGACCTACGCGAACTGACGACAGCGCATGGCCTTCTCTTGATCCTGGACGAGATTCAGACCGGCTTTGGCCGCACCGGCAAGCTCTTCCACTACGAGCACGCCGGCATCACGCCGGACATCATGACGCTCGGCAAGGGAATTGGCGGCGGCGTTCCGCTCGCCGCCTTGCTGTCGACGGAGGCGGCTTCCTGCTTCGAGCATGGTGATCAGGGCGGCACGTTCTGCGGCAATCCCTTGATGTGCGCGGCAGGGCTTGCCGTTCTGCGGCATGTCTCAACGCCCGCTTTTCTGAAATCGGTGACGGATACCGGTCTTTATCTCGAAGGCGAACTGCAGCGGCTTTCCGTGCGGCATGGTCTTGGCGAGGTTCGCGGCCGGGGTCTCTTGCTTGCGCTCGATCTGAAAATGCCGATCGCCGCCTCGATCGTGGCGGAGGGGTTCAAGGAAGGCGTGCTGCTCAACGCCCCGAAGCCTGACACACTGCGCTTCATACCGGCTCTCAACGTCGCCCGCGAGGAAGTCGCTCTCGTGATCGATTGCCTCGACGGTGTCCTGACCAGAATGGGTGCGGCCAGACGGGTCGCGTAATCGAAGGTCGCCATCACAGGAGAGAAGGATGAGACGATTGCACCTGCCGGTGCTACCGCTTTGCGGCGGCTGCCCCTGCGGAGCAGTGCGTTTCGCCGTCAAGGCCATGCCGCTCCTCGTCTATGCCTGCCACTGCGGCGAATGCCAGAGGGCCTCGGGCAGTTCCTTCGGACTGTCGATGCCCGTGGCTGCCGACAGTTTCGCTCTGACGAATGGCAAACCGAGGTCGTGGCGCCGGGCCGGCGCCAGCGGCGTCGAGAGCATCTCATGGTTCTGCGCCGATTGCGGTGGCCGCATCTTCGGCGAGCGAGCCAGCGGTCCCGAAATCATCAGCGTGCGCGCCGGAACGCTCGACGATACATCCTGGCTGCGGCCGGTCGCCCATATCTATCTGCGCAATGCGCAAGCTTGGCAGAGAATCCCGAACCATGCGGAGTGCTTCGATGTCCTGCCGGCCGACTTCCACCCGCTCAGTGAGCGGTGGCGGCAGATGTGGCGTGAGCCATCGTTTTGACCACGAAAGCGGCTTAAGGCTTCAAAATGGAGGCGCCCGTCGTTGCCCGGCTCTCCAGATCGATATGGGCCTTGGCGGCGTCCTTGAGCGCATAGGCATGGTTGATCGGCACGTGCAGTTTGCCGTTGATGACGGCGGCAAACAACGTGTCGGCGCCTTCGAGCAGCTCCGAGCGTTTGCCGATGTAGTCGTTGAGCTTCGGCCGCGTCGCAAACAACGAGCCGTGGCTGTTGAGTTCGGCTATCGAGAACGGCGGGACCGGCCCTGAAGCGTTGCCAAAACTCACGAACATGCCGCGTGGTTTGAGGCAGGACAGCGAGCCCGGAAAGGTCGATTTACCGACGCCATCATAGACCACATCGCACAATTCGTTGCGGCTGATCTGTTTGACGCGTGCGACGAAATCCTCCTCATTGTAGAGGATGACGTGATCACAGCCATTCGCCAGCGCAAGGTCGGCCTTGGCCTTCGAGCCGACCGTGCCGATGACGTGCGCGCCCAGCGCGCTCGCCCATTGGCATGCAAGCAATCCGATACCGCCGGCAGCAGCGTGGATCAATACCCGATGGTGCGGCTCGACCTTGAAGGTCTTGTGCAGCAGATACCAGACCGTCAGCCCCTTCAGCATCAAAACCGCGCCCTGCTCGTAGGTGATGTGATCGGGCAGTTTGACGAGCTTTTCCGAGGGGATATTGCGTTCGCTCGCATAGCCACCGAGATTGGCATAATAGGCGACGCGGTCGCCGGGATGGAAATTCGTGACGCCGGCGCCGACGGCGAGAACCTCACCGGCGGCTTCATTGCCGGCGATGAATGGCAGGCCCGGCGCCTTGTAGAGACCGGTGCGATAATAGACGTCGATGAAGTTCAGCCCGACGGCATGCTGGCGGATGCGTATCTCGCCGGGGCCGGGCGCGGGCACGTCGACGTCTTCGTAGACCAGGGCCTCCGGACCCCCTACCTTGTGCACGCGCACGGTCTTGGCCATCTTGCGGTCCTCTCCGGCATTTCCCAAGATGAGCGAAAGCCATCAAGGCCGCAATGTCAACTCGCTGCTCTCAAGTGTGCCGCGGAGATCAATTGGTTAACGTCCTCTTCTTTCGGTTGCGCTTGGCAAGAACGTTGAAGAATTCCACCGCCGCGGAAAACGCAATGGCGAAATAGATATAGCCGCGCGGAATGTGGAATTTGAAACCATCCGCGACTAGCGCGACGCCGATCAGCACCAGAAAGGCCAGCGCCAGCATCTTGGTAGTGGGATGCGCCGCGACAAATCGCGCTACCGGACCGGACGCCACGTACATTACCACGCAGGCAATGATGACCGCCGTGATCATGATCGCGAGATCCTGCGCCATGCCGATCGCGGTGATGATCGAGTCCAGCGAAAACACGATGTCGATAATGATGATCTGGACGATCACCCAGAAGAACGCCGACGACCTTCGGTTCTCGTCGTTCGCTTCATCGCCCGCCTCCACTTCATTGTGGATTTCGTGGGTCGCCTTTGCAATCAAAAACAGCCCGCCGCCGATCAGGATGACGTCGCGCCAGGAGAACGCCGCACCGCTTATGGTGAAGAGGGTCGCAGTGAGTCCGATCAGCCAAACCAGAACGCACAGCAACAGGATACGGAATGCCAGCGCCAGCGCCAGCCCGATCTGACGCGCTCGCTTCGCCTGTGCCGGCGGGATGCCGGAGACGCTGACCGACAGAAAGATGACATTGTCGATGCCGAGCACGATCTCGAGCGCCGTCAGCGTCAACAGCGCCGCCCACGCTTCGGTGCTGGTCAACAACTCGATCATGCGTTGAGCGATCGGACAAACCGGATGGCCGCGTCGCATCCGACCACGTAGACGGCGATGGCGCAGAGCGCCAGGGTGACGGCGATACCGGCCTGGAAATCGTTGATCAGCGCGACCATCGCAAGCGCCGTCCATGCACCGATCAGGGATAAGGTCAACCAGCGCAGGCGGACGACGCGAACCGGATGAAGGACATGGAACGGAACGAAGGTCAGTACGATCAACATAGCGACGGCAAGGCTCGACCAGACCGGCGGCAAGCGAAGCAGGAACAGATAGAAAGCCGCGATGTTCCACAACCCGGGAAAGCCGCGAAAATGATTATCCGCGGATTTCATGCGCCGATCGGAAAAATACAGCGCGCCGGAAACGGCGATGCCCACTCCCAGGAGGGGCGCTGCGATCGGCAGCAACAGGCCGCTGGCTGTAATGGCGTAAGCGGGAACGAATACATAGGTGACGAAATCGACCACGAGGTCGAGCACGTCACCCGACCAATTGGGTTGCAGGTGCACCACGTCCAGCCGGCGCGCGATGGGACCGTCCACCGCATCGATGACCAGAGCGACCCCGAGCCACCAGAACATCGCGGCCCAATGTTCGCGTACCGCCTCGAGCAAGGCGATCAGGGCGACACCCGCGCCCAGGGCGGTGAAGATATGCACTGAAAATGCGGCTGCGCGCACGAATGGAGGCGCATGAGAGGGATGCTGCTTACGTGCGTGATCCATGTTGACTGCTGTCGCCGGGTTCCAGTCACTGCTATCAGAAATCGCCGGCATTTGTACATGCGCAGTTGTCGCGCTTTCTGACGGCCGTTTCGATCGAAAGCCGGCATGGTGACGGGCTTGAAATTGCCGGGGGGAGTGTCATCTGTTCTGATATGAGCGACGTATCCATCGCGTATGACGTGGTCGTGGTCGGTGGCGGTCCTGCGGGACTCGCCTCGGCGATTGCGTTGGCGCAGGCCGGCGCGCGCACCGCCTTGGTTGCGAGGCGCGCGCCCTACGCCGACAACCGGACCACAGCGCTTTTAGATGGTTCGATCGATTTTCTGCAGACACTGCAAGTGTGGCCGCGCTGCAAGGACAACGCCGCAGCCTTGCGCGTCATGCGTCTGGTCGATGACACCGGCCGCCTGATCCGGGCTCCAGAGGTGCGCTTTTGCTGCGAGGAGATCGGCCTCGATGTGTTTGGCTACAACGTCGAGAACCGCATTCTGGTCTCGGCTCTGGAGGAACGTGCCGCCGAGCTTTCGAACCTGACGCGGTTCGACGATGAAGCGGTCACGGCTGCCCCCGAAGAGAGGCTGGTCGCGATTCATCTCGGCGGTGGCGGATCGCTGTTTGCTCTGTTGGCGATCGGCGCCGATGGACGGCAGTCGCTTTGCCGCGAGGCTGCCGGCATCGGCGTCAGGCGCCGGGAACTCGATCAGGCCGCGCTGACCTTCAACGTCGGCCACTCGCGATCCCACGGCAATATCTCCACGGAATTTCACACCTCCCATGGGCCTTGCGTCTTCGTTCCCCTGCCCGGCGACCGCTCCAGCGTGGTGTGGGTGTCATCGCCCAGGGAAGCCGAACGGTTGATGGCGCTTGGCGATGAGGAACTGTCGGAAGCCGCCGAAACCCAGTCGCATTCGATCCTTGGGCGCCTGCGGGTTGAAGGCGGACGTCATTTGTTTCCGCTCGCGATCGAGCAACCCAGGCAATTTGCAAAAGCGCGTGTCGCGCTCGTCGGCGAGGCCGCGCATGTGTTGCCGCCGATAGGCGCGCAGGGCCTCAATATGGGGCTGCGCGACGCCGCCGATATCGCCGATGTCGTGCGGGATTCGTTGACACTGGGCGAAGATCCTGGCGCGCCAACCGCGCTCAACCGCTATGCTTCGGCTCGCCGCGCCGACGTCACGAGCCGCACCTTCGCAATCGATATCGCCAACCGTTCGCTGCTCACTGCGTTCCTGCCGATACAGTCATTGCGCGCTGCCGGCCTCCATTTGATCGGCTCGTTCGGACCGCTGCGGCGGCTCGCGATGCGGGAAGGTTTGGCGCCGTCGTGGCGATCTTCTCGGCACGTCAGCTAGTTAGCTGTCGGATTTAACTTGTTCTCTCTACCCAAAATGGCTGAGGACCCGCATTATCCAACAGCATGCTGCGCTTACGCGAGCGCAAGGTCAATTTGCCTCTAGCATCGGCCACAATCATGGTCTATCGACGGGACATGATAAAAACTCGCACCGCCAAATTTCAGATCGGGCAAATCGTGCGCCACCGGATCTTTTCGTTCCGGGGCGTGATTTTCGATATCGATCCGGAATTCAACAATACCGAAGAGTGGTGGCTGTCGATCCCCGAAGAGGTGAGGCCCCGCAAGGATCAGCCGTTCTATCACCTGCTCGCCGAGAATTCTGAATCCGAATATGTTGCCTATGTTTCGGAGCAGAACCTGCTGCCTGATAATTCCGGCGAGCCGATCCGGCATTCGCAGGTCGCCGAGATCTTCGTCAAGGACAAATCGGGCGGCTACCGCCCCCGGAACCCTTCGTTGAATTGACGTCCGTCGCCGCCAAACAGACAAAGCAAGAAGAAAAAAGAAAAAGGCGCTCGAATGAGAGCGCCTTTTTCTTTGCGAAAGCTCGAGCGATGCCTTGAGCTGCTGCTTGCAAGACTTCTTTACTTCGCTGCCGGATTGGCGGTCGCTCCGGCCTGAGGCTGGTTGGCCTCGAGTTTCTTGCGCGCCTCCTCGGCCCGCTTCTGCAACTCTTCCTGCAGCTTCTTCTGGGTTTCCTCGAACACCTTCGGATCGGTCGGAGGACCGTCATAGGCTTTGGCGAAATCGCCCAACGGCAGAGCCAGCGTGATCGGCTGCTGGTTGGAGCTGATCGCCTGAATGTAGAGGTTCTGCCCCTTCTTCAGATTGGCGAGCAAATCCGGCGTGACTTCGTAATCCGACATGCAGCCGTTTTGCAGACAGATCGCATAGGGCGCCTGCGCCGGCGTATTGGTGTCGACGATGACCCGTGTGCCCTGGGCGATCAGCATGCCCAACGGGAGCGTTACACGAAGGACCTTTTTGGTCTCGCCTTCGGGTTCGATGATGACAGCCGCAACGACAGGTTGCCCGGACTCAATACGCCCATCCTTGCCGGTAAAGCAGATCTGCTTGGCATTGGCATCCTGGGCCTTGAGGCAAAACTTGGTCCAGGGCGAATAGATGAGCTGAACCTGTTGCTCGGGCTGCTGTGGCGCCGGAGCCGCCGCAGCGGGAGCCTGGGGTGCTGGCTGTGCCGAGGAGGCGGGCGCACCTGGCGCCGCCTTCGGTGCGGCCTTGGGAGCGGCTTTGGCTTTCGGCGCGGGTGAAGCGGGTGTCGCCGGAGCCGGCGACGGAGCCGGTGTCTGAGCCTTAAGATCGGGGGCAAGCAATGTGGCGGTGAAAGCCGTGGCCGCCATCAGGGCGAAGACCCGCCCCAGCAGCCAGACAGGCGCGGCCAAGATACGGAAATTCATTGCAGAAAACCCTTTCTGAACGGAAGTACCGAAACCGCTGCGGGCGCCGACACGTAGCCCTTTGCGCGGCTGTCTCCTTGCCAATTGAGGCGGATGCGTGACGGGCTCTGCCCATCGGTTGGTCGCACGTCTTCATACAGGCACGGGCGAAAAGATCAATGCCGAGGGCATCTCCGGTCGACGGCGGTGGGCGCCCTCGCCTATGGTAAAATGCGACAGTGAACGCCTCCGAATCAAACAGCATCTTGGCTGTCGTATTGAAGGATTTTCTATCCCGCGGCGGGAGGCTTTCCCGCAACCTCATTTCGCGAAGTCCGGAAAGTTCCGGGCACCAAATAACCTTATGATTTCAGCATTTGAAGCCCCTGGCCGGATCACCACCTGAACCGCCAGGTCTTGGCATCGCCAGCACCGATAAATACAGGTTCGCCGTGGAGTTTTGGATTTGACATTCGCCTTTCGAACTCGCGGTCGGTACAGCGGCGAACATCACCTGCGCTCCATCGGAGGGCGAGTTCCCGGGTGTCACCACGTTGCCTCGTTCGTCTCGGCTGTGCTGGCTCTCAACTTGCTGTTCGCGGCGGCTATCGATGCTGCCGCAGCACCAAGCTATGCCCTTGCCATGCACGGGGAGCCGGCCCTCCCACCCGAGTTCACCCACATGCCCTATGCCGATCCCGCTGCGCCCAAGGGAGGCCGGCTGGTTCAGGGCATCCTGGGGACATTCGACAGCCTCAACCCGCTCATCGTCAGGGGAATTGCGGTCCAACAGATCAGGGGCTTTGTGGTCGAGAGTCTGATGGCGCGCGGCAACGACGAGCCCTTCACGCTCTATGGTCTTTTGGCCAGAAGCGTCGAAACCGACGACGCCAGAAGTTTTGTCACGTTCCGCCTCGATCCGCGGGCGCGTTTTTCCGATGGACAGCAAGTCACAGCCGCTGACGTTCTGTTCTCATGGGCCTTGTTGCGCGACAAGGGCCGTCCCAATCACCGTCAGTACTACTCGAAGGTCGCAAAGGCGGAGGCCCTCGATCCGCTTACGGTGAGGTTCGATTTTGGCGGCGCACAGGATCGCGATCTGCCGCTGATCCTCGGCCTGATGCCGGTGCTGCCGCGGCACGCCATCGACGCGGCGACTTTCGAGGAAACCTCGCTGGCGGCGCCGGTCGGCTCAGGTCCCTACCGTGTCGCAGCGGTCAAGGCCGGAACGAGCGTCACGCTGATCCGCGATGCCGATTACTGGGGACGGGATCTGCCGGTCAACCAAGGCCTGTGGAACTTCGATGAGATCAGGCTCGATTTCTACCGCGAGTCCAATGCCCAGTTCGAAGCCTTCAAGCGCGGACTTTACGATTTCCGCGTCGAGACCGAGCCGCTGCGCTGGCACGAGGGATATGATTTTCCGGCCGCACGCGGCGGAGAGGTGATCCGCGACAGCATCAAGACGGGGTTGCCGCAGCCGTCCGAGTTCCTGGTTTTCAACACGCGACGGCCGGTGTTCTCGGACATTCGCGTGCGCCAGGCCTTGACGCTGCTGTTCGATTTCGAATGGATCAATCACAATTATTTCTTCGACCTCTACGGCCGTTCCCCAAGCTTTTTTGCCGGCTCGGAGCTATCGGCCTACGGTCGCCCTGCCGATCAGCGCGAGCGCGAATTGCTCAAACCGTTCGCTTCGCACATACCCTCGGAAATCCTCGAGGGCACTTATCGCCTTCCCGTGACCGACGGTTCAGGCCGAGATCGCGCCACCCTGCGCAGCGCGCTGAACTTGCTTTTCCAGGCCGGCTACGATCTCGATGGCACGGTGTTGCGCAATCGGGTGACCAAAGCGCCCCTTATCTTCGAGATACTGGTGACCACGCGCGATCAGGAGCGCATCGCGCTCGCCTATGCGCGCGACCTCAAGCGTGCGGGCATCGAAGCATCGATCCGCGCGGTTGACGCGGTCCTGTTTGACCAGCGCCGTCTCGGCTTCGACTTCGACATGATCCAGAACCGCTGGGACCAGTCGCTTTCGCCAGGCAACGAGCAGTATTTTTACTGGGGAACCGAAGCGGCGGATAATCAGGGGACGCGAAACTACATGGGGGCCAAGGACCCTGCCATTGATGCGATGATCGCCAACATGCTGGAGGCGCGCGACCATGGTGCGTTCGTCTCGGCGGTGCGGGCGCTCGACCGCGCGTTGATGTCGGGCTTCTACGGCATCCCGTTATTTGACATCCAGGAGCAATGGATCGCGCGCTGGAATCGGATAGTACGCCCCGCCTCCACCGCGCTGTCGGGATATCTACCAGAGACGTGGTGGCAGAGACCTGGAGCGAAATCCCGGTGATTTCTTTCGTTGACCTCTTGCAAGTGATCTCAATTCGGGCGACCCAGATCCAACCGATATCAAATCAAGTGAGCCCGTGATCCAGACCAGCCTATCGCCGACGCTCGACGGACTGTTTCACCGGGTTCTGGCTCGGCAGCCTGATGCCCCGGCGCTGCTCGATCCGCTTAACAAACAGCGCATCACGGGCCTGGCGCCAAGGCGGATGACCTTCGCACAGGCCGATCGGGCGATCTCGGCGCTCGCGGCCCACTTCGTCGAAAGCGGCCTTCCTGCCAATTCCGTCATCGGAATCCAGTTGCCTAATACGACAGAATTCGTGCTCACGGTGCTTGCCGCTCATCGGGCCGGGTTGATCGTCGCCCTGCTCCCGCAGCTTTGGCGGCAGGCGGAATTGACCATGGCGCTCAATCGCACGGGCGCGCGGGCGATCGTGACCATGGCCAGGATCGACGGCGTCAATCATGCCGACCTGGCCTTGAACGCGGCGGCCGAAGCCTTTTCCATCCGTCACGTCTGCGGCTTTGGCGATGACTTGCCTGAAGGCATGGCTTCGCTGGATCTCGCCATGTCAGGCGGATCGACGACGAAGCGCACGGTCGTGCAGGACGGCCGGAAGGCAGCGGCGATCTCCTTCGACGTGACGGCCGACGGCTTCCGCCCGGTACCCAGGACCCATCTCAATTTGATCGCCGGAGGTCTAGCGGTTTTCCTCGAAAGCCGCCTGAGGCAAAGGACGACACTGATGTCGGCGTTCGCGCCCTCCTCGTTCGCCGGATTGACCTCTTCGCTTGTGGTCTGGCTGCTGTCGAGCGGCACGCTCAGCCTGCATCATCCGTTCGATGGCGAAGTCCTCAAGCAGCAGATCAACGACGATTGCTGCGATACCCTGGTGGCGCCGGCGTCGATGGCGCTGCGGTTGGCCGAAATCGACTCGCCCGCGCGCCTGCCGACGCTGCTCCATGTGATTGGGCTATGGCGTACCCCGGAACAGGTCGCATCGAGTGCGCAGTGGATTTCCGAGGCTGCGAGCTTCACCGACGTTTATTTGTTTGGCGAGGTCGGCTTGTTCGGCGCCCGTCGGACCGTGGAAGGGACGCCGGTGCCGATCATGCCCGGAGCGCATGGCGCGCCGCGCGACGTCCCGGGAACGTCGAGCGCTGTCGAGGCTCTCCTCACACCGAGGGGAACGCTGGCTTTGCGTGGTGCGATGGTGCCCGTCCCGGCCTATGCACCACCGTCGCCAGCCGGCGACTCCCTGGTGTCGCGGCCGCCCCAGGATTACGCCGACACAGGCTATGCCGCACGCCTCGACCGAGCGACTGGCGCAATCTGTATTACCGCGCCGCCTGCCGGAATCGTATCGGTCGGCGGTTATCGGTTTTTGTCGCATGATCTTCAGGAATGGGCCAAGCGGCTCGGTGACGGCGCACTGCTGACAGCGCTCCCCGATCGATTGTGCGGCTACCGCCTTGCCGGTCGCGCCCAGGACCACGCGCGCGGCCGTGAGGCGCTGAGCCAGCTCGGCCTCAACCCTTTGATGGTCGAAGCATTTCGAGATCGGAACATCCTCGGCTGATCCGCAACGGTTGACTTCGTTGACGGGGAATTAAGACGGCGGGAACTAGGATCACACCTCCGATCCGAGCGCTTTGGTCCTGAAATTTTCGATGTCCGTGCAAGGCCCCATCATCGTCGTGTCCTCGACAAGGCAGCCTGCGCTCACGGCCGCGCTTGGCGGCGCCGGCATGTTTCCGATTATCGATGCGACCTGGGCTGAGGCCCCAAGCGCGGTCGCCAGGCTCCAGCCGGCCGGCGTCCTCGTTGCGAAGTCGCAGGCCGCCGAAGGAGAGCTCTCCAGGCTTGCCGAACAGATCGCCGCAATCGAGCCCTATCTGCCCCTCATCGCGATCGATCCCGACACAGCCCTTCCCGAAAATGCGATCCCGTTCTCGCAGGCCGGAGCGAACTGGGATCGCCTGAGCGCGCGCCTGCGTGCGGCACTTCGGGTTCGCGCATTGCATGCCACCGTCATGCGCCGGCGTGACGATCAGGCGCAGCCCCATCCGACGGTGGCGGAAACGGATCCGGTTCGCCATGCGACCGTGCTCTTGATCGGGCGAGGCGCGGGCTACGCTGCGCTTTCCGTCGCGCTCGGCGAGCGGATAGGAATCGTCGGTGCGCTGAGCATTGAAGCCGCCGCAAAACATCTCAACACCCGCGACATCGATGGCATCGTGCTGGGCGAAGGTTTCAGCGCTCGCGTGGTGGATGCGTTCCTTACAGTGCTTGGCGAGGATGCGCGCTTTCGCAACCTGCCGGTGGTCGTGACGCTCGGCGGCGTGGTGCCGGCTTACGACTTGCCGAACCTCGAGGTCATCTGCGGCGACCCTGCCCGTATTGCCGCCAACGCGTTGCCGCTGATCCGCCAGCACGCCTTTGAAACCTACCTGAGCCGCACGCTTCGCTCGATCGACGCGGGCGGCCTGCTCGATCCCTTGACCGGGCTGCTGACGAGGGCTGCGTTCGAGCGCGATTTCGCCTTCGCAATTCGCGAAGCCCAGTCGCGCGGCGGCGGACTGTCGGTGGCACGTTTTGCATTCGATCCAAGCCATGCACGCGCGCAGCTCGACGGCGCGCGGATTCTCAGCCGCCTGATGCGGCGGATGGATTTCGGCGCGGCATGGGACGACGGCTCGGTGATCGTGGTGTTCGCCGAGGCCGATCTGCGAAACGCGCACGCGATTGCCCGGCGGCTTTGCAGCGTGATGCGGCATACTTCCCACGGCAAGCGCGACGCGCGCGGGGAGCCCGTCGTCACCCTTGCTGCCCTGGAAAGCTCGGACACGGCGCGGTCCCTGCTCGCGCGGCTCTACGAAGAAGATCGCCGCGCCGTCTCGTAAGATGCAAATCGCCGGCTGCGGTTGCTATGCCGCCTTCTTGCTTTCGGCCAGACCGGCCAGCTGTCGCAGGATTTCGGTCGTGCCCGCCAGCCGTTCTTCCGGCGTTTCCCATTCCTGGAAGAACACGACCTTCATGTCGGGGCGGACGCGCGCCGCCTGGCCGTGCTGGCGGATGAAATAGACCAGTCGATCAGGCTGCGCGAATTTGTTGTCGCGGAAGGTGATGACCGCGCCCTTTGGCCCGGCATCGACCTTCTCGACATTGGCCCTTCGGCAATAGTTCTTGATCGCGGCGACCTTGAACAGATATCGCACTTCATCCGGCAGTACGCCGAAACGATCGCGCAGCTCGGCCGCGAAATTGTCGATCTCCTCGTCGGTTTCCAGATCGGCGAGCCGGCGGTACAGCGACAGCCGCACCGAGAGGTCGGCAACGTAATCTTCCGGAATCAGCACGGGCATGCCGATGGTGATCTGCGGCGACCAGCGATCGGCTGCCGGCTCGACCACCCCCGCCTTGAGGTTGAGGATCGCCTCTTCCAGCATGGATTGGTAAAGCTCGAAGCCGACCTCCTTGATGTGGCCGGACTGTTCCTCGCCGAGCAGATTGCCGGCGCCGCGAATGTCGAGATCGTGCGAGGCAAGCTGGAATCCGGCACCCAGCGTCTCCAGCGATTGCAGCACCTTCAACCGCCGCTCGGCCTGTGCCGTGATCCTTTGCTGCGCCGGCAGCGTGAACAGCGCGTAGGCGCGCAGCTTTGAGCGTCCCACCCGTCCGCGCAGCTGATAGAGCTGCGCCAAACCGAACATGTCGGCGCGATGCACGATCAGCGTATTGGCATTGGGGATGTCGAGGCCCGACTCGATGATCGTGGTCGAGAGCAGGATGTCGTACTTGCCGTCGTAGAAGGCCGACATGATGTCCTCGATGACGGTCGGCGCCATCTGGCCATGTGCCACCGCTGCTTTCATCTCCGATACATTTTTGTCGAGAAAATCCTTCACGCCCGCGAGGTCCTCGATGCGGGGCACCACATAGAAAGCCTGCCCGCCCCGGTAGCGTTCGCGCAACAGCGCCTCGCGGATCATCAGGGGATCGTGCGGGGCGACGAAGGTGCGGACCGCGAGCCGGTCGACCGGCGGCGAAGCAATGATGGAGAGCTCCCGCACGCCTGTGAGCGCCAATTGCAGCGTGCGCGGGATCGGCGTTGCGCTCAGGGTGAGCACGTGCACTTGCGCCCGCAACTGTTTCAGGCGTTCCTTGTGGCTGACGCCGAAATGTTGCTCCTCGTCGACGATGAGCAGGCCCAGATCCCTGAACTTGATCGATTTGCCGAGCAGCGCATGGGTGCCGATCACGATGTCGATCGATCCATCCGCGAGGCCCTTCTTGACCTGGGTGAGTTCCTTCGCCGGGATCAGGCGGGACGCCTGGGCGACGCGGACCGGTAAACCGCGGAAACGGTCGGCGAAGGTTTTGGCGTGCTGTCGGGCGAGAAGCGTCGTCGGAACAACGACAGCGACCTGCTTGCCGTCGAGAGAAGCCGCAAAAGCCGCGCGCAGCGCCACCTCGGTCTTGCCAAATCCGACGTCGCCGCAAATCAGCCGGTCCATCGGGCGGCCGCTTTCCAGGTCCTTCAAAGTCGATGCGATGGCGCCGAGCTGGTCCTCGGTCTCCTCGTAGGGGAAGCGCGCGCAGAATTCGTCATAAACGTGCGCCTGCACCGGCAACTTTGGCGCTTCGTGGAGGTAGCGTTCGGCGGCGATCTTGATCAGTTCGCCGGCGATCTCGCGGATGCGGCTCTTGAGTTTTGCCTTCCTCGCCTGCCAGCCGCTGCCGCCCAACCGGTCAAGCTCGACATTGGCGCTGTCGGAGCCGTAGCGCGACAACAGCTCGATATTTTCCACCGGCAGAAAAAGCTTGGTATCGGCCGCATAATGCAACTCGAGACAATCGTGGGGTGCGCCCGACACTTCGAGCGTCTGCAGGCCGATGAAACGGCCGATGCCGTGCTCGACATGGACGACGAGGTCACCCGACGCAAGACTCGTCACCTCGGAGATGAAGTTGTCGAGTTTTCGGCTCGCCTTGCGCGGCCGCACCAGCCGGTCGCCAAGGATATCCTGCTCGCTGATGACGGCGACATGGTCGGTTTCGAAACCGGATTCCATGCCGACCACGGCCAGCATCGCCTCGTTGCGCGGCGTGGCCTGCACCGTGCGCCAGGTATTGACGCTGGTCAGGTTGTGGAGCTTGTGATCCCGCAGCATGCTGTCCATGCGGTCGCGCGAGCCCTCGCTCCACAGAGCGATCACGACTTTCTTGCGGTTCGCCTGCAGCGCCCGAACGTGGGCGACGACGGCTTCGAACACGTTGACCGAACTGTCGTTGCGCTCTGGCGCGAAATTGCGTCCCTGGCGCGCGCCGGCGTCGATCACGTTGGCGGTCCCCTCCGGCACCGCGAACTGCGTCAGCCGTACCAATGCGCAAGCTTGGAGGCGTTTGCTCCACTCGTCTTCAGCCAGGTAAAGCCGCTCGGGCGGCAAGGGCTTGTAGATCGCGCCGCCGCCGGGGTGCTCCAGCGCCTCGCGCCGCGCCTCGTAATAATCGGCGATCTGCTTGAAGCGCTCGCGCGCAGCGTCCTCGCCTTGCGGCTCGAGCGCGATCGGTGCATCGGCAAGATAGTCGAACAGCGTGTCCATTCGCTCCTGGAACAGCGGCAACCAGTGCTCCATGCCGGGATGACGGCGGCCCTCGCTGACGGCCTCATAAAGGGAATCGTCGCGTCCGGGCGCGCCGAAGGCAGCGACATAGCCCATGCGGAAACGGCGAATGGTTTCGGTGGTAAGCTGGAATTCCGAGATCGGAACGAGATCGAGCGAACGCATGTCGAGAAGCGTTCGCTGGGTTTCGGCATCGAAGCTGCGGATCGATTCCAGGCTGTCGCCAAAGAAATCGAATCGGACGGGCTGATCGAGTCCGGCGGGAAAAAGATCGAGAATGCCGCCGCGCACCGCGTATTCGCCGGGTTCGCGCACGGTCGAGGAACGGTTGTAGCCGTTGTGCTCAAGCCAGGCCACGATGGAATCCATCGGCACGACATGGCCGGGCGCCACCGAAAGCGCCTGCGCGGCGATCACCTCGCGCGCCGGCACGCGTTGCACGATGGCGTTGACCGTCGTCAGCATGATCAGCGGCTTGTCACTGCCTGCAAGTCGCGAAAGCCGCGCCAGTGTCGTTAGCCGCTGCGCCAGGATGCCGCCATGCGGCGATACCCGGTCGTAGGGTTGGCAATCCCACGCCGGAAACTGCAGAACCGGCAGATCGGGGGCAAAGAACTCCAGCGCCCGCGCCAGCTGCTGCATGCGGGATCCGTCCCGGCAAGCCACGGCTAGGCTGACCGCCGGCGGGTTGCTGCGCGCCGCAACCGCACGCGCGAGATCTGAAATAATCAGTCCCTCGGCGCCTTCGGCGACGTTGGAAAGGGTCAGCGCACGGCCGGGAGCCAGCAGTTGCGCGGGCGATTGGGCAGGTTGTTTCATGCCCGGCGATCCCTAGAGTGAAACGACTTGATGCGATCGAGCAGGCGGCCCGCGTATTGCGGCGCCGGTGGTGCCTTGTCGGTCAGTGCCGCATAGAGATCGGGGTCGGGTATCTCGATCAGCTTCTCGAACTGGCCCAAATCCTCGTCAGTCAATCCAGCGATTTCGGCATCGGCGAAGCGGCCAAGTATCAGGTCCATCTCCCGGGTGCCGCGGTGCCAGCAGCGGAACAAGAGCCGCTTGCGGCGCTCATCAAGGCCGCCGCTCGATCGTGTCGTTCCCGTCATTTTCTTATTTCCGGATGCCAACGCCAAAAGCCCGGACGTGCCGGGCGAGGCTGATATAGCGATCGGAGCGAGGCTTGTCAGCCCTCACCTGTCCCCAATTATCGACGGCGTCTTCCTTGCCGGGCTTGACCCGGCGATCCCCAAGCTTTTGATGAGGAAGCGCGGTTCGAATCCCGCGCATGACGAGTTGTGCGGCGAGAAGATTTCCGATGCGGCCCGCCTTGCTCAATCCCTTGTTTGCGCCGGTCACGAGCCTTTCCGGTGTTGGGCCGAAACAGGACAAGCTGTTTCGTTACCTGCTCGGCCGCGACGAGGCGCCACGGCTGATCGATCTCTTGCTGCATCTGCCGGCAAGCGTGGTTGATCGCCGCGCGCGGCCGAAGATTCGCGATGCCATACCCGGAACGGTCGTGACGCTGGAAGTGACGGTCGAGCGCCACCGCCCGACGCCCGCCCGCATCTCCCGCGCGCCGCATCTGGTCTACGCCAGCGACGACACCGGCGATGTCGTGCTGACCTACTTCCGCGCCAAGCCCGGCTACGTCGAAAAGCTCCTTCCGGTCGGTTCAAAACGCTACGTCTCCGGCACTTTGCAGATGTTCGACGGAGTCCCGCAGATCGTGCACCCGGACCGCGTCGTCGATGAGGCGGGCTTTGCAAAGTTGACCGGCATCGATCCGGTCTACCCGCTCACCGAGGGGCTGGCGCTTGGTTCGCTGCGGCGGGCGATGGCACAGGCGCTGCAAAAGCTGCCAACACTTCCGGAGTGGACGAGCGCGGAGGTGATCCGGCGCTGCAAATTTCCACCCTTCGCCGACGCGCTCCATCACGTCCACATCCCGCTCGAACTCACCGATATCCTGCCCGACGGCCCCTATTGGTCGCGCCTGGCGTTTGACGAATTGCTCGCCGGTCAACTCGCGCTGGCGCTGGTGCGGGCGCAATTGCGGCGGCCCGCCGGCGATCGCAATGCCGGCGATGGTCATCTGCGCAACAAGATCATCGACGCGCTGCCCTACGCGCTGACCACCTCGCAGCGAAAGGCCGCGGCTGCGATCGCGGAAGATCTGCGCCAGCCCGTTCGCATGTTGCGGCTCCTGCAGGGCGATGTCGGTTCGGGCAAGACGGTGGTTGCTTTGCTGGCGGCGGCTGCGGTCGCCGAAGTCGGCAAGCAATCGGCATTGATGGCGCCGACCGAAATCCTCGCCCGCCAGCACATCAAGACCATCACGCCGCTGGCCGAGCGCGCCGGCTTGCGGGTCGCCATCCTCACCGGGCGTGAAAAGGGCAAGGAGCGACGCGAAATCCTGGCGCGGCTTGCGGGCGGCGAAATCGATTTTCTGGTCGGAACGCATGCGCTGATCCAGGATGACGTCGTCTTCAAATCCCTCGCGCTTGCGGTCGTCGACGAGCAGCATCGCTTCGGCGTTCGCGAACGCCTGGCGCTGACCGCCAAGGGGGAAGCCGTCGACGTGCTCGTTCTCAGCGCCACGCCGATCCCGCGCACTTTGGTGCTGACCTATTTCGGCGACATGGACGTCTCCGAATTGCGAGAAAAGCCCGCCGGACGCCAGCCGATCGACACCCGCGCCATCCCGATGAGCCGGCTCGAGGAGGTGATGGAGGCGGTCGGTCGGGCGATCGACAAGGGCAAACGTGTCTACTGGATCGTTCCCCTGGTGGAGGAATCCGAAACCATTGCGCTGACCGACGCCGAACAGCGCTTCGAAAGCCTGCGCGAACGGTTTGGCGACAAAGTCGGTCTGGTCCACGGCAAGCTGCGCGGCGCCGAGAAAGATCGCGTCATGGCGCAGTTTGCCGGCGGCGAAGTCAGCCTTCTGGTTGCAACAACGGTGGTCGAGGTTGGCGTCGACGTGCCGGCCGCCACCATCATGGTGATCGAGAATGCCGAGCGCTTCGGGCTGGCACAATTGCATCAGCTGCGCGGCAGGATCGGCCGGGGCTCCGAGGCTTCGACCTGCCTCCTGCTCTACAAGGAGCCGCTCGGCGAAA
>Ga0306926_10002698_pt1 | contig 18111 bp, 18 predicted proteins | sample flu12Cox44000178_FD_203759 | JGI IMG/M metagenome (GOLD analysis project Ga0306926, IMG submission 203759) | Lab enrichment of tropical soil microbial communities from Luquillo Experimental Forest, Puerto Rico - flux8day.12C.oxic.44.000.178 (v2)... | ecosystem: Environmental > Terrestrial >... | reverse complement strand
GAGGTTGGTGCTGATTTGGATGTAGCGCGAGTCGTATGTGATCCAGTTGGAAGGAATAACTTTCACTGCTCCGCCGGGTCCCTCTACAGTCACTTGAAAGTCGACCCCAGCTAGTGCCGAGCTGCTTGCAGCACCGGTGCTGCTTCCGGACTGCTTAGAACTCACCGTGACATCCGTTAGCAGGCCAATCACCGCCGAAGGCCGGATGTCGAAGATGTTGCCGGAGCCAGCCGAGGTCTTTATGCCGGCTACGGCGTGGTCCATGCAGGTTCCGCTGGCAGGTGTGCAGGCGCTGTTTCCACTAGAGTCGATACTACAGTTCATCTGGCTAATGCTAGAGTCGTTCTTCGATTCGCTCGCCATCTTTCAGGTCGGTCTTCTTGCCGCAAACCGCTTTGTAGTGTTCTGGGTTGATGAGCAGCAGCTGCAGCCCCTCCCGCTCCAGTACATTCCACACCGGCACCCAATAAACGCCCGTGGCTTCCGTGGCAACGGCACTCACCTCAGCCTCGCGCAATCAGTGTGCGAGTTCGCGTAAGTCTTGTGTCATCGTGCCGAACAGTCGCTTCTCTTTGCAGGGTTTCCAATACCGTCTTCGCGGATCAAGGCGCCGACGAACACTTTCCAGATCTTGTTGACGATCATCTTCAGGAAGTCGAGGTTGCGCTGTTCGGGGGCCATCACCCGCTCCCAATCCCACTGGTCGACGTAGGCGCTGTGGTCGTGGTCGAGGAAATAATCTTTGCGGACGGCGCGCATGTCGGTGCAGATGCCCTCTCCGATCTTGCGGTCGAATTGCTTCAGGGCGACCCGTTTCCACTTGGTGGCCGCCTGCACCACTTGCGCATCTAAGGGATGGAGGTTGCGGTCGTTCGATATGCGGAACCGGATGGGCGTGCGGGAGCCGCCACGGTCGAGCATGTCGTTGACGCCGCTCTCGACGTCGACGATGAGGGGAACTTCCGCCATCAAGAGACCAAGCTCTCTGCACAGATTGTCTTCGATGTAGCGCTTGATACGGAAAATGGCCTGCTGCGTCTCTTTCGGGGTGAGCAGGGAGTGATAGTCACTGGGCAGAATGCGTTCGAGTTCAGTGTAATCGCCGATGCCGGGGCCGGCCAGGTCGGCCTTCTTGTCGAGAAGGACTGTGCTCATTGGGATTTCTCCTTGAAACCGACAGTGGGTGCGGAAACACTTCACCCTCTTGGAGTCCTAGCGTGAGCGGCGAGGCAGTGCCCAAGGTCACAGGTGCGGGTGAGGTGAGGCAGCATTTGGCACTTGGCATTTGGCCCGGACGGCCACGAGCCGCCTAGGCACAGGCAGCCGGGGCCCCATTGCGCCCAGTTTTGGTGCGATGGGGTGGGGGGGCGCCCTCGACTGTGCGACAGCGGGGTTCGCCGCCACAGTTGCGGGAGGGCCTAACCAAGTTCGGGGCGCGGAGTCTATGAGGAAAGCATGGGCAAAGTACGGACAAGCATGATCCGACGGCATCGAATTCTTCTTCTCACACTATGTCTGGCTGCCGCTCTTGGGCCCCAGCAATCATTGGCTCAGGGCACGGGTACTGAGACCCGCAAAACCAGCACTCCCTACACCGGAGACCTGTCGATCTTCGAGTCTCCGGGGCGCGACCAGCGGCTGCAGATCGATCGCGTGATGGACGTTCTCGGGATCTCGTCTGGGAGGAACGTCGCCGACATCGGCGCAGGTTCAGGATGGTTCACAGTGCGGGCGGCCCGGCGCGTGGGAGATTCGGGCAAAGTGTATGCGGTGGAGATCAACCCTGAGGCGATTCAATACATCGACAATCGGGCGCAGAAAGAGGGGCTGCACAACATCAAGACCATCCTGGGCCACGAAGACAACTCGCTACTCCCGGCGAACGAAGTGGATGCTGTCCTTTTGCTGAAGACGTATCACGAAGTAGCGAAGCCGATCGCGCTGTTGCGAAACTTGCGGGCCTCGCTGCGGCCCGGCGCAAAGGTGGGCATCATCGATCGCAACGGGAATGGAGAGAACCACGGCGTTCAGCGCGACGTGGTGATTCGGGAGGCAGCCCAGGCTGGGTATGAGCTGGCGGGCAAATACGACTTCGTGAAAGATGATATGGATTACTTTCTGGTGTTTGTGGCCAAGCCATAATCGTCGGCGTTCTTTCAGCGTAGAACCTTTCACTTGGAGACATAAAGTCACGGAGGAAAATCTTGCCTCCCCCGGGTGTCTCGGTGTCTCCGTGGTAGATTGGAAATCCTGCCATGAAGCACATCGCGGACTGGGCACTCGAATTGGCGACACAGCGCGGCGCGTCCTATGCCGACGCGCGCATGCTCGACGAGCGCAGCCGTTCCCTCGCTACAAAGAACGGGAAAGTTGGCCACGCTTCGGACGCGGAGTCGCAAGGCATGGGCGTTCGCGTGATGGTTGACGGAGCCTGGGGCTTTGCGGCCTCCAAGGAGCTCAGCCGTCCTGAGGTGGAGGCCACGGCGGCGCGAGCGGTGGCGATCGCACGTGCCTCGGCGCAGGTGAAGCGCGAGGACGTGCGCCTGGCTCCGGAAAAAGCTGTCAAGGCGAAGTGGGCTTCACCTTATCGGATTGACCCGTTCACGGTTTCAATCGAACAGAACCTGGATTTGCTGATCAAGATCGACGCGGAATTGCGTGCCGTGGCCGGTATCACGCTGGCCGAGACCAGCATGAACTTCCGGCGCGAGCAGTCGTGGTTCGCCTCGTCGGAGGGAGCCGACATCCAGCAGACAAAATTCACGACCGGTGCCGGCTACGCGGCCTACGCGTTCGCGGGCCACGAGATCATGAAGCGGTCGTACCCCAACTCTTTCGGCGGGCAGTGGCAAAACAAAGGATATGAGCTGATCGAAGAGCTGAAGCTGGTCGAGAACGCGCGGCGCGTGGCTGAGGAGGCCGTCGCGCTCCACAAGGCCGACCAGTGCCCGGAAGGGAAGTTCACCATCGTTCTCGACAGCTCGCAACTGGGGCTGCAGATTCACGAGTCGGTGGGACATCCGATTGAGCTGGACCGCGTGCTCGGCATGGAAGCAAATTACGCGGGCACCTCGTTCCTGACCCTCGACAAGTTACGCAACCTGCGCTACGGCACAGAACTCGTGAACGTCGTCGCCGACGCGCGTCAGGAGCACGGGCCTGGCCTGGGAACCTTTGCTTACGACGATGAGGGCGTCGCGGCGCAGTGCATCCCGATCATCACCAACGGCCTGTTCACGGGATATTTGAGCTCTCGCGAGACCGCGCAAACCATCGGCCTCGAACGCTCCGGAGGGACGTTGCGCGCCGAAAGCTGGAACCGGCTGCCGATGATCCGCATGACGAATGTCAGCATTCTTCCTGGCGAGAAGCCTCTGAGTTTCGATCAGCTGATCTCCGACACCGATGATGGGATCTACATGGAGACCAACAAGTCGTGGTCGATCGACGACAAGCGCTTCAACTTTCAGTTCGGTTGCGAGATTGGCTGGGAAATCAAGCATGGCAAGCGCACGCGTGCGCTGAAGAATCCGTCGTACTCCGGGATCACAACCGAATTCTGGAATTCTCTGGACGCGATCTGCTCGCGGGACGAATGGACTTTGTGGGGAACCCCAAATTGCGGCAAAGGTCAGCCGCAGCAAGTTATGGGCACGGGGCACGGCGCGGCGCCGGCTAGGTTTCGCGGGATTAAGGTGGGGAGCGCGTATCGCGGCGCGTGATGATGATCACAGGCCCGTGTGGAAGTGCCGCGATGGCATTTAGCACTTGGCAGTTGGCATTTAGCCAAGGTGCGGAGGTGCTCGAATGAAGAACTTCCGAAACCTGAAGGTGTGGGACCAAGCGCACACAATCACCCTTCGCGTCTACAGGATGAGCGCGATCTTCCCGCGGGAAGCAACTTTATGGTTTGACCAGCCAGATTCAACGATGCAGTGCCTCGATCGCCGCCAACATTGCCGAAGGTTGCGGTCGGCGTGGAAATGGCGAGTTCCACCGTTTCCTACAGATGGCGTCAGGGTCGGCGAGCGAACTCGATTGTGAACTGCTTTTGGCGCACGACTTAAGGCTCATCGAAGGCGAGGCCTACCAATCGATTTCCAGGGAACTGGCGGAGCTGCGAAGGATGCTGACGGCACTGATTCTCCGCGTCGACTCCGAACGCCAAGAGGCTAAATGCTAACGGCCAAGCGCCAAGTGCTGCGGCTCGCGTGCTGAATGCTAAACAGAGAGCAAGCCTCCGACTTGTTCGATCGCGTCAAGAAGTTCTCCTCCGCCGACGAGGTGGAAACTTACTTTTACGGCGGCCTCTCCGCGCTCACTCGCTTCGCGAACAACGTCATTCACCAGAACGTTGCCGATGAAAACTATGGCGTCTCGGTACGTACGACCTTCGGGGGGAGGACTGCCCGAGCGTCAACCAACAAACTCGACGATGAGAGCCTGCGGCGCGTGGTGGAAGCTTCCGAAGGTTTGGCCCGCGTGCAGCAGCCCGATCCGGACTTGCTGCCCATGCCGACCTCCCGCGAACGGGATGCGGCCAATCAAAGTCAAGCACCGTTTCCTGCGCGCCACTTTGCAAGCACGGCGGCCGTCACCCCTGAAACACGCGCGGAGGCGGTGGGCCGCATCGTGAAGATTGCCGACCGGCACAAGCTCACGACGGCGGGCATCTATTCGAGCTCGGAATCGGTCGAAGGCATCTTCAATTCGCGCGGTCTAAGCGACTGGCACACGCAGACCCTGGCCGAGATCTCCATCACCATGCTGGCCGCGGATTCCTCCGGCTGGCAGAAAGCGAACTCCCTGGACGTCGGCATTCTGGACGCTGTGGCTCTTGCAGAAACTGCGGCCAGAAAAACAGTGGAATCGGCGCATCCGCGCGAAGCTCCGCCCGGCAAATACACGGTGATTCTCGAGCCTGCGGCCGTGCTCGACATTGTCGGCTTCATGTTCTGGGATTTCAGCGGCCAGGCTCTCCTCGACGAACGTTCGTTCCTCAACAATCGCACCGGTATGCAGCTGTTCGGTGAGAACATCAACATCTGGGACGATGCTTCGCATCCGCTCCAGGCAGGATCCGCGTTCGACGGCGAAGGTATGTGTCGTCAGCGAGTGGCGCTGGTTGAAAACGGCCGAGTGAACCGCGTCGTGTACGCGCGGGGCACGGCCGAAAAGATGAAGAAGTTCGAGTCTGCCGCGAAAGTAGGCCCGATCGCCTCCACTGGACACGGCTTCCTTCTGCCCAATGAAATGGGCGAGGCGCCGATAAACATCGTGTTCGGTGAGGACCCACGCCCGCAAACCGTTCCCGAAATGATTGCCTCCACCGAACGGGGAATCCTGGTCACGCGCTTGTGGTACATCCGCGAAGTCGATCCTTACGAGAAGATCCTCACCGGCATGACTCGCGATGGAACCTTCTTGATTGAAAACGGAAAACTGACTTCGGGGCTGCGGAACTTCCGCTTCAACGAAAGCTTGATTCATATGCTCTCGAACGTGGAAGCATCGGGCCGTCCGGTGCGCGCCAGTGGAGAGGAGTCTTTCGACATGGTGGTTCCCGCGATGAAGGTGAAGGACTTCAATTTCACTGAAGTGACGAAGTTTTAACGACAGCATTTGGCACTTAGCACTTGGCATCTATAGCCGTTGAAGTGTCAGTGCCGAAGCGGACGTCGATGGGCTAAATGCTAAGTGCCCAGTGCTCAAGGTTTAGCTCTGCCCTCGTAACCACTTCCGACCCTTTCCACCGCACCTCCGCTACCCCCCCCATAATCCCTTGCCTTCCAACATCTTACCCCTAGGAAGTTCCATGACTTCGGTAACTTTCACCTCTGGATTCCGGGGTGTAATCTGCCTTCGAAATGTCTATCTCTGGTCGCTTGGGGCGATCCTCGCAACGGGCACCCGGAAAGAGGCTGCGAACACTGTGTCGGAAACCAGCAAGGACGTGAAGAGTGCGAACAACCCGGGTCGCAAGCACTACACGGACGTGCAGGCTGCGGCGCGCTTTCCAGTGAAGTTGCCGATCGCCGTGAAGTCGGAAGCGGGAGTTCGTTCCGCGGAGACGCAGAACGTTTCCGCCAACGGTGTGTTGTTTGAAGTAGACGCGGAGATGCCGGTAGGTTCGATGGTGGATTTCACGATTTCCCTTCCGGCCGATGTGGTCGGGTCGGAAGACGATGTCCGCGTCGACTGCAAGGGGCGCGTGGTACGCAGTTTTGAAGACGGTGGCCGTCGCGGTGTGGGCGTGGTCATCGATGAGTACCGATTTGAGCGCAGGTAGGGCGCTGTAAGGGAACCGATGGCAAGCATTCCGGTCAGCCTGACAGACAACCTGGAGCCCTCCGAGGGCGGCGGCAACGGTCAGTTCATCCGCGTCATCGTAGCCGACACGCAGGCCATCTTCCGCGCCGGCCTGCGCAAGATCTTCGCGCTCGAGGATGACATTCGCGTTGTCGGCCAGGCCGAAACCCTTGCCCAGACCCTGGCAGCTGCCAAGAAATTCTCTGCCGATGTCTTGATCTTTGAAGCTGCGCTCACCACGAACCCATTGGAAGCGGTCGCGGACTTGCTGCGCCAGACTCCGCAAATGAAATTAGTTGTCGTCACCCACGAACCGAACGAGGAGTTGACCCTGGAGTTGTTCCGTCGCGGAGCACACGGCATTGTTTCGCGTGAGGTCGAACCTGAGATGCTGGTCGAGTGCCTGCGCAAAGTCTCGCAGGGAGAACCGTGGCTGGATCGCCAGGCGGTGAATTGGGTGCTGAGCGCCTACCGCAATCAATCCTCGCGTCCCACGGGGAGCCGTCCTAAGGTTCAACTGACCCCGAAAGAATCCCTGATCGTTTCCTGCGTTACCCAGGGCATGAAGAACAAGGAAATCGCTTTGCGCGTGGGAACCACGGAACAAGTCGTGAAAAACTACCTGCGCAAGGTTTATGACAAACTGGGCGTGGCGGACCGCCTGGAACTCGCTCTGTACTGCCTGAATCATCGGGTGGTGGAAAGCGACAAGAAACCCTCTGCGCCAGAATCCCCTGCTAACGGTCACAGCAATGGGGCAGCTTCAGCCAGTGCGGCCGCAGCGGGTATCGGATCCACGGAAAAGCTCTCCTGAAGCAAAAGACCTGCGTTTAGCCTCCGGCATGTGGAACTTCGCTCCTTTCCGCACCTAAGTTGTTGCGGGCGGGCGGATGGGGATCGATCCTCTTGCGAGAACTCACGGGCTCAAGCGAAAACCGCGCCCTTTCAGCGCAAGGTTCTTGCCAGTTGGTCTGAGACGCAAGTCCTTTGCTTGCAATGCACTAGGTTCTATTTTTGGCCTAAGTTCGAGAGGAGATTATAAGGATAACGACTCCACGACAAAAACACAGTACCGGCGCACCACAGCCAAGCCGCGGCAACCTGCGCTCGGGGCCGCCGGTGCGAGGATCGGAGACGAGCCCGCCCTAATAGACATGGCGCATATTGGTGCTTGTCTTCCATCGGTGCTGTGCAACGCTCGCGTCCTTTTTAGTCGGTAGGTAAGTTCCCTCCCCAGCCTGTTCACGGCAATCTGTGTCGCGCCGCTTTTCGGAATTACATTTGTGTCTTCGATGGAGCACCGGGAATGTCAAGTGACGCACCCTCTGCTTTGGGCGGTAGCTTCCAAAAGACTGTAGCTGCACTTCTTGGCCAAGAAGAGCAGCGCCGCACCCGCTGTCAGTGTTTTCTCTGGGGGAGGGAGAACAGGGACAGCGGGTCTTGCTGTTTTATTTTCCTGTGATCTCTGGCATGACGCCGGATCGAGATTAGCTTCTTTTCTCCCGTAGCGGGACAGCAGCGAGCAAATGGGGTTGGTGTTGATAGACGTGCGTTATCGGTGATTCGACGGGAGCCACTTCACCGCATGTGGGCGCCAGGCGAACATCGCCAGTGACACATTTTTCAGCGAGCGGTGTTCTCGGATAAAATCGTTGAAGCCCATCGCGGAATCCTCCAGAGCGTGCATACTCTTTTGGAGGCAATGAGGGTAACCCGCTAATTCGCCGGAGAGATGGCCGAGTGGCTGAAGGCGCACGCTTGGAAAGCGTGTTTACTCGAAAGGGTAACGTGGGTTCGAATCCCACTCTCTCCGCCATACTTCAAAATCCCCTGTATTTTCGCACATGTTTGAGAAGATTGACCTCATGATACCCCAATGATACCCTTATTGAGGGAAGGCAGGGGGGCAGGTGGCAAATCGGCGGGTGAATCTCACCAAACGGGTGATGGTCGACGGAAGCCTGCGTTATTGCCCCGTCGTTGAATCGGCTCTTGGCCGGGTGAAGCAGGATGTGGTCTCGGTCAACGGGCGAGAAGAGCGGCACCCGGAGGGCACGTACTACATCGACTACAAGGTAGACGGCAAACGCATCCGCGAATCAGTCGGAACGAACGCTCAGGAAGCCGCTGCAAGACGTGACCAAAAACAGGTCGAACTGGCTGCAAAAAACAGCGGTCTGGTCGTGCAGGAAGAGGCGACTAAGCAGTCACTCAGGATCGCGATCGCTCACTACCTCGAAGAGATCAAGCTGACGAAGAAGCCCAAGACTTACGCGGCGTACAGCACCGCGCTTGAATATTTCGTCGAATCCTGCTCGAAGGTCTATTTGGAGGATGTGGAGCGCAAGGACTTGTTGAAGTTCCACGCCTTCCTCAGAGACGAGAAAGAACAGTCCGCGCGTAGCTGCTGGAACAAGTTCGGAAATGTGATGTCGTTCCTCAAAGCTCAGGGCGTGCGCGGTCTGGCCAAGAAAAACGATTGGCCAAGTTTCACAGAAGAGGAGCCTGAGATTTACGAGAAGGAAGACTTGGACAAGTTCTTCGCCGTCTGCGATGAGGAAGAGCGGCTGTGGTTTGAATTCTTCCTGATGACTGGTATGCGGGAACAAGAAGTCATGTACACGTACTGGAGTGATGTGAATCTGAACAAGCACGTCGTGCGAGTGACTCACAAGCCTGATCGCAACTGGACCCCAAAGGCCTACAAGGAACGGGAGATTCCAATTCCAGACAAGTTGGTCGCTGGATTGAGGGGATGGAAGGCGAAGTCGGACACGCGCACGTGCAACCTGCTATTCCCCACGGCGGGATGCAAGCCGAAACTCGACCTGCTCGACTGCTGCAAGGCTGTCGCAAAGCGTGCAGGTTTGGATTCAGAGAACTTCTGGCTGCACAAATTCCGCGCGACGTTCGCGACGTGGCATCTGTGGGCTGGTGTGGATTTGCGCACGGTGCAGTCATGGATGGGTCATACGGATTTGGCGAGCACCATGCGCTACTTAAAGCCCAACCACAGCCAAGAAGTACGCGTCAAACTCAACAACACGTTCGCGTGAGGAACAACCACGAGCAGTCCGATACCTTTTTGGTGTCCAAGGCCACAGGGTGACATTTCTGTGGCCGCAAACACCCGGTCGTGTCAATACGCTCTTGGACAGACTCTCAAGATGCTTCTTGACACGTTCTCGTTGATCTTGGGGAACACACGCCTCGATCCTTCCGAGACACTCCCACTTTGGATCGCTATCTTCTGGCGCATCCGCTCAACTGGCAATACACTCCTTGCGAATTCTCCGCGAAAATGTATAACATTTCGCGGCTGTCGCCCCTTGTCGCTTGCCAATTGGCGAAAAATCCCCACTGCCCTCACTGACCCCTTCCGAACAAACACAATTCAGGCCTCAAACATGGTGTACTCCGACGCAGAGGGCATCAACAGAAAGTTCTAAAATCGTCTGCCTGAGCCGACCATTGTTGACAGTCGTCTAAACCCTTGCTTCCGTGGACTGGAACTGTGAGACTCCAATCGTTCCAGTTTGCTCGGTGATCCGTCGAATGGCGAGACCGATGGAGACGTGCTGGCATCAAACGGTTTGAACCCATGGTGGAAGAACGCAATCGCGGCGGCGCGCCAGAATTCACTGTGTACTCGCTACTGGGGTCACCGACAGTTACGATCCGGGATACGAAATGCCAAGGCAGCTGCCGGTCGATGAGCACGGAAGAGTGTACGACCACGACACAGCTCATATTCCCGTACCGCGGTGTGTTTGTGCACCATGTCGGACATGATCCGGTTGTGGCGGAAGCGAACCAAGTGCTCTTTTTCAATGCTCACGAGGGGTACCGGGTAAGCCATCCGGTCGCCGGCGGCGATGGTAGCCTGACGTTGGTTATCGAGGAATCCCAGTTGCAAGAGTTGGCGCCGCTCGACATGTTGCATCGAGGTTCCGGGATTGCATTCCGTCGACGACGTTTACGGATCGATGCCCGTAGCCAGGCCCTCGTGGCGCTACTACGCCACAGCCTGCATCAAAAAGTTGCGGAACCCCTGGAAGCTGAGGTCCTAGCATTAACTTTGGTGCGACGAACTCTCGGGCCGCGCAGTTCGCATGCACCGGGTGCTACTGTTCGGCGCCAGAAACTGGTAGACCGCGCCAAGCTCGTGCTGTCCAGTGATGTCATGCGACGCTGGACTTTGTCTGAGATCGCCGGCGAATTGCGCGTTTCTCCTGTCTATCTCACTCAGGTTTTCCAACAGGTAGAGGGATTGCCTCTATATCACTACCAATTGCAACTCCGGCTGGCGCGTGCGCTGGACCTCCTTTTACGCTACAACGACTTGACCACTCTGGCCCTTGACCTCGGCTTCTCCAGCCACAGCCACTTTAGCTCTGCATTCCGTCAGCTGTACGGCTACTCACCTACCGCGTTCAAGCGGTCTGCCCTGCATAAATAATTCACTTCAGCAAATTGCTAAAGATTCTGACAGCGCCCCACGTCTGCCTCGTGGCCTACTAGTCTCACCCGAAGGTTCGGGCAGGAGGGAAATCATGGCAAATAGAACTTGTGCAGCCTGCGATTGCAAGCTGAACGCGGATGTTATCCAGGTCAAGATCGGCGGACGGACAGTCGAGGTTTGCTGTGAGGAGTGCGCGCAGAAACTGAGGGAAGCGAATGCTTCCACAACGGCAAAGAGAGGTTAACCATGGACCGAAGCAAACCAATCGCGGAGCGAAAACAGGTCGAGACTCCATCTGGGCGCATTAGCTACATCGAGCAGGGCCGGGGAGCGGTGGCATTGTTCGTGCACGGCGTCCTCCTCAATGGCCACCTCTGGCGTCACCAACTGGCCGGACTCTCGGACGTGCGTCGGTGTATCGCCGTGGATTTGCTCGCCCACGGTGAAACAGAAATCGCACCGGACCAGAATGTTTCCGTCACCGCCAATGCCGAGATGCTCAACCAATTTCTTGATGCCCTCAAGATCGATCGGATAGATCTCGTGGGTAATGATAGTGGCGGAGGCATTTGTCAGATTTTCGCCGCTCTCCACCCGGAGCGAATACGCAGTCTCACACTCACGGACTGCGACACCCACGACAACTGGCCGCCCGAGGCATTCAAGCCGTTTCTGGCAATGGCGTCTAACGGCGGGTTACGTCGAACGCTTGAAGCGATGCTGTCTGATAAGAGTGTTTACCGCGCACCAGACGCTTTGGGCCCTGCCTATGAGGATCCCGGTCGGTTGAGTGACGAGGACATCGAAGCATATCTTCGGCCGTTTCTGAAATCGGAGCAACGAACGCGGGATCTCCAACGGTTTCTGGAAGCCTTCGATAACAAGCACACACTCGCTGTCGATGATCGACTCAAGACCTTAGAAGCGCCGACGCTGATCGTTTGGGGAACGGATGACGTGTACTTCGACGTGAAATGGTCGCACTGGCTGGCCCAGAGCATCCCCGGCACGCGGCGTCGCGTCGAGTTCAGGGACGCCAGGATCTTCTTTCCCGAAGAGCGCTGGCACGAGTTCAACAAGGAACTGCGAGCCCATTGGGAGGCGGTCGAGCAGCACAGCTGATCGGCCGTTCGGCTCAACTTCGTGCAGAGGAAAAACAAGGCTGCCATGTCAAATACAAACCCTTCTGCGTGCCCGAAAGGTGATAAGGTCGTCGTTTTCGGTGCGTCGGGTCACACGGGGCGCTTTATCGTCGCTGAACTGGCAAGGCGTGGCATGCTGGCTGTACTTGCCGGTCGGGACTCGGAGAAACTCCTTAGGATCCAGAGGACGCACTCGGAATTTGAAATCCGCGTTGCCTCTATAGATGATCCTGTCTCGCTTGACCAGTCGCTAGCTGGGGCGTCGCTGGTAATAAATGTTGCCGGACCGTTCCTGGATACGGCCGCGCCACTCATTGAAGCCGCGCTCCGGGCTCGAGTTCACTACGTCGACGTTACGGCGGAACAGACGGTCGCGCTCGCTGCGTTTGAGAAATTCTCTGAGGCGGCACGGACAGCGGGAGTCTTGATCATGCCGTCGGTGGCGTTTTATGGCGCGATGGGAGACCTCCTCGCCACTGCCGCCATGCAGAACTGGTCCACTGCGGATGAAATTCAGATCGCAGTTGCACTCGACAGCTGGAAGCCGACGCAGGGAACGCGACTGACTGGTCAGCGCAACCAAGGCCGCCGCTCCGCGTTTTCAAACAACAGACTATGGTTCGTTGAGGAGCCACCGCCGAAACTGGAATGGGCTTTTCCGCCGCCATTTGGAAAGCAAGAGGTAGTGGCCTTGCCTCTAGCCGAAACGGTCATCATTTCCCGGCACCTGCGTGTTCCAGAGATACACGCGTACATGAATCTTGCACCACTCGCTGATTTGCACAATCCAACGACGCCCGGACCGATGCCAACGGATGAGAGAGGACGTTCCGCGCAAGAGTTCTTGATGGAAGTAAAGGTCCGTAAGGGAGATGAAGAGCGGCGCGCGCTCGCAGCGGGACGCGACATCTACGCCGTCACTGCTCCGATCGTCGTTGAGGCGGCAGCTCGCATCCTCTCGGGAGACGTCGTATTCACCGGCACTGCAGCACCGGGGGAGATCTTCGATGCCGAATCCTTCCTGCGGGCGCTCTCGCCCGAGCATATTTCCTTGGAGCGGTCAAATTCGCCCGCTGCCCACCGTCGTCTTGCCGGCCGATCTGTTCCACCAGGCGAATCGCGTTGGCCATAGTACCTAAGACATGGGTAACACTTTTGGGCCGAACGGATTTTCGAGCGGTTGGAGCACTCGCGTCTCTAGATCGAAGTAGCCCAGATCATAGTCCATGAAGCTGACGAGCCAGATGTCCTCGTGCATGATAGGTGGGGTTCGGAAAACGTGGCCATGGCGGAATTGTGAACCCACCTCGCAACCGAAAGGACGAGTGTGGTAACCCTCCGCCTACAGCAGGCGCATCCGAGTTCTATCCCAACCATCATGCTGCAGCCGGGGATTTTGAGCGCTATCGCCTGTCAGAAGCTATCATTTATCATGCGCGAGGTTGCATTTCGGGGGCGATATGAGAGTGAGATTCGCAGTGGCAGCGGCGGTGATGAGTCTAGCGTTGAATGTCGCAGCCCAGATGGAGAGGCCCATGGTCCATGCCAAAGGTTCTTTCGACATCAAGATGACTCCCGCCGAGCCAACCGACTTCGAGAAGGCGAACGACATTACTCGGGTCACATCCGACAAGACTTGGCACGGTGACTTCGAAGGCGTCAGCCATGGAGAAATGATCACCGGCTCGACCGCGAGCACCGGTTCCATGGCCTACGTTGCTATTGAACGCATGACAGGCAAGCTTAACAGCCGACAGGGCAGCTTCACCTTCTCCCACCGCGCCACCATGATGAAAGGCGATGCCCCCTCCACGGGAGAACTGAGCGTGGTGGTTGTACCCAACTCCGGTACTGGAGAACTGACCGGACTCACTGGCTTGCTCATCATCCATATCGACGCTCAGGGTAAACACACCTGGACCTTCGATTATTCGCTCCCGTAGCCGTCCTCGCGTGGGCGACGCGATTGGCGCGAAACGCCAACGTCGAGATACTCTTCAACAATGATAAAGTCCCGTGAACTGCAAAGGAGTCGTCTCGGTAGCTACCTTTTACTGAATTGACGACCATCGACTCAATTCCAGACATCGAGTTGAGAATCGAGGAGGTCGTGTTGAGAGGACATCGGCCATAAAAAGGCGCGAAGCGCCGACCCCGTCAGGCTATTTCAAGGCTTCCACAATCTGGCTGAACAATGACTCTGCAGCGTTGCGAGGAGTGATATACGGTGACCGAGGATTCTTGAGGTAGGGTACTTCCCCCAATCGTGCATCCACGTCGGCCCAACGCTTTCGTGCTCTCATACCTATAATTACCTTCTTGCTTCCGATAGCTTTCCTAACGATGTCAAAGCAGTATTGCTGAGACGGGCAAACCATCGTTCTTGGCAAAGATGCTACTTTAGAATGGTACGGAAACCATTCAATCACACACAGTAGTCGGGCAATCTTCTGACGCTCTAAAGCTGGGTGTTTCAGCAATTGACGCAGGCGCGTCGTCCACCATTTAGCGCATGCAGTCCACCGGAACTCCGGGTTGAGGGCGTAAAAAGGGTAGTCCTGCTGCGCGTGGCGGAGATTACAGAGAAGGGCCTCCCTAAACGCTGGATTCGCGTGTGACTGCGAATCGTCTGGAGAGTCACCGGGATTTAGATTCAGAAGCAGTACCGTTGCCGTTTCAGGATTACCGATAAACGGCTCAGGTATCGACTCCAAATTAATCGATTGACGACTGTGCCCCGTCAGCCTGCTGAGACTTTCGCGGTCAATCGGCAGCAGGTAAGGTACATCAAAAGGCAAGTCGAGCCAAGGATTGAGCATTGCTCGTCAGAAGTGCTTTCGTGTGGTTGTGATTGTGCGACGGCATCATCCCTGCAAAACAGTAGCAAGGCAAGTTACCTCAGACCAATTTGGCCCATACGAGCTATTCATCCTCTCTACCCGAAGCTTTTGGGGCGTTTTGTTTTTGTGCCGATTCCTCCTCCGATTCGACTTTCGGCGGCATCATCGATTGCGGCGTAGCATTGGAACATGAGCAGAGCCTATGTAGTTGCCGCTGATCCCTCGGTAGCGGACGCCTTGCTTCGAGGAGTTCCTGACGAGGAAGACGAGGACGAAGAGGAAGAAGAGGACGAAGAAAACGAAGAGGACGAAGACAGCGGAGAAGGTTATTCAGAGTAAGAATCGTTCTGATCTGTCACACCTTAACTGGACAGTAGCTACTCAAGGTTGCTATCGAGGCTCAAGGCGTTGCCGAACCCCTGCACTGCAAGGGCGAGACCGAGGTCGTCAATTCTGTGGTGTTTCCTTGGCGAAGTCGCAGAACATTTGGGGGATTTTACTGGCGCCTGTTGACTGGCCAGAGGATGATTTGGAAGGTGTTCCTGACTAGTGCGTCGAACCCGGCCCAAACGCCCCCTTCCGCTATCCGATGCGCTCTCGCCACTCCTGTTGGATTCGCTCCCACACGTCGCCGGGAATTGTCCCGTCATTTTGTGCCAGCCAGTCGTCTACCAGTCTTTGAGCGCCAGAGTTCAGAAGCGAGACTAGTTGTTCTGCTTCCTCTGCCGTCCGACAACGGGCCAAAACTGTCGTCTGGATGTAGACGACTTCGTTGTTGGGAGTTGCCGTGTATTTTGTCGCCATCGCCTGACCCCTGTTCCATTCTGCCTGTCTTGAAACGATGGGCGTCGAGCCAGTCACCGTTGTTACGAAAACCGAAATTCGAGGTTTGCCGCACATCCTTCAACGCCTATAGGGAACCCAGCCCCGGGGAAAAGGATGGCATGAACTTCGGCGTCGGTCGCCAACCCGTTCGTACAATTCTGAATCGTTTGAGGGCGTTCTGCATCCAAGGACTATCCGCTAAGTTTGGTTTATCTGCAGCCTGAAAGTCGGTTTCGCTAGCCAGCGTCATCCTTCCTCATCCGCAGCGACTCCTCTCAGCAGAAATTCAAATAGAAACAGGAACATCAATGGAAACAGGAACAGTGAAGTGGTTTAACGATGCCAAGGGCTATGGCTTTATCAGCCGTCAGAATGGCGAAGACGTTTTCGTACATTTCTCGGCTATTCAGGGTGGCGGCTTTCGCAGCTTGCAAGAAGGCCAAACCGTGCGGTTCGATGTCACCAAAGGCCCCAAAGGTTTTCAGGCAGAGAACGTGCAATCGGTCTAAGCAAACGACAACGGGGTGCTCTTCTCCGAAGAGGGACGTGGGCACCCTGTTGACCAAAGAAAATGAGGGCTACGAAGCCTGTTTGAACACAAAGAGCCGGGCGCGGTGCCTTTCCTTCATGTCCTCGACTGACCGAACCTTGCTCCTGGCAATAGCGAGTTGAGCAAGTTCAGCCTGAATGGCTAGCAATCGTTCCAGCCGTCTTCCGTGAGCGACCTGAGCCTCCACGTCATTCCTGCTGTGACGCCTGTACCGCTCGTTCGATTCTTGTATCAGAGCAATCTCTGCCCGGAGACGCACAACCTTTTCCCGAAGTGCTTCTAGCTGATCCATGGGGAGCAGGATAGCTCATCTGAAAGAGCGTCGGTCGCCAATCCCATCCGCGAAGTTTGGGTTATCCGACGCTCGATTTTGGGAACAGAATGGGAACAACAAGCGTTCCTACCCGCTCCAAGTTGTTGCTAGTCGTTCCCACGAGTGCCCCATAAGTTCTTGATTTTCCATGTCAAGGCACCCTGTCAGGGCAGAGGCCGGATCTCCGCTAAACGGCCTACCATGCGAGGCCGTACGCGATTGCGCAGTCTACACAGTACCAGTGAGCCTCGTACTCGGCGAGTTCGCGCCACCTTCGACAGTTGTCACAACGTCCGTAGGAGTGAAACATACCTTGAACAGTGCTAGGGCATCTTGGCTGCAATCCGAAAGAACGCGCCCGTAGCCTAACCGCGCATCTGACATACGGGGCACGTGCAATGACTGTAGTGCTCCCCGCCCCTCTTCTGACAGATGGGACAGATTCAGTGGCTGTAATGCTCGCCTGAGGGTTTTGTGCAGATCGGGCAGATGCAGCGAGAAGAATGCTCACCACTGCGCATTTGGCATACCGGACATACACAAGCGATGCGATGATCTCCACCGAACTTGTATTCAATCCTTTGCGAGGTTAGCACCTGTGCTCACCGTAGGATCGGGTCAACTTTACGATATGGAGCCTTCCTACTACGGGCCAGATTGTGCCTACCGAAAACTCCGTTTGGTCCGTCAAAACCTCTACCAAGCCCCATGTAATATTGTTACATGGGGCCCGCCCGCCAGATGGAGTTTCCAGTAGGCACAGTTGGACGAAGGAGAACGCGGCGAACGGGACTGCGATCCCGCCGCAATCGGTCACGCTGGCACGCCAGGGCTTCCTGGCATCACGAACGCGTTCCTGTCCGTTCCCATGCTGTTCTTCATGGCTGCCGCCGGCCACTACCCCATGTTTAGGAAGTAAGCGGCCAATCTCCGTACATAGGATTATCCGCGCCGCACAGGGAGTTTTCTGTGGACGACGTTCACAATTCAGATAATATTCACCGACTGGTCATGCCGATCGTTCTCCTAGAGCAGCACGCCATCGGTTTCCTGCGAGTCCACCGAACGGTAGTACAGCTTGTTGTCCTCGAGGAAGACCTCGATGAACGCCGGCCGCGTGGTGATTGTGCCTTGGATCAGCGCCTCCGACAGCGGATCTTCGATGTACTTCTGCAAGGCACGCCGCAGCGGACGCGCGCCGTAGCTGCGATCGCTGAGTGTCTGACTGAGGACCCACTTCTTGGCCTCGTCGGTCACGGTCATGGTGATTGATTTCTGCGCCAGATTCTGGTTCAGCTGGCTGACCATAAGCTCCAGGATCTGAATAAGGTCGTTCTCAGTCAGCGCACTGAACAGGATGATTTCGTCCAACCGGTTCAGGAACTCGGGGTTGAAGGTGCGCTTGACCTCGTTCTTTACCAGGTCTTCAACCTTCTCCGACACCATTTCTTCCTTCTGCGACTGGAAGCCCAGTCCTTCCCGCTTCTCTAGGTGGCGGGCGCCGATATTCGAGGTCATGATGATGATGGCGTTCTTAAAGTCGACAGTGTTGCCCAAACCGTCGGTGAGCTGTCCGTCTTCAAACACCTGCAACAGGATGTTGAACACGTCCGGATGCGCCTTCTCGATTTCGTCCAGCAGGACCACCGAGTAGGGCGAGCGCTTCACGC
>Ga0306926_10002694_pt1 | contig 18123 bp, 16 predicted proteins | sample flu12Cox44000178_FD_203759 | JGI IMG/M metagenome (GOLD analysis project Ga0306926, IMG submission 203759) | Lab enrichment of tropical soil microbial communities from Luquillo Experimental Forest, Puerto Rico - flux8day.12C.oxic.44.000.178 (v2)... | ecosystem: Environmental > Terrestrial >... | reverse complement strand
CCGCTCGCCACCATGAAGCCGGGAGACCATTACATCACCAACGATCCATGGCTCACGTCCGGCCATCTGCACGACATCACCGTCGTGACGCCGAGCTTTTATCGCGGACAAGCGGTCGGGTTGTTCGCCAACACCATTCACGTGGTCGATATTGGCGGGCTTGGCATGGGACCTGACGGCCGCCAGGTGTTCGAGGAAGGTCTGGCGATTCCGATCATGCCGCTCGCGCGCGAAGGCCGCATGAGCGAGGACCTGCTGCGCCTCGTTCGCGCCAATGTGCGCGAGCCGCTTCAGGTCGAGGGCGACATCTATGCCTGCGCGGCGTGCAACGATGAAGGCAGCCGCCGCCTGGTCGAAATGATGGACGAATTCGAAATCGCCAATCTGGATCGCCTTGGCGACACCATCGTCGAAGCCTCGCGCGAGACCACGCTCGAACGCATCCGCGCCCTGCCGAAAGGCACATATCGTAACAGCATGACCATGGACGGCTATGACAAGCCGCTCACACTCAATGCCGCGCTGACCATTTCGGACGACGGCATTCACGTCGACTACGACGGCACTTCGCCCGCTTCGGCCTATGGCATCAACGTCGTGTTCAACTATTGTCTCGCCTACACCGCCTTTGGCGTGAAATGTCTGGTCGCGCCGGACGTGCCGAACAACGCCGGCTCGCTCGAGCCGATCACGGTGAGCGCACCGGAAGGCTGCGTGCTCAATGTCAAGCGGCCATGGCCGGTCGCGGCGCGTCACACCGTCGGACAGATGCTGCCCGACGTGGTGGCCGGGTGTTTGCAGCAGGCGATCGCAGGCGGCGTGCCGGCGGAGGGCGCGTCGTCCCTGTGGAACCCGCAGATTTTTGGCGGCGGCTCGTTGGTCGACGAGATCGAAGAGGGGACCGATGCCAATACGCTGCCGGAATTCTCCACCGTGATCTTTCACTGCGGCGGCGCTGGCGCGCGGCCGCAAAAGGACGGCTTGAGCGCCACGGCATTTCCGTCGGGCGTGCGCACGATCCCGGTCGAAGCCACTGAGAGCGTGGCGCCGGTTGTGTTCTATCGCCGCGAATTTCGCGACGGTTCTGGCGGGCCGGGTCAATTCCGCGGCGGGCTCGGCCAGGTGATCGAGCTTGGCGGCGCCGGCGCTAATCCGCTGGCGCTTCTGTGCAATTTCGAGCGCGTGCGCCATCCGGCGCGCGGGCGCAGCGGCGGGCAGCCCGGCGGCGCCGGCGTGGTGAGCCTGCGTTCGGGCCGGCCGATCCGGCCCAAGGGACGCCAGACCGTGCCGCCGCGTGACGCCATCTGCCTGCAATTACCGGGCGGCGGCGGTTTCGGCGATCCGCGCAAGCGCGAACCGGAGCGCGTGCGCGAAGACGTGCGCGACGGCTTGATCACGGCGGAACAAGCGCGTCGCGATTACAGCGTCGCGATCGATGCGGATGGCGAAATTGATGTCGCGGCAACCGAGCGCTTGAGAGCGTCAAAAAGCCCAGCGGCCTAATCAGGAGGCGGCAATGCCCATGCGCGTGATCGGCATGATTGGAGTGACGCCGCCCAAAAGTGCGGCGACCTTGCACGTGATCGAGGGCGGGCTGTCGCCAAACTATGTCGCCGAGGCGGCGCACGCGCATGAGACTTCCGGCTTCGACCTCGTGCTGGTCGGTTATTCATCGTCGTCGGCCGAGGGCTTTTTGGTCGCGCTCCATGCGGCGGCGCGGACCGAGCGGCTCGGTTATCTGATCGCGCACCGCCCCGGTTTCGTCGCGCCGACCTTGATGGCGCGCAAGATCGCGACCTTCGATCATTTGAGCGGCGGCCGGCTCGCGCTCCATATCATCACTGGAAAGACCGACGACGAGCAGGAAGGCGACGGCGATTTCACGCCCAAGGCTGAACGTTATCGCCGCGCCGCCGAATATCTCGAATTGATGAAACTGACCTGGACGAGCGACAAGCCGTTCGACTTCGCCGGGGCATTTTATCGGGTCACAGGTGCGCATTCCGACGTGCGGCCGTTGCAAAAGCCGCATCCGCTTCTGTTCTTTGGCGGCGCTTCGGACGGCGCTTTGGAAATGGGCGCGCGGCTCTGCGACGTCTATGCGATCTACGCCGAACCGCTTTCCTCCACGCGCGAACGCATCAAGCAATTTCGCGCTCAAGCGGCGCCCTATGGCCGCACTCCGGGCTTCAATGTCTCGGTGCGACCGATCATTGCCGCGAGCGAAGGCGCGGCCTGGGACAAAGCCAACAAGATCCTTGCCGGCATGACCGGCGCCAAAGGCTGGAGCCGCCAGGAGGCGATGTCCGGACCGGTCGACAATGCCGGCAAGCGGCTGATGAGCTTTGCGCTCGAACGCGACGTCCACGACGAACGGCTGTGGATGCCGATTGCGCGGGCGACCGGCGCGCTCGGCAATACCTCGTGTCTCGTTGGCACGCCGGAACAGGTCGCGCGCGCCATCCTGGAATATTACAAGCTCGGTATCGCCTCGGTCCTCATCCGCGGCTTCGATCCGTTCAACGACACAGTCGAGTTCGGCCGCGAGCTCATTCCGCGGATCAAAGCCGGCGCGCTCGAACTCGATCGCCTGCAGGCGGCGGGCTAGTCACGCCGAAAACGCCAGCGGCGGGGTAATCGCCGCGGCATCCGCCATCACCATGTCGGCGCCTTTTTCGCCAATCATCACCGTGGCCGCATTGGTGTTGCCGGACACTACTGTCGGCATGATCGAAGCGTCGATCACGCGCAGGCCCTCCAAGCCTCGCACGCGCAACCGCTCGTCGACCACCGCCGCTGGATCGGGGCCCATGCGGCAAGTCGAGGTCGGATGGTAGACCGTCGTGCCGGTGTCGCGGGCGAAGGCGAGGAGATCGTCGTCGCGCACGCAATGATCGCCGGGCGTGCGCTCTTCCGCGATGTAACGGCGCATCGCCGGCTCGTTCATGATGCGGCGCATCGCCTTCATTCCGGCGACCACGGTGTCGCAATCCCCGCGCGCCGAAAGATATCGCGGTTGGATTGACGGCGGCAGGCTTGGATCGCTCGATGTGATGCGCACGAAGCCGCGGCTCTGCGGACGCAACTGGCACACCGAGACCATGAAGCCAGGAAAGGGGTGCAGCGCCGCGCCGGCGGCATCGGCGCTGAAGATCAGGAAATGGATTTGCACGTCGGGCGTCGCCAGTTCGGGCCGCGTGCGCAGAAATGCCCCCGCATAACCGGCCCCGATCGTCAGCAATCCCTTGCGCGACATAAGATAGCGCAAGCCGGCGCCGTAGCGTTGGCGCCAATGATTGATGACGTCGTTCATGGTGATCGGCTCGGTGCAGCGGTATTGCATGCGGATCTGCAGATGATCCTGCAAATCGGCACCGACGCCCGGCATATCGGCGATCACGTCGATGCCGAGATCGCGCAAAATCTTAGCCGGCCCTAATCCCGAGAGCTGCAGCAGCTGCGGCGAATTGAATGCGCCGCCGGAAACGATCACTTCCCCGTCCGCGTAGGCGGTGCGCGGCACACTGTGCTGGAGATATTGGATGCCGACAGCGCGTCGTCCCGAAAACAGGATGCGGCTCGCCAGCGCGTTTGACACGATCGCGAGATTACGCCGGCGGCGCGCCTGGCGCAGATAGCCGACCGCGGTCGACCAGCGCCGGCCGTTCTTCGCCGTCAATTGGAAATAACCGGCGCCCTCCTGCGTCGCGCCGTTGAAGTCGTCATTGCGCGGAATGCCGGCGCGTTGCGCCGCTTCGATGAAAGCGTCGCATAGCGGATGCGGCTCGCAAACGTCGGAGACAGCCAGCGGCCCACCGGCGCCGTGGAAATCGTCGGCGCCGCGCGCTTGATCCTCGGCGCGCCGGAAATATGGGAGCACGTCGGCAAAGCCCCAGCCAGTATTGCCGAGCTGCCGCCAATGATCGTAGTCCTCGTGCTGACCGCGAACATAAAGCAAGCCGTTGATCGAGCTTGATCCGCCCAGCACCTTGCCGCGCGGCTGAATGATCTGCCGATTGTTCAGCTCGGGTTCCGGCTCGGTCTTGTAGCGCCAATTGACCTTGGCATCGTCGAACAGCTTGCCGTAGCCGAGCGGGATGTGAATCCACATATGGCGGTCATGTCCGCCGGCTTCGAGGAGCAGCACACGATGGCGGCCGGACTCGCTGAGCCGGTTGGCGAGCACGCAGCCGGCCGAGCCGGCGCCGATAATGATGTAATCAAACCGTGCTTTGTCCGGAATCGCCGCCATCCCGCTTGCCTCCATTCTCATGGGCAGTATTGGTGAGTATGATGATAGCTCATCCCGTCACCCTGAGGTGCGAGCGAAGCGAGCCTCGAAGGGTGACCCTCCCGACGCCTCGGCCGGCATCCTTCGAGGCGCGTCATCGCAGCGAATAGGACACAGCTGCGCCTTTCGTGGCGCGCACCTCAGGATGACGGGATGTAGCTAGCGATGAGGAGTTGCGCGTGAACAAGTTCGGTGTCGGTCAGCCGGTCCCCCGGGTCGAAGATCCGCGATTCATCACCGGCCGCGGCCGCTATGTCGACGATCTCGAACTGCCGCAGCAGTGCTACGGCGTCGTGGTGATGTCGCCGCACGCGCATGCCCGCATCAAGCGCATCGATACGACCAAAGCGAAGGCCGCGCCTGGCGTGCTCGCCGTGCTGACCGGCGCGGAGGTCGCCGCCGACAAGCTCGGCGGTCTGGCGCCACCGATGCCGGAGGACATGGGCGGGCCCAAAGGGTTTCGCACCTTGCGCGCAATTCTTGAAGGTCAAAGGGTGCGCGCGATCGGCGATCGCGTCGCTTTCGTGGTTGCCGAGACCTCCGCTCAGGCGCGCGACGCCGCCGAATTGATCGAGATCGAGTATGAACCGCTGGCGGCTGTGATCGGCGCCGAGGAAGCGCTCAAGCCGGGCGCGCCGGCGGTGTGGGACGAGCAGCCGAACAACATCGCGTTTACGCTGATGATGGGCAACAAGGACGCGACCGACGCCGCTTTCGCCAAGGCGCGCCACGTCATCTCGCTCAAGCTCAACAACAATCGGATCACGGCAAATTCGATCGAGCCGCGCGCCGCGATCGGCCAATATCATCCCGACAGCGACAGCTATACGCTTTATTCGACCTCGCAGAATCCGCACGGCACGCGGTCGGCCGTCGCTGGGCAGGTCTTGAAGATTCCGGAGACCAAGCTCCGCGTCATCTCGCCCGATGTCGGCGGCGGCTTCGGCATGAAGTTCGGCGGCTATCCCGAAGATGCACTGGTGGTGTGGGCATCGCGGCGCGTCGGCGGCCGTCCGGTCAAATGGGTTTCAACCCGCTCCGAAGCCTTGCTCGGCGATACCCAAGGCCGCGACCAGATCGTCACCGGCGAGCTTGCGCTTGACGAACACAGCAAAATCCTGGGGCTGCGCGTGAATGCGTTGCACGCAATGGGTTCGCACGTATTCGGCGCGTCGATGGTGGTGCCGCTCTATGCGATGCGGCTTTCGCCCGGCGTCTATCAGATCCCGGCGGTCCATGCCGTCGGCAAGGCCGTGCTCACCAACACCATTCCGCTTGCGCCCTATCGCGGCGCCGGACGGCCCGAAGCGACGTTCCTGATCGAAATGCTGCTCGACCGCGCCGCGCGCGTCCTGAAAATCGACCCGGTAGAAATCCGCCGACGCAATTACATTCCTGCAGCGGCAATGCCGCACAAGCTGCAAACCGGCATCACCTATGACAGCGGCGACTTCGTCCATGTGATGGATGAATGCCTTAAGCTCGCCGACTGGAACGGATTTGGCAAACGCGCCGCCAAATCGAAAAAGTCCGGCAAGCTGCGCGGCCGCGGCATCGGCTATTTCCTGGAAGAGGCCGCGGTGTTTAACGACCGCATGGTGCTGCGCTTCGATCCGAGCGGGATGCTGACCATTCTGGCCGGCACACATTCACACGGCCAGGGCCATCAGACCGTCTACATGCAGATGGCGAGCGAGTGGCTCGGCGTGCCGTTCGAGAACATCCGCTTCCTTCAGGGCGACACCGACGCGGTGCCGGTGGGACGCGGCACTTACGGTTCGCGCAGCATGCATGTCGGCGGCAATGCGCTCAAACGCGCCGCCGACACCATCATCGCGAAGGCCAAGCCAATGGCGGCGACGATTCTTGAAGCCGCCGCCGGCGACATTGAGTTCGAGGACGGCGCCTTCCGCATCGTCGGCACCGACCGCGCGCTGCCGCTGACCGAGGTGGCCAAGGCGTTCTACCGGCCGATGATGCTGCCGCCACAATTCGACGTCGGGCTGGAAGCCTCCGGCACCTTTGCCGCCGAGCCGCCAAATTATCCGAACGGCTGCCACGTCTGCGAAGTGGAGATCGATCCGGAGACTGGCGCGGTGACGCTCGCGCGCTATGTCGCGGTCGACGACGTCGGCAAGGTGATGAATCGACTGCTTTGCGAAGGCCAGATTCACGGCGGCGTCGCGCAAGGGGCGGGGCAGGCGCTGATGGAGGCGATCGTGTTCGACTCGTCAGGCCAGCTCATCACCGGCAGTTTCCAGGATTACGCCATGCCGCGCGCCGACGATCTGCCGGAACTGGTTTCCGAACTGACCGAAGTACCGGCCAAGACCAATCCGCTCGGCGTCAAAGGTGCGGGCGAGGCCGGCGCCACCGGCGCGCCACCGGCGATCATGAGCGCCATTCTCGATGCGCTAAGGCCGCTCGGCATCGAACATATCGACATGCCAGCGACGCCGAGTCGCGTCTGGGCGGCGATACAGGCGCGCGACAACAGAGCCGCGGCGGAATGATGCGACATGAATGAAGCACCGAATCTGTTTGCCGACGGCAAGGCCTATGAGCGGCTAATGGGCCGCTGGAGCCGCCTCGCCGGCGAGAAATTTCTCCACTGGCTTGACGCACCGAAAAATCTGAAATGGCTCGATGTCGGCTGCGGCAACGGCGCCTTCACCGAGTTGCTGATCGCGAGGTGTTCACCGACCGCCGTCGTCGGCGTCGATCCTTCCGAAGGCCAACTCGCTTATGCGCGAGGCAGAGCGGGAACCAAGGGCGCAGAATTTCGCGTCGCCGATGCGCAAGCCTTGCCGTTTCCCGACAATAGTTTCGACGCCGCGACCATGGCGCTGGTCATCGTCTTCATTCCCGACCCGGGCAAGGCCGCGCGCGAACTGGCACGGGTGGTGCGGTCCGGCGGTGTCGCCGCCACTTACATGTGGGAGTTTCCCGACGGCTTCCACCTCGCGCCGTTGGCGGCGGCGATGAAAGATTTGGATTTGACTCCGCCGGAGCGGCCGCATGTCGAAGCTTCGGCGCGCGACGCCATGCGCGCGATCTGGACAGAGGCCGGGCTCGCCGCGGTCGAAACCGAGGTCATCCGCATTCGCGTCAGTTTTTCCAGTTTTGACGATTTCTGGGATTCAAACACGGTGCCGGTCGGTCCTTCAGGCAAGGCGCTGTCGGAGCTTACGCCAAGCGTGCGCGAACAATTGAAAACGCGACTGCGCGAGCGGCTGCCGATCGCCGCGGACGGATCGATCGCTTACGAGGCCTTCGCCAATGCCGTGAAGGGCGTCGTCCCGTGAGCGAAGTTTGAGGGCCATTCGCGGTTCCAAATACAGTTAAAAGCCGAGAAGTGAACTTGGAAACCGCTGATATCCGCGGCAATCGGCCGGTTGCACGGGACCCGCGCGCCGCCTATATTTCCAGCGGCTTTTCCAGTCATCGTTGATGACGTGAGTGGCTTCGCTCGGTGGTTTGCCCATGGGGCGGGCGGAGCACAGAGGAGATTTACCTATGGTCACGCCTTTGATGCCGAAAGCCACCGCCGTGTGGCTGGTCGAGAACACCTCGCTGTCGTTCGACCAGATCGCCGAACTGTGTCATCTGCATCCGCTCGAAGTCAAAGCGATCGCCGACGGTGACGCGGCGCAGGGCATCAAGGGGCTGGATCCGATCCTTACCGGCCAATTGACGCGCGACGAAATCAAGGCGGCGGAGGCCGATCCCAATCACCGGCTGCACATCGCCGAGCCGAAGGTGCGATTGCCCGAAGCCAAACCGAAGAAGGGGCCGCGCTATACGCCGGTGTCGCGCCGGCAGGACCGGCCGAACGCGATCCTCTGGCTCGTGCGCAATCACCCCGAGCTCAAGGACAGCCAGATCATGCGGCTCGTCGGCACCACCAAGTCGACCATTGCGGCGATCCGCGAGCGCACCCATTGGAATTCGGCGAATTTGACGCCGCTCGATCCGGTGACGCTCGGCCTGTGCTCGCAGATCGATCTCGATCTCGAAGTGCAGCGGGCCGCGAAGGAGAAGCCGGTGCCGGTGCAGGAGCCGGGCGCCACGCTGTTGCCGGCGTCGGTTACGACCGCGCCAAAGGAAGAGCCCGAACACGCGGAGGCGAAAAAGCCAGGCGAGGAGCTCAATGTCGAGGCGGTGTTCGCCAAGCTCAAACAGCTCGGCGGCGGCCAAAAGAGCGAGTGATTACCCCCGATCGTTGCGTAGCACGACGCAGGCGCCGCCGGCGGCGATGAGCTTCCGGCAGAATTTTTCAAGATATACGCGATCGTCGTCGGCGATGCGGATGTTGTAGCGCATGGCGAAGCCCAGTCCGATGCCGCGGCTCCTTATCACGATCGGTTCGCGATCGCCGATCAAGCCTGCATATTGTTTCTGGATCATCCGGTAGGTCGCCCAAGCCTTGCTCTCCGCCCAATTGGCGGTGAGCTGCATGCCCCAGCGCGGCACATAGGCCGCCATGCGCTGCGCCTGTTCTTTCGGCGCTAGGATCAGATTGGCGAGCCGCGTGCACGGCACGCCTTGCGGGATCGTCGTCTCCGAAGTTTTCGGCGGGTTGGGCGAGGCCCATTCGTCGGCGGTCCAGCCGGTGATGATGGCGACATAATTGCGGGTCTCGCCCGGCAGCGGCCGATGGTTGTTAAGCCAGGCGCTCACGCGCCCCGGTCCCGCGTTATAAGCCGCGGCGGCGAGGCCGAGATTGCCGAAACGTGCTTTGAGATCGCGCAAGTAGCGCGCCGAATGCTCGAGCGCCTCGATCGGATCGAACGGATCGACGAGCCCGCGGTAATCCGACGTCGCCGGCATGAATTGGGCGATGCCTTGGGCGCCCTTGTTGCTCACCGCCCGCGCGTTGAATCGGCTCTCTTGCCAGATCACCCGGGCGAAGAACTCGACCGGAATCTCATTCTCCGCGGCATCTTGTTCGAGCGCGCGGCAGATATCGTCCGGGGTCGGGGGACGCGATGGGACGGCTGGGCTCGCCGGCGCAGGTCCATTTGGTGCAGTGGGCGGCGTGCCGGCATTTGGCACCGTCGGCGGCGTGCCGGCATTTGGCACCGTGGGCGGCGCGCTTGTTTGCTGCTCGTTTTGCGGTTGTGCTCCGGCGAGCCCGATCCACAGTACGGCAGCGATTACAAAGAGGAGAACTCTCGCAACAGCCATTCCCGTCTAACGCGCAAGTGCGCCGTTCGTGCGATGCTCACTTGACGGCCGCGTCCGCCCCTTTGCGTTTGAGTGCGCTGCCGATCTCGTCGAGGATCGCCGGATCGTCGATGGTGGCGGGCATCTGCCAGGTCTCGCCGTCGGCGATCTTCTTCATGGTGCCGCGCAGAATCTTGCCGGAGCGGGTCTTCGGCAGTCGCGCCACGGTGATCGCGATTTTGAATGCCGCTACCGGGCCGATCTTGTCGCGAATGAGCGCGACGCACTCTTTCTCGATCTCGCCGTGCGGTCGGTTCACGCCGGATTTAAGCACGATGAAACCGCACGGCACTTCGCCCTTGAGCTGATCTTTGACGCCGAGCACCGCGCATTCGGCGACGTCGGGATGCGAGGCCAGCACTTCCTCCATGCCGCCGGTGGAGAGCCGATGGCCGGCGACATTGATGATGTCGTCGGTGCGGCCCATGACGAAAATGTAGCCGTCGTCGTCCTTAAAACCAGCATCGGCGGTTTTGTAATAGCCGGGAAATTCGTCGAGATAACTTTCGCGCATGCGCGCATCGGCCTGCCACAAGGTCGGCATGCAGGACGGCGGCAGCGGAAGCTTGACCACGATCGATCCCATCTTGCCCGCCGGCAGTTCACGGCAGCCCTCGTCGACAATGCGAATGTCGTAACCGGGCATCGCCACGGTCGGCGAGCCGGGTTTGACCGGCAGCATGCCCAAGCCCATCGGATTACCGGCGATGGCCCAGCCGGTCTCGGTCTGCCACCAATGATCGATCACCGGCACCTGGAGGAGCTTCTCCGCCCAGATGAGCGTGTCGGGATCGGCGCGCTCGCCGGCGAGGAACAGCGTGCGAAACTTCTTCAGGTCGTATTGCGCCAACAGCTTGCCTTGCGGGTCATCCTTTTTGATGGCGCGGAATGCCGTCGGCGCGGTGAACATCGTGGCGCAGTCATGTTCCGAAATCACGCGCCAGAACGCGCCGGCATCCGGCGTGCCGACCGGTTTGCCCTCGTAAAGGATCGTGGTGCAGCCGTGAAACAGCGGCGCATAGACGATGTAGGAATGTCCGACCACCCAGCCGACATCGGAAGCAGCCCAGTACACTTCGCCCGGCTCGACACCGTAGAGATTTTTCATCGACCATTTGAGCGCGACCATATGGCCGCCATTGTCGCGGACCACGCCCTTGGGTCGCCCGGTCGTGCCGGACGTATAGAGAATGTAAAGTGGATCGGTCGCTTCCACCGGCACGCAATCGAACGCGGAGCGAGCATGAATGAGCGCGTGATCGCGCATTTGCGCCCAATCGCGGTCGCGGCCTTCGATGAGGGAAGTTTGCGTCTGCACCCGCTGCAGGATCAGGCAGCTCTGCGGCTTGTGCGCGGCGAGCGCGATCGCCTCGTCGAGCAGCGGTTTGTATTGCACGACGCGCCCTGGCTCGAGCCCGCAGCTTGCCGATAAGATGGCTTTCGGCTTGCAGTCGTCGATCCGGGTGGCAAGTTCGCGCGCGGCAAAGCCGCCGAACACGACGGAATGAATGGCGCCGATGCGCGCGCAGGCGAGCATGGCGATCACCGCTTCCGGCACCATCGGCATATAGACGATGACGCGATCGCCCTTGCCGACGCCAAGGTCGCGCAGCATGCCGCCGAGCACCTGCGTTTCGGTCAAAAGGCGATGATAAGTCAGCGTGTGCTTTAAGCCGGCGAGTGGCGAGTCGTAAATAATGGCGGGCTGCTCGCCGCGTCCGGCATTGACGTGGCGATCCACCGCATTGAAGCAGGTGTTACAGACCCCGCCGACAAACCAGCGGCCGTAAATCCCGGCGGCCGGATCGAAAACCTTCTTCGGCTTCTCGAACCAGTCGATATCGGCGGCCGCCTCCGCCCAAAATCCGAACGGATCGCGCTGCCAGCGCGCATAGACCTCACGATAGCGGCTTGTGCGGCTGTCCTTTGTCTTCATGTCCATGGCGTGTCTCCATGGCGATCATTCATTCAAACTATACGCCTGCCAAGCCAGCACGAACAGCAAGGCCGCGCGGCGGCGAAAAGCGACTATTTGCCTTCCTCTTTAACTATTCGCTCTGCGCCAACTTTTCGCTAGGCTTTGGCTTAACAGCAAACAGTCGTCGGGGAGCGAAAACATGGCGAGTCCCTACGATACCGACCTCGATCGCAACCCGGCGAATTTCCAGCCGCTAACGCCGCTATCGTTTTTGGCGCGCGCCGCGGCGGTCTATCCCGACCAGCCGGCCATCATTCACGGCGCACGAAGTTTCACCTATCGGGACTTTTATGCGCGCACGAGACGCCTTGCATCGGCGCTGGCCGGCCGCGGCGTCAAGCGCGGCGACACGGTCGCCGTCGTCTTGGCCAACACGCCGCCGATGCTTGAGGCCCATTACGGGGTCGCCATGGCGGGCGGCGTGCTCAATACGATCAACACGCGGCTTGACGCGGCGATCATTGCTTTCACGCTCGATCACGGCGACGCCAAGGTGCTGATCACCGACCGCGAATTTTCGCGCTTCGTCAAAGAGGCTCTTGCCGCCTGCAAGAACAAGCCGCTGGTGATCGATTACGACGACCCGGAATTCACCGGCGCCGGCGAGCGCCTCGGCGAAATCGAATATGAAGATTTCCTGCGCGGCGGCGATCCGGATTTCGCCTGGCTGATGCCGCGCGACGAATGGGATGCGATTTCGCTCAATTACACTTCGGGCACGACCGGCGATCCCAAAGGCGTCGTCTACCACCACCGCGGCGCGTATCTCTTGGCCATGGCAAATGTCATCACCTGCGGCATGGGCAAGCATCCGGTTTATCTGTGGACGCTGCCGATGTTTCACTGCAACGGCTGGTGTTTCCCCTGGACGCTCTCCGTGGTCGCCGGCACTCATGTCTGCTTGCGCGCGGTGCGTGCGCCGGCGATGTATGACGCCATCGTCACCCACAAGGTCACCCATCTGTGCGGCGCGCCGATCGTGATGTCGACGCTGCTCAATGCGCCGGCGCATGAGAAGAAGCCGCTGCCGCACGTCGTGCAATTCGCGACCGCGGCGGCGCCGCCGCCGGAGGCGGTGCTGGCGGCCATGAAAGCGGCCGGCTTCAACGTCACGCATCTCTACGGCCTGACCGAAACCTACGGGCCGGCCGCCATCAATGACTGGCACCGCGAATGGGAAACGCTGAATTCCTCAGATCAAGCGGCCAGGAAGGCGCGCCAGGGCGTCGCGTATCCGGTGCTCGACGCGCTCGATGTGATCGATCCGGAAACCATGCACGCGGTGCCGCGCGACGGCGAGACCTTGGGCGAGGTTATGTTCCGCGGCAATGTGGTGATGAAAGGCTATCTAAAAAACAAATCGGCGAGCGCGGCGGCGTTTGCCGGCGGCTGGTTTCATTCCGGCGATCTCGGCGTCATTCACCCGGACGGCTATATCCAGCTCAAAGACCGTTCCAAGGACATCATCATTTCCGGCGGCGAAAACATCTCCTCCATCGAAGTCGAGGACGCGCTCTACAAGCATCCGGCGGTCCAGGTAGTCGCCGTGGTCGCAAAGCCGGATGAAAAATGGGGCGAGACGCCGTGCGCCGTTGTTGAACTCAAGCCCGGCAGCAGCGCGAGCGCCGACGAGCTGATCGCCTGGTGCAAGAAGAATCTTGCCTCCTACAAATGCCCGCGGCACATCTTGTTTGCGGAAATACCGAAGACCTCAACCGGCAAGCTGCAAAAATTCAAGCTGCGGGAAATGGTGAAGGCGATGTGACGCGTTCGGTAGATCGGCTTCGCGTCTCGAGTCGCCGATTAAAACGCAAATGCCCGGCGCAAAACCGGACGATGATTCGTTCGCCGCGCCCGCACGGCGCCGCAACGACCGTTTTAAGAACTCTGGAAACTTAGTGGACGAGCGTATCCTGCCTTAGCCGGGCGATCTCGTCTTTGACGTGCAATTTCTTACGTTTCAGTTCGGCAATTTGGAGGTCGTCGATCGAGGGGTGGGTAAGTGCTTCTGCGATTTCCTGTTCAAGCGCTTGGTGTCGTTTTTCAAGTTCCGCAAGATGCGATTCAATCGCCATGTGGCATGCCTCCTTGCAGATGGCCGGTTCCGAACGTTGCTACACCCTGACAATCCGCGGTTAGGATACTCCGGTTTTGACTATTCGAAAATCCCCGCCGGCACAGTCGCGGCGGACTTGTGGGCGATTGGCCAAAACGCGATAATCGCTCGTCACTTAGGTGCAGTCAGGTGCAAGACCCGGCGGCTTGTCGGCCGAAAAACCGCGCTTTCTAGGCTCGGCGCGACCAGGGCAGCGATGACGCAAGAGGAAGAACGCGAGCTTCGGGCAGAATTAGCGCGCCTGCAGCAGGAGCATCGCGATCTCGATGCTGCGATTGCTGCGCTGCAAGATTCCCCCGGATCGGACCTCATCCAGGTGCAGCGCTTAAAAAAACGCAAATTGCTGCTGCGCGACCGGATCACCTTCATCGAGGATCAGCTCACGCCCGACATCATCGCGTGAGCGCCATTATCGGATTGATGCAAGAATTTCGCCTCTGAGAAATGCATTTTGGATCGGGGGGAAACGCGGGCCGCAATTTCCCGCTGAATTGGCGATCCGGCTTTGCCGTTATGACAAAGTTTTGATGTGGAAATGAACTGCCGGGCAGGGTCACACGCCATTGCTGTGAAAATCCGCATGGCGCCGCAATAATCTGATGGCGGCTGGAGAAGGCTCCCGCGGAAAGCGCCAAAGATGGCTGCATTCAGGCGAATGCATTCAGTGAGCATTCACCAATAAATGGGATTTTAGCGGCGACAATCGCAATCCTGGATTGCGAGCCAAACCTGAGGTGATGTCATGAAAAGAATACTGACCGCTCTCCTCGCTGCGGGCACGCTTGCCGGCGCAGCGCTGGCGACTTCGGCGCCCGCGGAAGCGTATTGGCGGGGCGGCTGGGGCTGGGGCCTCGGCGGCTTCGCGGCGGGCGCCCTCATCGGTGGCGCACTCGCAGCGCCGTACTACAATCCATACGGCTACTACGGTTATTACGCGCCCTATCCCTATCCGCCGCCCTGCGTGTGGCGGAACGTATGGAACGGATACGCCTGGGTTCGCGCCTGCGTCTGACTCGCAGGTCGCCTGTGCCACGCGAAGCTTGAGGCGTTTCCCTGGCAGAAACGCCTCAACTTGCGAAGGATGGAAATTTTCGGCACCTAATTTCCGCCAAAGAGTGGCTCTTGTGTTTCGCTGGGGTTGACGCGCGTTCGGGGGTTTCGGGGACTTCCCGCCCATCCACATTCCGATCGGCACCCGGCCGATCACACAAGGAAAAACATATGGATAAGTCGCTTGTCAGCCTCGCCGCGGCCGCGGTGTTAGGTTTGGCTGCGGTCGCGACGCCGGCCAAGGCGGATTGCATCGGCTGCGCCGTCGGGGCCGGAATTCTCGGCGGGGTCGCCGCCGGCGCCATCATCGGCAGCGCGATTGCCAACAGCCCCCCGCCGCCGCCGGCCTACTACTATCCGCCGCCGCCGCCCGCGGCTGTCGTCTATCCGGCTCCGGGCCCGGGCTACGCCGCGCTGGCGCCGGGCTGCTACTGGGGCAAGCGCCAAGTCTGGGTCGAAGGCTACGGCTACCGTTGGCGAACAGTGCAAATCTGCCAGTAGGAGAGCCCGCCGCCGAAGCGCGCGAGCGCTGTGAATTTGGACCGGCCGGCTTGAACCATCCGGCCGGTCTTTCTATGCGTTGCGACTGTCGAAGGTGAGCGTGCAGCTTTAGGACGCCGAGCGGATTCGGCAGGCCGACTTCCGCCGTGCGACGATGCTGATGGACGCTACGAGAAAGTTGAGCCCGTCGCTATTTTGGCGCGCAACCGCGCTCGCCAAGGGCTTGCTGGCGTGGCTCTGGGACAAGAAACCGCGCCGACGACCCGGCTCGCGCACAATGCATGCACTCGCTTGGACCGCCGTCATCGCGTCATGTCTCTATCTGGGCTTGGCGACGACGATCTATTTCGCGCAGCGCTCGTTGATGTATTTCCCGGACACCACGCACATGCTTCCGGCGGCGGCGGGATTGCCAGAAGCCGAAGAAGTGCCGCTCACGGCGGCGGACGGGGTGCACATCGCCGCTTGGCATGTGCCGCCGCGCGACGGCAAGCCGGTAATCCTGTATTTTCATGGCAATGGCGGCGCGCTGCGCTTTCGTGTCGAGCGCTTCCGCAGGCTGATCGCTGACGGCATCGGGCTCCTGGCCCTGGAATATCGCGGTTATGGCGGCTTGGCCGGCAGTCCAAGCGAAGCGGGGCTGATTGCCGACGCGCAAGCCGCCTATCGTTTTGCCGCGGCGCGCTACCCGGCCCAACAACTCGTGTTGTGGGGCGAGTCGCTCGGCTCGGGCGTGGCGCTCGCCATTGCCGCCGAGCGACCGGTGAGCCGCGTCATTCTCGAAGCGCCGTTCACCTCGGCGGTTGCCGTCGGCGCCCGGCATTACTGGTATCTGCCGGTGTCGCTGTTGATGAAGGATCAGTTCCGGTCCGACATGCGCATCGCTAAAGTCACGGCGCCGCTCATGATCATGCACGGCGTGCAGGATCACGTCGTACCTTACGCGATGGGTGAACGACTGTTTGATCTTGCCAACAAGCCAAAACACCTGGTGCGATTTCTCGACGGCGACCACGAAGACCTCGACGCCAACGGGGCGCTTGATGCGGTCGCGCGGTTTCTCGCCGGCGATCTCGATTAGAAATTTGGCGAAGCGGCACAGACCTCACTGCGGGACTGTCATCAGTTCCAGCACGTGGCCGTTCGGATCACGAAAATAGAAACCGCGGCCGCCGCCCCAATCGTTGAGCTTGCCGTCTTCGAGACTCCATGGCGCGCTGCCGAAGACGATTTTGGCCTTTTTGACCCGGCCAAGAATGGCGTTGAACTCGCGATTGCTGACATGGAAAGCGAGATGATGGCTCTCAAAATCGGAGTCGTCGTCAAACAGCAAGGTCAGTTCCTTGTTGACCGGTACCGGCGCAAAGTGCCCGGTACGCGCACGCTTTAGCCCAAAAATCCGGGCGAAGAACTTTGCCGCGGCCATCTTGTCGCGCGCCGGCACGATGGTGTGGTTGAGGGTAATGGTCATGACGGCTCCTTTGGCGCCTCCCTTGGGCGCTTGATGCATGAAAGAAACGCTTAAAACGTCGGATAGGTCTGTCCGGCCTTGCCGCCAACGCGGGTAAAGCCTTCCTTGGCGGGCTGGTACTTGTCATTGATATTGAGCGCCTTGGCATACGAACCTGCGGCCTTGTCCTTTTGTCCCAGCCGCTCATAGGCAAGCCCTCGGCTGGTCCAGGCGCGCAAGTTCAGCGGATCCATCTGTACGGCCTCGTCGAGATCGCTGGCCGCCGATTTGCTGTCACCCAGCGCGAGATAGCTGAGCGCGCGCGCGACATAGGGTTCGGTCTTTTTGTTGGCAAGGCCCAGCGCAGTCGAGAAATCGTCGATCGCTAAGGCGTGCTGGCGTTGGCTTTGATACAGGAGCCCGCGATTGTAATAAGCCTCGGGATTTTCCGGTTGCAATCCGATCGCCTTGTTGAAGTCCTCAAGCGACTGATTGTTGCGGCCCTCCTCGCGGTAGACGATGCCGCGGCCGACATAGGCCGCCGTGTAAGAGGGGTCGATCGTCAGCGCCTTGGTGTCATCGGCAAGCGCCAGATCGAGCTTGTTGATCCGCCGGTACACCAGCGCGCGATTGGCGTAGGCCTGCGCGTAATTGGGATCGAGGCTGATCGCCTTGTTGAAGTCGGCCAAGGCCTGCTCGGGCCGGCCCGCTTCCCCATAGACCGCGCCCCGCATGTTGTAGGCCTGCGGATCGTCCGGATGCGCAGCAATGACCTCGCTAAGCGAGGCGACATTGGATTGCGGCCCCGGATAGAGCGGCTTGTCCGGTTGTGTGGCGCCCGGGCCGCCGGGGGTGGCGCAGGCGGCGAGCGCCAACAGAGTGGCAGGCAGCAGTATGAGCTGCCCTATCGCGTTTGCCGCCAACTCCGCCGGTTTGCCGTCCATTTCGGCACAACCATAACAGCCCGCACTGGCAAAAGCCCGCGATCGCGCGGTCCGGCTTTCCACGGCGGAGCAAGGACATGGTCAACGAAGACCCGCCGAGCGAAGACCTTGGGAGAAGGCTGCAAAAAGCCAGAGCCTTATCGACACTGACTCACATCAGGATCGATAAGGCTCTGCCTTAGAAGAAAGCTGTCCCTTGCCGGTTAGCCGAACCGTGGCGCGCGGGGTGGACCTGATCTGGCGCCTCCCGCAGTGGGGGCGGGCTTCGCCTTCATCGGCAGCAGCCCTTCGCGCTGCAATCGCTTGCGGGCCAGTTTACGGGCCCGGCGGATCGCCTCGGCCTTCTCCCGCGCCTTTCTTTCCGATGGCTTCTCGTAATGGCCGCGCAGCTTCATTTCGCGGAAAATACCCTCGCGCTGCATCTTCTTTTTCAGCGCTTTAAGGGCCTGGTCGACATTGTTGTCACGGACAAGAACCTGCACGCGTGCTCCTTTTGCATTCGGTTCTGGGATTGCTTGATGGCGCATGGCCAGAAAGCCTGCGCCACCTTGGCCGGCCGTGTAGCAG
>Ga0306926_10002690_pt1 | contig 18135 bp, 21 predicted proteins | sample flu12Cox44000178_FD_203759 | JGI IMG/M metagenome (GOLD analysis project Ga0306926, IMG submission 203759) | Lab enrichment of tropical soil microbial communities from Luquillo Experimental Forest, Puerto Rico - flux8day.12C.oxic.44.000.178 (v2)... | ecosystem: Environmental > Terrestrial >... | reverse complement strand
CTTCTCGGCTTCGTGCACGCTGGTGGTCAATCCTCAGCATGCCACCTGCTTCAGGCTCATCTTGTGTTAGAAACCGACTCCTCCTTCAGGCTCATCTGGCATTGGAAAAGACTTAGTGTTGACGCACTCATCCGATTTGTGCATAATTGTCGGCGCTACTCGGGCCCTTCATACCTGTGAGATTCTTCGCTGCAAGGTGAAAGTCAAAGGTGAAGCGTGCCAATACAATGTCGCGAGTTGCTCGCCGAAAGTCCTCGGTGTTCTTTGCACTGCTGGTAGTGATAGCTGTAGCGACAATCGTCATTACTCCTGATCCGACCGATGATGTTGACGCAATCTTACATTCTCATCACGCATTGAAATCGCCAAGCCTCGGGGCGAGCGTTGGCGTTTCGCTTGCGCTGTTCTCCCTTGCCGCCTTGGCTGCCTCCTCTCCGCCCATTTCGACCACCCCCAACCTGCTACGTCTCATCTGTACGTTCCGTTGCTAGGATCTTTCGGCTCGCGAATTGCTACTGCAAGGGCACGAAGGCGAGTAACTGCTACCGACACCTCGCTCGCACTAGCAGGGTATATGAAACAACATTCAGATGTTCCTGAAACCAGTCTGGAATCTGTCATGGCTGCGTCCAGCTTGATTGAAAAAATGGGACGTGAACGGCTCAAGCCGCGAAAAGATGAACCCAGTGGGGCGAGTGATGTACTCGTTCTCGGCGCCGCTGTGCACGCCGTGCTCACGGTCGCAGGAAGTCGGGCTGTGCCTGGGGGCGCAAGCGGGTGAGGCGCGCATTCGCGAGGTGGTGACTTCGGCAGGATTCAGCCGCTTCCGGCGCGCAGCCGAGACGCCGTTCAACATCGTGTACGAGGCTCTGCCGTAGCCAATTAATTTGCAAAGGCGTGGCAGTGAGCAACTTCCATTAGCACACGGCCGCGTTCACGAACGATTGTATTTTCAGGGAAGGAGTACATGTCATGCCACAGTCGATTGAGCAACTCAAAGGCGCGGTCCGGGGCGAAGTCATTGACCCTACCCACGTGAACTACCATTCCGCGCGCAAAGTGTACAACGGGATGATTGACAAACGTCCGCGTTTTATCGTGAAGTGCGTGGACGTCGCTGACGTGAAGGCGGCGGTCAAATTCGGCATCGAGAATGACATGCTTACCGCCATCCGCGGTGGGGGGCACAACGGTGCTGGCCTGGGCACGTGCGACGACGGTCTAGTAATTGACCTTTCTCGTATGAGGGGCATCCGTGTTGATCCGGCCCAGAAGACGGTGCGAGTTGAAGCCGGTTGCGTCTGGGGCGATGTGGACCATGCGACCCATGCCTTCGGAATGGCGACCCCATGCGGATTTATCGCCACGACCGGAGTTGCCGGGCTGACCCTCGGCGGAGGCATCGGGTATCTGACGCGGCGCTATGGCCTAACCATCGATAACCTGCTCAGCGTCGACATGGTTCTGGCCGACGGCCGGTTTGTGACGGCAAGTACCGCAGAAAATTCCGATCTGTTCTGGGCCGTGCGCGGCGGTGGAGGAAACTTCGGCGTGGTCACCTCGTTCGAGTTCAAACTTCATCCAGTGGACATCGTGCAGTCCGGTCCGACCTTCTGGGATCCGAGTGAAGCAGCAACTGTCCTGCGAGCATATCGGGAATTCATCAAAGTCGCTCCGGAACATGTGAGCGGATTTTTCGCTTTCCTGGTCATCCCGCCGGCACCGATGTTCCCGGAGCACCTGCACATGAAGAAGGTTTGCGGTATTGTCTGGTGTTGCACAAGCACGCCGGAGGAAGCGGAAAAAGCGCTGGAGCCGATGCGGAGTGTCGGAAAACCGCTCTTGCATCATGTGGGTTCGGCGCCTTTCCCGGCGGTGCAAAGCATGTTCGATCCGCTATTTGTTCCGGGACTGCAATGGTACTGGCGCGCAGACAACTTCACTGACCTCAGTGAAGAAGCCATCGCGCGTCACGTGGAACATGGGTCGAAGATTCCTACCATGCTCTCCACCATGCATCTGTATCCCGTCAACGGTGCAGCGCAGCGTGTGGGCAAGAACGACACGGCATACAGCTTCCGCGAGGCGCTTTTTGCCGAAGTCATCGTCGGGGTGGATCCCGATCCGGCCAACGCCGAGAAAATCAGTAGCTGGTGCAGGAATTACTGGGACGCACTGCATCCCTTCTCGGCCGGTGGCGCATACGTGAACTTCATGATGGACGAGGGGCAGGAACGGGTACAGGCCACCTATCGTGACAACTACCAGCGACTGGTGGAGATTAAGAGCAAGTACGATCCGAATAATTTCTTCCGAGTGAACCAGAACATCCGTCCAACTGAGAACGTTATGGTGAGTGCCGGGGCGTCATAACCACCGTCCCTAACATTGGGTCCAGCTAAAACCACGAGCACGAAAGGCGGACGCACAGACAACAATTGCTTCTACCCTGGGAAAGCCGATGGGACGCAAACTGAACGTGCGTCGAAAGGGGATAGGGGTAGGTGTGCCCAAAACTTCGCGCTCACTTACCATTGAGCCAACAAGATTCGGGCAGATAGACAAATTGGCCCAAAACGCAAGCGGCGCGGTCAGAGCCAAACCCAGCGCTGGTCCCCACAGAAACCAGTTTTGCTGCCTCCGCCAGCAGCAACGCACCGATGCCGAGAAGCGAAAGAAGCAAATGGGGCTACCATGGGATGCTGTGCTCCACTCAACTCGACACACGGCCTTGACAGAGTTTTGGAGCAGCGGGCGCGCCGATGCGTTTACAATACAGCAAATCGCTGGGCACGCCTCTGTGACCACCTCGCAGAGATATATTCACCCTCTGCCAGAGACGATTCAGCGAGCTGTAGCGCGACTGGAGCAATACCGGAAGACGGAGGCCGCAGCGCAGCGTCCGAGCCTTTCGGGAGTGCCAAAATCGGTGACACCCGCTACAGTTCCAGAGGCGCAAGTGGTAGTGGTTGGCAAGTAGCTGATTTAAAAAGTGCGAAAGTGGCGGAATTGGCAGACGCACCAGACTTAGGATCGGCAATCCTATGTTTGTGCTGAGTTGCTAAAATTTGTAAGCCATTGCAAAAGCGGCCTGTTTCGCCACTGGCCCTAACTAACAAACAAACAGATACAAGTAACCACTCCCCACAAAATCCCCCACACTAGATTTCGGCAGTACGGAGCCCGGTTAGGCTCCGCTCCTGCTCAACAGAGCTGCATACCACATCGGGGGCCCCGTTCAACAGTTGATTTTTTGGGGGAGTACTTGCCATACGACGATACGCGCGCGACGCTGCATTTGAAGACAAGCTGCTCCTGATGGCACGCGAGGATCTGCAAGTGACGGACCCAATTTCAGAAGGCCCTAAACATAACGCAAACCGAACAGGGCTGTCCCCGACCTGAGTAGATCGCCTAGTGAAAATCAGATTTTAGGCACACCTCACCTTACCCTGTGCTCACACTGGCTAATTGACCACCGCCAACCGTGAAACCAACGGTTAGTTGGACTCTCAGATTCCCCGCGCCTTCATCAGTTGTTCGTAGTGCCCGTCGTAAGCTCCTTTATCTCAGGCACAGGAATAAGAGCGTTCCATATTTCGTGGATACGCTCGTTGATGCGAGCACCATTATCATCAAACTTGAAATAAGCCTGTACCTCAGTAACAATGCACAGCAACACGCCTGCTGCTCGCCCAATGTGGATAAACAGAATCCGCTCAAATGTCTCGTCAATCTTCGGCCTATCATCAGGCGGCATACTATCCGCAACTTAATACATTGCAGTGGGCATTAGACCCTCGAATGCACCGTGTGACATTGCCGAATACTCACGCCAGTTGCCGTAAGCGAAACTCTTTAGAAAGTCCTGATGTGGCGTTGTGACTCCACCCGGCTGCTTGTCACTCATGTACTTGCCCAACGTAGGCCACTGCCATTTTTGCGAGGCGGCGCATCGAACATCTGGGAGCAGCCAATCGCTGGCGGAGCAGCAAAGCAGCTCACCCACTTTACAAGTGAGACGGGCTCCCTTTTCGATTTGTCAAAAGACGGCAAGCAATTGGCGATACAACGCGACACCTCCAGTTCTAATGTGGTACTGATTCACGACGTGAAGTGACACCCCGCACTTTCACGGTTGGCGGTGACTCTCCTTCAAGCGCTCCTCACTGACTCGAGGATAGCCTTTGCAGGGCTTCGTAATATTTGATCGCACACTTCTTCGGGGATCGGTTTCTTCGCAGCCTCTTTTACGCTCACTTTCAATAGTTGTTTGTCTGCCTCATTAGTGATCCAGCGTGCACCTGCCACGCCAACCAGCAGCGCGCCGGCCAAAGCTGAGAACCGCAAACTGATTTGAGCGCGCTCGCTCATTTGGGCGAGATCGATCGATGCCCCGGATCCATAAAACGACCAGGAAGCGAATGCAGAGAACGCCCCAACGAGGATGTTGGTAACGAATCCGGGGCACCAGACACCCTCGATGCGACTCGGGAGAACGAATCCATTGTCCGTCAACAGTGCATTAATCACGCCACCGATCGCGCCGGCCAGGGCGATCAATGAAGCACAAATCCAGGGATTCATTGGGAACTCCAACTTCGGACAGGCAGCCCGGAGGCGATTGGTAGGGTAGCATGAAGTCCCAATGTCTGCTTAAATGCCTCGTCGTCAAGGGATCGGAAGCCTTACGGCTGATCGATTACCGGCAACCCAACCAATCTTGCAATTGGCATGAGGTTTGCGCTCGCGGTTTGTGCTGGACCGCCGCCGAAGCGGAAGTCTGCGCTGGTTGTTTGCGGGCTCGGCGTTATTGACAGGCCCAATACGACGGAATGTGCAGGGCGGATGGCGCGCGCCAGCGAGCCAGGCTGTCAGACCTTTGCCGAAAGAATAGGAACTTGTCGGTAGAAAAGAATTGGGCCCTCGTGAACCGCCAGAACTGCAAAGTCAAGCAACTTACGTGCCGTGCGTATCTCAGTTCTTAAGAGCAGCAAGCACCAACGCGACGAATCCACTCAGATAGGGTCTGGTTGTTCTTTTTTGCGGCTGCGGCCAATTGCTCAGCCTCGGCCTTCGTAAACCGGACGGGCACGATCTTGCCCTTGGCTTCACCCTTCGGCAGTTTTGGCCTTCCGGGTTTGCGCTTCACCGGGTACTCCCTATTATTAGTGTATTACAATAATTAATATTTGTCAAGAGGCAGATCGCACTTAGAGGTATAAGACATTTTGGCCATGCTGGAAGTGGTCCGAGGCTCTTTGAGACGTTCCTAGAGCCCTAAGTGGCCTTCCTGAGGGGGAGAACGCACGATAATTGACGGTCTCGTTGCTCCAGCGAGACCGTTTTAGAGAGGTTGCCGCCAATCGATCAGCGGTAAGGATTTCGATCCCTTGAGGACGAGGCAGCCAGATTTCGGGCACACCTCACCCTTACCCTGTGCTCATACGGCTAATTACCCCCCGGCAAACCGTATCCTACACTCAGAAAGGGTCAGGCCGTTTCTTTTTGCAGTTTCGGCCAACTTTCTGCTTCTGCCTTAGTAAGCCCGATGGGCACGATCTTGCCCTTGGCTTCACCCTTGGGCAGCTTGGGCCTTCCGGGTTTACGCACCTGACAAGATGAATGTTGTTCGTGCGGAATGTCACGAGGTTATGCAGCAATAGGGCCTCATTCCCATTGCTCTCTTGTGGGCGGATAATACGGGCGTTACTTCGCCAACTTCCGATTGGCGCGTTATCCCTTCAGGGTAAAGGCCTAAAATCCTGTGATAATCCATCTCGCTCGCGAGGCTCAGCCGGTTAGATACGGCGAAAAATGGAGAAGCTGAATATGGCGCCTATCACCCGACGGAACTTCGTCCGGCAAGCGGCATTTGGCGCCGCGTTCTACGGATGCCCGTTTAAGGCAATTGGCGCAGCGCAACGGCTTTTCAACGCGGACGAACAGAACGTCGCGCCGCTGAATGCCAAGACGATCGAGAAGCTGCGTTCTGGCATTGCCGGCACGGTAATCACGCCGGACAGCTCCGATTACGAAGCAGTACGCCTGGTCTTCAACCGGGCTTTCGATCGGCATCCGGCGGTGATCGTGCGTTGCACTGGCGCATCCGATGTCGCACGTTCCCTGGATTTTGCGCAAAACAACGATTTGCAGGTGGCGGTGCGTGCCGGCGGACACAGCCGGCTCGCATACGGGATGTGCGATGACGGTGTGGTGATCGACGTCTCGAACATGCGGCGAGTTGAAGTAGATGCCGGAAAGCGGGTGGCCCGTGCGGAGGCAGGCGCGTTGGTGCGCGACCTGGACGAAGCGACGCAACGCTTTGGCCTTGCAACAACGTCAGGCGGATGCCCAACAGTAGGAATTGCCGGCCTGACGCTCGGCGGGGGAGAGGGTCGCTTGATGGACAAGTACGGCGCCGCATGCGACAACCTGTTATCGGCGCAAGTGGTGACTGTGGATGGAAGACAGATCGAAGCCAGCCAGAAGGCGAATCCTGATCTGTTTTGGGCGATTCGCGGCGGCGGAGGCAACTTCTGTGTGGTAACGGCGCTGGAGTATCAGCTCCATCCGGTAGGCCAGGTTCTATCGGGAACGCTGATCTTTCCGATGGAGGGCATTCCAGAACTCCTACAGGCCTTCGTCCGCTTTATCACGAGCGCCCCTGATGAAATGGACGCGTTGGTCCAGTTGGCTCATTCCAAACAGGGGCGAACGCTCAACATCGATCTCTGCTATTGCGGCGATTTACGAACGGGGAATGACCTGGTCAGGCCTTTGCGCGCGCTGAAGCCACAGGATGACAGTGTCAGGGTCATGTCTTATCTGGAAGCTCAGGCGGCAGGTGGTTTTCTTCTAGCGCCGGTTTCGCACTTTCAAACGGACTTATTTCTTCGGGAACTCAGCGAGCCCGCAATTGCGACGATCACGACAGCAATCAACAATGCGCCAGTAGGGTGCAAGGTGATCGTTTTGCCGTTGCGCGGTGCTATTAGCCGCGTCAACGTGACTGACATGGCGTTCGCTCTGAGGCAAGGCGGCTATGAAGTCGACATGGCGGGCTTTTGGAGCACGCCGGCAGAAAAGGTAGAGGTCGTACGATGGGTCCAGAATACACGCGATAGTTTGCAGTCCTTTGCGCATGGAGTGTACGTCAACCAGCTGGGCGATACGAGTGAGCAACTCGTTCGCTCGGCCTACGGGCCGAACTATTCTCGTCTCGTGGAGATGAAGAAGAAGTACGACCCAAAGAACGTGCTGCGACTCAACCAAAACATCAAGCCGGATAGCCCTTCGAAAAGTTAAAGGAACTCTAGGCGGTGAGCTCGGGCCGAATTCACGGCAATCCGGAAGCCAAATTGACGGTTAGTTGGCATCTCGGACACGTTTATCGTGACACATTCAAATCTCAGAGTTGGCCGTTATGCGTCAATGTGACCCGCCTCTGCCCAACTTCCAGTTGGTTCGTAACCCAATCGGAATCGGGTCCCTTAACTTCTCAGAGCGGAGTTCTGACCCTTTCGTCGGAACCAGACGCCAATCGCTTTGTAAGTTCCAGCAGGAGAAGGATTCCGGCCCACCTGTCAAAAGTGACAGTTCCCACCGACCTCTCCGAATGATGAAGTAGCAAGCTGGGCACTACCAATAGAGCATGCAGTACATCTAGCCAAGCCTTCGCATGGTGTGTGCGAGTCACAATCCAATTCCTATTCCCGGGGAAACCGAAATAAGGGAATAGAGATTTCATCATCAGCTTTCTGAGGAGGAACCGACCCGTGAAACCTGACGGAACCAAACAGCTCTTTGCTGCGTGCATCCTTGGTGCGCTTTCTCTTATTGGCTGCGAGACAAACAAGCCCACTACCAACACGGCTACACAGCAGCCCCAAGCGCTTCAAGCGCTGCAGGTTCCGATTCCAACCACCGCCGCCGCGGTTCCCGGCCCGCCGCCCGGCACCGCCATGACCAAAGAGTATGTGCAGACGATAGGGCGGATGGCCTACCTCTGGGGGTGGCCGCTGGTCAATGTGGCCAACCGCAGTGCGGCCATGTCCAAGGCACCCGAGCCCGGCCTACTGGGCGGTGTGGTACCGCTTGCATTCAATCGGGTCGCAATGCTCATTGGATATATCAGTCCCGATGAGCACTTTGTCACCTGCCCGAACCAGGACGTTGTGTATGGCTTCGGCTATGGCAATGTGGACAAGGAACCCATCGTTTTCCAGGTGCCGGATTTCGGCGATCGCTTCTGGGTCTATGCGCTCTATGACGCTCGCACCGACGAGTTCTCGAAGATCGGCAAGGCATACGGCACCAAGCCCGGCTTCTATCTGATGGTTGGGCCGGGCTGGAAGGGCGAAACGCCCGCCGGCATCACGGGTGTGGTGCGGTCTTCCACTTCGACGGTCACCATGGCTCCACGCATTTTTATGGACGACACTGCGGAGGATCAAAAGGCCATCCAGCCAGTGTTGAGCCAGATCGACTTCTATCCGCTCTCGCAGTTCGACGGGAAAATGAAGATCACAGACTGGAGCAAGCTCCCGCACTTCCCGGCGCCCGAGTCCAAAGACAAGGGCGAGACCAAGTGGGTGAACCCGGAAACCTTTTTCGACCAACTGCCCGCGGTGATGAAAAGCGTTCCCCCGCTTCCGGGCGAGGAGGCGCTGTACAAGTGGATCGGCAGTGTGCTGGAGGCAGCCGACAAGAATCCGGAAAACAAGAAGACACTTACGGAGACCGCCGTCGCGTCCGAGCGCGACCTGATTCCGCCGTTCTTTCAGTGGCGCTACAACGGTCGCCCTGCGGGCAACGGCTGGAACTCGCCGGTGAACAATGCCGCCTGGGGCACTGACTATCTCAATCGCACCGGCACCGCCAAGTCGAACATGTATGACAACCGCCCGGAGGAAACCAAATACATCTACCGGGACGACGACAGCCAGGGTAAACAACTCGATGGCCGCAACCTCTACACGATCACGTTTCCCAAGGGACAGACGCCGCCGGTCCGAGGCTTCTGGTCGTTGACCTTGTATAACGATCTGCATCTATTCAACCCCAATCCGCAACGTCGCTATTCGCTCGGCACGAAGAACAAGAACCTCAAATACAACGATGATGGTTCGCTGACGCTCTATGCCGGTGCCAAGTCGCCCGGAAAGGACAAGGAGTCCAACTGGCTACCCGCGCCCGCTGGGACGTTCTCCCTGTACATCCGGTGCTACTGGTCAGAGCAGGCTGTGTTGGACGGCACATGGCAGCCACCGCAGGTCGAGAAGGTAAAGTGACCAGCAATAAAATGCACAAGGGCATGATCATGAAAACGACGAGCAGACATTCTCTCGTCACCGCGGCATTGGTCGGTGGGTTGGCAATGAGTGGACTTGCAACGCCGGTCGTCGCTCAGGAGGCCAACTTCGATAAACTCGCCAACCTCCCGTTCGCGGAAGGCCGGCCCACGACGGAGACGGCGCAAATACTCCGCGACGAACTGCTCTTCCAACGAGCGACACAGATCTACCTCTGGGCGATGCCGTTGATTAACACGCTCGGCATGCAAGTCGGTTCGGAGAAAACTTTCGGCGCCGGCTACAACGTTCTGCCGATCTGGAAGGAACGACTCGACGCCAAGACCCAGGTGACGACCCCGAACTCTGATGTCCTCTATGCGATGAGCTACGTCGACTTAGGCAAGGACGGGCCGCTGGTAATGGAAGCACCGCCCGGGCTGCAAGGCATCCTGCTCGATTATTGGCAGCGCCCCATCCCGGTCGATGGCGGCAAGTACTATGGTGATGTTGGCTTGGCTGGCCCCGATGGCGGTAAGGGCGGCAAGTTTTTGCTGTTGCCACCCGGCTACAAGGGAACGGTGCCGACAGGTTATTTCGTCTACCGTTCAGGCACAAACGACGTCTTCATCTTCCTGCGCGGTTTCTACGAGGACCCGAAGAACCTGACGCCGGCCGTCACACACCTTGAACTAACAAAAATCTATCCGCTGAATGGCGAAGCTGGCGCCAAGCCGATGAAATTCCCCGATGCCTCCGGCGTACCAGTCAACATGCTGCCAATCAGCGACGGGAGCACCTTTGAACAACTCAAGCTACTCGTGGACAGGGAGAGCGACAACCTCGCCGGCCCCGACTGGCTCGGCATGCTGGCAGCGATCGGCATCATCAAGGGCAAGCCATTCACACCTGATGCGCATTCACGGGAGATCCTCGATCGGGCGGCAAAGACGGCCTACAAGACAAGCCGCGTCATCGGCTTCGAAGAAGTTGTCGGCGGCCTCTCGTATATGGTCTATCGAGACCGTCACTGGACCAATCCCTTCGCCGATGGGACGCCGTCAAACCCATCAGGTGCATTCAATACGTCCTGGGTGTATACCGCTGGAGGATATCTAGCGCTCGACTCTCGGATCAACTTCTTCACCAACTACTACTCGATCAGCCCCGGCATGTTTTCCTATACGCCGGGCAAGGGCGCCAATTACCTGATGGCCTTTACCGATAGCGAGGGCAAGCCCTTGTCGGGTGCGAGTGACTATCGCCTGAGTCTGCCGCCCAACATCCCGGCCAAGATCTTCTGGTCGGTGACGCTCTACGATGCGGAAAGCTCCTCGGGACTCGCCAACGGCCGGCCTTTCCCGTCGCTCGGTTCGCGGGACAAACCGGTGCAGAATGCCGACGGGAGCACCGACCTCTACTTCGGCGCCAACGCACCCGCGGGCAAGGCCGCCAATTGGCTCGCGACTGTGTCGGGCAAGGGGTATTTCGCCATCCTCAGACTGTACGGCCCGACCGAAGCCTCCTTCGACAAGAGTTGGAAGCCAGGCGACTTCGAGGTGGTGAAGTGATTCATGGGGTTCCGTTGATTCCCGCCAACATTTCGCTCTGAGACCGCGAACCTCGCCAAATTCCGGATGGCGATCCGGAAGCAATCCACTTGGACGTGTAGTCGGCATGTCGGACACGTGGATCGTGAGACACTCAAATCTCCGCGTAAGTCGTTTCTCGTCAACTTGACCGCGCAATGCCCAACTTCCGGTTGGTCCGTGATACGTCAACAGCCGAGATCACCAAGAGTGTTGCGCGTACTATCGCCAATTGCGGGATCGTTAGTAAACTGACCCGAGACCTGCCCTGTCAAATGGTTCTGCTGTCGGCCGAAGGCCCGTAGATGGCGGGTACGGTACCGCCCATTGGTCGCAGGTATGCTGAAAGCTGGCCTCGGTGATGGATGGCATCGAAGAGGATAAACCAAAGAAATTGACCGACCGGCTGTTCTGATACCACCTTGCCGTCATAGTAAAACTGTGCAACCCGATTCCACGAAGCCTCATCCATGCTGGCGACGACATCCGTCAATTCGTTCGACCACCGCTCAAATAAATCGACCATCTCACGCAGGGGTCGGGGAGGTTCCGCCTTCCACTCTGCTTTGTAGTGAGTGACTGCGTCCAGGCAAGCCCTCAGTTCACTGGTGACGGTCCAAACGATCTGCTCCGCAGATGGCGAACGATCGTGAGGTTTGTAGCTGAGATGATCGGCGGGAACCGCTTTCAGTACACTTAAGAAAACAGGAACTTCTGCCCGCCGACGCTCCAAATAAAATTCACGCAGAGTCATAAACTACCTCCACTTGCAGGCTGTCGCCCTTAGACGGGCCTGTTTATCCGTCATTAGTATAACCAATGACGAATGCACGCCGCATCAGCGTAAAATCGAAACGATCAGATGGCGATTGCTAAAGATTTTGTCTTCTTTGGACGGCTGTGTCTTGACTTCGCACACACGGGCGACATGGGCTACGGAAGCCGGTTCGAACGGCTAACAAGTCCCAGAGAGCTCCAGCGGTGGTTGTCCCTCAGCCTTGTTAATCTTCCAAAACTGGGGATTAGAGTTGAGGATTTGCAGCGCGCCAAAGCTCTTCGCAAGGCGATATGGAGCATCGCGAATGCTGTCCTGGAGCATAGGATTCCGGAAGCTGTTGATGTAAGCCTGCTGAACGCAATAGCATGTGAGCCCGGACTCGTAAAGAAACTGGATTCAACCGCCAAATCGAGCCGTTGGCATTGCCCGACTGTGGCAGCTGTGCTGGCGACCATTGCCCAAGACGCGGTTGTGCTCTTTGGAGATCCAAAACAACGGGTCCGGATACATCGATGCGCAAACTCGCAATGCCAGGTCGTTTTCTATGACGATTCCCCACCAGGACTAAGACGCTGGTGTGCCGCGAATCGTTGCGGGGATCGCATTCGCGCCAGAGCCTACAGACAGCGGCACCGGTCATGACGAACCAAAGGAATCAGATTCGATCGTACCATGCATCGTTGCTTACACTGATGCCTGGCACCCGGTGGTCGGCAACACTTCTACACTTTGCCACTTCGGTGCAGTCCAGGTGTCCCCACCCACCCGGTGATCCCAGTGGTACGCCAGCGGAGCGAAGGTAATCGCTCGTCGTCTCCCGGCGCACTCCCATTGACTCTTCAATCTGAGGCAGAGACCAACCAAGCCGGCCCAGCGCAATTACTTGTTCTCGCTTCTCTGGACTCAAGACATTACCCATACCCACAGAGGCTATTTGCCTCCGCCCTGGGTAATGTCTCGGCCTCTCGCTATGGCCGGTTTTAAGGTAACCCTCTATGGCCGCTTTTGAGTGACCCCAAGGGCAGGACGTGAGCGATACCTAAACCCCATCTTGCTTGTGCGTGTCGGATACGGCAAGCTTCTCGAATGATCCAACCTAAAAAGGAAGCAAAGTGGCGGAGTCTGGTTTCAGAGCAGGAAGCAAGCGGGCAAAGTATAGCTGCATTTTGCCGCGCGCGGGAACTGCGTGAATCGCTGTTTTACTACTGGAAAAAACGACTGAAGCAAGCCGCGACTGCGCCGTTCGTGGAAGTACAAGTGGCGAAGCCAGCAGTGAGGCCGAGACATTCCCCCTGCGCGCCGGGATCAACGATTGAGGTACGGCTCGGTAATGGTCGGAGCCTTATGGTCGCGCCCGAGTTCGACGCCAGTCACTTGCGGGCTTTGCTCGCCGTGGTGGAGCCCGGGTCATGATCGGGCTGCCGAGCTTGCGCACACTGGACGGGGCGCAGAGTGCGCGCATCTGGTTAGCGACCGAAGCCACCGACATGCGCTGTGGATTCGACCGCTTGGCCGAGCGAGTGCGTGCCGTCATCGGCCAGGATGCTCTCAGTGGCCACCTGTTCGTTTTCCGCTCGCGACGCGGGGACCGACTGAAAATTCTGTTGTGGGACCGTGACGGATTTCTACTTTGGTATAAGCGGTTAGAAAGCGGTGTGTTCAAGCTGCCGCGGGTGCAAGCAGGAGCGCGCTCGGTGGAACTACGGGCCAGCGAGTTAGCCATGGTGCTGGATGGTATCGATGTATCGAAGCTAAAGCGGGTACCGCGCTATACAAGAATCAGCAAGGAAAACAAAGAAAAGCTATTAGTCTGAGAAACTCACAAGGGTTGCGGCTATAGTAAGCACACACTATGGACGCGAAGCTCAAGGATCTTCCGCATGACCGCGAATCGCTAGAAGCGATTTTACGTGCGCTGATTCTGGAACGGGATGAGCAAAGCCAGCGCGCGACTGATCTTCATGTGGAAAGCCTGCGGCAGAAGAAGCGTGCTGACGAACTCTATGTGGAGAATCTCCGCCTACAACTGGAACTGGAACGTTATAAGAAGTTCTACTATGGACCGCGGGCCGATCGGCTGGCCACGAGTGGAGATGTGGCGCAAGCGTTGCTGGAGTTTGCCGAACAACTGGAGGCGAAGCCGAACCACCCGGAGGATGTGCCGGCGCAGGCGGAATCCGAGTACGAGCTACGACGGGTGAAGCGGCGCCCGGGGCGCCGGCATCTGGCCAGCTTCGAAAATCTTCCCGTCACGACCCGGGTCTACGAACTGAGTGCCGAGCAACGAATCTGTCCCTGTTGCGGTGTGGAGCGCAAAGAGATAGGGGCCGATGAGAGCTGGCAGATCGAGTACATTCCTGGTCGCTTCGAGCGCATTCAGCACGTACGTAAAAAATATGCTTGTTCGACCTGTGAGAAGAGCGGCGAGAATCCGCAGATGGAAGTAGCTGCGAAGCCAGAAGCGGCAATTGATAAAGGCATGGCGGGACCCGGACTGCTGGCCTACATCGTCACCAGCAAGTTCTCGGATTACCTGCCGCTGTATCGGTTGGAAGACATTTTTGAACGGCAGGGATTTGAGATCTCGCGGGCGACGCAGTCAGTGTGGTGTGGGGATGTAGCCGACCTGGTGGAGCCCCTGTATGAGTTGATGGCAGAGCGGGTGCGGCAGTCGCACGTGGTGGCTACCGATGACACGATTCTGCCGATGCTGAGCGTAGGCAAGACGCAAGCGGCGCGCATGTGGGTGTATGTGGGAGACGCGGCTCATCCTTATAACATTTTCGATTTCACCTTGAACCGGGGGCGCGACGGACCAAGATATTTTCTGCGCGATTACCGTGAGGTTCTGTTGGCGGATGCCTATGGGGGATACAACGGTGTAGTGGCGGGCAATCAGATGACCCGCGCGGGGTGCTGGTCGCATTATCCTGAGTCCGCTGTTATCCGGAGCGGGTTGTCAATCGTGCAAACATGCCGACATGAAATGAGGAGGACTGCCGGGCCGCACTCCAGATAAGACGTTACAGGTTTTCAAGGAACGTAAGTAGCTTCGAGGATGGTCGCCATTTTTTGAGAGGCGCAGCGCCGAGGCCGGCTCGCTTCCAGAAGGCCTCAAGGACATCACGCTTCATCTGCAGGTTGGTCGTAATGTAGCGGCTCGTGGTGGCCACCGATGCGTGGCCGAGATAATCGCGAATCACGGAAACATCCACGCCCGCCTGCAGAAGTGCAACGGCACAACTATGCCGCATGACATGTGGCGTGACACGATGTTTCGCGAGCGCGGGCGTCGTCCGGGCGGCCAACCGGACGTACTTGGCCAAGACATAGGCGACGCCATCCCGGGTCAGTGGTGCGCCGCGGGTATTGCGGAAGAGAAGGTCCTCTCCTCTTGTGGTCGGAATGATCCGGCGCAGTGCTGATGCTGTTTCTGACCACAACGGGCAGACTCGTTCCTTTTGCCCTTTGCCAAGCAATCGTACCTGCCGAGGCCTCTCTAATCGGAGATCACAAACGCGTACTGCCAAGGTTTCGCTGACGCGAGCGCCGGTGTTATAGAGGAAGAGCAACAAGGCATGGTCACGTTCTCCCTGTCGACCCTGAGGATCCACGGCAGCCATGACAGCGCGAGCCTCTTCCGGTTCCAGATAGAGGGCAGTCCGGCGTACTGCTCTTTTGTTGCCAATGGCAAGAATGCTGCCGTACTGGCCGGCCCGCGTGACATCCTGTCGCAGGAGATGCTGTGCAAAGCTGCGAACGGCTGCGAGTCGGCAGTTCCGGGTCACAGCAGAGTTCCCTCGTTTTGATTCGATATGATTCAAAAAAGCAAGCACGCTGTCGGATTGAATATCTTCGACGGCCAGATCGGCTACAGGCTTGTGCTTCTGATTGGACAGAAACAAGTAGAACAGTTTTAGAGCATCACGGTAGGCTCGTATTGTATGTACGCTTGCTCCGCGTGTGTGACGTAGGTAACTCTGAAAGAAGCTTTCGGTCAAACCAAGAAGTGACGCGGAGTTTGAGCGCCTCATAGACTGTTGTCTCCTCCTCCAGCACTCTTGTACCGGCGGCACAGCCTATTGCTTGCCAACGCCAGTAGTTCGGGTGTGGCATTCAGATAACTTTCCGTGCCGATGATGTCAACATGTCCCATGTACGCGGACAGCCAAGGCAAACGGGCGTGCAAGTCTACGCCTTGGGCATACCACTGACTCAACCGGTGCATCGCGAAGGCATGACGCAGGTCGTAAGGTCGTGGGCCAGCCCGGCCTTTTTCCGGCTTCAGTCCGGCCAGCTTGAACAAACGGCTGAGAGTTGCACTAGCCGTATTAACCGGTAGCCGGTGTTGATCGGGGCCAACGAAAAAGCGCACGTCTGGGTCTGTACTGGCGTACTGTGCACGGCTGAGAAGATATCGATCCAGTTCTCGAGAAAGCGACCGATGAAAGGGTACCCAGCGTGACCGTCCCTTAAACGTATCGATAAAGAGGACGGCAGATCGTGTATCTACATCTCGTATGCGCAGCCGAAGTGCTTCTCCAAAACGAATACCAGTACAGTAGAGGATCAGAATCAGCGTCCGGTAGAGCACAGCTCGAAACTGAGGACGCTCAAGATCAGCGCAAAGCGTCAGCAGATTCAGAATGTCCTTCTTAGAAAGAAAATAGGGGACAAACTGTGACTCCGTAGGGAGATGGGGCCAGATCGGCTCAACAACCGTTCCAAAAGCGGAAGATCGCCGCAGATAACGGAAGAACTGTCTCAGGACCCCCGCGTCGTCGGAAACACTGACCGCTTTACGGCCTGGCTTGCTCGATAGCCAACTGATCGCGGCTTGATCCAGTTGCCAACGGCGGTTTTTGGCTACGTACTTGATGAGAAATCTATCGAACTCTCGGAGGGTAAACTCCGCGCGCCTGTACCCATAGCCGAGGTCACGCTTGAACTGAAGAAACCCAAGTAGTTCGGCCGCAATGGGACCGCCGAAGATGTTATTCATCGTGGCACCGGAAGACTAACAGCCCGTAGATGCTTGAAAGCTACCCGAACATAAATCGATGTCGAAGAGGGACTGCGGTGGCCGAGGATGTCGCTTACCACCTTGATGTTGGCCCCAGCATCAACCTGTCGGCCAGCATGACTGTGCCGAAAAGCATGCGCGCCAATTGCCTTGGCTGGAATACCAGCCAGCTGCGCGTAGTGCTGGATACGGTGACGAATGGCACCCCCAGTCATCCGTTCGTAGGGCATATTTTTCCGCAGAAAGATGTGTTGCATTGATGGGGCCGGTGGCCGTTCCTGCCTTAGGTAGGCAATCAATGCTTTCGCGACTGGGGGCAGCAGGGGAAGGTCGACGTGCACCTTGGTTTTTGGCCGGTATGCCTTGAGTATGCCAGCCCGCCAATCCACGTCCTGCAATCGCAGTGCAAGAACTTCAGCTGCACCCAAACCGTAGGTGGCCAGCAACAACATAATCGCAAAGTCGCGTTTCCCTGGAGGGTGTGATCGAGAGATCACACGCAAAATCTTCTGCACATCCTTCCAAGGTAAGATCCGTGGAGGCCGTTCATCTATCCGGTATCGCGGTGCAATGACCCCGCTGGCAACGTCGACCGACAGCTTTCCCGTGATCCGCAGAAATCTGAGAAATGCCCGGAGGGAACTGCAGGTATCAGCAACGGTTCGCTTCGCCACTCGGGTAGAGAGGGTCCGCACAAACGCATCCACATCGATTAACGTTATCTGCTCAACGGACTTCCTTCTCCGCTGCAGGTGCCTTAGGAAGCTTCCTGCCGTTGGGAGATCACGTGCCAGGGTTCCTGCCGAGACGCCATTGTGAACTTGCCGATACTGACAATATTCGTTGAGCAAGGGAGGCAGCGATGGTTTTTGCTTCTCACGCCACTGGGGCAGCGGAGTGCCGAGAGTCTGCAACGCGCAGGCCCACGCGTGGAGAGCTCTGTGAGCGAGACTGCGGCTGTTTTGAGCACTTGTCCGCCTCTTCAGCCTGGGGCCAACATACGCACGAAGGAACCACTCCACGCCAGACACGGTTAGCTGTTCTGTGTCCACCAGCGTTCGTTTCTCGCAGTGCTTTCTGAATCGCCGGACCCAATAGAGATAGTTAATGATCGTTCCACGACAAAGCCGGCTCCTTCGCCACAGATCCACGACCGCACTCTCGCATGGATCAATCGCTCTCACCCGTTCATTCACGAGCTCTTGGACGAGTATTGCTTGAGGAAGTGATTGAGGAAATCAGCGACTTAGTGAGGAAATCGTGGAAGGAATTATCTCGACACTCACGAACGATTCACCCATCTGTACGAAGCTCCAATCCATTCGCTCCGGATAATACTGGACTCGAGATAATGCGACCAGCACCCAGCGCGGGTCATCTGATTGCCCGCTACCACGCCGTTGTATCCGCCATAGGCATCCGCCAACAATACCTCTTGGTAATCTCGCAGAA
>Ga0306926_10002687_pt1 | contig 18148 bp, 17 predicted proteins | sample flu12Cox44000178_FD_203759 | JGI IMG/M metagenome (GOLD analysis project Ga0306926, IMG submission 203759) | Lab enrichment of tropical soil microbial communities from Luquillo Experimental Forest, Puerto Rico - flux8day.12C.oxic.44.000.178 (v2)... | ecosystem: Environmental > Terrestrial >... | reverse complement strand
TTGAGCAAACTCGACACGTCGACATTCATCGTCGCGGGCGGCCGCGATAGCCAACTGGCGCGGCTCGATTTTCTGGCGCTCGGCACTGCGGCGCCCGCCGCGAAAACGCTGTGGCTGCCGGAGATGAATCACGTTCTGGTCGATGTCACCGACGAGACGGACGATCTCGCCGCCTACGACCAGCCGGAGCGGCCGCTCGACCCCGCGCTGATCGATGCGGTGGCGGCGTTCATCCTCTCAGGCGCCGCGCGTTAGCATGTTTACAGCGCTTCGCCCTTCAACAGGCGCGGGATTTCGCCGGAAAGTCCGGCGGCCTGGCGGATGAACATTTCCTTCAGCGGCGGAGTGCGATCGACGAGGCCGAGCCCAATGTCGCGCACCGTGCGCAACAGCGTCGACTTGTTGGAGAACAGGAAGTTCAGCGAATTGGTGGCAAGCCCCATCGCCATGGTGTCGAACCGCCGCCAGCGCTGGTAGCGCTCGAGCACATCCGACTGCCCGAAGTCGATGCCGAGCCGCGCCGCATCGACCACGACTTCGGCGAGCGCCGCGACATCCTTCAGGCCCAGGTTGAGGCCCTGACCCGCGATCGGGTGAATCACATGCGCGGCATCGCCGACCAGTGCCATGCGCTCGGCGATGAAGGAGCGTGCGACAAAATAGGACAGCGGGAAGGCGCGCGGCTTGTCGAGCGCTTTCACCTCGCCGAGATGCAGGCCGAAGCGCCGCTCGAGCTCGCCATGAAATTCGTCGTCGCTCAGGCCGACGATGCGCGCCGCCTCCTTGCGCTGCTCGGTCCATACCAGCGAGGAACGCTTTCCCGTGAGCGGCAGGATCGCAAAGGGACCGGCGGGAAGGAAATGCTCCTCCGCGCGGCCGTGATGCTCGCGCTCATGGCCGACCGTGACGACAATGCCGGACTGATCGTAATCCCAGCCGTTGGTCGCAATGCCCGCCCGCTCCCTGAGCTTCGAGCGGGCGCCGTCGGCTGCGATCAGCAGACTCGCTTCGATCGCACCGCCATCGGCAAGGCGCACATCGACGGCATCGCCATGCGACTCGTAGGATGCGACCGCGGTAGCCTTGAGTTCGACACCGTTGGCCTCGGCATGCTTGGCGAGCGCATCGATCAGATAGCGGTTCTCGACCATGTGCGCGAACGGCTCGCCCGGCTCGACATTGCCGGCGAAGGTCAAAAACACCGGACGGGTTGCGTCCTCAAGCCTTGAGTCGGTGATGACCATGTCGAGGATCGGCTGCGCATTATCCGCAACCTCGCCCCACACGCCCAACGTCTCGAACAGCCGCCGGCACGCGGCGACGATGGCGGTTGCGCGCGGATCGCGGCTCGGCCGCGACGCAAGCGCCGGGTCGGCCACGATGACGGCAACATCGGCGCCCAGGCCCTGACGCAGGGCCAGTGCCAACGCCAGCCCGGCGAATGCGCCGCCGCCAATGACTATGCTTCGCCGTGCTGACATGAGAGCCTGCTTACTCGTACACTTCGTATATTATAGCTGGGGGAAGCAGGTTCACCAAACAAGACCGACGACGGTAGTTCCGTCCTTGGCCGGTTCGAAAGGTGCGCTATGTCCAAAAGCCTGATCGACCTGATCTCGATCCTCGATCTCGAGCCGATCGAGGTGAATTTGTTCCGCGGCAACAGCCCGAAGACGAGCTGGCAGCGGGTGTTCGGCGGCCAGGTGATCGGGCAGGCGATGGTCGCGGCCTGCCGCACCGTCGAGGGGCGCCTGCCGCATTCCATTCATTGCTATTTCATTCTGCCCGGAGATCCGCAGATCCCGATCATCTACGAGGTCGAGCGCCTGCGCGACGGCAGGAGCTACAGCACGCGGCGGGTCACCGCCATCCAGCACGGCAACGCGATCTTTTCGATCATGGTGTCGTTTCACGCCGAGGAAAAAGCTTCGTTCGATCATCAGGACAAGATGCCCGACGTGCCGCCGCCGGAAAAGCTTACGGCCGAAGAGGTGGCCAAGCAGCCGATGTTTCGCGAGATGCCGGATTTCATCCGCCGCTATTATGAATCCGACCGCCCGATCGAATTGCGACCCGTGGAGCTCGGCCGTTATTTCGGCCAGAAAATCGACGACGGCCGTATCCATATCTGGATCCGCACCGCCGCAAAACTGCCCGATGACCCGGCCTTGCATATGTGCGCACTCGCCTATGCGTCGGATTTTTCGCTGCTCGATGCCGTGACGGCGCGCTACGGCCGCACATTGTTCGACAAGCGGATGATGCCGGCGAGCCTTGACCATGCGATGTGGTTTCATCGCCCGTTCCGCGCCGACGAATGGCTGCTCTATGCGCAGGATTCCCCGAGCGCGCAGGCCGGCCGAGGACTGACGCGAGGCCTGATCTTCAAGCCTGACGGCACGCTGATCGCCTCCGTCGCGCAGGAAGGCTCTGTGCGCGAAAGGCGGTAAATCCGTTCACGCGTTTGCATAAGCGTGCCGCTCCACCAGCGCGGTTTGCGACAGTTGCCAGTTCAGCAGCCAGCGCGCCACCCAGGGGATCGGAATGATCAGCGAGCCCAAGAGCAGGGCGACGATGACGCGCCAGAGATATTCCAGGCCGGCGCCATGGAAGACGACCTGCCGGCGCGTGCCTTGGATGTTGCGGCAGATCCAGCGCATCTGCGCGGTGTAAACCCATGCCCAGCCGATGATGGTGATGACGGAAAAAACCATCAACAGCGACCATCCGAGATAGGCCCACAACGACCCTGAGAAGCTTAAGCCCAGCGGCTGCCCGTTCGAGGCGAGGTTCGCTATGAACCATCGGAGGAAGAGCCAGTAGAGAGCAATTTGCACGATGCTCAAGAGATCGCCGAGCGTCTGGCTTTCGATCATGGCCACGATGATCGCAAGCACGATAAATCCGAAATACCACGCTGCGATGGTGAGCGCGCTTCCGGTGAACGAGAGATTCGGCCGCCCCGGAACCTGGACGCGGGACACCAGCCATTTCGCGTACCAGACGATGGCCCAGGGCGCTGCGATCACGGTGATGAGGCCGAGGAAGCACACAAGGCACCGCCAGACGAACTCCCAGATTTCGAGATCGATCGACAGCGAACCGCCGCCGTGATCGCCACCGCTCATCACAGCGCCGGTTGATCCCGGCAGCGTGGGCGGCGAACCGGCGCTGGCGATCAGGCCCGGAACGTCACCGGCTTTTTGCCAGCCGGACATGCCCTCGGTCCAGACCAGCGTCTCCGCCTGCACCATGCGGCGCGCGATGAAGCCGCGAAACTGCGCGTCCGGGTAGGGGCCTTGCTGCTTGCCTTCGGCCGCAAAGAACCAGGATCGTTCCGGCATCTCGTTTCCCCATGACTCGCCTTCGCGACTCGCCGAAACCATTGTGGTGGACCCCTCGTCGGCCTGTACAGGCCCGGTGGGAGGCGGCCGGCCAAGAATCCCCAGCCGTGCTGCAAATTCTTTGTGCCATTTGCCCAGAAAGATGTCAGAGTTGGCTGCCTCCGACCGAGAATCCACTCAATCGGCAACCAGGTAAGGAACCGCCCGACCATGAAGCTCGTCGTCGCGATCATCAAACCGTTCAAACTTGACGAGGTGCGCCAAGCCCTCACCGCGATCGGCGTGCATGGGATGACGGTGACGGAGGTCAAGGGCTATGGCCGCCAGAAGGGTCACACCGAGATCTACCGCGGCGCCGAATATGTCGTGAATTTCCTGCCCAAATTGCGCATCGAGATCGCCGTGCCGTCCGATCTCGCGGAGAAGGCGATCGACGTCATCACCTCCAATGCGCGCACCGGCCAGATCGGCGACGGCAAGATCTTCGTCACGCCGCTCGATCACGCGCTGCGCATCCGGACCGGGGAAACCGACAGCGACGCGCTTTGACCGCTCTCGCCTTCGCATCCGGCGGACGTCGGCACTCTCCAGCGCGGCCAAGCGCCTCAGCAATCAACTGAATTTGGAAAAAATCCTGCCAACGTCGTGAGCAGGATTATGTCGATATCGCGACTAGCACAGGATTTAATCAGGCCTGTCCAGATTTTAGGCGCGACCGAATAGCGCAGGTTCCAGCCCGTTTCGTCAACCGCAAAAACATCCGCAATTGTAGTCCGTTAGGGCCTGCGGCCGATCTGGCACGGCATTTGATTCTAAGGGGCCGGCTGTGGCCGCGTAGTGATCTTCTCTCTCCGCGTGGCAAACCTCAGTCGAGAACACGCCCGGTCAGTTTCTCTGGCCGGGCCCAAGCGGGGACAGGACCCATGAAAATTGTTATGGCGATCATCAAGCCATTCAAGCTGGAAGAAGTCCGAGACGCCCTGACCGCCATTGGCGTTCACGGGCTCACGGTGACGGAAGTCAAAGGATATGGCCGCCAGAAAGGCCACACGGAAATCTATCGCGGCGCCGAATATGCCGTGAGTTTCCTGCCGAAAATCAAGATCGAGGTGGCCATCGCCTCCGATCAAGTCGACAAGACGATCGACGCCATCACGTCCGCCGCCAAGACCGGACAGATCGGCGACGGCAAGATCTTTGTCATGAACCTCGACCACGCGGTGCGCATCCGCACCGGAGAAGCCGACGCTGCGGCCCTCTGATCTCGCGCTCACACTTATCATCCAGGAGTAATACAAAATGACGTTCAAGCGTCCCTACGGCGCGGGATTGGCGGCCCTCGCAATCGGTCTGTTCGCCGCGACCGCTGCCTATGCGGAGCCTACCGTCAACAAGGGCGACAATGCGTGGATGCTGACATCCACGGTGCTCGTGCTGTTGATGACCATACCCGGCCTCGCGCTGTTCTATGGCGGCCTGGTTCGGTCCAAGAACATGCTGTCGGTCTTGATGCAGGTGTTTTACACGGTCTGCATCGTCGTCGTGATCTGGGCTCTCTACGGCTACAGCCTTGCCTTCACCGGCGGCTCCGATTTCATCGGCGGCTTCTCGAAAGCGTTCCTGATGGGCGTGACGCCGGACTCCAAGGCTGCCACCTTCAGCGTCGACGCCAACATCTCCGAGCTCGTCTATGTCTGCTTCCAGATGACCTTCGCGGCGATCACGCCCTGCCTGATCGTCGGCTCGTTCGCCGAGCGCACGAAGTTCTCTGCGGTGGCCCTGTTCATCCCGCTTTGGGTGACCGTGATCTATTTCCCGATCGCGCACATGGTCTGGTACTGGGCCGGCCCGGACGCGATCTCGGATGCGGTGAAGGCGCTTGCAGCGGCGACTGACGATGCGGCCAAGGCGGCGGCCCAGGCCAAGCTCGACGAAGTCAATGCCGATGCCGGCTGGATCTTCAAGAAGGGCGCCATCGACTTCGCCGGCGGAACCGTGGTGCACATCAACTCCGGCATTGCCGGTCTGGTTGGCTGTCTGCTGGTCGGCAAGCGCACCGGCTACGGCAAGGACCTGATGGCTCCGCACTCGCTAACGATGACCATGATCGGCGCCTCGCTGCTCTGGGTCGGCTGGTTCGGCTTCAACGCCGGTTCAAACCTGGAGGCCACCGGCGGCGCAGCGCTTGCCATGACCAACTCCTTCGTCGCGACTGCAGCCGCGGCGCTGGCCTGGATGTTCGCGGAGTGGATCATCAAGGGCCATCCGTCCGTGCTCGGCGCATTGTCGGGTGCAGTCGCGGGCCTCGTCGCGGTGACGCCGGCGGCCGGCTATTCCGGTCCGATGGGCGCGATCGTGCTCGGTCTCGTGGTCGGCGTGGTCTGCCTGTTCTTCTGCACCGTGGTGAAGAATGCCCTCGGCTATGACGACGCCCTCGACGTGTTCGGCGTTCACTGCGTCGGCGGCATCGTCGGCGCGCTCGGCACCGGCATCCTGGTGAACCCGGCGCTCGGCGGCACCGGCATCATGGACTACACCACCGGCAAGATCGCCGACTACGACTTCGTCGCGCAGATGACCTCGCAAACCTGGGGCGTCTGCACCACGCTGGTGTGGTCCGGCGTCGGCTCGGCGATCCTTTACAAGATCGTCGACGTGATCGTCGGCCTGCGCGCCAATGTCGAGACCGAACGCGAAGGTCTCGACATCACCGAACACACGGAGCGCGCCTACAACATGTAAGGTTCCTCCCGGGACGCGATCCTGGCCGGTCGCGTCCTCAACTTCGGTTCGGGCACATACCCGGCAATGCCCCGACCGTTGAGGGGCTCCAGCGCAAGTTGGAGCCCCTTTTCTTTTTGCACGAATGGGGATTGCCAGGAGGCGTCGACGCGAATCATTCGTCTCGCGCGCTGCCCAAGCCCAATTACTGACCAGGGCTCGTGCGGCTCCTCTTCATTCTGCTTCGAAGCCTTTCGCCTTGAAGTTCGGAGTTGCCTCCGGTCCAGTGAGGAATTTGATCAGCCCCTTGGCCGCCTCGGCGGATCGGCTCTCCGCGCCGATGCCTCCGGTGAACAGGGTCATGCCGCCCAGGTCGCCCGGCAGCGGTCCAACCAACTGGACGCCCGCAAAGGGAACGATCTCCGAAGCCTGAGCTATACCCAGTTCCGCTTCGTCCTTCGCCACTAACTCCGCCGCCTGAGCACCGGGCACAAGGATGGTCTTTGCTTTCATCTCCTCGGCGATGCCCAGCCGCTCGATGGCGCGCGCCGCAACAACCCCGCTGAGGCCACCCTTCGCCGGGTCCGCATAGACGATTGACCGGGCCGACAATAACACCTGCTTGAAAGCTTCGGCGTTACCGATGTCGGGCTTCTGCGCGCCCGCGCGAGTTGCGAGGGCTACGGGAGTGCCGGCCACGTTCACGAGGCCGTCCGCGGCCAACTTATTATTTTTTAGCAGGTCCTCCATCATCGAGCGCGTGAGTATGATCACATCGGCGCGCTCTCCATCGAGGATGCGCTTCTTCAAGTTCGCGGCCAAGTCATAGTCAATGACCAGCTTATCGCCCGTTTTCTTCTCGAAGGCCGGCGTAAGCTCGTTGAGGACGGAGGTCAGTGCCACGGAGGAAAGCACCTTCAACTCTCCAGCGTTGCCGCGAGGGCAGAGATTGCTCCAGCCGCTACCTTCATAAGCGATCGTCTGTCCATGAAACTCGAAGGCGTCGTCGCACGACGGTATGGGCGCGCAGAATTTTCTCGCGGCTGAGCCGGTCCAGGGATTCGACCAAGAGGTAGGACCCGCGCGCAACAGACCCTGCCTTTACGGCAGCCAGAAACTGGAGGTCCGTCGACATACGAATGCAGGAATAGGCCCGTGGTTTCATGGTCTTGCACCCCCCGCCGCTTAAGGCGGAACCACACGTATCCGATATGAGGTTGTTTGTATACACCCACTTATACACCCTCCTCCTGATCAAGTAGCGGTGGGTCACCTGGCATTAACGCGATTAGCTCTCGCGTGTCCCTCTGGGCCGCGCAGATCAGGCCAGCGCGTGAACCCGATGCAGCAGCTGCAAAGTTCAGAGCAGGACAAATGGGTGAAGCTCGCCAGAGCAGTTGTCGCGCTGAGCGTTCTTGTATGGATCGTCATGGTCGCGATCCTTCTGCTAGCGCCGTCTCCCTCTCAGTGTCCCGATTGGCATCTTAAGAATGCCCACTCCACCTCACTCTGGATTCTATTGCTTGGTCTGGGCGGCCCGTTGAACGCGTTTGGGTGCTTGATCGCCGTGCGTTGGAACCAGCCTGTGCAAAGAGTGACCCGGAACGAAGCCGATACCCACTCACTAGCAATGCCCGCACCCTATTTTTTGGTCCGCCTGAGCGTCTTGAACTCTGTGGTCGCCCAAATTCCCTTGTTCTTTCTTTTGACCAAATGTACCCCGTTCTTAGGGCCTGGCGGCTAGGCCGCGGGTCCGTTAGTCGCGGCCTCGCCGGCACCACGCGCAAGCAAAATCTTCGCTGGCCTCGATGGTTAATCGCGTCTTAACCTCGCCGTATCTATGGTGGTCTGATCCGCTTTCGCGCCGTGGCTCACATGCGCGGCGACCCCCAGAGTGCTGGCGTCTTAACTTATGGCAATGACCGCTTCATCCCGCGTCCCCTCGACGGCCAGCCAGAAGGAAAGCGAACGCTCGCCCTTTGCACGGACGACCGAGCTTCTGGCGCCGTACAAACCCGGCAAGCCCTTGATTACGCTGTCATTGGGTGAGCCGCAGCACCCCGTACCCGGCTTTGTCGGACCGGTGCTCGCGGAGCATATCGCAGAGTTCGGGCGCTACCCGCTGGCGAGAGGCATCGAGCCGTTCCGCAAGGCGGCAGCCGCCTGGCTTTCGACCCGCTTCAAGCTGCCGCGGCCGGTCGATCCCGAAAGCGAGATTCTGGTGCTGAACGGCAGCCGCGAAGGCCTGTTCTTCGCGGCACTAACGGCGGCGAGCTATGTCGGCAACCGCTCCGGGCGGCCGGCGATCCTGATGCCCAATCCGTTTTATCCCGCCTATGGCGCGGGCGCCCGCGCTGCCGCCTGCGAGCAGATCTATCTGCCGACCACACCGGACAACGGATTCCTCCCCGACCTCGACGCGCTCGACGAGGCAACGCTTGCACGAACCGTTGCGTTCTACATCGCCTCGCCCGCCAATCCGCAAGGCTCCGTCGCCTCGCCCGCCTATTTCGGCCGTCTGAAAAAGCTCGCCGATCGCTTCGGCTTCATGATCCTGAGCGACGAGTGTTATTCGGAAATCTACACCCGCGAAGCGCCGGGCAGCATGCTCGAATGCGCCGGCGCAGATTTCAAAAATGTCGTGGTGTTTCAATCGCTGTCGAAGCGTTCGAACCTGCCGGGCATGCGGGTCGGCTTTGCCGCCGGCGACGGTCGCTTTCTTGCGGCCTTTCACGAATTGCGCAATGTCGCCGCGCCCCAGGTCCCGGTGCCGCTGCAGCATGTCGCGGTCGCAGCCTATGGCGACGAGACGCATGTCGAGGACAACCGCAAGCTCTACCGCATCAAGTTCGACCTTGCCGACCAGATCCTCGGCAACCGATATGGCTACAAGCGGCCGGCCGGCGGCTTCTGCGTCTGGCTCGACGTGTCACGGCACGGCGGCGACGAGGCAGCGACCGTGAAACTCTATCGGGAGGCCGGCGTGCGGGTGATTCCCGGCAGCTACCTGGCAAGGCTGCAGCCGGACGGCTTCAATCCCGGCGCCGGCTACATCCGGCTTGCGCTGGTCTCCGACAGCGAACAGACCGGCGAAGCGTTACACCGTCTGGTCGAGGTTTTGGGTTAATCGCGGGGCGCACAGCATATGCCGGCGATCGAACGTGTCACTCCCCTGGTCGGCTATCTGCCGACGTCGATCCGCGAAGCCCTGGTGCGGCGCCTTCGCGAATTGATGGGACTTGGCCTGATCGTGGTGACAGGCCTTGCAACCGCGGCGCTGGCGACTTGGTCGGTGCACGATCCGAGCCTGAGCCACGCCACCTCGCGCGGTATTCACAACATGCTCGGCTATGGCGGCGCGATTTTCGCCGACCTGTTGATGCAGATCCTGGGCCTCGGCGCCATCATGGTGATCCTGCCGATGGCGGTGTGGGGCTGGCGCATGATGACGCATCGCGGCTTCGACCGCGAAGCGCTGCGGCTTGGCGCGTGGGTCTTGTGCATGGTGACCGCCGCCGGCTTTTTCAGTTGCTGGCCGCGTTCGGGCGCGTGGCCCTTGCCGACCGGCCTCGGCGGTGTGGTCGGCGACGCGCTGGTGCGCGCGCCCGCGGTCGTGTTCGGGCCGCCCGGCTTCGTGTACCGGCTCGTGCTTGGAATCATGCTGCTTGCGGCGGTGGTCGCGACCTTCCTGATCGCAAGCGGCGCAGGCTCGCGCGCTGTCGAGGAGGAGTTGACGCCGATCGAGGATGACGATGCGCCGTTCGTCGAAGAGGAGGAGGACGACGGATCCATCTCGCTCGGGTGGGCGTTTCATGCACTGATGAGCGCGAAAGCGCGGCTCGTCTGGCTGTTGAGCGCGGCCTATCGTTCGCTGGTTTCAAGCGGTCCGCCGCCGCGCGCGATCACCCTCGACCGCCAGGAGCCCAATCTCGGCAAGGCCGCGCCATCGCTCGCGCCGCAAGCCGACGATTCCGACGAGGACGAAGAAGACGAAGAGGACGAGGAGGATGAGGACGAACCGGTCGCTCGCGCGCGGCGCAAGAAGGCGGCCCCTCGTGCGCCTTCGCGCAAATCCTCCGACAAGTTCGATCTGCCGAGCGTGTCGATGCTGGCAGCGCCGAAAGCATCCGACCGCCAGCCGCTCTCGAAGAACGAGCTTGAAAACAATTCGCGGGCGCTGGAAGGCGTGCTGCAGGATTTCGGCGTGCGCGGCGAGATCGTCAAGGCCCATCCCGGACCCGTGGTCACGCTCTACGAGCTCGAGCCTGCTCCCGGCATCAAGTCTTCGCGCGTGATCGGGCTCGCCGACGACATCGCGCGCTCGATGAGCGCCCTGTCGGCGCGCGTCGCCGTCGTTCCCGGCCGCAACGCCATCGGCATCGAGCTGCCGAACGCGCATCGCGAGAAGGTCTATTTGCGCGAGATCCTGACCGCGAGAGAAGCAACCGAGTCGGTGGCGAAACTTCCGCTCTGCCTCGGCAAGAACATCGGCGGCGATTCCATCATCGTCGATCTCGCGCGCATGCCGCATCTTCTGATCGCGGGCACCACCGGCTCCGGCAAATCCGTCGCGATCAACACCATGATCCTGAGCCTGGTGTATCGGCTTCGTCCCGACCAGTGCCGGCTGATCATGGTCGATCCGAAAATGCTCGAGCTCTCCGTCTATGACGGCATTCCGCATCTTCTCACCCCGGTCGTGACCGACCCGAAGAAGGCCGTGGTCGCGCTGAAATGGGCGGTGCGCGAGATGGAAGAGCGCTACAAGAACATGGCCAAGCTCGGCGTGCGCAACATCGACGGCTACAACGCGCGTCTCGCGGAAGGACGATCCAGAGGCGAGGAGCTGACGCGCACCGTGCACACCGGCTTCGACAAGGAAACCGGCAAGGCTATCTACGAAGAAGAAAAGCTCGATCTCGAGCCGCTGCCCTACATCGTCATCATCGTCGACGAGATGGCCGACCTGATGATGGTCGCGGGCAAGGACATCGAAGGCGCGGTGCAGCGGCTCGCGCAGATGGCGCGCGCCGCCGGGTTGCACGTGATCCTCGCGACGCAACGGCCGTCGGTCGACGTCATCACCGGCACCATCAAGGCAAACTTCCCGACCCGCATTTCATTCCAGGTAACGTCGAAGATCGACAGCCGCACCATTCTCGGCGAGATGGGCGCCGAGCAACTGCTCGGGCAGGGCGACATGCTCTACATGGCGGGCGGCGGACGCATCAGCCGCGTGCACGGCCCCTTCGTCTCCGACGAAGAGGTCGAGAAGGTGGTGCGTCATCTGAAGACGCAGGGCTCGCCGGAATATCTCGAGGCCGTCACCGCCGAAGAGCCGGGCGAGGAGGATGGCGCGGTGTTCGATTCGACCGGCATGGGCGCGGACGGAGGCGGCGACCTGTTCGCGCAGGCGGTCGCAATCGTCAAGCGCGACCGCAAGGCCTCGACGAGCTATATCCAGCGGCGGCTGCAAATCGGCTATAACCGCGCGGCGTCGCTGATGGAGCGGATGGAACTGGAGGGCATTGTGGGCCAGGCCAATCACGCGGGAAAACGCGAGATTCTGGTACCCGAGGAAGAAGGCGGCTTTTGAAAGCCGCAATCTGGATTAGTGTTGGGGTGAAGCAGGCTGGCATTTTCACGGAAAAACGATATCCCCTCGCTCCCGAGGCGCGATACACTCTTTGAAAGCAAATTCAGGATTGGGCGTTGATTAGAAATCGAAAAACCCGACCGGCCGGATCGCTCGCATTTGCCGGCGCGCGCGTTGTTTTCGTGGTGATGATCACGGCCTCCGTCGCAGGCGCAGCGACGCTGTCGTCGGCGCAGACAGTTCCCGTGCCAAAACCTGCGCCGAAGGGTCGCGACAACACGCAGATGAGCGCGTCGGAGGCGCAAAAGCGCCCACTGACGACGGGGACGACATCGGCAACGCCGCCGGAACCCGTCATCCCCGATCCGCATCGCAATGTGCCGACCAACATCTTTGCATCCTTCGATGCAAGTCAGAAAGCGCAAGCCGCCAAGGTGAGCTCCTATCTCTCCTCACTGCAGAATCTGGTCGGCAATTTCGTGCAGGTCGGGCCCGACGGCACCAAGACCAAGGGCGATTTCTACATCCAAAAACCGGGCAAGGTCCGCTTCGCCTATGATCCGCCGACGCCGATCGACATCATCGCCGACGGTTCATCGCTGGCGGTGCGCGACCGCAATCTGGCGACCCAGGACATCTACCCGTTGTCGCAGACACCGCTGCGATTCCTGCTGTCCGATCGCATCGACCTGTTGAAGGACACCAATGTGGTGAACGTGTCGGCCGACGATCTCTTCGTCACCATCACCATCGAGGAGAAACAGGCGCTGATCGGCACCAGCCGTCTGATGCTGATGGTCGGCGCCAAGGACGGCCAGCTCAAGCAGTGGACCGTGACCGATCCCCAGGGCTATGACACCACGGTTGCAGTCTATAACCTGGATTCCTCCAAGAAGATCGATCCGGGCATGTTCAAGATCGACTTCACCAACTACCAGACACCGCCCGGCTAGCATTCCCTCCGTCATTGCGAGCGACCGTGACCTTTCTGCGCTCGCTGCGCGAGCTTCGCAGCGCGGGAGGGCGCGAAACGCATCCGCGCGCAGGCGGAAGCGATCCCGGATTTTCCTGTTTGCCGGATTGCTTCGTCGCTTGCGCTTCTCGCGATCAGCATCATAACTGCCTCCATGCGTCTCTCGCTTACAACCTGGAACATCAACTCGGTGCGGCTGCGCATCAACCTGGTCGCCAAATTCATCAGGGCGTTTCGGCCGGACGTACTTTGCCTGCAGGAGACCAAGTGCATCGACGACGCCTTTCCGACGAAGCGTTTCAAGCGGCTGGGTTACGAGCACATCGCGCTGAACGGGCAGAAGGGCTATCACGGCGTCGCCATCATCTCGAAGCTGCCGTTCGAGACCACCGACATCCGCACCTTCTGCGACAAGATCGATTCGCGCCACATCTCGGTCGCCTTCGGCGCGAAGGCCGAGCTCGCAAAGCCGCTGGTGCTGCACAATTTCTACGTTCCCGCCGGCGGCGACATTCCCGACCCCGGGCTCAATCCGAAATTCGATCACAAGCTCAAATTCCTCGACGAACTGAAAGCCTGTGAACCGCTTCATCCACGCGGCGACGACCGCCATATCCTGGTCGGCGATCTCAACGTCGCGCCGCACGAGAATGACGTGTGGTCGCACAGGCAGCTTCTGAAGGTCGTCTCGCACACGCCGATCGAGTGCGAAAAGCTCCTGGCCGCGCAGTCGGAAGGCGACTGGCTCGACGTGGCGCGCGAGCGGATCCCGCTTTCGGAGAAGGTCTATACCTGGTGGAGCTATCGCGCAGCCGACTGGACGGTGGGCGATCGCGGCCGACGTCTCGACCACATCTGGGTGTCACGCGCGCTGAAGGATCAGGTCAGCGATTTCGCGATCCTGCGGGATGCGCGCGGCTGGGATCGGCCCTCCGATCACGTGCCGGTCACGGTGACGCTCGAGGTTTAATTGCTGAGCTTGGCGCCCGCCGTCAGGAGGTCGCTCGCAATCTGGCTGGTGCGGTTGGCGAATTCATCGCGCAGGCGCCGCGCCGCGTCCGGGTCGCTCTCCAGCACGCGCTGAAACAGGCTGCGCGCGATGCGGATGACGGTCGAGTGCTCCAGCGCGACCGCGCTCGACGGCCGCTTCATCGCAACCACCAGCGCGAGTTCGCCGATCAGCATGCCTGGGCGCGCGACGGCCTCGGCGCCGGTACCGTCGTCGATCCGTAATGCGCCACGCTGGACCACGAAGCCGCAATCGGCCTCGTCGCCCTGGTTGAAGAGAACATTGCCGCGCGCGACATCGCGCTGCTCGGAACCGATCGCAAGCATGCGCAGCGCTGCGGAGCCCAACAACCGCAGGGTCGGGACCCGCTCCAGCAGTGCGACATCATCATCGATCGACATAAAGTACCGGTGATCGGGACAGGCAGATTAAATTCGATTTCGCCGTCCCGAACGTATCACGGCACCAGCTTGTAGCCACCGGCTTCCGTCACCAGGATCTCGGGATTGGCGGCGTCTTTCTCGATCTTCTGGCGCAGCCGGTAAATGTGGGTTTCCAGCGTATGCGTGGTGACGCCGGAATTGTAGCCCCACACTTCCTGCAGCAGGGTTTCGCGCGACACCGGAAGCTGGCCCGCCCGATAGAGGAAGCGCAGGATCGCGGTTTCCTTCTCGGTCAGGCGCACCTTTCGCGCATTGGCGCCGGTGAGCATTTTGGAGCCGGGCCGGAAGCTGTAGGGACCGACCGAGAACACTGCGTCCTCGCTCGCTTCGTGCTGGCGAAGCTGCGCGCGGATCCGCGCCAGCAACACCGCAAAGCGGAACGGCTTTGCGACATAATCGTTGGCGCCGGATTCCAGCCCGAGGATCGTATCCGAATCGGTATCGTGCCCGGTGAGCATGATAATCGGCGCCTTGAAGCCACCCTTACGCAAGGATCGCACGACCTCACGGCCATCGGTATCGGGCAGCCCCACATCCATCAGCACGAGATCGGGCGAATTGGCCTTGGCGGCGCTGGCGCCCTTGGCGCCGGTATCGACGGCAGAGGCTTCAAACTCGTCGTGCAGCGACAATTGCTCCACCAACGTATCGCGCAGATCGGTGTCGTCATCTACGATCAGGATCTTGCGGGCATTGGCCATGGTACATTCCTATTGACGGCGGCAGGGTGCGAGCAGAAGCGCCTTCAGCCGAAGTGGTCAGGTGGGTCGTCACGTCTCGTTTCGTCTTGAGGTAGTGAATCGTTACCGATTCACAACCCAAGCGCAGTCTACTCCAAAAATCGCGGGCAATTTGATGAATGTCCTGTAATCAAACACGTCTCCGGCAGGCGCATTCATCGGATTCAGGGTTCCCATGAAAAAGAAAATAACTTCAAAGGTTTGCGCAGGAACCCCGCGTCATTGCCCGCTCTCCCTGATCCAGATCAGGCCGGCCGCTGGAAATTCCCGAAGGGGCTGGCTCAAGGCAGGGAACCGAAGCATCCCGGTGGCGCTTGGCCGAGGCGGCATCCGCGCCAACAAGCGCGAAGGCGATGGCGGCACGCCAAAGGGCATCTTCCATCCGCGCCAGGTGTGGTGGCGCGCCGACCGGCACGCGCGGCCGCGCACTTTTCTCCCGACGCGCGCCATCCGTGTCGAGGATGCCTGGTGCGAGGACCCCAACGACCGTCACTACAACAAACCGATCCGCCTGACGCGCGATCAGAGCGGCGATCGGCTGAGGCGCGACGATCACCTCTATGATTTCATTGTCGAGATCGATCACAACACCAACCCGCGTGTTGCCGGCCGCGGTAGCGCGGTGTTCCTGCACCTTGCGCGCGGAAATTTTGGCCCGACCGCCGGCTGTGTCTCGATGACGAAATCGGCGATGCTGCGCCTGTTGCAACAATTGTCGCGCAACACCAAAATCGTGATCGGGTGAGGGGAGGGAGGTCAACGCCATGCTCGAGAAGGAGCAGATCGCTTCCGCCGCGCGCACACTGCAATCGCATTGGCGCGCCGGCACCAAGCTTGCCGCGCTCGATCCGGCGACGCGGCCGCGCAACCGCGTGGAAGGCTACGCGATCCAGGCCGAGCTCGAACGCAGCTCGAGCCGACCGTTGTTCGGCTGGAAGATCGCCGCGACCAGCGAGGCCGGGCAGAAACACATCAATGTTGCAGGCCCGATGGCCGGGCGCATCCTGGCGGAGAATGTCATTGCCGATGGCGGGACCGCGTCGATGCAGGGCAATGAGATGCGCGTAGCCGAACCGGAATTTGCTTTCCGCATGGCGCGGGATCTTCCGCCTCGCGCGTCGCCTTATTCGGTTGCCGAGGCGCTCGATGCCGTCGCAACGCTGCACCCGGCGATCGAAATTCCGGATTCGCGCTTTGCGGATTTCGTCAGCGCCGGCGAGGCGCAACTGATTGCCGACGATGCCTGCGCGCACCTGTTCGTGTTAGGTGCCCCGACATCGGCCGATTGGCGCGCGCGCGACCTGGTGGCGGAAAAACCCGTTATCTCCTTGCGCGGCAAGACCCATATCGGGCACGGCAAAAACGTGCTCGGCGATCCCCGCGTTGCGCTGGCCTGGCTTGTGAACGAATTGCGCGGGCTGGGGCTCACGCTGAGGGCAGGGGAGGTGGTCACGACGGGGACCTGCCATCCGCCGCTTGAAATTCGATCCGGCGACCTCGTTGCTGCGGACTTTGGTGTGCTCGGAAAAGTGTCCGTGGGGTTAAGATAGATTCCGCACACATCGCTGTCGTCCTGGCGAACGTCGGGACCCATGACCGCGGGCTTGAGTTTTCTATCCCCGATGTCCGAAAATCGCGGAGCCCACACGAATGTGGGTCGCGCCGAATTGAATGGCGGTCGCGAAGTCGGCGCTCATGCCCATCGAGAGATTTTTCAGACCGTTGCGCGCGGCGATCTTGGCGGTCAGCGCGAAATGCGGCGCCGGCGCTTCATTCACGGGCGGAATGCACATCAAGCCCGAAATGGTCAGGCCGTAATTGTCGCGGCAGCTCGCAATGAAAGCATCCGCCTCCGAAGGCTTGACGCCGGCCTTCTGCGGTTCCTCTCCGGTATTGAGCTGGACGAACAATTGCGGAGTTTTTTTCCGGGATTCGATTTCTTTGGCTAACGCTTGGCAAACGCTTGGCCGGTCCACCGAATGGATGGCGTCGAACAGCGCGACCGCGTCTTTCGCCTTGTTGGATTGCAGGGGACCGATCAAATGCAGCACGAGCCCGGGGTAAGCAGACATTAACGCTGGCCACTTCGCTTTTGCTTCCTGCACGCGATTTTCGCCGAATACGCGTTGTCCGCTTTCGATCACCGGCGAAATCGCATCTGCTCCGAAAGTTTTGGTGACAGCGATCAGCGTCACCGAGCTGCGCTCTCTTTTGGCTTCCTGACAGGCACGCGCGATCTCCTGCTCGACGGAGGCGAGCCCGTTTGGTGAATGCGGTGTTACGGAGGCGGGGTTTTGCGGCGTCATCTGAGATGCGGACTATAATTTTGCGGAGGTAGGTCGAGTTTTATCGAGTTCAAGAAAGGCTTTTTGAACCATTCCCACTACGCTGCCTCGCGGGGTAGGGGAACCACAATGTTTCACTTCAGTTTCAACCGCAACAAGGTCAAACTCAAGCAGCTTATCGGAATCCGCGCACGGCTGGCGTTGCTTGCGGTGATCCTGGTGGCACCCTTGATGCTCGAGCGCGCCCGCTCGCTGGAAGACGCCCGTGCCAGGCAGATCGAGCTCGCTTCCGCCGAATTCGCGAGCCTGGCAAGACATAGCGCCGACGCCCAACGCGAAGTGATCTCCTCGGTCGAGACGGTCTTGAAGTCGGCGGCCTATATCCGCGCTTCCGCCGGGGGCATCAGCAAGGGCTGCGACATCCTGCGCGCCAGCCTGCCGGGCAACCTGCCCTGGATCCGCAATATCCTGATCGCCGGCGGCGACGGACGAATCCAGTGCTCGACCAACGACATGTTTGTCGGACTCGATCTCTCGGATCGAGCCTATTACCGGAAGGCGCAGTCGACGCACGAGTTCGTGTTCAGCGATTTTCTGATCTCGCGGCCGACGCAGGACGCGACCGTGGTGGCGGCCTATCCGGTTTCCGCGATCAACCGCGACGTCGATGCCGTCGTCCTCGCCAGCATCAATCTCGACTGGATGTCGAAAGTGATGAGCAATTTCAACGGCCGTCCAGGCATTTTGGCCGCACTGATCGATTCGACCGGGGTCGTGCTGGCAGCGCCGGAAGACCAGGCCGACTTGATCGGCAAGCCGCTGGACGATGTGCCGCCATTGTCGGCGATCGCCGAGGAAGCGCTCGGTTCGGACAGGGACGATGGATCGCTGTCCTTTGTCGCTGCCGACGGCTCGCGCCGCGCACTCAGCTTTGCGCGCGTCGCAGGCACGGGCGCGCGGCTGATCGCGAGCATCGACGAGGACAAGGTGACGGCGGCGATCAACAACGACATTCGCACCGCGTATCTGCAGCTCGC
>Ga0306926_10002684_pt1 | contig 18157 bp, 17 predicted proteins | sample flu12Cox44000178_FD_203759 | JGI IMG/M metagenome (GOLD analysis project Ga0306926, IMG submission 203759) | Lab enrichment of tropical soil microbial communities from Luquillo Experimental Forest, Puerto Rico - flux8day.12C.oxic.44.000.178 (v2)... | ecosystem: Environmental > Terrestrial >... | reverse complement strand
GCAGAAAAAACAGGGTGAAATAGCGCTGCTCTCGCTGGTGTCGAAAATCCGAGAAGAATCCGCATCGAGCGCAACGCTCTCGTTCGAGCGCGCTGCCTTTTACGTCACGCCGGATCGTCCGGACACCAAACACCAGGAACATCGCGATCCATCATAGCTGGGCGAGGGTGACTTGGCAAAGCTTGCCAGCGGGAGGCCAATCCCCAATCCGCCATCCTTGCCGACCGATCGGGACCTGTCTCCGTCGTGGGCTTCACGGGAGGAATCCGTGACTGGCTCTGCGACGACGGTCACTGGTGAACGCTCGTATCAAATGCTCACCAGCCGGCGCGCGGATTCTCTGTATAAGTGCCCAGCCAAAGACGCCACCGGCGTCTTCGATCCGGCCACCACGGCGTCATCGATTCCCTCCTGAGTGCGCAACACGTTCTCGAGATGATCCGCCGGACACTGCTGAGCGGGACTGCCCCGAACCCGCCTTGGCCGCCTCTCCAATCGTCTCACCAAAATCTGCACCGAAACGAAAAAGCTTAGGCACCTCTGAAAGCGGGCAGAGAATGGCCGGTTAAGCCGACAATCCGTTCTGGATTCCTGAAAATGCTCTCCTACCGTCCAGGCCCCGGACTTCGCCGCTGCCGATCCATCTTGACGATGCTTAAGACGGCCATGAGTCCGAGTCCCTCGATTGCGCACTGCCGGAGGCCGTGCTCATCGTGGTCGTCCTTTGCCTCGCGGGCGCAAATAATGAAAGCGCACCAAGTAAATGTTTCTGCCTCGACCGTGGTTTGCGACCTTGAGGAGATCGACCACCCCAAGGAAACCAGACTCTCGCGCCAACACTGGAGTAATGTCCGGAAGACCGATGGGCTCGATGGAGTCTACTTCGATCTCGCCTTCCTCCATCCGATACCGCCCGCCTATCTTCACATGCGGACGTGTCCAGATGCGGACACTGCAAGTGATGTCTCCACGACGAACGCCATCCCGCAAACGCTTGGTGAACGTCATTGGCTACCTCTCCGTGCCATTTTCGCAACATTGTCGCCAGCCCGCCGCCCTTCAGGCAAGGGTTCGACGGGCCGGTTCCAAGTTCCAGGTTGCTGACGGCTCGCTCAAAACCAATCCCGCGGTTCGCAATCTCTAGTTCTCGTGTCCTAGCCACTGCGCACTGGTTTCCCATGGAAGCCGGATAGGGCCAGCAACCGGTCATGGCTGCCGGTCCAGAGTTGCAAGCGGAGTTCGGCGACGTTGTCGGCTGGCTCGATTCAGCGCGAGGTGACGCCCCCGACCTTCTTATTTCATAATTGCGAAATGGCTCTCCTTGTTTTCCTACGAGGTGTCAACGTCGGCGGACACAAGACATTTCGTCCAAGCGTGCTCGCGCGAGATCTGAGCGACTATGACGTGGTGAATGTGGGGGCTGCGGGCACTTTTGTAGTTCGAAAGCCTGGATCTCGGGTAAGACTCCGGACGGCATTGCTCCGGAGGCTGCCATTCAAAGCGGAAGTTGTGCTGTGCGATGGTCGCGACCTTATGCGCTTGGAGACGGAGAATCCGTTTGGATCTGAGGCTCCGCCCTCGGATGTTGTTCGCTTCGTGAGCATCCTGTCGAAGACCGCCGCCGTTCGGACACCGCTTCCCGTGACGTTTCCGCCACGCGGCGAGTGGTTGGTGCGGGTAATTGCCGTGGAAGGACAATTCGTGTTTGGGATGTACCGTCGTCACATGAAGACGATCGGCTATCTTGGTCAGATCGACGAGCTGTGCGGTGTGGCGGCGACGACAAGGAATTGGAACACAATCATCGCGATCCTGCGGATTCTGAAAGGCCAAGTCAGCAAAGGGCGCTGATGAGACATTTCAAAGAACTGGCAGATTTCACTCCGGAGAGATCATCTCCTGGGTCGGGTGTCCGCCTTGCCTGGCCGGTCGCCATCCGGAAATTTGGCGGATGCGGCGACGACGCGACCACGCGCTCATTTGATGCGGCGTAGGCTCCTCTGGGCACCTTCCACCGCGGGTCTTGCGCAATGTCGAGGGACCAGCGTCGGACCAACCCGGAAAGATAACCTCGACCAAGACAGAAGATCGTCAGTGGTGCGATAGATCGGACACCCCTAGTATTTCTCCCTCATATTTTGATTTGCGCTGCCGACGGGTAGGGTCATTTTCCATCACTGAACGGCTTCCGCTCCGAGATGCCGAAGCTTGTCCGGGTTGCGCGTGACGTAGATTGCAGCAATCCGGCCGTCCTGGTCGAGCTCCAGCGCCGTCGTCTGTAGAGTGTCGTCCCGCTCGACCGTCACGAATCCCGGCAAACCGTTGATGAAGCCATAGCGCACCATTCGCGACATGCTGTCGGCGAAGAGACGCGCGAGCGAAGTGTGGACCCGCATGACCTGGTTAATTCCGCCGATCGGCTCCGTGCTTGCCGGCTTCTTTCCTCCGCCATCGGAATAAGCCATTACGTCCGTGGCGAGGAGTGATCGGAGGCGTTCCATGTCACCGTTGCGAGTAGCAGCAAAGAACGCAGCCGCGACCTCGAGGCCGCGTTCCTTGGGCAAGGGAAAGCGGGGCCGCTCCGCCTTGAGATGCGCCCGTGCACGGGCGGCAAGCTGCCGGCACGCCGCCGGTTCGCGGCCGATCGTCTCCGCGACTTCCTCGAAACTAACGTCGAACACGTCGTGCAGCAGAAAGGCGGCGCGTTCTAGCGGCGACAACCGCTCGAGCGCCATCATCAGCGGAAGCGTAATGTCGTCGAGGTCATCTGGTGTCGGCTCGACGACCGGTTCGGGCAGCCAAGGCCCGACATAGGTCTCGCGACGGTGCCGCGCGGACTTCAACTGGTCGAGGCAGAGGCGCGTCACCACCCGGCGGAGAAAGGCTTCCGGTTCGCGCACGGCGTCCCGATCCGCCCCCATCCACCGGATGAATGCCTCCTGGACCACGTCCTCCGCGTCGGCGACCGATCCCAGCATTCGGTAGGCAAGCCGGATCAGTCGCGGGCGCAGCGGACCGAAGCTGGCAGCGGCGTTGGTAGTGGAATCCCCCGCGATCATGCTCCTGGCTCTCCGCGACCGGGTGGACCGTGCGGAAGCCGACGTTGAGCCGGTTCCATCCGTTAATGGCGACGATGAGTAGCGTGAGATTCACCTGCTCCTGCTCGGTGAAGTGCGCTCGGAGTTCTTCGTAGACCTCGTCGGGCGCGCGCGTCTCGGCGACCAGCGTGAGAGCTTCGGTCCAGGCCAGCGCGGCGCGCTCGCGCGGGGTGTACAGCGGCGATTCGCGCCAGGCGTCGAGTAGATAGAGGCGCTCTTCGGTCTCGCCTTGTTTCCGGGCGTCGGCTGTGTGCATGTGTAAGCACATGGCGCAGCCATTGATCTGGGACGCGCGAATCTTTAACAGCTCCATGAGGCTGTCGTCCAAACCGCTCTTATGAATGGCGTTGCCAAAATCAAGCCACTGTTGCATCAGGCCGGGCGCCGCAGCGAACGCATTCAGTCTCCGTTTCATGATCATTTCCCCTCCTGCACAGCTGACGAGATGACCGGAGGGCATTGTGACATGCCGTCGCGTGGTTCTGGACGCCCGGCTCGCCGCTTCGCCCGTGGAGGCCATTTCGAGGACTGTCTACCCGACGTGCGAACGCCCCTCCTGGCAGGACATTTTCGCGCTCGAAAGCGGTGTCGACTAGAGTGGTCCTTATGGCCGAGTTCACCGACATCAAGACCTGGACAGAGCGCCTGGGCCGTTCTCGCTTGCGTATGTTTCGCGGCGAGCAGGGCCGCTTCTGGCTCGAGCAGAACTCAGCTAAGGCCTCGAAGTGGGCAAAACTGGCGCGCGAACGGCATCAGGTCGCCTGGGAGTTCGAAAGCCCCGCCGGCGCGTATACGGGCCGGGTGCTCATTGACGGCGTCGTCTACGCCACCGGCGAAGCGAAGAAGTTCTTCGAGTAGGCGAACAAAAGGAGAAGCTCAGTGGTATCCTGGGCTCGTGGCGGAACTGCGGACATGCCGCGTCTCTTACCAGGATCCCGGCGGTCTCGTGCACTCTGTTGAGGTCACCGCGGGATCGCTGTTCGAGGCGGCGGCGCTGGCGGTCAAGGCGTTCCGCACCGCAGAGTGGATGGACAGTGGGCCGGCAAGCACTACCGTACTGGAAATCTCAGTTTTGCACCCGGTCGCCAGGCATAGCATCCCACTCAGAAGACTGATGGCGTGGCTGGAGTCGAATGGCAGGACGCCGAAGGAGCAAGCGAGCAAACAGCGGCTGAGGGAGATGCTGGACAACCGGTAAAGACCAGAGCCCAGGATCGGTTCCGGGTGTCACGGGCCGGTACCCTCCGCCGCGTTGTAAATACCCGCGTATGGGACCAGTGGCCGCCGCAGTGCCGTATCGGTCCGCGCCGCATCCAGACGCGGGAGCTTTGATCGAGATCCTCGAGCAGGCGCGCACGCTTCGCCGGCCGAGTGGCTGTTCTTTCGCGAACTGCAAGTCGGAATCGGCCGGCAGAAGTCTTCAACTACGACCCGGAGAGGGAGACATACTGCATGATCACGGTCCCGGCGCCCTGGCGCGACACTCCCGGACCGACATGGCCGCTGCTCGCGGCCATGTTACGAAACCAATGTCGGCAGTTTTTAGAGTCGCCGGGACAGGTTCAACAAGGGCTGACGCTGTCGTAATCCGTTCACATGCATCCCTCGGGCGTCAACCTCAAGCTGTCCGCCTTGAGTCCAAGTTGGCACGTCAACTCGCTCCAGACTGATCGACCACACACGAGTGTCTGGAGTTCCTGTTGATTCGGCAACTCGCAAATGGCCCACGATGAAGAAATTTTTCTGCAGCATGTCGATTCCGGGCTCGGTGGTTCGACAAACGGATGAATGGAGGGAAAAAATGTCATGACCTCTGGAAAAGAAAATGACCACAAGTTGTCCAAACTCTTCGCCGCCAAACTGCAGAAAAGTGCTTCCAAAGGCGGATGGACATTTGTCGTGTGGCCGGAATCGGTGCACTTTTTTGGAACTCGCGGCCTGGTCAAGGTCAGGGGCAAAATCGATGGCCATCCGTTCGAAAGCGCATTCATGGCGCTGGGTAACGGGACACACAAACTTCCAGTAAAACAAGAGATAAGGCGCGCAATACATAAATCGGCAGGCGATACTGTACAAGTGCTGCTGGAAGAGCGACTGCGGAATAGACGCCGTAATCAGCTCAGGCCACACTAACCGGCTCACGTTTTTTTTAAAGAGGCGACCGATGCAAAAAATCACTCCCCATCTGTGGTTCGATAGACAGGCCCGCGAAGCGGCCGAGTTCTACGTTTCTTTGTTGCCGGGCTCCCGGGTCACGAATGTCACGAATCTGTCCGGTACGCCATCGGGTGACTGCGACCTCGTGTCCTTCGAACTCGCCGGAGTGCCATTCATGGCGATGAGCGCAGGGCCGTCATTTAAGTTCAATCCATCGGTGTCCTTCCAAATAAAGTGCAGCACCACGCAAGAAGTCGACGCGATATGGGAGCAACTGTCTCCGGGCGGAAAGGTCCTCGTCCCGATCGGCTCGTATCCGTTTAGCGCGCGGTACGGCTGGCTCGAAGACAGGTATGCCCTGTCATGGCAGGTGATGCATGTGGGTGCAAGCTCGTCAGGTCAAAAAATCACTCCGGTGTTGATGTTCGTGGGCGACGTGTGCGGCCAGACGGAAGAAGCAGTCAACTTCTACATATCTGTGTGCGCCGGCGCGCCGGATCACGCGATCGGCGATACAGAAGCAGACGTTCTTGCGCGTTACGGCAGGGGCGAGGAGCCGGATCAGGAGGGGACTGTGCGTTACGCGCAGTTCTCGCTTTTCGGCCAGGAGTTCGGAGCCATGGATTCTGCGCGCGAGCACAAATTCACGTTCAACGAAGCGATATCGTTCATCATCCCATGTGACACACAAGAAGAGATCGATTATTTTTGGGCCAAGCTCTCAGCGGACCCCAAAGCCGAACAGTGCGGCTGGCTCAAGGACAAGTACGGCCTCTCATGGCAGATCGCGCCTGCCATCATCCGGGAACTCTTGGGTGGCAACGACGAAGAGCGTGGCCGGGTAGCGCAAGCATTCCTCAAAATGAAGAAGTTCGATATTGCCACGCTCAAAAGGGCCGCCGCAGGTCAAGCCACGGTCTGATCTTTGCCGAACCGAAACGTTTCCCTCAAGTCTATGGGCAAATCGTTCCACTATTCAGATTGTGGAAAGGGTGTCCGTCACTCGCTCAAAGTCGGCAAAACGTATGAGTAATCCGACCTACTCACGGGTCTCACGCGTTCGCCAGGCTCGCGACGTACTCCTCGGGACAGCCGAAGCCCTCCACTTTCACTCCCAGGCGTCGCAGCGTATCGATGGCGAGCATCCGACGGTAGGCATTGAAGATGATCACATGCGCGAACATACCGCCAAAAGTAAAGGTTTCCGGGGGTTCGCACAGTGCGTCGACAAACGTGTCCTCCCAAGCGCTCCGATTGCGGACATCTGTAAGCACGCTGTGAAACGCTGCATCCGCTTTCTCCAGGCGCGCCAGCATGGCCGAGGGCGTTCGATCCTCCGGCGGGGCGTTGTCGATCAGGGGCATGCTGCTGCCCGTGAGCGCCGCGGCCCAGACTTCTTTGGTTTGCACCATCCGGTCCAGAATCTGGCGTAGACTCTGATCCGGCCCATCCCAGGGAAAGACCTTCACCTGGTTTTTCAAAGGGCGGTCCAGCTGTTCATCGTTCAGCGCCTTCGCCAGATCAAGAAGACGTCGCGTGTGCCAGGACTCCTGGCCGGAGAAGATATCAAACAGATCCATGGATCGACCAGCTCCTTTCGTGTCATCCTTACCGCAATGGTGATGAATTCCGTTCGTCGTGTGCAGGTGAGTGTGCGTCGCCCCGATACGTCGATAGAGGCTTGGTGAAACGCCGAAGGCCTTTCGGAACGCTCTGGTGAACGCTTCGAGCGATCCGTAGCTCGCGTTGAGACTGATGTCGGTCACCGAGAGTTGCGTGCGGGACAACTGCCATGCCGCTCTTTCCAGGAGCAGCCTCCGGCGCATAGCGACCGGCGTCTCCTCGATGATCGCCCGAAACAAGCGATAGAACTGCGTCCGGCTTCGAAAAGCGTGGCGGGCGAGGCCGCTAGCATCCCGCTCTTGATCGAGCGAGTCGAGAACGACTTCGCGTAGCCGCTGCGCTTCATCCACAACAAAGAAAATACCACTCCAAAGCCTGCGGTCGCCTGATCGGGAGTCCCAAATTGACATACGCGTCGGCGTGCCGGTCAACCCCGGCCTCGTAGTCTACAGGGTTGCCGGTGTATCGTCGGCACCCGGACACGATCAGGTTTTGCGGATTGCTTCCACGTAGCGCGTGGTCCCGGAGCAACCAATAGACGTGCCAGTTGTGGAATGGACCGAGGGAGGAAGTGAAGGGCCATACAGTTATCGGCAAGGAAAAATCGCATGGCGAAGCATAAAATGAGGGCATGAAACAAAGCGTTCCCAAGTCGGTTGACGAGTACCTTGCCGCGCAGCCCGAGGCGATGCGGCCGAAACTCCAACAGGTGCGGGCTGCGATTAAGAGGTCCGTGCCGCAGGCAGAGGAGGGCATTGGGTATCGAATGCCCGGATACAAGCTGCACGGAAAACCGATGCTTTATTTCGCTGGCTTCAAGGAACACTATTCCCTGTTTGGTGCGTCGGGGACGTTCTTGGGAGCGCTCGAAGACGAACTCAGGGGATATGAGCTGCGCAAGGGGACCGTCCGTTTCCCACTCACCAAACCGGTTCCAGTGAGGCTCATCAGCCGGATTACGAAATTGCGCGCGGCAGCGATCGCCCAAACGGCGAATAAACCAGTGCCGGCCCGGGATAAACAGAGGCGCAAGTCGGTACAGTAGGAGACAGGGCGGACGCCTGTGCGACGCGGCGAAGGGCAGCTATGTGCCCGACCAGTAATGGTGCGGAACCGCGGCGCAGACCTTCGACCAAATGCACCCCTCCGGCCGGTTCAACATTGATCTGAGCCAGCGCCGGACCTTCCAGATCCGAGAGCGTTTCATGCTCGAATTCGCAGCGAATGCCGCTAACCTGCTGAACACACCCAGGTTGCGGCCAACTACGATGGCGCGCTCGGCAGCACCAACACGGCGGTGAACACGACCAACGGTTTGAAGCCGGGCATGGGCGCGAACGGCAATACTTTCGGCACTCTATCTTTGGCTTCGACCTTCAGCGTCTTCGACCCGCGGCAAGTGGTCATGAATGTCCGGCTGCGATTCTGATAACATCTGGTCGCCTGGGCCAGGACGTTTGCGGAGGACGGAAGCCAATTCTGGTGATGGGCAAAAATCGAATGGCTCAAATAAATCAGACATTCCGCGGCCTTGTGAACGCGATCGCAGCTCCGGAAACCGGACGCATTGCCCGGATGGATCCCCTGCTAAAAGCACATTTTAGATACGATGGTCTCTCCGCTAATGACAACACTCCAGACGGTCTCGATTCTCGGCGCCGCGTTGCTCGCCAGGAGTTGGCTGGTTGCGCAGACCCCCAACGGTGTCGCGCGCGGTCCAAATCAGAGCCCGGCTTCCGTGCCGAGGCCCAAAACGGTCACGCCGCAGACGTATTCCGCCGAGCAGATCCGCGCCGGCGAACAGCGGTTCGCGGCGCAGTGCGGGTTCTGCCATGGCCGCGACGCGGTCGGCGGCGAGTCGGGGCCGGACCTCACGCGCTCGGAACTGGTGGCGAACGATGTGCGCGGCGACAGGATCGGGCCTTTCGTTCGCGTGGGGCGCCCGGATGCGGGAATGCCCCCATTTACGTTGAGCGATTCGGACATGAACTTCATCGTCGCGTTCCTTCACAATCAGATGGAGCAATTAGGGGCGCTCAGCGGAGGGCGTCGGAATGTAGAACCGGCGGACTTGGCAACCGGTAATGCCGAAGAGGGCCGCGCATTCTTCAACGGAGCCGGGGGCTGCTCCGGTTGCCATTCTGCTACCGGCGACCTGGCCGGGGTCGCCAGCCGCTATCAGGGCCTGGCGCTGCTGCAACGGATACTTTATCCGAGCGGCCGCCCGGCGCCCGCGCCGCCCAAGGCCATCTTCACCGTGGCTTCGGGGCAGACGATCGTCGCGCCGCTGGTCGCCGAAGATGAATTTACGGTCACAGTTCTTGATCCGTTGGGGGCACGGCAGAAGTACGACAAAAATGCGGTAAAGGTGAAGATCGATGACCCGAAGTCTGCCCACTACGAGCAACTGGGAAAATATACCGACGCCGCCATGCATAACGTCTTCGCGTACCTCGACACACTAAAGTGAAACACGAACGCACCTGGCTGGGCCTTGCGATGGCCGCCAACTTGTTAGCCGCCGCGGCCGCTCAATCCGTCGATCCCAAGAAGCTGGTGAATCCGCCGGCCGATGTATGGCTCACGTATCACGGCGGGTACAACGGGCAGCGCCATAGCAGAATGCTTCAGATCACGCCGGAGAATGTCGGAAGGTTGGAACATGTCTGGCGCTTTCAAACGGGAGAGAACCAGGCGATCAAGGCTTCCCCGATCCTCGTGGGCGGCATCCTTTATATCACCACGCCCGATAATATCTGGGCCGTTGACGCGCGCACAGGAAAGCAGCGGTGGCACTATCAACACCCGCAAAATAACGCTTTCCATATCGGCCACCGCGGCGCAGCCGTCTATAGGGACACCGTCTATCTCACTACACCTGATTGCCATCTGATCGCGTTCCGCGCCAAAGACGGCAAGGTCAAATGGGATGTGGTCATTGCCGATTCGAACAAGGGATACTGGTCTACCAACGCGCCGCTCGTCGTGCGGAACCATGTGCTGGTCGGAGTCTCCGGGGATTTTGATAATGTCCCGGGACAACTGAAGTCCATCGATGCCGAAACCGGCAAGACCCAGTGGATCTTCAACAGCACGCCTCCGGCAGGCGTTGGTGGGGCGACCGGCGGCCAAATGTGGACCACCGGTACATACGATCCCGAGCTGAATCTGGTCTTCGTCGGTACGGGGAATCCCACGCCGGTGCTAAACGGCACAGCGCGACCCGGCGATAATCCGTGGACGTGCAGCATCGTGGCGTTGAGTCCAGATACAGGGAAACTGGTCTGGGGCTTCCAGGTCTCCCCGCACGATACACATGATTGGGATGCGAACGAGGTACCCGTGCTGGCGGACGCGGAGTTCGCAGGACAACCGCGCAAGCTGCTGATGCAGGCTTCGCGCAACGGCTACTTTTTCGTGCTCGACCGGACCAGCGGCAAGAATCTTCTGACCGCTCCTTTCGCGGTGGTGAACTGGGCAAAAGGGATCGATGCTTCCGGACGGCCCATTCCCGATCCGGCCAAGGAGCCGGCCATGGACGGCGTCCTGGTAGCGCCGAACGAGGCTGGCGCAACAAATTTCCGGCCACCGAGTTTCGATCCGAAGACCGGACTTCTGATCGTCAACGCACAGGACGGTTACGGCATCTACTTCTTCAAATCCGAGTATGGAAGTTACGGTTGGGCGGGGGCCGACTACAACGTCGCCGGAAAATCGTTCTTGCGGGCGATCGATTACCGAACGGGAAAGATTGTCTGGGATCATGCGATCGGTGACGGGGCCGGAACCGCCGGCGTCCTTACTACGGACGGGGGCCTGACGGTCAGCGGCGATAATAGCAGCAGCGTGATCGTGCTTAGGACCAGCGACGGCTCCACGCTGTGGCACGCCAATATCGGCAGGATGCAGAACGCGCCGATCACGTATGAACTCGATGGGAAGCAGTATCTGATCGTGGGCGGCGGCAGCTCACTGTACGCGTTCGCTTTGCCGTAGGATGTTTCTTCCAGGATGAACGGGAGGCGCTATGACCAAGACAGTTTGGTTTGCGGCCGTGGCTTTGTCGCTTGCTGGCGTTTGCTTCGCCGATCCGATACGGGTCATGCTTCTCGACGGCGAGAGCGCGGGTTCGTATCATAAATGGGCTCTCATTACGCCTGTGCTCAAGAGGCAGCTTGAGGAGACAGGACTGTTCCAGGTGGATATCGTGACGGCGTCTCCCGCGGACTTCGATTCCCATGCGTTTCAGCCGGACTTCCGCAAATACGCGGTGGTCGTGTGGAACTACGACGCGCCTGATGAGCGGTGGCCGGCCGGCCTCAAGGCATCGTTCGAGCAATATGTTCGCGAGGGTGGAGGCTTCGTAAGCGTTCACGCCGCCGACAACGCGTTTCCGAATTGGCCCGCGTTCAACGAGATGATTGGCATCGGGGGCTGGCGCGGCCGGAAGGAGCAACAAGGGCCTTACTGGTATTACAAGGACGGGAAGCTGATGCCGGATCCGGCTCCCGGAGCTGCGGGCAGCCACGGGCTGCGGACGCCGTACCAGGTCGCGGTTCGCGCCAGGCATTCGATCACGGACGGCTTGCCCCAGGTCTGGATGCACCAGGGAGACGAGTTGTACGCACACCTGCGCGGCCCCGGGAGGAATATAACCGTGCTCGCGACGGCGTATTCGGATCCCTCAAATAACGGTTCCGGCCACGATGAGCCGGTCCTCATGGCGATCAGTTACGGCCGGGGGCGCGTGTTCCACACCACGATGGGCCACGACATCAACGCGCTCAGCTCGGTAGATTTCGTCGTGACCTTCCAGCGCGGCACCGAATGGGCCGGGACTGGCAGGGTGACCCAGAAGGTCCCGCCGGGTTTTCCCACTCCAAACTCGGTAAGCTACCGGACGGACTTAGCCGCCATGGACCCGGGTTATAGCAGAGGACTGAATCCCCTGGACGCGGCGCCACGGCGTTAGCGCGCATATCTTTAACGATCCATCTGATTCCAGGTGCACAACGCTATTCACACAATCTCGGCAGGTGCAGTCGCCAGGTCACCCGCTGCGCGCTGGAGAAAACCCGTCGCCCCACCTGAATCATCAGACTCAGCAGGTCAAACAAGGCCGTCACGGTCCATCGCCTTCCTTCACGCGTCGTGTAACCTCGCGGGTTCAGTACGGTGCCGTTCGCGAGAGAGGAAAATCTTCATCCGCCAGCCGCCTATCGTGGTCGGTGTCGTGGTCGGTTGACGGGCAACCCGGGGGTTGATAGCGTAACGCCGATTGTAGGTTCCACGAACCCTGCCACGCTGACGATCCCGGGTCACACAGAGGCGCTCCTTGCTGATGCCTCCGCACAGATGGCGTACAGCGGCAAGAAGCCTTGCTGTGCGGGCGGCGGCGCGGCCAAGGGGGGCCGGGCTCCGGAGGATGATTGGTTCGGCATATCCGCGCGCTCGAACGCCAGTACATGGTTTTCGACTGGTAAGCGTTTGAGTTGCGAGAACCAGCACGAACTCTGCGTGTATGCGCACAAGTATCATCGGCTGCTGGTGATTCCTCAACAACCCTTCGATGGTGGAGGAGGCCGCACTGGAGCGGATTCAATGCTCGGCTAAGCTTCATTCCCCAGCATTCGGCCGCGCGCGTGCTGCTCGAGCGTTGATCTACAGGTGGCGAAATTAACGGCGCACACTGGCTCCGATGCTGAGGGACGGCGACAGGCTGCCTGTGTCTGCTGGTAGCGTAACTCGCGTGCGCATCCGCCGCGAAATCAACCGGCTGTGGGGAGGAATCTTTAAAACGTTTAGCCGCCAAAAGCCTAGAATACGGGATCTTCGGCATTCGGTCTCTGCTAAACTGGTCGTGCAAGAGAATAATTCGCAGGGCAACTAATTGGCCACAACTGGTCTCAACGGGTGTAGGGGCATCGAGCGAGGTGGTTCGCGATATCAGACGTCCGCCGCGCCGTGCGGCCAAGCTCGCTCCATTTAGTGGGTGGCCCCTCGGCCCTATCGTCACAAGCTGCTCAGCGGGAATGATCCAGATCGAAGGCCCGGCTAAGGCCGTAGAATTGAGTGCCCACACGATGAAACCAGTTCCTGTTTCAGAGCAGCAAGCACTCGTCGAGCGCCTCACGAAGGCATGCGGCGGAGCATATAGTCCCGAGACCCGGCGCAAATATTTCATTACTGCCCCACAGTGGGCTGCCGCCTACCGGGGCCAGGCGCTGTTCCATGCTCCTACACGCGTTGCTATCGATTTTGAGGGGGTGATCTGCCAGTGCGCCAAAATCGGGATCGGCTATTGGTGCACCCACGATACCGACGTAATTCCCACCGAGCAACTCGGAACGGAAGGTCAGCAGGAGATTCTGGCACAGATCAAGCTGAGTCTCTCCCGGCATGGCCTTCGCTGCTCCATGGTCACCACGGAGACTTTTTACCACGAGGTCTTCGCCGCCAGTCCTGCCGCCGAGGCTCCGGAAATCCGGCAATATGCGGCCTGGCGTCTGAAAAATACGGTTGATATTGCTCACGAATTAGGCGCGCAGTTCACCGTGTATTGGCCGGGTTCTCTGGGTTATTACGTGCAAGGCGCGATTGAGGAGACGCAAACCCTAAGGTGGTACGCCGATGCCCTGAATGCTGCGACCACGCACGATATCGAAGTGGCCCAGAGAAAAAATCGGCCCGTATTGAAGCATTGCCTGGAAGCTAAGCCCTTCGAGCCACAGGCGGAGATTCTGCTGCCCACCAGTGACGCCATGCTGGCGTTCATCGCTTCCGGACTCCTGCGTCACCCCGAAATGGTCGGGCTCAATCCGGAATACTTGCATGAGTTGATGTGGGGAGGGGCGCCGCGTGCGGCACTCGCTCGGGCGCTGGTGGCTGGCAAGCTCTGGCATTTCGATGTCAACGACGGTTACCGGCTGAAACATGATGTCGATATCGGGGTCGGGCTTGTGAATCCGCTCGACTGGCTAAACGTCCTGGTCTTGCTGCGTTCGCACGGATACAACGGGCCTTTCAATCTCGACTACAAGCCGCCGCGCACCACCAGCAATCACGGCGTTTTCGCGGTAAGCTTTCCTTCGGCCGTCGATCGTTTCATCACGCTTTGGGAAATGGCCGGAGAAGTCCTGGAAGATCCGGTTCTGCGCGAAGCCATCGCCGCCTTAAAGGCCGGCGCTGGAGTCAAAGCGGATGGCGATGGCGCCGGAATCTTCCAAGCTAATAAAGACCTGCTGACCCTGCACGAACTGATCGCTCATCGGATGGTGCAGATCCTGCTAGGCCTTCATCGCGGCCGGACATATTCTATTTGAGAGATTCCGATGTACTATCTCGGTATCGATGTGGGCACCGGCGGGACCCGCGCGCTCCTCGCTGATGAGCGTGGGAAAGTTGCACACGCATTCACGGCCCCGCATGAAGACATGTTGATGCACCAGCCGCTGTGGGCGGAGCAGCGGCCGGAAGACTGGTGGGAAGCTGCGCGAGAGGCCATTGGTGGCGTGCTGGCTCTTGCTAGTGCCTCTGGCGCGGAAATCGGTGCAATTGGGCTTTCGGGTCAGATGCACGGTCTGGTTTTGCTCGACGCGGCGGACGGGGTCATCCGGCCCGCTCTGATCTGGTGCGATCAGCGCAGCCAGGCCCAGGTGGATACCATCAACCAGCTCGTCGGGAGGGATGTGGTGCTGGCCTGTACGGCCAATCCGATGCTGACGGGATTCACCCTACCCAAGTTGTTGTGGGTGTGCGACCATGAGCCTGCCAACTTTGAGCGCATCCGTAAACTCCTTCTCCCTAAAGACTATGTTCGGTTCCGGCTTACAGGCGAATACGCTACCGATGTGTCGGATGCTTCCGGCACAGGGCTATTCGACGTGGCGGAGCGTTGCTGGTCGGAGAAATTGACCGATCTTCTGAGGATTGACGGCTCCGTACTCCCCTCCGTGGCGGAATCGAGTTGTGTCACGGCGAAGATCTCAGCTGCTGCGGCGCAGTTGACGGGATTGCGGGCCGGTACGCCTGTGGTGGCCGGAGCAGGGGACCAGGCTGCCAGTGCCATCGGGAATGGCATCGTAGAACCGGGGATGGTTTCCTGCACGCTCGGTACATCGGGCGTGGTATTCGCTTACACGCAAGCTCCGGCATACGATCCTCCCGGCCGCGTGCATACCTTCTGTCACGCGGTTCCCGCGGCCTGGCACGTTATGGGAGTGACCCAGGGGGCCGGTCTTAGTCTGAAATGGTTCCGCGAAAGCCTAGCTCCGGCCACAAGCTACGACGATCTCACTGCGGAAGCTGCCGGCGCGCCGCCCGGTTGCCAGGGTTTGTTTTGGCTTCCCTACCTTATGGGAGAGCGCACTCCGCATTTGGATCCCCAGGTGCGCGGTGGGTGGATCGGACTTACTGCGAGCCATACCCGTGCGGATCTGATTCGTTCGCTCCTCGAAGGAGTCTCCTATAGTCAGTGCGATTGTCTTGAGATTATCGAGGGAATGGGTATACGAGTAAACTCCGTCCGCGTGTCGGGCGGCGGAGCGAACAGTGTCTTCTGGCGGCAGATGCTGGCAGATATGTTCCGAAAAAGGGTCGTGGCTCTCGAAACTCAGGAAGGTTCGGCATACGGCGCCGCTCTCCTCGCCATGATCGGTGCTGGCGTCTTTGGCTCCGCTGTCGAGTTATGCCGAACCGCGATCCGTGAGATCGAATCTGCCGAGCCGGTGTCGTTCAATGCCCAGGTTTATGCCGAAGGCCATCGCAATTATCAGTCGCTTTATCCGGCGCTCTCCCCATTCTACCGTTCGCGATAGCGGAAACAGATGTGGCTGGTGCTGTCTTCGGGGTCAAGCGATCGCAGCCTATGTCGAACCGGCGAATCAGCTTTAGCCCCGTAGCGTGAGCTATTCCGCCGGACAAGCAGGCCGAGAAAAGAGGGCTCGCCGGAAGGCGGCTGAACGGACCGCTCGATCTGTCAAAACCGTTCGCTCATGAACTTACATCATCTCGGTGCGCCGACTGTGCTACTCCTTGGCTCCTTTGATCCACTCGAGGATCGTGGCGTATTCGGGAGAATCGCGCGTGAACCGTACACCACCGCCATGAGCGGGAGTAACAGAATCCGCCACGCCTTCCGTCTCTGAGCTGGACGTCGGCTTTCGAAGGATCAAGCTATTTTCTGGATTTGAAGCGTCGACCACATTGAGCGCTGTCGAATACGTTCCATTAAACAAGGTATGAGTGGCATGGCAATGTACACAAGCGTAGCCGTCTTTGCCGCGCTTCTCAAGGATCGGCTGGACGTAACCTCGGAAGAAGGCTTCGTCGAGTTTTCCCTGGACGGGCGCACCGCCGGTGGACGCTCTGCTGGAGTTCGCCTGCGCTGCTGGTGGTTTCAGAATCCGGACAACTTCTGCCGCCTCGGGCGAGTTCTCCAATTTCGCCAAGAGCGCCTTTAGAGAGTCGCCAGTTGGTCCAGCTATATGGCGCACCTCGGCGAAGCTGGTCTCGCGAACCAGCAATGCGGCCCGCTGGGCTAATCGGCGCATTTCGGAATCCGGCGAATCGAGCTTCGGGAGCAGAGCTTGAGCAAAGCGATCCGCGGATGTGCCGAAGAATGCGATCTGCTCTATATCGTTTCCGACGCGATTATATACCGGCGGGGCCGCCTTGCTGAGGTCCGCGTCCAAGTCGTAAACATCCCCGCGACGCAATGGGAATTCCGTCAAGGCCCGCAACAGTGATTTCTGTTCTAAATCGGTGCCTTGCTCCAGGATCGCTGCAAACTTTGTGGTCAACCGAGATTCTATCAGCAACCTGCCTCGGATAACCCGTTCGCGATCCTCTTGCCGCGGGAGGAGCGCCACCCAATTGTTGTACAAGTAGCGGATGTTCTCGTCTGCCAGGTTGTAGATCGCATCTCGTAAGTTGCTCTCTACCCAAGGGGATTGGGGCTTACCGATAGCGCGCAGAATCGCGTCCTCAATTAAGCTCTTGGTGGCGGTATCGGGTGCCCAATACCAGAATTGCCAGAGGCCTTTGATGGCATTCATCCGTACGGCCACGATTGGATCATCGGCTAGCTTCGCTAGCGATGCAGCTAGCTCCGGGCGTCGTCCCAACGCCGAAAAGTGCGCCGCAAACACCCGTGTCGCACCCCAGCGCGTCCGGTCGTCTGGTGATTCCAACGCGGCGAGCAGGTCGCTCGATCGGGCCGCCGGATTTCGGCTGAACGATTGCCGCATGGCCCAAGCCGCAGTACGCTGTACCAGCTTGCTCGGATCACCTAAAAGCCTTTGATATATCTCCTCATAAACTCCAAGGCGCCCCAACGCCTCCGCAGCCGCCTGGCGAAGCAGGGTGTCGGGCGATTGAGCGGTGGCCTCCAGCTGTTTGCGCATCGTCGCCGAGGGTGGGTCCCATACCTCATCGAGCTGTTGCAGTAACTCGACTGGATCGTGGGACAGGGGCCCGGCCGGACTCGAGTTCCACCCCTTAGCGCGCCCCGCCAATGGGAAATAGGAGCTGAGGGCCAGAATCGCCATCTGTGTTTCCCGGAACGGCGTCCGGAAGTTTTCAAACGACTGTAGAGGGTCCATCCATCCGCCAAATGACTGCTGCCGTCTCAATAGATACTCGATTCCCTTGGTAACCTGCGGATTCGATACCGGCACGCCCGCCGCTTGCAGTGCCCACAAAGCATGGCCCGTCTGGAATTCCACCTCCGGCTGATTGGCCTCGAACAGCATCGACCACTGGCCGTCCGGTCGTTGCAAAGAAAGAATTCTCTGGGCGTTGTTTTGAATCTGGGCGCGATACCGCTCCCGATCGATCTCAGCAAGGGCGAGGGTCTGGTAACACAGATCCACCATGTTTTTCACTTCGCCATTCGCGATCAGCTCGGGCAGTCGAGTGTCTTTGGTCGCGGTCCATGCATACCACGCGACCTCATGCGCGCTCACCAGCGGTATGTTTCCATTCGTCTCGTCTGGCGGCAGCTTCTCCCTTCCCGCGTAGTATAGGTTTAGATAGGTGCTGATTCCTTGGTGAAAAGAGTCGCGTCGCTCACCGGAGATTTGGTCTTCGAAAAGATCGATCAAGTGTGACATGCGGCCCAGGACGTTTGCCGGAGCTGAGATCACTCGCGCCCAGGCCGCACCGGTTTGCTCGAATCCGTAAAACGGCCGGGGATTGTTATAGAACCGTTCGGTTAGAAACTGCACCTGTTCACGCTGAATAACAGGGTAGCCGTTCCGCGCGGCGTAGAGTTGCGCCCG
>Ga0306926_10002681_pt1 | contig 18167 bp, 18 predicted proteins | sample flu12Cox44000178_FD_203759 | JGI IMG/M metagenome (GOLD analysis project Ga0306926, IMG submission 203759) | Lab enrichment of tropical soil microbial communities from Luquillo Experimental Forest, Puerto Rico - flux8day.12C.oxic.44.000.178 (v2)... | ecosystem: Environmental > Terrestrial >... | reverse complement strand
GACATCGTGCACAACGCTTATGGTTATGGGCTGTTCACCGGCGGCCTCGGCACCCACTATGGCGCAGAGCAGCTCGGCTGCACCGTGGTACCCATGTCCGGTGGGCAGACGCAGCGACAGGTGCAGTTGATCTGCGATCTCGAGCCCGCGCTCATCCTGGCGACGCCTTCCTACATGCTGGTGATCGCGGAAGAGTTCCTGCGGCAGGGGCTGGACGCCGCGGCCTGCTCGTTACGCGCCGGGCTCTTCGGCGCCGAGCCCTGGACGCAAGCGATGCGCGCTGAGATCGAGGCACGCATGGGACTCGATGCGCTCGACATCTATGGTCTTTCCGAGGTGATGGGGCCTGGGGTGGCGAGCGAGTGCATCGAGACCAAGGACGGCGCGGTGATCTGGGAAGACCATTTCTACCCGGAGATCATCGATCCCGAGAGCGGCGAGGTTTTGCCCGATGGAACGCGCGGTGAGCTCGTTCTCACCACGCTCACCCGCGAGGCGCAGCCGATGATCCGCTACCGTACCCGGGATCTGACGGTGCTGCTGCCGCCGACCGCGCGGGCGATGCGGCGCATGGCGCGCATCACCGGGCGGTCGGATGACATGCTGATCATTCGGGGCGTGAACCTGTTCCCGAGCCAGATCGAGGAGCTGCTCCTCACCTGCACCGGGCTGACGCCTCATTACCAGCTCGAGATCACGCGCGCGACTCACCTCGATGAGCTCGCCGTGCACGTCGAATGCGTCGCCGCGCTTGCCGCCGACGCCGCGGCGCGCAGCCGCCTCGAGCGCGAGCTGCAACAGCACATCAAGTCGAGGATCGGCATTGCCACCCGCGTGCGGGTGTGTGATCCAGGAACGATCGAGCGCTCGACCGGCAAGGCGCGGCGGGTCCTCGACCGCCGTGCTAGCCTTGCTTGAGGAGCGGCGCGCAGCATATTTCGCAGCAAATCCATGTATACCCAGGCACTCGACACTCATGGTAAGGAACCCGTGCCGCCTGCCGGCAGGGAGGCGGAGGGACACGCGGCGCGATTCCAGGCGCGCGTCGATGAGGACGCGAAGATCGAGCCCAAGGACTGGATGCCGGAAGCCTACCGCCAGACGCTGATCCGACAGATCTCGCAGCACGCCCACTCGGAGATCGTCGGGATGCTCCCGGAAGGCAACTGGATCACGCGCGCCCCCAGCCTGAAGCGCAAGGCAGTGCTGATAGCCAAGGTACAGGACGAGGGCGGTCACGGCATGTATCTCTATAGTGCCGCCGAGACCCTCGGAATCTCGCGTGCCGAGATGCTCGAGCAATTGCTCTCGGGCGCCGCCAAGTACTCGAGCATCTTCAATTACCCGACGCTCACCTGGGCAGACATCGGCGCCATCGGCTGGCTGGTTGACGGCGCCGCGATCATGAACCAGATCCCGATCTGCCGCTGCTCCTACGGCCCCTACGCACGCGCCATGGTGCGCATCTGCAAGGAGGAAAGCTTCCACCAGCGCCAGGGGTTCGAGATCATGCTGACCCTCACCCAGGGTACTCACGCGCAGCGCGCCATGGCGCAGGACGCGTTGAACCGCTGGTGGTGGCCGTCACTCATGATGTTCGGTCCGAGCGACGCCGACTCGAAGCACACCGCGCAGTCGATGCGCTGGAAGATCAAACGCTTCAGCAACGACGAGCTGCGGCAGAAATTCATCGACATCACCGTACCGCAGGCGCACTTCCTCGGACTCACGATCCCCGACAACGAGCTGCACTGGGACGAGGCGGCGCAGCACTACCGTGTAGGGCCGATCGACTGGAGCGAGTTCCACGCGGTGCTCAAGGGCAACGGGCCCTGCAATCGCGAACGTCTCGAGGCGCGCCGCCGCGCCCACGAGGCCGGTCGCTGGGTGCGCGAGGCGGCGGCAGCGCACGCCGCGCGGCAACGCAGCAGTGCGGCCCCTGCAAGCCATGCCGGAGAAACCCCATGAGCGAACCCGACTGGCCGCTGTTCGAGGTGTTCATCCGCTCGCGCTCGGGGCTCGAGCACAAGCACGTGGGCAGTCTCCATGCCGCGGATGCACGCATGGCGATCGAGCACGCGCGCGATGTCTACACGCGCCGCCAGGAGGGTGTGAGCCTGTGGGTGGTGCGCTCGGCGGACATCATCGCCTCGGATCCCGGGGAGGCGGACGCGCTCTTCGAGCCGGCACGCGACAAGGTCTACCGGCATCCGACCTTCTACGCGATTCCCGAGGAGGTGAAGAACCTGTGAATGCGACGCCGGCGATGCGTGCGGCGCCCGATACGGCGCACGAGGAAGCGCGCTGCCGCTACGTCCTGCGCCTCGCGGACACGTCACTCGTGCTCGGTCAGCGCCTCGGCGAGTGGATCGGCCATGCGCCGGCGCTGGAGGAGGATCTGGCACTCGCTAACCTCTCGCTCGATCTCATCGGCCAGGCGCGGCTGTTCCTCACCTATGCCGGCGAGCTCGAGGGCCGCGGACGGGACGAGGATGCGCTCGCGTTCCTGCGCGATGCTCCGGAGTTCGTGAATCTCACCCTCGCCGAGCAACCGAATGGTCACTTCGGCCACACCATCGTACGCCAGTGGCTGATCGACGCCTGGCAGCTCGAGACCTACGCCGGCCTCGAGCACTCGAGCGACACCCGTCTCGCGGCGATCGCCGCCAAGGCGCTGCGCGAGACGCGCTATCACTATCGCTTCAGCAGCGGCTGGCTGGTGCGACTCGGTGATGGCACCGCCGAAAGTCGTCAACGCATGCAGTCGGCCGTCGATGAGCTCTGGCGCTTCACCGCGGAGCTCTTTGCGCCCGATGAAGTCGATGAGCGCATGGCCCGTGCCGGCATCGCGCCATCGCTCGCGGAGCTCGAGCCGCACTGGTCGGCGCGCATCGATGAGGCGCTGCGCGCGGCGACGCTCACTCGTCCCGCGACGCTGCCGTATCCATGGCACGGCAAGCGCGGGGTGCACACCGAGCATCTCGGCCGCCTGCTCGCGGAGATGCAGCACCTGCAGCGTACGTATCCGGGTGCGCGCTGGTGATGTCCGCGGCGGTACGCAACATGTCAGCCGACCGTGAAATCGAGGTGCGAAAGCTCCTGGCGGGCGTGCCCGATCCCGAGATCCCGGTGCTCAGCATCGTCGACCTCGGGATCGTGCGGGAGGTGCGGGAGGAAGCCGACGGCCGTATGCGGGTCGCGATCACTCCGACCTATTCGGGCTGTCCCGCCACCGAGGTGATTCGCACGCTGGTCCGCGCGGCACTCGATGCCGGCGGCTACGCCGATGCGATCGTCGAAGAGGTGTTGTCACCGCCCTGGACGAGCGACTGGCTGACTGAGGCGGGCAGGGAGAAGCTGCGGGCCTTCGGCATTGCGCCGCCTGCGGTACGCGTCGCGAGTCCGCGGCAGCTGATGGGTGCGCCCGCCGTCAGCTGCCCGCGCTGCGCCAGCCGCGAGACCGAGCGGGTGAGTGAGTTCGGCTCGACACCCTGCAAGGCGCACTATCGCTGCAGCGCCTGCGGTGAGCCGTTCGACTACTTCAAGTGCCATTGACATGCTGAAGTTCCACCCACTCGAGGTCGTGCAGCTGACGCCCGACGCCGAGGACGCCGTGGCCATCGCGCTCGCGGTGCCGCCGGAGCTGCGCGAGGAGTACACCGGCGCCGCCGGTCAGCACGTGGTCGTCCGCGTGGCGCTCGACGGGGAGGATACGCGGCGCACTTATTCGCTGGTGAACGCGCCCGGGGAGTGGCCGCTGCGCATCGTGCCGCGCGTGCACGCCAACGGCCGCATGTCGCGCTACCTGGCGGAGCAGCTGCGCCCCGGGGATGAGCTCGAGGTGCTGCCGCCGAACGGCAGCTTCACACCGCGCGAGGCGGCGCCCGAGAGCGGGACCTACGTGGCCTTCGCCGCCGGCTGCGGCATCACGCCCGTGTTGTCGGTGACCCGCGCGCTGCTCGCACGCGCCGGGCCGCGGGTGATTCTCTTCTATGGCAACACCTCATCTGCGCGCACCATGTGTCTCGAAGAGCTGCTCGCGCTCAAGGACCGCCACCTCGGGCGCCTGTCGCTGCATTTCGTGATGAGCCGCGAGCCGCAGGAAGTGGCGCTCTACAACGGCCGCATCGATGCGCCGCGCGTGCGGCAGTTTGCCGCCCTGTTTCGCGCGCCCGAAGTACGCGAGTACTTCGTCTGTGGCCCGGGCGACATGATCGAGCAGGTCACCGCGACGTTGCGCGAGCTCGGCGTCGATTCCGCGCGTGTGCACGCCGAGCATTTCACGGTGGCCACCACCGAGGCCGCGGCGGCCGGGGAAGCAGCCGCCCCGGGCGTGCCCGCCGGTTTGCCGCCCGCATCCTCGCCGGCGCCCGCCGGCACCGCCGAGGTCACCGTGCTCATGGATGGGCGACGTCGCTCCTTCACCATGAGGATGGACGATGAGACGGTGCTCGATGCGGCCGCGCGCGCCGGCGTCGAGCTGCCCTTCTCCTGCCGGGCGGGCGTGTGCTCCACCTGCCGGACCAAGGTGATCCGCGGCGAGGTCGCGATGGCGCAGAACTATGCGCTCGAGGATTGGGAGCTCGAGCAGGGCTACGTGCTCGCGTGCCAGTCGCGCGTCAGGAGCGCCTCGCTCGAGCTCGACTACGACGAGAAGTGAAGCCGCACCCCCGCACAGCGCACGCGCTGTGTTCTCTCACGGAGCCATGCAGGTGAGCTACCAGAACATTCTCTTCGACGTCAGCTCCGGCATCGCCCGGCTGACCCTCAATCGGCCGGAGCGCCTCAACAGCTTCAACACCGCGATGCATGCCGAAGTTCGCGCCGCGCTCGCGGCCGTGAAGAGCGCCGCTGCGCGCGTCCTGATCATCACCGGCGCAGGTCGCGGCTTCTGTGCCGGGCAGGACCTTTCCGACCGCGCCGTGGCGCCCGGCGGGGGCGCGCCCGATCTCGCGGACTCGATCGAGAAGAACTACAAGCCGCTGGTGCTCGCGCTGCGCGAGCTGCCGCTGCCGGTGATCGCCGCGGTGAACGGCGTCGCCGCCGGTGCCGGCGCCAACATTGCGCTCGCCTGCGACCTCGTGGTGGCCGCACGCTCGGCGAGCTTCGTGCAGGCATTCGCGAAGCTCGGCCTCGTGCCCGATTCGGGCGGCACCTGGTTCCTGCCGCGCCTCATCGGCACCGCGCGGGCGCTGGGTCTGACGCTCCTCGGCGAGAAACTCTCGGCCGAGCAGGCGGCAAGCTGGGGGCTCATCTGGCGCTGCGTCGAGGACGCGGAGCTGCCGGCGGTGGTGGAGAGCCTCGCACTGCAGTTCGCGGTCGCGCCGACCCGTGGACTCGCGCGCACCAAACAGGCGATCTACGAAGGCCTGAACCGCACCCTGCGGGAGCAGCTCGACATCGAGCGCGATTACCAGGGCGAGCTCGGCCGCAGTGCCGACTACGCGGAAGGGGTGGCTGCCTTCGGCGAGAAGCGCACGCCGCGTTTTACCGGCCGCTGACAGCGAGGAGTCACCATGAGCGATGCCGGCGAGCAGGCGGTCGAACTTGCGCAGCAGCGGGCGGAGCGCGCCGCTGCGGTGCTCTACGAGCGCGACCGCGCCTCGCAGGCGCTCGGCATGCGCCTCATCGGCGTGCGCCCCGGGTGGGCGCAGGTCGTGATGCGGGTGCGCCCCGACATGGTGAACGGGCACGGTCTCTGCCACGGCGGGATCGTCTTTGCGCTCGGCGACAGTGCCTTCGCCTTCGCCTGCAACTCATACAACGATGCGACGGTAGCCGCGGGCGCCGCGATCGACTTTCTGGCCGGCGCGCACGAGGGCGATGAGCTCACCGCGGAAGCGAGCGAGTTGTGGCGCACGCGGCGCAACGGCATCTACGAGATCAGCGTCCGCAACCAGCGCGGTGAGCGCATCGCCTTGTTTCGCGGCCGCTCCTATCGCATCGACGGACAGGTGGTGAGCGAGGAGTGAGCACCATGCAACTGCAGAGTTTTGTTGCCGGCCGGTGGCTCGGCGGGGAGGGCACGGGAGTGGCGTTGCGCGATGCCACGACCGGCGAGGTGATCGCCAATGCCACCGCCGACGGCCTCGACGCACAGCTCATGCTGACGCACGCCCGCGAGGTCGGTGGGCCGAACCTGCGCCGCCTCACCTTTCACGAGCGCGCCGCGCTCATCAAGGCTCTGGCGCGCTTCCTGACCGACCACAAGGATGAGTTCTACGCGCTTTCCTATGCCACCGGCGCGACGAAGGCGGATTCGTGGATCGATATCGATGGCGGCATCAGCACGCTGTTCGTATATGCCAGCAAGGGGATGCGCGAGCTGCCGGACGGGCGCGTCTACCTCGATGGCGCGGTCGAGACGCTCTCGAAGAGCGGCGGCTTCCTCGGGCAGCACGTGTGCGTGCCGCTCGAAGGCGCGGCGGTGCACATCAACGCCTTCAATTTTCCAGTGTGGGGCATGCTGGAGAAGCTCGCGCCGACGCTGCTCGCCGGCGTGCCCGCGATCGTGAAGCCCGCGACGCAAACCAGCTATCTCACCGAGCGCGTATTCCGCCGGATGATGGAGTCTGCCATCCTGCCGGAAGGCGCCGTGCAGCTCATCTGTGGCGGGGTCGGGAACCTCTTCGATCACCTCACCTGCCAGGACGTGGTCGCCTTTACCGGCTCCGCTTCCACGGCCTTGAAGCTGCGCCAGCACCCGGTGGTGAGCGCCAACGCCGTGCGCTTCACCGCCGAGACCGATTCCCTCAATTCCTCGATCCTCGGTCCCGACGCGACTGCGGGGAGTCCCGAGCTCGGGCTGTTCGTGCGCGAGGTCGTGCGCGAAATGACGGTGAAAGCCGGGCAAAAATGCACCGCGATCCGCAAGGCGCTCGTGCCGGCCGCGCGTGTCGGCGATGTCCTCGAGGCGCTGCGCGGCGCGCTGGGTGAGGTGGTGGTCGGTGACCCGCGTCTCGAGAATGTGCGCATGGGCCCGGTGGCCTCCCTCGGTCAGCGGCGCGAAGTGCTCGAGCAGCTGTCGCGCCTGACGCGCGAGGCCGAGATCATCTGTGGAGGAGCCGGGCAGGCGCATCCCCTCGGGGCGGATGCCGACCGCGGTGCCTTCCTCGCGCCGACGCTGCTCTACTGCCGCGACGCCGAGCGCGCCCGCGCGATCCACTCGGTGGAGGCGTTCGGGCCGGTCTGCACGCTGGTCACTTACGATGACGTCGACGACGCCATCGCGCTCGCACGCCGCGGCGGGGGGAGTCTCGTCGGCTCGATCTTCAGCGCCGACGATGCGGTGGCGGCGCGGCTGGTGCTGGGTCTCGCTCCCTACCACGGCCGCATCCTGGTGGTGAACCGGCACAACGCTCGCGAGTCCACCGGTCACGGCTCGCCGCTCCCACACCTCATCCATGGCGGCCCCGGTCGTGCCGGCGGCGGCGAGGAAATGGGCGGCATCCGTGGAGTTCTCCACTACATGCAGCGCACGGCCGTGCAGGGCACTCCGGATCTCATCGCGGCGGCGAGCGAGCGTTGGGTGAGGGGCGCGCGCGAGCGCGATCCCGGCGTGCATCCTTTCCGCAAGCCCTTTGGCGCGCTGCTCATCGGCGACACCTTCCACTCGGGTGAGCGCGAGGTGACGGTGGAGGATATCGAGCGCTTCGCCGAGCTCTCCGGCGATCATTTCTATGCGCACATGGACGAGGCGCAGGCGGCGCGCAATCCGCTGTTCGGCGGGCGCGTGGCGCACGGCTACTTCCTGGTCTCGGCGGCCGCGGGGCTGTTCGTCGATCCCGCCTACGGTCCGGTGCTCGCCAACTACGGTATCGACAACCTGCGCTTCGTGAAGCCGGTGAAGCCCGGCGATCGCATCCGCGTCCGGCTCACCTGCAAGGAGAAATCATTGCGCGCGGGCGCAGGTTACGGTGAGGTGCGCTGGGACACCGCGATCACCAACCAGAATGGCGAAGCCGTCGCCAACTACGACGTGCTCACCATGGTGAGCGAGAGTGCCACGCCCGAAGCGCCGCCCGAATCCGGCGCAGCGGCGGGGCAGCGCTGAGCTTTGGCAGCGCGAGGGTCAGCTGCCGGGCGCGAGCCTGAAGGTGTGTCCGCGCGTCGATGCCGCCTTGACGAGCGTCCACACCGCATCGCCCGGGCGCAGGTTGAGTGCGCGGCGCGCATCCTGCGTGATCCGCGCGAGCACGATCGCCCCGCCGACATCGACCCGGACCAGCACGGCGCCGAAGACGTCTTCCGAGATCGCGATGACGGTGCTCGCGAGCGCATTGCGTACCGAGAGGCCCTGCACCGGCTGTGTTGCGAGGATCACGTCGCGGGCGAGGAGCTGTAACCGCACACGTGCGCCGACCGGGACGTCGCGCAGGCTCACCTGCAGGGTGCCGGTACCGAGAGCGAGCTCGGCACTGCCGCTGTCGGCGCTCACACGCGTGACCACTCCTTCGACCACCGCTCCTACCAGATCGGGGCCGATGATGCTCTGCAGCTCGGGGTAGAGGCTCAGCTCGTCCACCGGGCCCTCGGCCAGCACCCGTCCGGCCTCGAGGAGCACCATGTGCGTCGCGAGGCGCAGCACCTCATCGAACTGGTGGCTCACGTACACCATGGGTATCGCCAGGCGGTCGCGCAGCGCCACGAGATACGGCAGGACCTCCTCGCGGCGCGCGACATCGAGTGAGGCGAGCGGCTCATCGAGGAGCAGCAGGCGCGGCTGCGAGAGCAGTGCCCGCCCGAGCGAAACGCGCTGGCGCTCGCCGCCGGAGAGCTGTCGTGGCTTTTTCTGCAGCAGGGACTCGAGACCGAGGAGCGCCACGACCTCGTCGAATCCGGCGACCCTTGGCGCCGCCGCGCGGCGCCGCTCGCCGTAACGCAGGTTGCCGACGACGGAGAGGTGGGGAAAGAGCCGCGGCTCCTGGAACACGTAACCGATGCGTCGCCGCTCGACGGGCATGACGATGCGGCGCGGGATGTCGGTGAGCGCCTCACCATCGAGGCTGACCGTGCCCGCATCGGGCGTCAGGAGCCCGGCGATCACGTGGGTCAGCGTAGTCTTGCCGCTCCCCGAGCGCCCGAAGAGCGCGATGACCCCGGGCGTGGGGGCGGTCAGGGTCGCATCGAGGCGAAACCCCGGCAGCTGCTTGAGGACGGAGACTTCGAGCACCTCAGCCGCCCAGGTAACGCCGCACGCGCCGCACCAGGAGCTCCGCGGCGAGCAGTCCCAACACGCCGAGCGCGAACGACAGTATCGCGAGCCGCAGCGCGACCGCGTCGCCGCCCGGGGATTGCATCGCGGTGTACAGCGCGAGCGGCAGCGTGCGCGTGACACCCGGCACGTTGGAGGCAAAGGTGATGACCGCGCCGAATTCGCCGAGCCCCGCGGCAAAGGCGGTGACCGCGCCCGCCAGAATCCCGGGCAGCATGAGCGGCAGCGTAATCGACAGGAAGCGATCGAGCGGTGCGGCGCCGAGCGTGCGCGCCGCATCCTCGAGCCCGCGGTCGACGTTCTCGAGCGACAAGCGGATGGCCCGCACCATGAGCGGGAAAGTCATCACCGCCGTGGCGAGCGCCGCGCCGGCAGTGGTGAACGCGAGCTGCACTCCGAAGTGACTGTGCAGCCACGCCCCGAGCGGCGCCCGCAATCCGAACATCAGCAACAGGACGTAACCCACCGCCACGGGTGGCAGCACCAGGGGCAGGTGCACGAATGCATCGAGCAGCAGCCGCCCGGGAAAGCGCACGCGCGTCAGCACCCAGGCCGCCAGCACCGCGAGCGGCAGGCTGAAGCCGACGCTGCGGACGGCAACCTCGAGACTCAGGCGCAGGGCCTCCAGCTCGGGTGAGTCTGGCGAACCGTTCATTGGGACCGGGCGGACGCGTACGTTTGTTGTTGCTGCCCGGACTGTCTCACACGAAGCCGCGGGACGGCCAGACCCGCTCCTCCGGCTCACCGCGGAAGGCTCAGGGGCTCAATCTTGCGGGCTCAGGCGACCAGGGCGGATTTGATCGTGATGGGTGTGCGCCCGGCGGGTGTCATCGCGTATGCGGCCAGACCCTTCTGCTCGAGCCACTCGCGATTGAAGAGCCGCGATTGATACTTCGCGCCGCCATCGCACAGCACGGTCACGACGACGTGGCCGGGCCCGAGCTCGCGGGCAACGCGCAGCGCGGCGGCGAGGTTGATGCCGGACGTCGAGCCGAGGAACAGGCCTTCCTGATACAGCAGACGGTACACGCAACGCACCGTATCGTCATCTTCGATCAACACGGCATCGTCGATGGCAGCGCCCTCGAGATTCGCGGTGATGCGACCGATGCCGATGCCCTCGGTAATCGAGCCGCTGCCGGTGGCGCTGAGCGTGCCGCGGCGGATGTAGGCGTACAGGCTGCTGCCCGGCGGATCGGCCAGCACGCAGCGGACGGCGCGCCGGCGCAACTTGAGGAACTCCGTGACCCCGGCGAGCGTACCACCGGTGCCCGTGGCGGCGACGAAGGCATCGATGCGGCCGTTGGTCTGGGCCCAGATTTCGGGCCCGGTGGTGCGTACGTGCACCTCGCGGTTGGCGGTATTGTCGAATTGATTAGACCAGACGGCGCCCTCGAGCGATGCAGCGAGCCGCTGGGCGACGCGCTGGTACTGGTTGGGATTGCTGTAGGGGACCACGGGGACCTTGTGGACCTCGGCACCGAGCATCTCGAGCAGACGGTACTTCTCCGGCGACTGGTTGTCGGGCATGACGATCACGCAGCGATAGCCGCGCGCGTTGCAGACGTGCGCGAGACCGATGCCGGTGTTGCCCGCGGTGCCCTCCACCACCGTGCCGCCCGGCCGCAGCTCGCCGCGGCGCTCGGCGGCGGCGATGATCGCCGCTGCGGCCCGGTCCTTCACCGAGCCGCCGGGATTCATGAACTCCGCCTTGCCGAGAATCTCGCAGCCGGTCTCCTCACTCAGGCTCCCGAGGCGGATGAGCGGCGTGTTGCCGATGGCGCCGACGAACCCGTCCACTGTGCTCATGCGAGTGCTCCGGCAGCGAGCGCAGGCGCGCTCGCAGCGGCCGTGAAGCTGCCGGCAGCGGCCGGGAAACCGCCGGCATCGGCCGCGGCTGAAAATGCCGCGACGTTGCCGACGATCAGCAGCGCCGGTGGCGCGAGCGCGCGCGTGTGAGCACGCGCGACGATATCCGCGAGGGCGCCCTGCACGATCTGCTGTGCGGGAAGCGTGGCGTGCGCGATGAGCGCGGCCGGGTGATCGGGGCCGGCCCCCGCTGCACGCAGTCGCGCCACGATCTCCGCGAGGTGACCCAGGCCCATGTAGAAGACGACCGTACGCTGTGGATCGGCAAAAAAGCGCCAATCCTGGAAGTCGGTGCCCGCGTCCGGGTGACCATTCACGAAGGTGACGCTGTGAGCGAGACGGCGGTGGGTGAGAGGCAGCATCGCAGCCGCGGCCGCGCCGAGTGCCGCCGTGATACCGGGAACGACCGTGCAGGGAATGTCATGTGCGGCGAGCACCTCGAGCTCCTCGCCGCCACGCCCGAACACGAAGGGATCGCCGCCCTTCAGCCGCGCGACACGCTTGCCGGCGCGCGCGTGGTGCAGCAGCAGCTCGTGGATGTGCTCCTGTTGGCCGTGCTCACCGAGGGTCTTGCCGACGAAGATCAGCTCGGCGTCGCGCCGTGCCCGCTCGAGCACCTCGCGGCTCACGAGCCGGTCGTAAAGGATGACATCGGCCTGCTGCAGCAGCTGCAGCGCACGGAGCGTGAGCAGATCCGGGTCGCCCGGTCCTGCACCGATCAGATATACCTCGCCGAGGCCGCTGCCACCTTTGGCTTGCGCCCCAATGACCCGCGAGGTCAGCAGCTCGCGCCCGAACGCCTGTGCGGCGCCGGACTCATCGCCCGCCAGCACGCGCACCGAGACCGGCCCGCTCGCGATGCGCTCCCAGAATCGCCGCCGGGCAAGAGCACCGAGCGCGCGCTGCACTGCGCGGCGCCGCTCGCCCATGAAGCGCGCCAGCGCACCGAGCCTCGATGGCAGCAGCGCCTCGATCTGAGCGCGCACGCGCCGGGCGAGAACCGGGGCGTGACCTGCGGAGCTCACCGCGACGAGGAGGGGCGAGCGATCGATGATGGCCGGAAAGATGAAGGTCGAGAGGCTGGCATCATCGACCACGTTGACCGGTATGCGGCGCTGCTGCGCCGCCTGTGATACCGCGGCATTGACTGCGCGGTCATCGGTCGCGGCGATCACCGCCACCGCATCACCGAGATGCAGGGGAGAGAAGGCCGTGGCGATGTGGCGCAGCTCGCCGCGTGCGGCCTGCGCGGCCACCTGCGGGTGCACCTCTGGGGCGATGACCGTCACCCGTGCACCGGCTTTGAGCAGTGCGCTCACTTTGCGCGCGGCGACGGCTCCGCCGCCGACCACTACGGCCGGTTGCTGCTTCAGGCGAAGAAAGACCGGCAGGTAGTCCATGGCGGTCGCAACCCGACTCACGCCCGGGCCGGGAGCGACGGAACTGGCGCCGTCACGGAGGGAAATCTCGGATGCAGGCCACATTCGCGTGACTCGGCTCGCTCCCACCACCAGCGGCCGGCGCGGCGGCTCTCACCGGGCTGGATCGCGCGCGTGCAGGGTGAGCAGCCGATGCTTGGAAACTGGCGATCGTGCAGCGGATTGTACGGCAGCCGGCGCAGGCGGATGTAACGCCACACCTCCGCCTCGCTCCACTCGAGCAGCGGGCTGATCTTGTGAAGCCCATGCTCGGCGTCCCATTCGACCACGTGGCCGTTGGCGCGGCCGGCGGACTGCTCGCGCCGCACACCGGTGATCCAGGCGGGAAATCCGGCGATGGCGCGCCGGAAGGGCTCGACCTTGCGCACGCGACAGCACTCGAGCCGCGCCTCGACGCTGTGATAGAACCCGTTGACACCCTGGCGTGCGACGAGCCGCTCGAGCGCGGCGGCATCGGGGTAAACGACACGAACGGTGCGCCGATAGCGGCGCTGCAGCCTTTCCAGCAGCGCGTAGGTTTCCTCGTGCAGCCGTCCGGTGTCGATGCTGAAGACATCGATCTGCGGCAGGTCCGTCCAGATGATGTCGGTGAGCACCATGGCCTCGGCGCCCAGGCTGTTCGCATACACCAGCCGCCCGTGCTGAGCCAACGCGGCCTCGAGCAGCGTGCGTACGGCTGCGGCCTTCTGCTCCAGCTCCTGCATCGAGGGCTCTGCCATGGTCGTCGCGACTATAGCGACGGCACTGGCACCGGCAGAACGAATAGTTGCTTCTTAAGGGCTGCGCAGCGGTTATGGGACGGTTACAGGCGGCTCACAGCCCGGTTGCCGGTTGAGTTAGTCTGTGCCCATGAAGCTGCACCAGTTACGGTACCTCGCCGCAGTCGCGCAGAGTGGCCTCAACATCACCGCCGCGGCGCAGAAGCTGCATACCTCGCAGCCGGGAGTCAGCAAGCAGATCAAGCTGCTGGAAGACGAGCTCGGCTTCCAGATCTTCGTGCGCGAGGGGCGCAACCTCACGCGCATCACCCCGGAGGGGCAGCAGGTGATCGAGCGTGCCCTGCGGATTCTGCAGGAGGCTGCCAGCATCCGCAGCCTCTCGACCGAGTTGCGCGACGAAGGCAAGGGCAGCCTCTCGATCGGCACGACGCACACGCAGGCGCGCTACGTACTGCCGGATGTGATCCGCGAGTTCCGTGGCCGCTATCCGCAGGTGCGTCTCAACCTGCACCAGGGGACTTCCGAGCAGATCGCCGAGATGGTGGCGAGCGATCGCATCGACTGCGCCGTCGCCACAGGCTACGAGCAGCTCTTCGGTGATCTGACCCTGCTACCCTGTTATCGCTGGCATCGAACGGTCATCGTGCCGAAGGGGCATCCGCTCGCGAATGGTGCACGGCTCACCTTCAGGGCGCTGGCCGCCTACCCGCTCATCACCTATACGTTCAGCTTCACCGGCCCCTCATCGCTTCACGAGGCCTTCGCCCGTGCCTCGCTCGTCCCGAACGTGGCGATCACGGCGCGCGATGCGGATGTGATCCAGACCTACGTGCGGCTCGGGCTCGGCGTCGGGATCGTCGCGCACATGGCGGTCGATGAGCACGATCCGGACCTGGTGGCACTCGACTCGTCGCATCTTTTCGCGGCGCACACCACCTGGATCGGTTTCCGCCGGGGCACGGTGTTGCGCAAATACATGTACGAGTTCGCGCAGCTGCTGGCACCGCACCTCGATCGGCGGCTGATCGAGCGCGCGCATCGCGCGGCCTCGGCCGAGGAGGTGCAGGCGTTATTCGCCGATACGGTGTTGCCGGAGCGTTGAAGAAGGACCGCGGAGCGCCTGTGGCGGCCGCGCGAAACGCTGCCGGCGGAGCGCGATCTCCGGCGCACCGGGCTGATAGGCAACATCATAGCGGCCGAGCGCAACGCGCACGGCCTCGAGGTCGACTCCCGCGGCGGGCTCGAGGCTGTCGAAGCCACAGCGCGCGAGCAGGAACGCCTGATCCTGACGCACACCGGCGCCCACCGCGCGCAATTCACCACGGAAGCGCCGGCGCTCGCGCAGCAACTGCGCCTGCGAGTAGCCCCGTCCATCGCCGGGGTTGGGAAACTGCAGTGCTGCCAGATCGAGCCGCGGAAGATCGGCGCGGAGATCCTCCACGCCATCCGAGGGTGCGAGCAGCACCCCGAGCCGGCCGGTCCAGTTCCACCAGCGCTCGCGCTCGGCGCGCAGGTCGGCGAGTGGCACGATGAGCGGATCACCCGCGCCGGCCTCTTCGCCCAGATAGCGCCAGGGGTCCGCGACGATGTCACGCCGCCGCAGGATGTACCGCATAGGCGCGCTCCCTGAACGGTGTGAGCCCAACACGACGCAGCGTGTCGATGAAGCGCTCGCCGTCCTCGCGCACATCGCGGTAGGTCTCGACGATGCGCTCGAGCGTCGCCGCGACCTCGTGCTGCGCCACGGAGGGGCCGATGACCTCGCCGAGCGCCGTGTAGCCATTCGCCGAGCCCCCGAGGCTGATCTGGTACCACTCCTCGCCGTGCTTGTCGACGCCGAGTATGCCGATGTGACCGACGTGATGATGGCCGCAGGCGTTCATGCAACCGGACATCTTGATCTCGATCTCGCCGAGGTCGTAGAGATAGTCGAGATCATCGAAGCGCTGCTGGATCTGCTGCGCGACCGCGATCGTGCCGGCATTGGCGAGGGAGCAGAAGTCGAGCCCGGGACAGGCGATCATGTCGGTGAGCGTGCCGATGTTCGGCATGGCGAGGCCGAGCGCAGCCAGCTCGCGCCACACTTCGTAGAGCGCGTGCTGCGGCACATCGGCGAGCAGCAGGTTCTGAGTGTGGGTGCTGCGGATGAGACCGAAGCTGACACGCTCGGCGAGCGCCGCCACGGCCTCCATCTGCGCGGCAGTCATATCGCCCGGCACCGCACCGTGAGCCTTGAGGGAGACGAACACGGCACGGTACCCGGGCATGCGGTGTGCGCGCGTGTTGTAGCGGTACCAGGCCTTGAAGGCGAGCTCGCGTCCTGGGGTCGGGTCGTGGTCCGCGAGCGTCTCGTAAGGCTGCGGCTGGAAGAATCCGCGCACCCGCTCGAGCTCTGCAGGGGTGAGCTGCGGTGCATCGGCGCGGCCGGCCTGCCACTCGGCCTCGACCTCGGCGCGGAAGCGCTCGAGGCCGAGCGATTTCAACAGTATCTTGATGCGCGCCTTGTGGATGTTGTCGCGCCGCCCGTGGAGGTTGTAGACGCGCAGGACCGCCTGCAGATAGGCGAAGAGCTCGGCGAGCGGCAGCCATTCACGGGTGATCTGGCCGATCGCCGGGGCACGCCCGAGTCCCCCGCCGACGCGCACGGTAAAACCGATCTCGCCGTGCGCGCCGCGGCGCAGCTGCAGCCCGATGTCATGCACTTCGGAGGCGGCGCGATCCTCCGCGGAGCCAGTAACGGCGATCTTGAACTTGCGCGGCAGGTAGGTGAATTCCGGGTGCAGCGTCGCCCACTGACGGATGAGCTCACAGTAGGGGCGCGGGTCGTCGATCTCATCGGGAGCGATGCCCGCGAGGTGGTCGGCGGTGACATTGCGCACGCAGTTGCCACTCGTCTGTATGGCGTGCATCTGCACGTGTGCCAGCTGCGCGAGAATGTCCGGCACATCCGCGAGCGCCGGCCAGTTGAGCTGCAGGTTCTGCCGGGTGGTGAAGTGCCCGTAACCACGATCGTAGCGGCGCGTGATGGCAGCGAGAGCGCGCAACTGGCGCGCATTCAGCAATCCGTAGGGGATTGCGATGCGCAGCATCGGCGCGTGGCGCTGGATATACAGCCCGTTGCGCAGCCGCAGCGGTCGGAATTCGTCCTCGGAGAGCTCGCCCGCGAGGTGGCGGCGCACCTGGTCACGAAATTCCGCCACGCGCTGATCGACCAGCGCCTGGTCCAGCTCGTCGTAGCGGTACATGCGGTCCGACTATAGGCGGAGCGGTTGCGGGGCCTAAATACCGTGTGGTTTGGTGACCCGTTTCCGGGGTTATGTGCAACACTAGGGTGCAGCCGAGGAGGGGGTTGTGGCAGGGCTGTATTTCGAGGAATTCACGGTCGGACAGTGTTTCGATCACCTGGTGCGGCGCACGGTTACCGAGACCGACAACCTGCTGTTCAGCGCCCTCACCATGAACCCGGCCGCTATCCATCTGGACGCGGAATACAGCAAGGGAACGCCCTTCGGCGAGCGCATCGTCAACAGCGTGTTCACCCTTGGACTCCTGGTCGGGCTGTCGGTGTATGACACGACCTATGGCACCACCATCGGCAATCTCGGTTGGGAAGAGGTGCGCTTCCCGCGGCCGGTACTGGTCGGCGACACGCTCCACGTGCAGACCACGGTGCTGTCGAAGCGCGAGAGCCAGTCGCGCAAGGACTCCGGGATCGTCGTGTTCGAGCACAAGGGCTTCAACCAGCGCGACGAGGAAGTCGCTTCGTGCCGCCGCGTCGCGCTCATGCTGAAGAGGCCGAGCGGGTGACTCCGAAGCCGCGGCAGCCGCGCCGCGCGGAGTCGAGAAGGCGGACGATGGCGCCGCTGGAACCGCCGGCAGCCGTGCAACCGGTGCGCTCGTGGCTCTTCGTCCCGGGTGACAGCGAGCGCAAGCAGGAGAAGGCACTCGGCAGCGCAGCGGACGCGGTGATTCTGGATCTCGAAGACTCGGTGGCGCTCGCAGAGCTGCCGGCGGCGCGCGCGCGCGTCGCGAGCCTTCTGCGGTCGCGCCGGCCGCCGGGCGGACCGCAGCTGTGGGTGCGTCCGAATGCGCCGGCGAGCGGACGGCTGCGCGAGGATCTCGAGGCAATCTTCGCCGGCGGCGCACCCGCGGGTCTCGTGCTACCGAAGGTCTCCGCGGCGGCCGAGATCTCGGCCGTGGTCCGCCAGCTCGGCGGACTGGAAGCAAGCCGCGGCGCGCGGCCGGGCCACACACGGCTCCTGATTATCGCGACCGAGACGCCCGCCGCAGTTCTGTCATTGCCGGAGTATCCGGCCGTGCTCGCCCGCGTACCGGGTGTGCGCCAGCGGATCGCCGGCCTGACCTGGGGTGCGGAGGATCTCAGCGCAACTCTCGGAGCGCTGGCACAACGCGACAACACGGGTGCGCTGACCTTCACCTTTCAGCTCGCGCGCACTCACTGCCTGCTCGCGGCATCGGCTCTCGGAGCACAGGCCGTCGATGGCGTGTGTACCGACTTTCGCGATCCTGCGCGGCTGCAGCAGGAGCTCGAGGCCGCGCGCCGCGACGGCTTCAGCGGCAAGCTCGCGATTCACCCCGACCAGATCGCCGCCATCAACGCCGCCTTTGCGCCGACCGATGCCGAACGCGAGCATGCACAGCGAGTGGTCGCGGCCTTTGCCACGGCGCCGGCGGCCGGGGTCGTGAGTCTCGATGGGCGCATGATCGACCGGCCGCATCTTCTGCAGGCGCAACGGATTCTCGCGGTGGCGCAGCGCGACCGGGGTGGAGCGTGAAATCGGAAGCCGACCAGCCGGTGCTCACTTCGGCGCTTCGAGCGCCAGCAGGTCCTCGGGGGTGTCGACATCGATCGCGGCGCTCGGCATGGGTACGCGCACGACGCGATCGGGATTGCGTCGCAGCAGG